>WNFV01015516.1_pt1 | contig 11107 bp, 10 predicted proteins | sample 5400101 | NCBI WGS metagenome assembly WNFV01 (sample SAMN13153361, study PRJNA577476) | soil metagenome | isolation source: 115 cm soil or saprolite under grassland replicate 1 | place: USA:California | collected 2016-06-15
CGGGCGTGCGGATCGTCACGCGCGAGCCGCCGACGATCTGCACGGTGGCGTCTCCGACCCCCCGGTCGGCCATCACGGCCTGGACGTCGGCGGCGGACACCGCCTCCTGCGCCGTGTACTCGATCACCGCCCCGCCCTCGAAGTCGATCGAGTAGTTCAGGCCGCGCAGGAAGAGCCCGAGCAGCGACACCACGATCAGCGCGCCGGAGAGGGCGAACCACCGGCGCTTGCGGCCGATCAGGTTCATGTGGAACTCGTCGTGCCCGCGGAACATCGAGATCGCCCGGCGCACCTTCATTCCGAGCCTCCGGCGATCGCGGGGACCGGGTCGGCGGCAACGCCCGAGCGCAGCCCGATGCCGCGCAGCTCCGACAACCGCCGGCTGCGGGCGATCAGGTACACGGTGGGCCGCTTGAAGAAGTAGACGACGAACATGTCGAGCCCGGTGGACAGCCCGAGCGTCAGGGCGAAGCCGCGCACGGAGCCGATCGCCAGGAAGTACAGGACGCCGGCCGCGAGGATCGTGACGATGTCGGCGGCGATGATCGTCCGCCAGGCGCGCTTGAAGGCCGGCACCACCGCCGCGCGCGGCGTCTTGCCCCGACGGACCTCGTCCTTGAGCCGCTCGTAGAACACGATGTAGGAGTCGGCCGTGATCCCCATCGAGACGATGATCCCGGCCACGCCGGCGAGCGTCAGGCTGTAGCCCCACTGGTCACCGAGGAACGACACCAGCCCCACCGCGAGCGTGGCCCAGATCGCCAGGCCGAACCAGGTGACCACGCCGAGCAGGCGGTAGTAGAAGCCCAGGTAGAGCGCCAGGGCGATCAGGCCGACGATCCCGGCGATCAGGCCCTTGTGCAGCGACTCGCGGCCGAGCGTCGGGCTGACGGTCTCGACCTGGGACTTCGTCAGCTCGATCGGCAGGGCGCCCGTCCGCAGCGTGAGCGCCAGGTCCTTGGCCTCCTCCTCGGTGAAGCTCCCGGTGATCACGCCCCGGCCGTTCGGGATCGGCTCGTTCACGGTGGGCGCCGATTCGCCCCGCCGGTCGAGCACGATCGCCAGCTGCTTGCCCTGCAGCCGGGTGGTGACCTCCTCGAAGATCCGCGCGCCTTCCGAGGTCAGCCGGAACTCCACCTGCCACTGCCCGGCCTGCGTCGGGTTGTTCGTGGAGGTCTGCAGCACGGCGTCGGCCCGCGTGAACATGTCGCCGGTGATCTCCACCGGGCCGAGCCGGTACTTCGTCCGGTCCGGCTCCCCGACGTAGACGACCTTGCGGTCGCGGAGCGCGTCGAACGTGCAGTTCGGCCCCTGGCGCTCCGACAGGGGGCAGGTCAACTTGACGTCGGCGTAGTTGTCGGCCGTGCGCGGGATCGTCTCCAGGACCTCGCGCTCCTCCAGCCGGGCGGTCGAGCCGATCAGCGCCAGCAGGCGGTTCTGCCGCGCCGCGTCGCCGACCTCGTTCTGGAACCCCGGGATCTGGACCTCGATGTTTCGGTCGCCGACGATGGCGATCGACGGCTCGGCCACGCCGAACGCGTCGACGCGGTTGCGGATCGTCTCCAGCGTGCGGTCCATGACCTCCCGGTCGGTCCCCTCCGGCGCCGTCAGGACGACGTCCACGCCACCGACCAGGTCCAGGCCGAGGAGCGGCTTCAGGGAACCGCTCAGGAAGCCGAGGGCCGGGAGCGCCACGAGGACCGCCACGAACAGGATCGAGGCGGCGAGGCTCCGGGTGTTCTTCACGCCGGCCTCGCCGGATCGCGGGCGACCGGTGCGCTCACAGGAGCGTCGCCCCGTTGATGGTCAGCTTGAAGGTGCAGTCGAGCTGCTCCGCGGCGCGGCGGCACATCACCATGCGGTCCAGGAAGATCTCGAAGTACTCCATGACCTGGGAGATCTCGGTGTCGATCGTCAGCTCGAGCGTGATCGTGCGGGCCCCGGAGTCTACTCGCAGGAACGACTGCGTGGCGGCGTAGTTCACGCGGTCGTGGATGTCGAACTCGATCGCGTCCGCCTTGCGCACGCGGCTGCGGTGCACGTCGGACTTGTCCGCCAGGATCACGGCCGCCGGGATGGGGCCGGCCGCCGCCCCCTCCGGTTCCTCATGGTTTCCGATCCCCGCCATCACCAGGGCCAGCTCGTCGGGCGCCATGCGATTGCGCAGCACGCCGTGGGCGAGCACGGCGCCGACCTGCCCGTGCGCCTCGCGGGCCACCATGTTCCCCAGGTCGTGGAGGTAGCCGGCGATCGACGCGAGCTCGGCCTCCCGCCGGTCGCGCTCCAGGCGGGCGATCAGGTTGAAGGCGATCTTCCCGGTCAGGTTGGCGTGGCGGAACCCGTGCTCGGTGTACCCGAGTCCGTCCATGACCCGGTCCGCCGACACGATGAAGTTCGAGAAGGTCGGGTCCTTCTGGATCGTCTCGAGCGTTATGGGCGCGCCCTCGGCCGCACCCTCGGCGGCCGCCTCCCCGGCGGCCGGTACCCGGGCGACCTTGCTCACGGCGACTCGCTCGCCTCCTCTTCCTCCTCGTCCTCGAGGTCCTCCTCGGGAGCCGGCTCGGTGAGGCGGCGAGCCACGGCGCTCTTCAAGAGGCGCACGGTGGTGCCGGGGGCGAGCTCGACGTCGAGCGCCTCGTCGTCCATGCCGGTGACCCGCCCGAACAGGCCGCCGATCGTCAGGATGTCGTCGCCGACCTCGAGGCTCTCGACCAGCTGGCGCTGCTGGCGCATGCGACGCTGCTGCGGCCGGATCAGCAGGAAGTAGAAGATCGCCACCATCAGGATCAGGGGGATGATGGTGGCGAGGCCGCTCGATCCGCTCTGCGCGATCACGTTGGTGTCCCTTCAGGAAGGGCCCGTCGCGGGGCCCGGACCACTCATCCTAGCAACGCACGAGGAGGTCCGCCGGGCCGGACCGGCGAAGCCGGGTCCGTCGCTTTCGGGGGGGACACGGGGGGCGGAGCCCCCCGTGCATCTCAGGTGAACAGGCCGTCCCGGTGGCGGGACACGCCGAGGTGGCGGAAGGCGGCCTCGGTCGCCACGCGGCCGCGCGGGGTGCGCTGCAGGAACCCGAGCTGCAGCAGGTACGGCTCGTAGACGTCCTCGACGGTCTCGGTCTCCTCGCCGACGGCGGCGGCGAGCGTCGAGAGCCCGACCGGACCGCCGCCGAACTTGCGCACCAGCGTGGTCAGGATCGAGACGTCGAGCTTGTCGAGGCCCTGCTCGTCCACCTCGAACAGCGCCAGCGCCGCCATGGCCACGTCCCGGTCGATCCGCCCCTCGCCGCGGACCTGGGCGAAGTCGCGCACCCGGCGCAGCAGGCGGTTCGCCACGCGCGGCGTCCCCCGGGCGCGGCGGGCGATCTCCTCCGCCCCGGGCGGGTCGATCGGGACCTCGAGCAGGCCGGCCGAGCGCCCGATCACCCGCGTCAGGTCCGCCGCCACGAGCGTGAACCGCGGCAGGTCCAGGCGGATGCTGCGGGCCGAGGGCCCCTTCCCGACCACGATGTCGAGCTTGAAGTCCTCGAGCGCCGGATAGAGCACCTCCTCCACGGCGCGCGGCATGCGGTGGACCTCGTCCACGAAGAGCACGTCTCCCTCGTCGAGGTTGGTCAGGATGGCCGCCAGGTCACCGGCGCGCTCGAGCGCGGGACCGGAGGTGGGATGCATCCGCACCTCCATCTCGTTGGCCACGATCCCGGCGAGCGTGGTCTTGCCGAGCCCCGGGGGGCCGGAGAACAGCAGGTGGTCGACCGGCTCGTTCCGGGCGCGGGCGCCGTCGAGCAGCAGGGCGAGCTGCTCCTTGATCCGGTCCTGCCCGACGAACTCCCCCAGGCGGCGCGGCCGCAGCGCCGCGTCGAACGCCCGCTCATCCGGGCTGACCTCGGGCTCAACGACGCGCTCCACGCGGACCGGCTCATCCTCGGGGCCGCCCGTCCCCCTGCCGCGGACCGTCACGGCCGGCCCACCGAGCGCAGCGCGTCGCGCAGCAGGTCCTCCACCGGCCGGTCCCCGTTCGGCGGCAGCGCCGCCAGCGCGTCGCGGGCCTCCTGCGCCGAGAGCCCGAGCGCCAGCAGGGCCTCGCGCACCTCGGCGAGCGGTCCGCCGGCGACCGCATCGCCCTCCACCCCCAGGCGGTCCTTGAGGTCCAGCACGATCCGGCCGGCGACCTTCTTCCCGACTCCGGGCGCCACCGCGATCGCCTCCGCGTCGCCGGCGACCACCGCCCGGCGCAGGGCGTCCGGCGACAGCGTCGACAGGATGGCCAGGGCCACCTTCGCCCCGACGCCGGTCACGCCGAGCAGCAACGTGAAGACCTCGCGCTCGTCGGCGTCGGCGAACCCGACGAGCGTCAGCGCGTCGTCGCGGACCAGCAGGTGCGTGAACAGCCGGACGCGCTTGCCGGCCGGCGGGAGCGCGGAGAGCGTCGTGCGCGACACGACCGCCTCGAGGCCCACGCCGCCGACCTCGATCACCACCCGGTCGGCGCCCTTGTGGACGAGCGTCCCGGCCACCGAGGCGATCACGACCGGCGCACCAACCCCCGCAGGCGGGACTGGGTGAGGTGACAGACGGCGACGGCCACGGCGTCGGCCGCGTCGGGGGCGGCCGGCACGGCGGCCATCCCGACCAGGCGCTCCAGCGCCCGGCGCACCTGGTCCTTGGTGGCATCCCCCGAACCGGCCACCGACAGCTTCACCTCGAGGGGGGCGTACTCCTCCAGCGGGATCCCCCGCAGGGCGGCGGCGAGCATCACGACGCCCGTTGCCCGTGCGACGCCCATCGCGCTCCCCGAGTTGCGGCCCCACATCAGGCGCTCGACGGCGACGGCCTCCGGACGGTGCTCCGCGAGCGCCGCGTCCAGCGCCTCGAACACCAGCCGCAGGCGGGCCGCGTCGCCGAGCCCGGCGGGCGTCCGCACCGTGGTCGCCCACAGCAGGCGCGGACGACCGTTCCCGCGCGCCACGGCGGCGACCCCGAGCGCGGCCAGGCCCGGGTCGACCCCGAGGACCACCGGCTCGAACATGTGTTCAGACTCTAGAGAGCCCGGACGTCCGCCTCAAGCACCTCGGCCGATTCCGCTCCGGTCGGCGGTCAGCCGAGGGCGAGCCACACCTCCCGCGCGATCTCAGCACACAGCTCCTCAGGGGGCCGGGTCCCGTCGAGGCGACGGACGCCGAGCCGGGCGGCGTCCTCCCGATACAGCTCGGCCTGTCGTGCGAGCTCCGGAATCGTCCAGTCATCCGGCTTGCGCGTCAGGGCGACCTCGGGCGGGACGTCCAGGAAGAACGCGCGGAGCGGGCGCGGCGACAGGCGGCGGATGGCCCACATCGCGACCGCGAACCGACGGGAGCGTCCGTACCGGTCCCGGAGGTGGACCTCGGAATCGAGGAGGTACCGGTCGCAGATCACGACCCGGCCGGCACGGACGTTGGGCCGCGTCGCCCGGCGCTGGGCCGTCCCGTTGCGCAACGCCACGAACAGCGCCCATGTCCAGGAGAGCACGAACCGCGGGCCCCGGACATCCCCGCCTGGATCGGCCTGCGTCCACGAGGCTCGCAGGTCGGACGACCCCGGCGCGCCGGCACGTCCCCGGGCCCGGGTCATCGCGGCGACGGCGCGCTTCACCGGGAGCGCCACCCGGTCGAGCCCGGGGTCCTGGGCCAGGCGGGTCCAGGCCACCACCGGGTCGTGGCCGAGCGCGGCCAGGGCATCCCTCAGGCCCGAGGCCTGGGCGCTCTTGCCGGATCCGTCGAGCCCCGACAGCGCGATCACCCGGCCGCGCCTGCGGCGCGGGGCCACGGCGCCCGCCGCGCGGATGGCGGCCACCGCGGGACCGCTTCCGGCCGCGCGAAAGCCCTCGGCGAGCGCCGCCGCTCGCTCCGAGGTGGTCGGCCGCGGCCCTCCCCGGTCGGCCCGATGGAGCAGGGCGAGGGCCCTGCCGGCACCCCAGGCGGGGGCGCGTTCCCGCGCGGGCATCCAGGCGTCCCGGTCCTCCCGGAGGGCATCGGCGACCCGGGCCAGCCGCCGCTCGTCGATGCCGCCCTGCCCCGCGACCAGGCGCCGGGCCAGTATCAGCAGCGCATGGGCCGGGGCTGGGCGGACCAGGTGGCGTGCGCCGGGCAGCGGGCGCGCCTCCCCGAACAGGCTCGCTTCCTCGGCGGGCGGGAGGTGCCAGCGGCCGGCCGGGATCACCTCGACCGATTCGGCGCCGCACGAGGCGAAACGGACCCACTCGTCTCCGCGGCGGGTGAAGCCCTTCGCCTGCAGGGCGGCGGCGATGCGGGCACGCCCGGCGCCGCGTGCCAGCAGGTCGAGGTCCCGGCCCTCGGGCGGGACCGAGCCGAACACCAGGACGCGCTCCCCGGCGGCGCGGTCGGCGATCCGCGCTGCCGCCTCGATCCCGCGTCGTCGTGCCGTTGCCACGGGCGACACCCCGATCCTCGGTCCGCTGCCGGCCATTATCGTCAGCCGGCCCGGCGCGACCCGGCTCGGCCGCGCAGGAGGTGGGCGACGACGGCCCGCCCCCGGTGCATGGCGGGGCCGGGGTCCGATACCGACAACAGGGAGTGCGCCGCGCCCGGCGCGAAGGCCAGGCACCCCAGCACGTCCCGGGCCAGGCCGCCCCGGCGCTCGAGGCGGGCACGGCGAAGGTCGCCCTCCAGCCATTGGTACCGGACGCCGACGGCCGCGGGCCGGAGAGGCGGAACGGGTCCGCCGGTGGCCAGGGCGAGCCAGGCTGCCGGAAGGTCGAGGCCGGCGGCGGCGGCCAGGGCCAGCGAACCGTACACGCGGCCGTTCAGGTCGACCAGGTACGTCCGGCCGGCGTCGTCCCGCACGAACTGCAGCTCGGCCACCCCGAACCAGCCCAGTCCGGCCAGCATCCGCCGGGCCGGCACGGCGAGCCGCGGATCGACCGGCACCGTCCGCGCCCGGGCACTGGTCCCGGCGTCGGGCGGACACACCCGAAGCGCCTCCTGCTGCAGTTCGGCCCGGACCCGGCCCTCTTGGTCCACCAGCGCCACGTAGGCGAGGAGGGTGCCGGCGATGAACGGCTGCACGAACGGCTCGCCGCCCGCGGCCCGGATGGCGTCCGCCAGGCTCCGGATGGCGGTGGGGCCCCGCGCGGGCGCGGCCTCGAGCCGGGAGGGCCGGGGCCCGTCGCCCGCCGTCCAGTGCCGGCGGGCCTTGACGATCACGGGACGCTCCCCCAGTGCGTTGGCCGCCGCCTCCGGGTCCATCGTCTGCGGGACGTCCAGGCCCGCCGCCGCCGCCGCCCGCCCGAGCTCCAGCTTGTCGAGCGCCCGCTCGACCACGGGGTGCGCGGCGTAGGGGAAGCGAGCGGCCAGGGAATCGCGCGCCGCGGACAGCGCGAGCAGCTCCGCGTCCCCGGTCGGGAGCACGACGTCGTACGCCCCAGCGGCGATCGCCCGGCGGACGCGCTCGAGGAACCGCTCCGGGTCCGCCGCCGCCGGCGGAACGTCATGCCGCGCGCCGGCGTGACGGGAGGCCGCCGCGGGGCCGAGACGTCCCGGGGACCCCACCGCCACGCTCCACCCGGCACGCGCCAGGGAGCGAACGGCCGTCACCGCGCCGCGGCTGTACCCGTCGTCCACGATCAGGACCCGCACGTCACCTCCTCCCGCGGCCGCGGGCTCAGCTCGCCGGCGGCACCCGCTCCTCCCGCCGCACCAGGCCCAGGAGCGCGGTGAACTCGCCGGGGAAGGCCAGCCGTTCCACCGCCAGCAGCGCCGCGCCGTACACGAGCGCGCCGGCCGCGGCGGCCGGGAGGAACCGGTCGCGCAGCAGGAACATGGCCGCCCCGGCCAGGGCCGACGCCACCACGGGCCCGGCGAAGGCGCGGCCCCAGGCGATCCGCCCGATCCGCGCGAAGCAGAAGGCCAGCAACCCGGTCACCACCAGCACCTCGGACAACGAGGTCCCGAAGGCGGCGCCTTCGAGGGAGAACCGCGGGATCAGGTACAGGTTCAGCGCGATGTTCTCCACGGTGACCACCAGGTAGGTGATCGTCATCGCCGCCTGGCGGTCCTGCGAGACGAGCAGCTGGCCGGCGATGAACGCGAAGGGGAACGTCGCGATCGCCGGAGCCAGCAGACGCAGCGCGGGCGCGGCGTCGAGGAACTCGTTGCCGTACAGGGTTGCGAGGACGCCGTTCGCCAGCACGGCCGCGCCGACAGCGAGCGGCAGCGTCAGCGCGATCGCCAGCTTCAGGCCCCGCTCGAACACCAGCGCCACCGGCGGGTCGGTCGTCCGGGTCAGCCGCGACATCACCGGGTAGATGGCCGCTCCGACGCTCCAGGACAGGAACAGCGTCGTCTCGAACAGCCGGTAGGCGGCACCGTAGGCGCCGACGACCGCGTCGGGCTTGTACGCCTGAAGCATCACGGTGTCGATCCGGAAGAGGATGGTCGCGCTGATCCCGGCGATGCCGAGCGGCAGCGCCGCCCGCATCAGCGGCCACCACCGGCGAACGTCGATGTCGGGCTTCGGACGCACCACCTTGCTCCGCAGCAGCGCCAGGCCGACGAAGAACGCCAGGAGGGCGCTCCCCAGGTAGATCAGCGCCACGGCCACGACGTCGGCGCCGAACGCGATCGCGATGACCGCGACGGCCGTTGTGAGCACGCGCTGGGTGATCAGCACCAGTGGGGCGAACTCCAGCCGCTCGAAGGCCTGGAACGAGCCGATCACGGTGCTGATCCCCAGCTCCACGATCACCCCGGCCCCGAGGAACGCCACGACCAGCAGCTTGCGACCGTCGAAGCCGATCGCGGCACCGATCGCCAGCACGACGATCAGCACGGGGAGGGTCACGGCCACGCGAAGAGCGAGCGTGTTCCCGAAGTAGCTCGACAGCTTGCGCCGGTCGCGCGCCACCTCGCGCACGAGGATCTGGTCCTGTCCCAGCTCCCCGAGCGCGGACACGAGCGTGACGAAGGCGAGCCCGAAGGTGAACACCCCGAATTGCGACTGGCCGAGGCGCCGGGCCATCACCACGTAGAGGACGATCGACACGAGCTTCGACCCCACGTCGGCGACGGCCCGGTAGGCCGTGTTCCGCAGGATGCGCCGCGAGGTCCCGACCTCGATCGCCTCGGTCAGGTTCGGCTCGTCCACGGCGACTCCCCTCGAGCAGGCGACCCGCCTACGCGGGCCCTCGCCTCGAGGGCTGCGGGCCCTTGCCCGCGATCCGCCCACCGAGGTATCTCAGCTGCGGGACCCGGTCGGCGGCACGGATCAGGCGCTCGAGGGAGCCGGCCGTCTTGATCGCGAACGTGCGGTGGGTATCCCGCCCGTTGACGTCCATCCGCGGGATCGCGAACCGTCCCCCGTCGGTCCCCACCGAGAAGGCCAGCGTGTATCCCGCCGCCCGCACCGCGTCCACCGCGGCCGCGTCGAACTCGCCCTCCGGGTACGCGAACGCCGTCGGGAGGCTGCCGGTCACATCGGCCAGCGCCGTCCGGGACTCCGCGACCTGGCGGCGGAGCTCGGCCGGGTCCAGCCCGGTGAGCGTGCGGTGATCCATGCCGTGGACGCCGAGCTCGATTCCGAGCGCGCCGATCTCGCGGAGCTCGTCGGCCGACAGGATGCGCTCGCCGGGCATCTCCGGCATCCAGGACGTGGTCTGTCCGAGGATCCCGGGCGGCACGAACACCACGGCCGGGATCCCGTACCGAGCCAGGCGCGCCGCCCCCTCCAGGGTGGATCGGTAGCCGTCGTCCATCGTGACGAGGACGGACCGCCTCGGCCAGCGGCGAAGGTGCCACCCTGCCACGTAGGTGGCCAGGTCGATCGGGACGAGGCGGCGGGCGAGGTACTCGAGCTGCCAGTCGAACTCCTCGAGCGGCACGAACAGGTTGTGCGGATCCTGGTCGGGCGTGCGCGACCCGAACCCGTGGTACATCAGGACGACCGGCGGACGTTCCGTCCATCCGCCCAGCGGCACGCGGCGGCGGGCCTGCTCCACCAGCAGGCGGACGTGCGTTCGTCCCCGGTTCATCTCCGCCCGCCGAAGCACCGCGCGAGGGAGAGGCCGGCGGTCCGGCCGGACCCGCTCGCGGTCCCGCCAGGCCGCGCGGATCCCGCCGATCCAGGCGCCGGGCGCCCCGCGGTACACGCACTCGACGAGCTCGTAGGCGAGGTAGGCGGTCATCCGGCGAGCCGCGACCCACGGTGGGAAGTGCAGCCAGAAGTACCAGAGCCCGTTGCGCACGCGCATGTAGAGTCGCCGGTCGGCCGTGTTCACCTGCCGGCCCGAGCGGATCTTCAGGTGGTCGAACAGGGCCTGGGGGTAGTAGCGAACGTCCCAGCCCCGAGCGAGGAGCCGTGTCGCCAGGTCCAGACCGTCGATGTCGGAGAGGAAGAACGGCTCGTAGAACCCGCCGACCTCGAGGAAGGCGTCGCGGCGGATCATGCAGGCCCCGTCGGGGAAGAAGAAGGCGGGCAGGCCCTCGGGCGGCGTCCGTCTCCGTCCCGCCCGAAGCCACCAGTCGAACGTCCCGACCTCGGTGGACTTCACGATCGTGCCGCCGGGACCGAGATCCCGGACCAGGCCACCGGCCACGGCGAGGGTTCGGCGGCGACGGAACGCTTCGACCATGAACTCGATCGCCGCGGGCAGCGGGTAGGCGTCGTCGTCCAGGATCAGCAGCAGCTCGCCGGTGGCCTCGCGCGCCCCGAGGTTGCGGCCGGCGAACCCGAGGTTGGCGCCCGCCTCGACCACCCGGACGTCGCCACGAGCGCGGAGGGCCTCCGCAGTCCCGTCCGAGGACCCGTTGTCCACCACGACGACCTCGTCCACCGGAAGCGACCGCAGCCTGTCCAGGACCGAGATGACGGCGTCGCGACGGTTGAACGTGGCGATCACCGCCGAGACGCGGGGAGACGGCGGAACCGGGAGCGGGCGCGCGGGAGCCATGACCGAAGTCTAGGGGCGAAGGGGGCGGCGCCCGGGACCCACAGGCCACTGTGGGACGATGACGCCATGCGGCCGGTCGCCCTCGTCTACCACGCGGTGGACTCGGTCGACCCGGCCGCCGACCCGCACCGGCTGGTCACCTCGCCCGATCACCTCGCGTCGCACC
>WNFV01009054.1_pt1 | contig 11105 bp, 10 predicted proteins | sample 5400101 | NCBI WGS metagenome assembly WNFV01 (sample SAMN13153361, study PRJNA577476) | soil metagenome | isolation source: 115 cm soil or saprolite under grassland replicate 1 | place: USA:California | collected 2016-06-15
AGCCCCTGGGGCTCGAGCCCGAGGAAGGTGCTCTGGAACACTGGAGGGTTGGTGTCCTCGGTGGTGCGGTAGGCCGAGATTGCGTCGTGGACCCAACATGCGATGCCCGAGGCCAGGTAGCGGTTGTCGGAGGCGTCGTCCCAGGAGAACACCTCCGGCGTCATGCCCTCGTCGAAGATCGCCTTGGCGAAGCGGAGAAACTCCCGTAGCTCCTTCGAATCGAGGGTGGGATTGTCGCCCGAGGGATCCGCCTCCGTCCCGCCGAAACTGAAGAACATCGAACGCCAGAAGAGGTTCGCGTCGGCGCACTGGGACAACGCGATCCCGGTGGGATGCCCTTTGGGCTTGAGCGTGCGCGCCGCTACCCGTGCCAGCTCCCAGGTGTCCGGATATTTCAGGTTGCTGGCGTCGAACAGGTCCTTGCGGTAGAGCATCGGCGCCAGGATGTAGAAGATCGGAAGGCCAAACCAACGCCCCTCCACCTCGACGAGCGACCGCGCCGCAGGGATCCAGCCCCCGTACTTCTTCCCGGCCTGGTCAGCAACGTCGGTGAGGTCGACGAGGTTTTTGTAGTAGAGCCGAGTAAGGATCGACGAGCCGTTGTAGATGATGTCGTGTCCCGCCCCGGCCGCGAACTCTGCGGCCATTCGCGCCGGGATATCGAGGTGGGGGATGTGGTCCACCCGCACCTTGACCCCGTTCTTGTCGCCCCACTCCCTGGCGAACTTGTCGTACCAGGCGTCGTAGGCGGGGATGAAGTGACTCCACTGTAAGATCCGAAGTGTGGTGCCCCGGATCTGCGCTGGCGCCTTGCGAGCGTCGAGCATCGTCAACAGTGAACCGCCCGCAACTCCAGCCCCGGCGACCCCGAGGAACTTCCGACGGTCAAGGGTCGAGGGGGCGGTCTGGACTGATCGCAAGTCACTCATCGTGAGCCTCCGTGGCTTTCCTGGAGCCGATTTAGCGGGATTATAGCGACTCTAAAGAATTAGCTTCTTTATGCTTCCCCGGCACCCCTTGTCAAGTGGCTTGCACTCTGTCACTGGGTGCTATCCTCGGCGCCATGCGCCGGCCGCTCCTCGTGCTCGTGATTGCGATCGCCGCGGTCGGCGCCTTCGCGGGCGGACTCGCGTGGCTTCTCGACACTCCAAAGCCCTCGCCGGGCGCGCCGCGCCGTGAGCGGCTCTACCTCACGCTCTGCTCGACGTGCCACGGTGCCGACGGACGTGGTTCTTGGCGCGCGGCGCTCTTCTTGATCCGCCCGGGCAATCTCACAGACAACGAGGCGATCGGTCAGCGTTCCGACGAGTACCTCTTCGACATCATCAAGCACGGCGGGGCGCCCATCGGAAGGCCGGGGATGCCGGGCTTCGGCGCCACCCTTAGTGACGCCGACATCACGGAGCTCGTCCGCTACGTGCGCGGACTCAGCCGCCCGGACTGACTCAGGGGAGCTTCTCGATCCGGAGAAGGATGAGTTGATCGTGCTGCTGGCGAACGGCGAGCTTCACGCGGTCACCGGGCTTCGGCGCCGCCGGATCGAGCAGCGCGGGCGAGGCGGAGACCGCCATCAGCTCCATGGCGCCCATGCCGAGTGGCACGACGGGCTCGTGGCGCACGAGGATCAGGTCCGGCGCTGGACGGGCGACGATCGTCCCGCGAACCTCGTAGGCCGAGGGACGGAGGACGGTGCCCCAGATGCCCGCCGCGAAGGCCGCGAGAAGCGCGGCGAACAGCAGGACGGCGACAGGGCGCGGAACGAAGGGTCTAGTACTTGGTGGCGTCCGTCTCCCAATCGAACGCTCTGACGTCGGCGTCCGGCCTGAGGTCGTCGCCCGTCAAGAACCACCGACCGCCGCACCCCTCCCTGCCGAAGTAGGCGGCGGTCTTGGGTTGGGACCCCAGGGTGATGGCGAGTATGAAGATCCCCGCCGCGGCACCGAGGCCGCACAGAAAGCCCTTGCCAGGTACGTAGAAGACGTTGGCGACGGCCGCGCCGGCGTGGTAGGCGGCCGCTTCACCGACTCGAGAATCCGGCTTGACCGGGTCCATCGGCTGTGGCGTAGGCTGCTGCGCGGGGGGCTCCGTCGACGGCGGAGGAGGTTGCTGGGCGGACGCCAGGGGCGCGAGCGGGCCGGTGACAAGCATCAGGAGCGACACCACGACGGCAAGGATCCGGATTTCGGTCTTCATCAAGGGAACCTCCTCCCTGTAGCCCTCAGCGAGACTATTGTCCGCCCCCAGAGGGCTCCCACCGAAGCATTTCCTGGAGTCCAGATGATAACAAATGAACCGAGCAACGCATAAACTCGACAAACGCTATAATCGGCGGCACATTCTGTCCAGGAGGGGCCGTCACCCATGAAGCTCGTACGCTTCTCGACGAATGGTCAGCAACCACGCCTCGGCATCATTCAGGGCGACCGAATCGCAGATCTACAGACGAGCCTCGCCGCCACTTTGACGCGTCGCGGCGTCATGCGAGCCGGGGAGATCGCCGCGACGCTCGTGCCGCCCAGCACGCGCGCGTTCCTCGAGGGTGGCCCCGCGGCCGAGGAGGCGGTCGCCGGGATCAAGGAATGGGTGACGGTCCCCGCAGCCTCGGCGCGCTTGCATGCCCCGATCGCGGATCCCGGAAAGTTCATCTGCATCGGGCTCAACTACCGTGACCACGCGGAGGAAGCCAATCAGCCGATCCCCAAGGAGCCGCCGATCTTTGCCAAGTGGTCGAACGCGATCCTCGACCCGGGCGAGCCGATCCTGAGACCTCGCGGCTCGCAGATGTTGGACTGGGAGGTCGAGCTCGGGGTGGTGATCGGTCGCACCGCGCGCTTCGTCGGGAGAGAGAAGGCGCTGGATTACGTCTGGGGCTACACGATCATCAACGACGTGAGCGCCCGCGACTTCCAGTTCATCGGGAGCCAATGGATGGCCGGCAAGATCCCGGAGACCTTCGCGCCGGTGGGTCCGTACATCGCGGACCGGAATGAGATCCCCGACCCTCACGTCCTCGAGTTGAGGCTCTGGGTCAACGATAAGCAGATGCAGACGGGCAACACCAAGACATTCATCTTCGACGTCCGCTATCTCGTGAGCTACCTCTCGGGCCTGATGACCCTCTCTCCGGGCGATCTCATCGCCACGGGCACACCGCCCGGCGTGGGCTTCGCGCGCAAGCCGCCGATCTTCCTGCAGCCGGGCGACACGTGCCGCCTGGACATCACCGGCCTGGGGCAGATCGAGAATCCCGTCAAGGAGGCGTGAGACGCCGATGCTCGATGTAATCGCGCCGCTCGTCGTCTCGAACACGACGAAGATCGTGCTCATCTCGCTCGACGGGCTCGGGGGGCTCCCGCGACCCGAGACCGGCCGCTCCGAGCTCGAGACCGCGCGGCTCCCCAATCTCTCGCAGCTCGCCACCGAGGCTGCGTGCGGTCTCATCCGTCACGTCGCGCCGGGAATCACTCCGGGCAGCGGTCCCGGACACCTCGGGCTCTTCGGCTACGATCCGCTCCGGTACCAGGTCGGCCGCGGAGTCCTCGAGGCGCTGGGCATCGAGTTCGACCTGCGCGCGGGCGACATCGCCGCGCGCGGAAACTTCTGCACCGTCGATGGGACGGGCCGCATCACCGACCGGCGCGCGGGCAGGATCGCGACCGACGTGTGCGTGCGTCTGACCGAGCGCCTCCGGCGCATCAGGCTTCCCGGCGTCGAGGTGTTCGTCGAGCCCGGGAAGGATTATCGTTTCGTCCTCGTCCTCCGTGGCCGAGCCCGCAGTGGGGGCGGCCTCTCGGCGCGGCTCTCCGAGACCGATCCCCAGGTGCTCGGCAAGCCGCCGCTCGCCGTGAAGGCGCTCGAGCCGCGCGCGAAGGCCACCGCCGCGCTCGTGAACCGTTTCGTCGCCGAGGCCCGACGCCTGCTCGCCGACGCGGCGCCCGCGAACATGGTGCTCCTGCGCGGTTTCGACCAGCTACCGAAGCTCCCGCGGTTTCCCGAGGTCTTCGGGCTCCGGAGCGCGGCGATCGCGGCCTACCCGATGTACCGCGGTCTCGCGAAGCTGGTGGGCATGGAAGTCCTCAAGACAGGCGCCACCTTCGACGACGAGCTCGCGACGCTCCGCGAGCACTGGGACACGTACGACTTCTTCTTCGTTCACTACAAGGACACGGACAAGGCGGGCGAGGACGGAGACTTCGACGCGAAGGTCGGGGCACTCGAGCGGCTGGACCGGGCGATCCCGGACATCCGTGCCCTCGGGCCTGACGTCCTGATCGTCTCCGGCGATCACGCGACACCCTCGATTCTGGCCGGCCACGGCTGGCAGCCGGTCCCCGTCCTGGTCTGGAGCCGGTACTGCGGCGCCGACGCCGTGGCCGCCTTCACCGAGCGCGCCTGCGCCGGCGGGAGCCTCGGCGTGATCCCCGCCCAGCATCTGATGCCACTGGTGATGGCCAACGCCCTGCGCCTCATCAAGTTCGGCGCCTGACGCATACACATCCGTGTCCCGCTCCGGCGGGGGCAAATTCGCGTGGCCCCGCGCCGGAGCGGGGTCATACTCCGTGGTGAGATGGAAGAGACGGCGCGGCTGATCGAATCGATCAAGCAGCTTCTCGGCGAGGGCCGGGACGAGCGGCTCGCCGACCTTTTGGAGGACGCGCACCCCGCGGACGTGTCCCTCGTGATCCGCGAGCTGCCGCCGGACGATCAGGTCCGCCTCTTCCGCCTCCTCACCCCCCAGCACGCGGGCGAGGTGCTCGCCGAGCTCGACGACCCGACGCTGCGCGAGCTGGTCGGCGCGCTCCCGGAACTCGAGGTCTCGCGCGTCCTCGATCGGATGCCGCCCGAGCAGGTCGTGGACGTCGTCGAGGAGCTGCCCAGGGAGCAGGCGGAAGAAATCCTCGAGCTCATGGAGGAGGAGAAGTCCGAGGAGGTCCAGGAGCTCCTCGAGTACACGGAGGGCACGGCGGGCCGCCTCATGTCGCCCGAGTTCGTCGCCGTGCGCGAAGAGGCCACGGTCGCTCAGGCGATCGAGCACATTCGCAAGGCGGCCTCGGGCGAGGGCGCGTTCTATCTCTACGTGGTGGACGACCACGACCACCTGGTCGGCGTCGTCCCCCTCCACCGGCTCCTCGCCGCCGATGCGACGACGCCCATCCGCGCGATCCGCACGGACGAGGTCGAAAGCGTGCGAGTGGACACGGACCAGGAGGAGGTCGCGCGCCGCGTCCAGCACTACAACCTGATCCAGATCCCCGTCGTGGACGTCAACCGGCGTCTGCTCGGCACGATCGGCGTGGACGACGTGATCGACGTCATCCGCGAGGAGGCGACGGAGGACATCCAGCGCCTCGGCGGCGTCGCCGGCGACGAGACGGTCCTCGACCCACCGCGCGCTGTCTTCATCAAGCGCAACCTCTGGAGGCTGATCAACCTGGGCACCGCTGTGCTGGCGGCCTCGGTCATCGGCCTCTTCGAGTCCTCCATCCAGGCCCTCGCGACGCTCGCGGTCTTCATGCCGATCGTCGCCTCCATGGGTGGTATCGCGACGACCCAGACCGCGACGATCGTCGTCCGGGGGATCGCGCTGGGCGACATGAGCGCCGCCGTGCTGCGCCGCGTCCTCTGGAAGGAGCTCTGGCTCGGGCTCACGACCGGCGGGGCGAACGGCCTCGTGATCGCGGTGATCGCCTACATCTGGAAAGGGCAGCTGCTGCTCTCGCTGATCCTCGCCGTCGCCCTCGTGTTCAACATGGTCGTCGCCGCCGTCGTGGGCACGCTCGTCCCGATCGCGCTGAAGACCTCCCGGGTCGATCCGGCGATCGCGTCCAGCGTGATCATCACGACGTTCACCGATGTGTTCGGATTCTTTTCATTTCTGGGCCTGGCCACGCTGCTGATCAGGTTCCTGCTCTAGGTGGGGTCGAGACGAAAAGGCGCTTGGCAACGCCGGCCGCCCGTGGTTAAAATACGCCCGGCTCTCGGCTACCTGACCGGCCTCACTCCCAAATCACTTGCGCCGGAGGGCTTTGAGTGGACGTAGCGTTAGAGAAGAGGCAGGTCCAGCGCGCGTACGAGTTATACGCCCCGGTCTACGACTTCATCTTCGACTGGATCTTCGCTCCAGGACGCACCGCCGCCGTCAAGCTGCTCGCCCTCGAGCGCAGCGACTCCGTGCTCGAGGTGGGTATCGGCACGGGGCTGAACTTGCCGCTCTACCCGTGGGCGTGCCAGCTGACCGGCATCGATCTCTCGCAGGAGATGCTGGACAAGGCCGTCGAGCGCGTCCAGACCCTCGCCATGCCCAACGTGACCCTGAAGGTCATGGACGCGACGTCCCTGGACTTTGGCGACAACGAGTTTGACAAGGTCGTCGCGACCTACACGATCTCGGCGGTGCCCGATCCGGTCGCAGTCCTCAAAGAGATGCGTCGCGTAGTGAAGCCCGACGGGATCATCGTGATCCTGAACCACTTCAGGAGCGAGCGGCGACTGACGGGATGGGTCGAGGATCTGCTGGCGCCGGTCTGCACGCGCCTGGGCTGGAAGTCGAACCTGCCCCTGGCACCGCTCCTCGAGCAGGTGGGCCTTGTGCCCGAGTCGATCACCCAGGTCAACATGTTCGACGGGTGGCGCCTCGTGAAGTGCGTCAACCGGAAGTAGTCCGGCTCGCAGCTCTCGCTCTCGCGCTCGCTCTCGCCGTCCCCGTCGCGTGGGCCGGATGGTCCGTGCTGCTGGCCGGGGCGTTTCTCCTGGAGTTCCTCATCCAGGGACGACCCGCCGCGCTCTCGATGCTGACCGCGGCGCCGGCCCGCCGGCCGTGGCTCGTCCCGGGCGCCAGCGCCGATCTCTACATCCACGCCGGGCTCTACGCCGGCGCCCCGCTGGTGCTGGTCCACGGCTTCTCGCCCGAAGGCAAGGACGACCCGCGAGTCCGAGAGGCGGCGGCGCTGCTGTCGCGGGCCGGGTTCGACGTGGCGGTGCCGACGATCCCCGGGCTCACGCGCGGACGGCTCGGGCGAGAGGACATCGAGCCGGTGATCGCCACGCTTGCCGGGCGCGCGGCGTCAACCCTCGTGGTCGGTGTGAGCGTCGGCGCGGGACCTGCGCTCCTGGCCGCGGCCGACCCTCGCGTCCGCGAGCGCGTCGGCGCCGTCCTGACTCTCGGCGGCTACGCGTCCGCACACGAAGTGGTGCGCTTCTGGCTCACGGGCGCCTACGGATACGAGGGCATCCGCGGCCGGGTGGACCACGATCCCGAGCTGGTCCGGACGTTCGTGCGGGCCAACGCCGATCGGCTCGACGCTTCGTCGCGTGCGATTCTCGAGGCCGCCGATCGCGACGGCGCGGCCCGACTGCTCACCGCGCCGCCGCCCGATCTGCAACAATACCTCGACGCCCTCTCGCCGCTCAGGGTGGCGCGCGACATCCGCGCGCGCCTCGTCCTGGTTCATGGTCGCGCCGACCGCGCGGTACCCTACACGGAGAGCCTGCGGCTCGCAGCCGCGCGTCCGGAGCGGACGACGCTCGTGCTCGTCGGCGTCGTGGAGCACGTGGAGGGGCGCGGTGCCTCCGGCTGGCGGGGGGCGCGCGACTTCCTGGCGCTGTGGCGCGTGATGTACGCCCTGCTGAGCGGCGCCTAGCCTGGCCGGAGAGGGTCTGGCGACGCCTCCCTAATTTCTTGGTCCAGCGGGTAGGTGACTGCTAGGCTGCGCCCATGAAAACCAGAATGTGCGCGACCGCCGTGCTCCTGCTCGTGACCGCCGCGTGCGCGACGACGATGCCGCGCCGTCAGTTCGACGACATCCCGTTGCCGACCGGGCTCACGTACCAGCCGGAGCGCTCGGTCGTGATCGAGTCGCCGAGCGTCAAGGCGGCTCAACTCGTCTATCGGGGGCGCCTGGAGCCGGGCAGCCTCGGGGACGCGATGCGCACGCGCCTGGAGTCGAACGGCTGGCGCCCCGTGTCCAGGACGACCACTGCCGCGGACGGTACGTGGCAGGTCTACGAAAAGGACAGCAACGCGCTCGAAGTCCACATCTATGAGGGGCTCTGGTACACGTACCTCGCCATCAGCGTCTCCGAGACGCTTCTGCCTGCGACCGCCGACACCAAGGATGGCGCCCTGCAGACGTCAAAGCTGGATGCGTCGATCGACCCACCGGCAACGCCAGATAGCGGGGCGGCCTCGGATCGGCCGACCCGAAGTGGCGACGCGACCTTCACTCGGCGCGTGAAGGACTTCTTCACCAATCTCTTCTCCTGGTGAGTCGATCCTTCCGGTAGGTCGGGCTCGCTAGAGACTCAGGCTCCGCCCCTCACCGCTGCCCGGGCGCTGGATGCCCCAGCCCGAGAGCTTCGTCAGGACCGTGTTCCGGTGCACGCCGAGCCGCCGGGCCGCGTGGCTCACGTTCCAGCCCACGCCTTCGAGCACGCGCAGAATGTACTGACGCTCGAACTGTTCCAGGGCTTCGCGCAGCGGCGGGCCCGTGTCCTCGCCCAGGCGCGACCCCGTCTCGGGCATCGCCACGTCGAGCGGCACGTCCTGGAGGTGGATGACGGGGCTCCGCGCGAGGACCACGGCCCGGTGCAGGACGTTCTCGAGCTCGCGCACGTTCCCCGGCCAGTCGTAGCGGGTGAGCACCTCGAGGGCGCCGGCCGACACGCCGCGCACGTCGCGACCGCACTCGCGCGCGATCTTCCGGACGAAGTACTGCACGAGCGCGCCGATGTCCTCGCGGCGCTCGCGGAGCGGTGGCACGTGGACGGGCACCACGTTCAGCCGGTAGTAGAGGTCCTCGCGGAACGTCCGCGCCCTCACGGCGCTCTTCAGATTGACGTTCGTCGCCGCCAGAATTCGCACGTCCACGGGCACGGCGCGCACGCCGCCCAGACGCTCGATCTCCCGTTCTTGTAAAGCCCGCAGGAGCTTCGCCTGAAGATCGAGCCGGAGGCTGCCAATCTCGTCGAGGAAGACGGTGCCCCCGTGAGCCAGCTCGAAGCGGCCGAGCTTCTTCGCGTGTGCCCCGGTGAAGGCGCCCTTCTCGTGGCCGAACAGCTCGGACTCGACCAGCGTGTCGGGGATCGCCGCCACGTTGATCGCGACGAACGGCTGGGCCTGGCGCCCGCTTCGCGCGTGGATCGCGCGCGCCACCAGTTCCTTGCCGGTGCCGCTTTCCCCGGTGATTAGCACGGTGGTCGGGGTCGGCGCGATCTGCATGATCAGCTGGTAGACGCGGACGATCTCCGGGTGGCGCCCGATCATCCCCTCGAAGGCCCCAGCCATGCCGCCCGCGTCGGACGGGGCGCCCGCCAGCGCCGAACGGAGATAAAGCACTTCGCGCTCGAGCGCACGCTTCTCGAGCGCCCGCTGGGCCAGCAACAGAATCTCGTCCACTTCGAAAGGCTTGGTCAGGTAGTCGTACGCCCCACGCTTGAGCGCTTCGACGGCGGTCCGGAGCTCGCGGACGGCGGTGGCGATGACCACGACCGTCGACGGGTCGGCGGCCTTGATGCGGGGGAGAACGTCGATCCCCGCCTCGCCGGGCATTCGCTGGTCCAGCATGACGAGGTCGATCTCGTGAGTTTTCAGAATTTCGAGCGCCTGGGCGCCGTTCGGCGCTTCGAGGACGTCGCAGGTCTCTTCGAGGATCGCTCGCACCGAGGCGCGCACGCCCTCCTCGTCGTCCACCACGAGGACCGTGCCCCGCGTCGCCGTCTTGGTGTCTACGCCGGTCACCGCGGGCGCGCGCGTTCCATCGTGAGGTACTGGTTGGCCCCGCCGCTGCCGCCGCCCGCCCGGTGCACGTAGATCAAGACCGACTCGCCGGGCTTGAGCGCTCCGAGCACGCGGTACAGATTCGCCGGGTCGTCAGCAGGGCGGCGCGCGACCTCGAGGATCACGTCGCCGCGCCGTAAGCCCGCCTTCTCGGCGGGACTCCCGGGTTGCACGTCCGTGACGAGCAGACCCCGCGAGACAGGCAAGTCGAAGCGGAGCGCCGCATCGCCCGTGAGCGATTCCACGCTGAAGCCCCACTCGTTGGTCCCGAGCGCCTCCGCGACCACCGGCTCGTCGGCCGGCATCTCGCCGATCTTCACGGTGACCGGTACGGGCTTCTTTTCGCGGATCACGGTGAGCTTCATCGTCTGTCCGGGCTTGACGGCAGCGATCCGCCGCTGGAGGTCGGGCACCTCCTTGATCGGCGTGCCGCCCAGCTCGACGACGACGTCACCCGCCCTGAGGCCGGCGGCCTCGGCGGGGCTGCCCTTCATCACCTCCGCCACGAGGACGCCTTCCCGCTCCTTCACGCCGAAGCTCCCGGAGAGCTGATCGGTCACGTCCTGGATGACGATGCCGAGCCAGCCGCGCACCACGCGGCCCCGCGTGATGAGCTGCTGCATCACGTCACGCGCCTGGTTGATCGGGATCGAAAAGCCGATGCCCTGGCCGGTGGCAACGATCGCGGTGTTGATCCCGATTACCTTGCCGTCGATGTTCAGGAGCGGCCCTCCCGAGTTTCCCGGATTGATCGACGCATCGGTCTGGATGAAGTTGTCGTACTGGGTCACCCCCACCCGTGTCCGGGCCGTGGCGGAGACGATCCCCACCGTCACCGTGCGATCGAGGCCGAACGGATTGCCAATCGCGATCGCCCACTGGCCGACGCGGAGCTGGCTGGAATCGCCCAGCTCGGCCACCGGGAGCGGGCCGGCCGCATCCACCTTCAGCACGGCGAGATCGGTCTTGGGATCTCGTCCGATGAGGCGCGCAGGGAACTTCCGCTGATCCGAGAGGCGCACGATGATTTCCTGAGCGTTCTCGATCACGTGGTTGTTCGTCAAGATGTATCCCTTCGGATCCACCAGGACGCCCGAGCCGGTGGCGCGCGCGTCCTCGCGCGGGCGCCGGCGAAAATAGCGCTCGTAGAGCTCCTCACCGAAGAACTCTTTGAACCGCTCCGGGGCTTCCTCCGGCGCGCCGGTCGCCGCTTTCTTCGGCACCGTGCTCACGTGCACCACGGCCGGCGTGACGCGGTCGGCGACGGCGGCGAATGCGTCTTCCAGCGCCCGCAGCATGCTGCGCGCATCGGCCTTCGGCGCCGCGCGCG
>WNFV01009061.1_pt1 | contig 11102 bp, 10 predicted proteins | sample 5400101 | NCBI WGS metagenome assembly WNFV01 (sample SAMN13153361, study PRJNA577476) | soil metagenome | isolation source: 115 cm soil or saprolite under grassland replicate 1 | place: USA:California | collected 2016-06-15
TCAGGTTCTTCTTCGTGTAGCTAGCCATGGCGAGACGATTGCCACGACGGTGCCGTTTCAATCTCGGCCATCGAACTCGTCTCAAACGAGCACGATGCTGCCGGGCCGCGCTGGCCGGCACGATTCGTCGTCCTCAGTCGCCCGAATAGCGCTGCTATTCGGACTCCCTGCGTCCTAGACTCGCACTCGCCCAGCGCACCCCGTCAGCGAGTGGTCGTTTTGAGACGAGTTCTTCGCACCCGGAGCCCGTGAACCGCGACAATCGCGGCGGTGGACTCACTCACTGAACAAGGCCGCGAGGCCTACGCGAGACGCGCCTGGCTCGACGCCTACGCGGCGCTGTCGGAGGCCGACCGCGAGTCGCCGCTCGAAGCAGCGGACCTCGAGCTGCTTGCGACCTCGGCCGCGATGACGGGCCGCATGGACGAGCACCTGATCCTCCTCGAGCGGCTCCACCAGCTACGACTCGACGAAGGCGAGGTGCTTCGCGCCGCCCGCGCCGCATTCATGCTCGGAATGATGCTGACGGTGCGAGGCGAGGTCGGCCCGGCGGGCGGTTGGTTCGCGCGCACGCAGCGGCTCGTCGAACGCGCGGGGGGCGAATGCGTCGAAGGGGGCTATCTGCGCGTTCCGCTCGCCTACCGGCATGCTGCCGCAGGCGACTACGACACGGCTTTCGCCGCCGCCGCCGACGCCGCCGAGCTGGCCGAGCGCTTCGGCGAGCCCGATCTCCTCGCCATCGCACTGCACATCCAAGGTCTGATCAGGATCAAGGAGGGCCGGGTCGAGGAAGGGCTGCGGTTGCTCGACGAAGCCATGATCGGCGTGGCCGCCGGCGAGGTGTCGCCCTTCCTCAGCGGCGTCGTCTACTGCGGAGTGATCGCGTCGTGCGAAGAGGCTTTCGAGCCGCGCCGTGCGCGCGAGTGGACTAACGCACTGGCCCGCTGGTGCGAGGAGCAGCCGCAGCTCGTCTCCTTCACCGGCCGCTGCCTCGCACACCGCGCCGGGATCATGCAGCTGCACGGCCAATGGCACGATGCGCTCGAGGAGGCGCGGCTGGCGCGCGTGCGATGCGAGGAGGCGATGAACCGAGCCGCGACGGGCCAGGCGTACTACCAGCAAGGCGAGCTCCATCGCCTGCGGGGTGAGTTAGACGAGGCCGAGGCAGCTTTTCGCGACGCGAGCCTCTTCGGCCGCGAGCCGCAGCCGGGCTTGTCGCTGTTGCGGCTCGGCCAGGGCGACGCGGACGCGGCGGCGGCCGCGATCCGGCGGGCGCTCGGCGAGACGAAGGAGCCACTCCGGCGTGCGGTTCTGCTGCCTGCTTGCGTCGAGATCATGCTCGCGATCGGCGAGGTTGCCGAGGCAGGGGATGCGTGTCGCGAGCTGGGGCAAATCTCCGCGGGCATCGGGCGACCCATGCTGAGCGCGCTCGCGGCGCATGTTCGCGGGGCGGTCGAGCTCGCCGAGGGTAACGCCGAAGCGGGGCTCGTCTCCGTGCGCGAGGCGTGTCAGGCGTGGGAGGAGCTCGAGGCGCCGTACGAAGCCGCCCGTGCGCGTGTGCTCGTCGGGCTCGCGTGTCGTGAGCTCGGCGACATCGAAGGGGCTGCGCTCCAGCTCGATGGAGCCGCAAGCGTCTTCGATCGTCTCGGCGCGTCGCCGGATCTCGCGCGGGTCGCTTCGCTCGGCGCGGCTGCGACGTCGCACCGTCCCCACGGCTTGACCGCGCGCGAGCTGGAGGTCCTCCGGCTCGTCGCTGCCGGGAAGACCAACCGCGAGATCGCGTTGGAGCTCGTCGTGAGCGAGCACACCGTCGCTCGGCATCTGCAAAACATCTTCGCCAAGCTCGGCGTGTCGTCACGGACCTCCGCCACGGCCTTCGCCTTCGAGCACGAGCTCGTGTGACGCCCCGCGTGGTCAGAATTGACCACGCGCCGGCCGCTTCGAAGTTGGTGGATCCGCGCGATGGCAGCCCGGCCGTTTCGTCGTAGCGTCGTCGTCTGAAGACGTCGAGCGAAAGGAGCCAACCGTGGCTGTCGCAATGATGGTGGACAATCCCGAAGGATCGCAGGAGCTCTACGAGCGGATCCGCGGCCAGCTGGGTCTCGAGAAGCCGGCCGGCGGCATCTTCCACCTCGCCGGGCCGAGCCCGAACGGCGGCTGGCGTGTGATCGAGGTCTGGGAGTCCGAGGAGGAGGCGAACCGCTTCTTCCAAGAGCGCTTCTTCCCGACACTGAAGGCGCTGGGGATCAGCGCGCCCCCACTGAGGCGCGAGTTCTGGCCCGTCCACAGCGCGATGAGGTGAGCGGCGTGCTCGCCGAAGGACGTAACGCGATGAACGGCAACCGGCAGCCGGAGCAGCTCGAGACGATCGTGATCGGCGGCGGCCAAGCCGGCCTCACGGTCGGCTATCACCTGGCGAAGGCCGGTCGACCGTTCGTCATCCTCGACGCGAACGAGCGCGTCGGCGACGCCTGGCGCAAGCGGTGGGACTCGCTCCGGCTGTTCACGCCGGCGCACTTCGACGGCCTGCCGGGGTATCGGTTTCCCGCAGCTCGCTGGTCGTTTCCGACGAAGGACGAGATGGCGGACTACCTCGAGTCGTACACGGAGCGGTTCGAGCTCCCGATCCGAACGGGGATCAGCATCGACAGACTCACGAAGGAGGACGGCCGATTCGTGGTCGTCGCGGGGGACGAGCGCCTGGAGGCGGAGAACGTGGTCGTTGCGACCGGCGCGCACCAGGTCCCGACGACGCCGAGCTTTGCGTCGGAGCTCGATCCGTCGATTCGGCAGCTGCACTCGTCCGAGTACCGAGGCCCGTCGGATCTGCGGGACGGGGACGTCTTGGTCGTGGGCGCCGGCAACTCCGGGGCCGAGGTCGCGTTCGAGCTCGTCGAGACGCGGCGCTGCCTGATCGCGGGGCGGAGTCCGGGCCAGATCCCCGTTCGGCACGGGAGCCTCGTCGGGTTTCCGTTCTTCCTCGCCTTTCGGTTCGTCGGGCACAACATCCTCCGCACCGACACGCGGATCGGGCGGAAGGTCGGGCCGAAGGTGGTGTCGAACGGCGTGCCGCTGATCAGGCGCAGGGAGAAGGATCTGGCGGCCGCCGGCATCGAGCGCGTCGGCCGTGTCGTCGGCGTTCGCGGCGGACGGCCGCTTCTGGAGGACGACCGCGTGCTCGACGTCGCCAACGTCGTGTGGTGCACGGGCTTCCGCACGGACTACGGCTGGATCGACCTGCCGGCGTTCGCCGAGGACGGCCAGCCGCTGCACAAGCGGGGCGTCGTCGAGTCGGAGCCGGGCCTGTACTTCGTCGGCCTGATCTTCCAGTACTCGCTGACGTCGGACGTGCTGCCGAGCCGCGGCAGAGACGCCGAGTATCTCGCGAGGCACATCGCGTCGCGACAAACCGAGCTCGCGGCAGCGACGGAGGCGCGGGGGCGCGCAGACGCCCAACCGGCGGGCGCCCGCGCCTGAGCCCGCCATGCTGAGACGAGACTGAGAGAGGGCCGTCAAGGCCCTCTCTCAGTCACCATCAGTCCTCAGCCACAGTGCGCGATCGCGCGCAGGTGCTCGATCGCCTGCTCGGCGCGTGGGCTGCGCGCGCTCTGGTCTGCGTTGATCGCGATCACGACCTGACGCCGTGCATCTCGCGTTGAATCCGCGAACGTCTCGTAGCCGAAGACCTCGCCGCCATGACCCCAGAACGTGGCGCACGGGAAGCGAGTTCGGATGACGCCGAGTCCGTACTGCTGCTGCGGCGTCACGGGTACGGTCGTCAACATCGCCGCGAGCATGTCGGGGCGGAGCAGGCGGCCGCGGAGGAGGGCGTCGTGGAAGCGGGCGAGGTCCTCGGCGGTCGAGACGATCGCGTCTGCCGCCCAGTAGAGCGAGGGGCTGACGGAGCTGACGTCGCGCAGCCGCGCGCCGCCGAACCGCGAGTAACCGTGGGCGTGCCGGCCTGCGATCCGAGGCTTGGTGTCGAAGCTGGTCGCCCGCAGGCTCAGCGGCTCGAAGATCCGTTTGCGGAGCTCCGTCGCGAGCGTGTGGCCGGTCGCCTGCTCGACCAGCAGGCCGAGCACGATGTAGCCGGTGTTCGAGTACGACCAGCGGGTCCCGGGAGCGAAGAGCGGCTCGTGCGAGGTGCCGGTGGCGACGAGCCGGCGCGGGGACCAGGTCTTGGCGCGATGCTCGAGCTGCGCGAGGAACGCCTTGTCCTCGGCGTAGTCGAAGAGGCCGCTCGTGTGGTTCAGGCGCTGGCGGACGGTGATGCGGTGCCCGTTCGGGACCAGGCCGGGCAGATGCCGCTCGACGCTGTCGTCGAGCGAGAGCTTCCGCTCGCCGACGAGCTGGAGGACGACGGTCGCAACGAACGTCTTCGTCTCGCTGCCGATCCGGAAGCGGTCAGTGACCCGCAGCGGCGTTCGCCGTTCGAGGTTTCCGTACCCGCTCGAGAGTCGCACGGTGCGGTCACCGTCGCGGACGAGCACGAGCGCACCCGGCACTCCGGCCGCGACGACTGCATCGAGCGCTGTCCGAAGCCGGACGTCCTGTGGCGTCGACGTCGTGGTCGCCAGGCCTACGGGGGCGAGTGCCGACAGGCCCGCGACGGCGCCGATGACGAGGGACCTTGGCGCGCGTCAGAGGCCTTTCACTCCGGTAGCCACCTCTCCTGGGCTGGCTTGCGCTCATTGCGACGACTCTAGAGAGGGCGGGCGCGCAAATCGTCGGCCGGCGAAACGATCTGCGCTCGGCGCGGAGGTTGATTTGCGCGCGCCCTACTCAAACCTGAGGCGGAGGAGCGAAGAGGGACGAGCCGGGCTGGAGCCGATGAGATCGAGCGCCGCGAGGAGTCTTAGTCCCGCACGCGATCTCAGGCCATCGGCGGAGGTGCGGACATGAGCGAGTCGCTGAAGAGTGTTGGTGCCATCACCCTGTTCGTCGAGGACCCGCAGCGGTCGAAGTCCTTCTACCAGGCCGTGTTCGAGGTGCCAGCGATCTACGAGGACGAGAACGCCGCAGCACTCAGGTTCGAGAACATGATCGTCAACCTGCTCGAGACTCCAGCGGGACACGAGCTGATCGACCCAGGAGTTGTCGCGAGTCGGGAGGCTGGATCGCGGTTCCAGCTCACCGTCTGGGTGGACGACGCGGACGCGGTGTGCGCGGATCTCGCGACGTGTGGCGTCGCCGTGCTCAACGGCCCGATGAACCGCGCGTGGAGCATGCGCACCGCCAGCTTCACCGACCCCGACGGCCACATCTGGGAGGTCGCTCAGAAGCTCCCTGAGGAGCAGGACGGGTAGCGCCGTCCCGTTTGAGCTAGTCGCTCCACCAGCTTGGCCCATCTCGGCGTCCCGCGGATCCTCGCCGGCGCCGAAGGCGAGGTACTCGATCCGGTTCGAGCGGCCTCGACGTTACGCGACCTTCGGCGGAGTAGGAGCCCTAGCGTCGACCATGAGCTGTAAGAGCGTTCGGCCACGCCGGGCCACAGCCCTCTAACCGACGGCTGCAATGCGTTGCCTACGCGGCTGGAGGCGGCGGGGCTCATTCGTGGGGTAGCGGATGTGTGTCCGACGACCTTGCGGAGAACGTGACTTCATCAAAATCGAACTTGAAAGCCTGGAGATAGAGCCAGAAATCCAGATCCTCGAGTGTGAGTGGACCTGACGTCTCGTGCAGAGCCGCGTGAAACTCGGGCGCCATCTGCTTCTCGATCGTTCGATACGCGTCCTCTGCGTCAGTGCGGCTCGTGGTCTCGGCGACTACCGGAATGAGTCTGACCTGCGCACCCATGCGGACACCGAGGAACTCGGAGAAGTGCTCAGAGAGAGCGCGATTCGTCGCGTTCTTCAGCAGCAGCCTTATTAGGGGGCGCTGCACCGATTCGACAAACTCGGTGGGCACGGGTGTTCGCGTCCGGCGCTGGCCGAGTCGAAGAGCGAGCCGGCGTCGCGCTCGCAGCTCCCCGACCGGATGTACCCCCGGGCCGACCTCCCGCAGGGTGTCCTTCGGCAGCAGCGCAGGATGCGCCAGGTCGGCAATCCACGCCCCAGCATCCCCGTCCGCGAGATAGATCCAGCGCGCCGAGTTCTTCTTCGCGGCATCAATGACATTCTGTTGGGTTGCGGCCGGGATGAGCCGTACGCGAGCGAGCTCAACGATCGGCTCGCGCCTGAGCGGACGGACGAGGTCGCAGCGCTGTGTGACGACTATGTAGCCGGGCGCCCCTCCCGGTATCTCTCGTGGCTCGTAGACGCTGTCAGGAAAAGGGTCTGGCCCAACCGCCTCGGGCTGGCAGAACCGGTTCGCGGCCGCGGCAAGAACGCGATCCAGCGCCTCTTCGGACGCCAGCAAGAGATCGTTGACGGCTGGTCGGATGAACCATCCCTGGTCGACGCCCTCGCGCAGGATCCAGGAAAGGAGATCGATCTCGGTCTCCTCGCTCAATGTGGCGGAGAGCCGCGCGCAGTACCGCCGCGACGAATTACCGGCGAGTCGGAGGGCGAGCCTATGTAACAGAGGCTTTCCCACCACAAGCCCTCGTGCTCATTCCGGGCTCGGCGGGTAGCCTCGCAGGTGGTCGCGCGCCTGGTTCCAATCTGCGTCTGCGCCAAGGCCGCCACTCGGCGCCGGCCGCGAGGTTAGCTTGCCGCCTAGCTCTAGGTGCTCCGATAGTGCAGTGAACGCGCGCCGGAGGCCCTTGGAGTCAAGATTCGTCGCGGTTGCGAAGAGCGTTTCGTACTCAAGTGACTCAAGTGGGGTAAGAATCGCGGCACGTACGCTCGCGGGATCCGCGCCGACCCTCTGGTAAAGCTGGCCGATCACGTGGTGTAGAAGCCGGATGTGGCTCTCCTCCTGCGGGTTCTTGGTAGTCCCATCCAAGAGGTTGTAGAACTGGCGGCGCTGCACGCCACACATTCGAGCGATGTCATGGATCGGCAGGTCGATGCGGCGGCGGAGTTCGTCCACGATCGTTGCAAGCGGGATAGTCGTAGGCGAACTCGCTACCGGCTCGGCCTCTGCTGAGATGCCGTGCCGGTACGCGAGCACGCGCCGTGGTGCGAACGCCGCATACAGCGCGCGCGGAGTAAGCACGTGAGCGTCGAAGTCGACGAAGATAGCCAGCTTGTCGACGAGCTTGAACAGTGATCCAGCGCTCGTCTCCTCGACGTCAACCACGTCAACGCTCGCCCGGTCAGTGAGACAGACGCGGTTCGCGGGTGAGAGCCACCGGACTCCGCCAATCAGTGACGACGTGTGGTCCTCCTGCAGGTCCATGGTCAGCCCAGCGTCGAGTTCGGGGTCAGCGAGGAGACTCGGCATCGGCCCTCTCCACGGGCTTGAACGACGCGAACGCCTCGGCGGTCACGAGCCACTTGAACAAGTCAAAGGTCGCATGGTCGAAGTTGATGAGCGTCTTCTTCTGCTCGTCCAGATCAAGCGCTTTTGGGCTGTCGTCGTAATAGTCGAAGTCGAGCAGGTAGAGCGGATGATCCTGGGCCGTATAGCCGTGGCGGAGCGTGAATGCACCATCAGGTTGGCGGAGTCTCATCTCTTGTAGGGATCGGATTAGCGACCGCGTTCGCTCGTGCTTGCCTGCGATACCTAGCAGTTCCGGCCGGACGACCTCCGCGATCGCATCGAGGCCGTCGCGGGGAAGCTCGATCTCATTGATGAAGCGGAGACCAAGCCGATCCTGGTGGCTGAGCTCAAAGTGCTTCACGGAGAGGCTAACAATGCGCTCCCAGCGGCCGAAGAAGTCACGAAATCCTTTGTACGCAGTCGTCTCGACAGCAACGAACGATGAGGTCAAACTGACGATCCAGTCCTCGTCTTGGGTTCGAAAGCGGTAGATGCGGTCGGAACCGGCCGTCCGGAGTCCGTCGGGGCCGATTTGAATCTCCTGAGCGTCCTCTAACTGCACGTTCGCATACGTGTCGGTGAGCGCGACCTGAAGAGGTCGCACCTTCTCGTCCGACAACCCGAGGATGCGCGGGAAGCGCATCTGACAGATCACGCTCTTTAGTGGAGCGTTTTCAAGAAACGGGTGCTCGCGACGCGGTTGATTCGACACCATTGCACACAATACTGCACACTACGGACGCCCTGATCCCGCCTTTGCGTGAAATTCTGCCTGCTGCGAACGACGCGTGCCGGAAGCGTTCGATACGGCAGCGGAGGAGGGCATCCGCTCACCACTTTCTAAGATTCAGCTGACCCGGTGTTCGTCCCGCGGTCGCGGCACGTGTAGCAGCTGCCCGTTTTCACCATCCCTCCGCACCTTGCGTACTCCACTGCGTCCTCCCACGCGTTGAACCGGGCTGTTTGGCCCGGTGGCGGTGCCTCAGCAGAGAGTGACAGCGGGCGTAGAGTCGCCGCCGTTCGCGTACGACGCCGCCAGAGGGCTCGCACCTCTGGCGACAGGATGCCGATGTCCTCTTGCTGGTCGGCGGTCGGGAACTTCTTGCCCGTCCAGCGGAGGATGTAGTCGACGATCGACTTTCGCTCGGATGTCCGAGTCGTTCACCGGGCCTGGCGGCTCGAAGCGCAGCGAGCGCTGCTCCTATGTTGGCGCGGCACCGCCCGTGCGCTAGGCTCCTCGCGCCGGGCCACATATCGCTCGGTCGGTGTGGGATCCGCGGAAGTCCGGTCGAATCCGGCGCTGTCCCGCAACTGTGAGGCCCCCCGGCGGACAAGCCAGCGGGGACAAGCCAGGAACGCCCCCACGCCGCGATGCCAACCCTCGGAGGAAGGGGTAGCTCGCGTGGCTGGGTCAACCGCCGCTCGGACTTCTCTCCTCCGCATCTTGCGGAGGTTTTTTCATGGTAAGGCTCAGGTTGCTCGCAGCCGCGCTCGTGGCTGTTCTGCTTGCGATCTCCGGCTCGGCTTCCGGGGCCGAGCGGAAGCCGCTCTTCCCCGTCACCGTCCGCGCCGCCAACGGCCCGGTCACGATCCAGAAGCGGCCGCAGCGCATCGTGTCGCTGTCGCCGACTGCGACTGAGACGCTCTTCGCCGTCGGCGCCGGCTCGCAGGTCGTCGCCGTCGACGCGCTGTCGAACTACCCGGCCGAGGCGCCGCGGACGCAGCTGTCCGGCTACCGCCCGAACGTCGAGGCGATCGTCGGGTACCGGCCCGACCTCGTGGTCGTTCGCTCGGACGGCGGCGTCGTCGGCAAGCTGACGGGCCTCGGGATCCCGGTTCTGCTCGACCCCGAGGCGGCGAGCCTGCCCGACGCGTACCGGCAGATCCGCCAGCTCGGCCACGCGACGGGTTATCCGAAGAAGGCGGACGCACTCGTCCTATCGATGCGGAAGCAGATCGACACGACCGTGAAGTCGGTCGGCGATCGCGGCCGGGGCCTGTCGCTCTATCACGAGCTGACCGTCGACTACTACTCGGCGACCTCCAAGACGTTCATCGGCCAGATCTACGCCCTGTTCGGCCTGAAGAACATCGCCGACGCCGCCGCCTCGGCGGGAGTCGCGTACCCGAAGCTCTCCGCCGAGCACGTCCTCGTGTCGAACCCGGATCTGATCTTCCTCGCCGACGCGAAGTGCTGCGGGCAGGGCCTCGACTCGGTTGCGGCCCGTCCCGGCTGGGCGAACCTGAAGGCGGTCCAGCAGCGGCAGGTGTTCGCGCTCGACGACGACGTCGTCTCGCGCTGGGGCCCGCGCGTCGTGCTGTTCGCGAAGCAGGTCGCGGCGGCGGTTCGCCAGGCGCGGCGCTAGCGATGGCAGCGCGCAGCGAGAGTGAGGGCTGGGCGGCTGTCGACTCGCGGCGTGTCGGCGGCCGCTGGACGCTGGCGGCCGGCGGCGCGCTCGCGGCGGCGCTCGTGATCGGCGTCGCCGTCGGGCCCGTCGGCATCGCGCCCGGCACCGTAGCTCGCACGCTCCTCGGGCACGTGCCGCTCGTCCCGTGGCATCCCGGAGTCGACGCGGCCCAGGACGCGATCATCTGGGAGATCCGGTTGCCGCGGGTCGTCCTCGCCGCGGTCGTCGGCGGCGCGCTCGGGTTGTCCGGGGCCGCGTACCAGGGCGTCTTCCGGAATCCGCTCGCCGACCCGTACCTGCTCGGCGTCGCCGCAGGCGCGGGCTTCGGCGCAACGGCGATGATCGCCTACGGCCCCGCCGGCGCGCGCGCGAGCTACGCGTTGCCTCTGGCTGCGTTCGCCGGGGCGGTCGTCGCCGTCGTCGGCGCCTACGCGATCGGCCGTTCGGTGGGTGCTGGGCGGGACACGGCGACGCTGATCCTGGCCGGCGTCACCGTCGCGGCGTTCCTGACCGCCGCGCAGACGTTCGTGCAGGAGCAGAGCTCGCAGAACCTCAACGAGATCTTCGCGTGGCTTCTCGGCGGCCTGGGCACGAGTGGGTGGCGGGAGGTCGGACTGGCGGCGCCGTACGTCGCCGTCGCGGCGGTTGTGCTCCTGCTCCACCGGCGCGTGCTCGACGTGCTCGCGGTGGGGGACGACGAGGCGGCGACCCTCGGCCTCGACGTCGCCCGCACGCGGCTCCTGATCATCGTCGCGGCGACGCTCGCCACCGCCGCGGCGGTCGCGGTCAGCGGCCTGATCGGCTTTGTCGGGATCGTCGTGCCGCACCTGATCCGGCGGCTGGTCGCGCCGAGCTACCGCGTGATCGTGCCGCTCGCGTTCGCCGTCGGCGCCGCGTTTCTCGTGCTCGCGGATGTGCTCGCTCGGACGGTGCTCGCGCCGGCCGAGCTTCCGATCGGCGTCGTGACGGCATTCGTCGGCGCGCCGTTCTTCGCGTTCGTGCTGCGGACGACGCGGAGCGTTCGCGTATGACGGTGTTGTCCGTGCGCGAGGTGACCGTCGCGGCCGCCGCCCGGGTGCTCGTCGACGAAGTGTCGTTCGACGTCGCGCGCGGCGAGTGGGTGTCGGTGCTCGGCCCGAACGGCGCCGGTAAGACGACGCTCCTGCGCGCGATCGCAGGCCTCGCGGCGTACTCCGGCCGGATCGTGCTCGATGGCTGCGGGCAGCGGATCTCGCGCCGGCAGGCGGCTCGGATCGTCGCGCTCGTCCCGCAGCAGCCGCTCGTGCCGGCGGAGATGACCGTCGCGGAGTACGTCCTTCTCGGCCGCAC
>WNFV01017000.1_pt1 | contig 11101 bp, 11 predicted proteins | sample 5400101 | NCBI WGS metagenome assembly WNFV01 (sample SAMN13153361, study PRJNA577476) | soil metagenome | isolation source: 115 cm soil or saprolite under grassland replicate 1 | place: USA:California | collected 2016-06-15
TGACAATATCGACGTGGCGGCGGCGACACGGCGCGGTATCCTGGTGGCGAATACGCCGGGCGTGCTGACCGAGACGACCGCCGACTTCACGATGGCGCTGATGCTCGCGGCGGCGCGGCGGCTGATTGAGGGCGATCAATATGTCAAGGCTGGCCGCTGGCGAACCTGGGGGCCGGAGACCTTGCTGGGGCGCGACCTCTACGGCGCGACGATCGGGATCATCGGGTTCGGGCAGATCGGGCAGGCCGTCGCGCGGCGCGTGAGCGGCTTCGGAATGCGCATCCTTTACTACAGCCCCAGCCGCAAGCTCGACGTGGAGTTCGAGGGCGGGCCGATCTACGCACCGCTCGAACGGCTCCTGGCCGAGAGCGACATCGTCTCGCTGCACTGTCCGCTCAACGACGAGACCTATCATCTGATCGACCGTGACGCGCTTGAGCTGCTCAAGCCGGGCGCGATCCTGGTCAACACCGCGCGCGGGCCGGTCGTCGATACGCGCGCGCTGGTCGAGGCGCTGCGCCAGAAGCCGATCGTCGCCGCGCTTGACGTGACCGACCCCGAGCCGCTGCCCGCCGATCACCCCCTGCTGGCGCTGCCGAACGCGATCGTCACACCGCACATCGCCAGCGCCAGCGTCGCGACGCGCACCCGCATGGCGCTGATGGCGGCCGATAACTTGCTGGCAGCGCTGCGCGGCGAGCGCCCGCGATTCCTACTCAACCCGCAGGCGTGGGGGGAACAGGTGATCTCCGTTGGAGAGGCGTGATGCCTGAGCTATCACGCGCTATCCCGTCTGCCGCCATGCGCGACATCATGGCGAAGGGATGCGGGCCGACCTTTTCTTGCTCCGACGGGGCGCTGTACAAGGTCACGCCGTATATCTCGACGATCGATGGCGATCGGCCCGGGGAAGTTCGCCTGATGGTTTACCGCATAGGATAGGGGCAGATCACACGGCACCGTGAGCGAATCGCGGCCGCGCACAATGGTGAACCAGGAGTGGTTACTGGCTCGTGGACCACTGATGCTAGTGCAGCGACCCCTATGGTAGCAGTATCTCCCCGTCCGCACCCAAATCCCGGCATAAGCGTGGACGCTCCTCGCGCATCCTAACGGGCCATTTCGGAAAGCGTGGTGTGTGATGTGGAATCCGATGCGTCGCCAGGTGAACACCTCATCGATCACGGATTCGGTTGAGCGGGAGCAGGCACCCGCCTTACAACTCATGCTGATCGGGCTCACTATTGCAGCCTGCCTCTGGTTTCCGTTACCCTTCTTTACCGCGGTGACAACTATCGGGCGTGTGTTCGGTATCGCCGGCGCGCTGCTCGTCATCAGCTCTTCGCTGTGCGCGCTCTGGCTGCTCCGGCGCGGTCTATTTCGTGGAGCTGTCCTCATGGCGGTGGCCGGATTGATCGTCGCAATAGCGCTCCTGCTGATTGCCTGGGGTCTGCGCGGCGGCACGATGATGCTGCTCCCCTTTGCGATCGCTATTACCTTAACGGGGCTATTAGGGGGGCGCCGCGCATTGTTCGGCAGTGCACTCATCAGCTGCGTGATTGTTGTCGTGGTCGCCATCCTCGAGCATCTTTCTCCGCCGCTCGCAGGATTTGCGCCCTTCATAGGCGACTTAGCACCCTTGACGGTGGGAACCTTTGTCCTCGTCATTGGCGTTGTGGTGTTCCTCTTCGAGCGCTTTGGTGCGACCTTCCGCGAGTCGTTAGAAACCACAGTGGTGGAGCGAACGAGCGCCCTCCAGGCCGCCCTCGAAACGGTGGCGCAGCGCGAACGGCGATTAGTCGAAGCGCTGAATGAGCTGCAAGCGAGTCAGGCCACAGTGCAGGCGCTGAGCGCACCAATCATCCCGGTGCTCCCAGGAGTGCTCGTGGCGCCGTTAATCGGCACGATTGATAGTGCGCGTGCGGCCCTGTTCACCGAAAAAGTGCTGCAGGCCGTTGCACAACGACGGGTGGAACACGTCATTTTTGATATCACCGGGGTCGCGATTGTAGATACACAGATAGCACAGGTGCTGCTGCGAACGGCAGCGGCGGCACAGTTGCTTGGTGTGCATGTCGTGCTGGTGGGCATTCGCGCTGATGTCGCACAGACACTCGTCGCGCTCAACATTCATATGAACACGATTGACATCTACGCGAACTTGCAGGAGGCGATAACTGTCCTGATTTAACACAATAAGGGGAGCGTCACGTCGTATAGTAGAACGAGCGGTCACCATAGGCAGAAAGCTCATGCTGAAGCTGACTTTTTCAACAGGCTGGCATATCATGCGACATCCATCTTCTGCGGCCACCCGATCGCTCGCCCTCGTCGGCCTGAGTGGAGCGGGCAAGTCTTCGGTCGGGCGGCTGCTGGCGGCGCGGCTCGACTGGCCGCTGCGCGACACCGACACGCTGATCGAGCAGGCGGCCGGCCGCAGTGTCGCGCGGATCTTCGCGGAGCAGGGAGAGGCGGGCTTTCGCGATCTCGAGGCTGCGGCGCTCCGAACGGCGCTCACACCTTCGGCGATCGTCGCGACCGGCGGGGGGATCGTGCTGCGCGCCGAGAACCGTGCCCTGCTGCGCGCGCGCGCCTATGTCGTCTGGCTTGACGCGCCGACCGAGACGCTGATCACGCGGCTCCAGGCGCACGCCGAGATGCGGCCGCTGCTGAACGGCGACCCGGCCGCGAACCTGACGGCGTTGCGGTCGGCGCGAGCGGCGCTGTACGACGAGATCGCCCACCTACGAGTTGAGACGGCCGGCCGGGGTGTGGACGAGGTGTGTGAGCAGATCCTGGATGTATTTGAGCGCGCAAAATGAATCTGACACCGCTCACCATCACCACTCCCACCGCGTCCTATCCGATCCTCGTCGGGCCGGGGCTGCTGCGCGCGCTGCCGAAGCAGCTGCACGCGCTCGGCCTGCGCGGCGCGCTCTGGCTGATCAGCGACAGCGAGGTTTACCCACACTACGGCGCTGTCGAGGGCACGCTACGCAGCGCGGGCTACGCGATTCAGAGCCACACAGTGCCCGACGGCGAAGTCAGCAAGGATCTCGGCGTCGTCGCGGGCTGCTACGACTGGCTGATCGGCGGCGGGGTCGAGCGGCGCGACGCGGTGCTGGCGCTCGGCGGCGGGGTCGTCGGCGACCTGGCGGGGTTCGTCGCGGCGACAGTGCTGCGCGGCATCGCGCTCGTCCAGCTCCCGACGACGCTGCTGGCGATGGTGGACAGCGCGATCGGCGGAAAGACCGGCGTGAACCATCCGCTCGGCAAAAACCTGATCGGCGCGTTCCACCAGCCGCTTCTGGTGTTGAGTGACACTGACACGCTCGCCACACTGCCCCCACGCGAGCTGCGCGCGGGCTGGGCCGAGGTGATCAAGCATGGCGTGATCCGCGATGCGGGGCTATTCGAGATGCTGGAACAGGTCGCAGATGTCTCGGATGGTGCGACCCGCGACATACGACCTGCGACAGCGGCACTATTCCCTGAACCACAGCTTAGCGAGTTGATCCGCCGCGCGGCAAAGGTCAAGATCGATGTCGTCAACGTCGACGAGCGCGAGATCGGCGAACGGATACTGCTCAATTACGGCCACACCCTCGGCCATGCGCTCGAGGCCGCCGCTGGCTATGGGACGCTGCTCCACGGCGAGGCAGTCGCGATCGGGATGATGCTAGCCGCGCGGATCGCCGAGCGCCTGGGGATGCTCGATGCCGCCTCGGTCGAGCGGCAGGGGCGGCTGCTACGCACCTACGGCCTGCCGGTGGCCATCCCGCCAGGGATCGGGCCGGATCGACTGCTCGATCTGACGCTGCGCGACAAGAAGGTGCGTGCCGGGCGGGTGCGATGGGTGCTGCCCACCGCGATCGGCGCCGCTACCGTGCGCGACGACGTGCCGGAGCAGCTGGTGCGCGAGACCGTCGCGGAGGACATTCCGCGCGTCGGCTGATGCCGATTCTTGGCACATGCTTTGCTAATGACCACAGTGGGGACGAGAGGAGAATGCTCGATCCCTCGGAAGCCGCCTTTCATCGGGCGGCTTCCGCTTGCAAAATGCTCGAGCAACAGAGCATCGCGATCGCGCACCTGCGAGACGAACTGGCCGATGCGACCCGCCGCAACGACTGGTACCACGTCCAATTCAGCGAGATGATCCGTATTCTGGCCCGCGACACGCGCGAGTTGCGTTCGACGTTGATCTGCTCAGTGGTCAGTGACGGGTCGATCAGTACGCAGATCATACAGACGTTGCTCCGCGAGACACCGGATGATCTACGCGAGATGGAAGTCGCTGCGCCGTAGCGCCAGCACGACGGTAATTGAGTGGCTGACGAAGGACGAAGGATGAAGTCAGTACATTTGTCGTCCTTCGTCCCGGCAGGTCGGATTCAGCGCCGCTCCAGCAGAACCCGTGCCCGCACGTTGTGTTCGGCGACCAGCGCCGGAAGATCCAGCCCCAGGATCGCGCCGTTCCGTACCCGTTGCCGCCCATTGACGATCGCCAGGTCGACATCCTGCGGCTGGCAGAACACCAGCGCCGCGACCGGGTCGTGGAGCGCCCCGGCGTAGGCCAGCCGATCGAGCCGCCAGCCGACGATGTCGGCGGCCTTGCCCGCCGCCAGGCTGCCGATGTCGTCGCGGCCCAGCACCTGCGCTCCGCCGCGTGTCGCCAGCTCAAGCGCTTGGCGAGCCGAGAGCGCCGCCGGATCCCCGCCAACACGCTGGAGCAGCATCGCCATGCGCGCCTCGGCGAGCAGGTGCCCACCATCGTTTGACGCGCTGCCGTCCACGCCCAGCCCGACCCGCACGCCGGCCCGCAGCATCGCGACGATGGGCGCGATTCCCGATGCCAGCCGCATATTCGAGGATGGGCAGTGTGCCGCGCCCGTGCCGCTCGTCGCCATCCGCTTGACCTCTGCCTGGCTAACATGCACACTATGCGCGAACCAGACATCGCCGCCCATCCAGCCAAGCTCCTCGGCGTACTCCACCGGCCGCCGCCCGAACCGCTCGACGCAGAACCGCTCCTCGTCTAGCGTCTCGGCCAGGTGAGTGTGGCAGGTCACGCCATAGCTGCGCGCCAGGTCGCGCGACTCGCGCATCAGCTCGGGGGTGACCGAGAAGGGCGAGCAGGGCGCGACGACGATCCGGGTCATCGCGTAGCGCGCGGCGTCGTGATAGGTCTCGATCGCGCGGCGGGTGTCGCGCAGGATCGCCGCCTCGTCTTCCACGATTCGGTCGGGCGGCAGGCCGCCCTTGCTCTGTCCCAGCGACATCGAGCCGCGGCTGGCATGGAAGCGCACCCCTAGCTCCTGCGCAGCACGAATCTCGTCATCGATCGTCGAGTCGTTCGGGAAGAGATAGAGATGGTCTGCCGCGGTGGTGCAGCCAGAAAGCAGCAGCTCCGCTAACCCCAGCCTCGCGCTCACGTAGATGTCTTCGGCGCGCAGCCCGGCCCAGATCGGGTAGAGCGCCGTCAGCCAGCCGAACAGGTTCGCATCCTGCGCCGCTGGCACGGCCCGCGTGAGGCTCTGGTATAGGTGGTGGTGGGTATTGACCAGTCCCGGCAGCAGCACCATATCAGGGCAGCCGATCACCTCGTCGGCGCTGTCCGGTAGCTCGTCGCTTGGCCCGACCGCCGTGATGACGTTGTCCTCGATCAACACCGCACCGTCGGCGATCTCGCGCCGCGCGTCGTCCATCGTGACTATGCGCTCGGCGTGGCGCAGCAGTAGTGTGTTCATGCTATCCTCCCTGGTGCTTTTGCCAGGGTCAGTATAACAGAACTAGCCGGCCTGCCCCGGCATCGGAATCGCGCCAAGCTGCTGCAACAGCCCCAGCATGTCCACCTCGCCCCAGTTTTCAACCAACTGACCACCGGCGATGCGCACGATGTTGACCCCAGTGATCGTCACCTGCTTGCCGGTCGGGGGCAACTGCTGAAACGGCACAGTGTGGGTGCCGCGAATCGTCCAGCGCCACACCACTTTGTCGCCTTCGGCGATCATGTCCTCGGCGGTTTGGGTAACATCCGGGAAAGCGGCGCGCACCATGCCGAAGAATTGTTTGACTCCCTCGCGTCCCGGCGGCACGCCGCGCGTGTGCTGGATGTAGTCGGCGGCGATCAACTCATCGATCGCGGCCATGTTGCGTTTATCCCACACATCTTCGATGTAGCGGCGGACAAGCGCTTTGTTCTGCTCGATTGACATAGGTACTCCTAATCTCCATACGACGATCTCGCGGGCCGCAGATCACAGTCGGCGGCTTTGCGATCGACCGCGCGAACGATATTGATCCGAGTATAGCGAATCGCTCCTACGCGCCTCGCACTCACATCTTAATGTTTGCTGTATGCTTGCTGCTGGCGCTTCCGCCGCCAGCAGCACGCCCGAGAGCGGCGTCAACGTGCCGACGACGGCGATCGCCCAGATCAGGCCGAAGCGATCGGCCAGCAAGCCGGCGATCGCCGTGCCTACGATCTAGTCATGTAGCCATCTTGCCATTCCGCGGCAATGTGGTACCATGGGACACCGCATCCTATCGAGGCTCATATGCGGAACTCTAGCGACACAACACATCGAACAGGATCTAGTGATCAGTTCTCAGTTGTCAGTTCTCAGTCGTTAGTACTGACAACGGACCAACCGAGGACACGGCGAATCATATCTAAGAGTGAGCCATGCGCTACGGATGTGTGATCACCCCAAATCAGATCGGTGCGGCGATCGCCGCCGGATTCGATTATGTCGAGCTTCCGGCGCGCGCGCTGAACCCCGAGGGCAGGCACGAGATGGCGTTGCGGAACATCGGCCGCGCGCTGGCGAAGTCGCGCCAGCCGATCAAGGTCGAGGTCTTCAGCGGCCTGCTGCCAGAAGATTTGGTCGTCGTCGGCCCGGATGTGGATGAGGAACGGTTGCGGGGTTACCTGCGTCGTGTCTTCACCGCGATGTGGGCGCTCGGCGGCGTGCTGGTCGTGCTTGGCATCGGCGCGTCGCGGCGCATCCCCGACGGGTTTCCGCGCGAGCAGGGCGAGGCGCAGTTCGCCCAAGCGCTGGCGCTGATCGAGGACGAGGCGGATCGCAACGGCCTTGACCTGGCGCTCGATCCACTCGACCGCACCGAAACCAACCTGCTGACCACGCTCGAGGAGTGCCGCCGCTTCCTCGCCGATCGCAATATCGCCGAGGTCAGGCTGCTGGCCGACAGCTATCATCTGGCGGTGGAGAGGCAGCCGCTGGAGGTCGTCGAGGAGTGCGGCGCGTTGATCGCCCATGTCCATGTCGCTGATACGGGGCGCGCGCCGCCGGGGCAGGGAGACTTCGACTTCGGGCCATTCTTCAGGACTCTGCGCAAAATCGGCTATGACGCACGCATCTCGCTCAAGTGCAACTGGCGCGATTTCGGCGCGGAGGCGGGACCGGCGCTCGCCTATCTGAAGCAGCAGTGGGATGCGAGCGCATAGCTCGGCCGCATGGCCGATGCTGATTCGCCATCGGTCAGGCGGAACCAGTATGCCGCGCGCCATTATCCGCCGGCTTTTCCGGCGCCTGATGCTCGCTCGCGGCCTGCCGCGCCGCGGAGGCCGACGGATAGACTGTCGTCTCGCGCTCATCGGGCGGCGCGTCTGCGAGTCCGATCGAGTGCGGGAGATCCGCGGCGCAGACGACACGGTTGCGCCCGTTGATCTTCGCCTGATAGACAGCGACATCTGCCGCGTGTACCAGATCCTTCTGTGCGGCGGCATCCTCGGGGAAGCAGGCGACACCCAGACTCATCGTGGCATGAATCGGCACGGAGCTGGTCCTCACCTCATAGCGCTCGGATGCGATCGCCACCCGCAGCCGTTCGGCGATCTCCTGCGCCTCGCGCGGCCCGGTTTCGGGCAGGACGATCAGGAACTCCTCGCCCCCGAACCGGCCGGCGATATCGTAGTCACGGATCGACTGCCGAATGACCTGGCCGACGCCTGCCAGCACGATGTCGCCGGCGAGATGGCCGTAGCTGTTATTGATGTTCCGCAGCAGATCGAGATCAGCCATGATCAGCGCCAGAGGACGGTTGAAGCGCCGGGCGCGCGCCAGCTCGGCCTCGAACAGCTTGGTGAAATAGCCGGCGTTCAGCAGGCCGGTCTTCGCGTCGGTCTGAGCCTCCTTCTTGAGCAGCGGTATCCTCAGCGCCCGGTACATCAGCACCAGCGGCGCGAGCGCCGGAAGGACGAGCCAGGGGTTCAACGTCCAGAGCACCGCCGTCGTATATCCCAGACACAGCAGCACAAGATCGGACAAGAGATTCTCGACATCCAGAATGCCGGAATCGCGCAACGATAAGCCGCGCGCCAGGACGAGCGCCAGCCCGATCAAGAGGTGGTTACATATCACATAGGTCAGCGCAGCGAGCGCCACCGCCAGGACCGCCATCGGCGTCTGAAACAACGTCTTGGTATCGCCGAACGCGCCATACATTGCCTGAGCGGCTAGCCCGGCGATGATGTGCGTCGCGATATTGAAGGGCTGGATATACCAGTCGCGCAGGAGCGGGCTGTTCATGAGGCGCTCCTTCGCCCATTCGATCGTATAGGAGATAATGACGAGCAGAGCAAACAGCGCTGGATGCAGCAGCAGCACACCGGCGAAGATAAATACCAAGGTCGCGAAATAGGATTGCCGATTACGAAGGTCTACCTTGAGCTGCTGGGCGACCGTCGCGAGCACCGTCAATGCGGCGAAGGTCAGCCAGTCGGACGGGGATTGCGCGGGGATCGGAAAAGTGAAGCCCGTCAGCGCCATTCCTAGTATGAGTACGCCGCATATGTAAGCCCAGGCACGACGTGACATCTGTTCCCTCCGAGGATCAGGCCCTATTGCAGGGGCGGCACCATGGCCCCGATCGCTCCATAGTATACGTTATGATCTTATCATCATGTTAAAGTGTACATCTGCGCCGGCACATGTCTATTACCAGCCGTAGTAGAGATGAATGACTGCCGACGAGACAGCGCGGCGCCCGACATTTTTCGCATGTCGGGCGCCGTGGGCTGGATCTACCAGGCTATTGCTCAGTTGCCCCAGAAATCGCTGTTCCAGTTGACCGAGTTCCAGTTGACCGAGTTCCAGTTGACCGAGTTCCAGGTCACCGGCGTGCTGCCGGTCCACAGTAACTGGCTCGCCGCGATGCCGGTGTTCGCGCTCTGGGTCGTCGTGCCATGCACCGCCGCGTAAATATCCAGGTAGCCGGCGCCCGTGTGATTCGGGGTGTCGAAGGGGCGCGCCGTCGCCATCAGGCGATACTTCACCTGATCGGGCGTCAGGTTCGGTTTGGATTGGAGCAGCAACGCCACGGCCCCCGCCACCATCGGCGCGGACATGGAGGTGCCGGACATACGGAAGTAGGCCGCACCCAGAAGGTTGCCGGGATGGGCTAGCGCTAGTACATCGTTGGGGGCAGCGATCAGACTCACGATGTTTGTGCCCGGCGCGACCAGCTCCGGCTTGTGAAAGCCGTCGATCGTGTTGCCGAAGCCCGAATACGACGCCAGCTGATCATCGCTCGTGTTCGCCGTGCCGCGGTCATCGGTCGCACCGACAGTGATCACGAATGGGTCGTTGGCCGGAGGATATAGCGCGTTTCGGCCTCGGTTGCCGGCTGATACGACGACAACAACCTTGTTAAACCAGAGAATCTCCACCGCGGCGGCGATCGGGTTGGTATTGTAGGACTCCGGTTCGCTGCTGTTGAGCGATAGATTGACTACTTTGATGTTATATTGTGTCCGGTGGTCATTGATCCATTGCAAACCGGCCACGACATTCGAGGCTGTCGCGGCGCCCTGGTCGTCGCTGACCTTGACGTTGATCAGATTGGCCATTGGCGCGACGCCGATGTATGCGCCGCCGGATCGGCTGCCGTTGCCGCCGATGATCCCCGCGACATGGTCTCCGTGCCCATATCCATCATAGATGCTCTGGTTATAGCCACCATTGTAGGCCACCGCGGCCACCAGGCGATTCACCCCCATGTTCGTATACAGATCCTGCTGAGGGTTGACGCCGCTATCAACGACGGCGACGCCGATCCCCTGCCCCTGATAATATCCCGGCCCCTCGTTCCACACACGATCGGCGCCGATCGTCTTGATATAGGCGTTCGTGAGATTCGTCGCGGGCACGCACGGTGTGCAAGCTGTGGTGCGAACGACCGCTGTGTCGAGGGAGACCCAGCGCACCCCGGCCGCTCGCCCGATTTGCAGCGCCACTCGCGCCGGCATATCGGCCGCGAAGGCGTTGATGATATGCAGATCGGCGGTGACGACGCCGCCCAAATTGGTGACCAGCTGCTCCACAGCGGCGTCGCGCGCTAGCTTCTGCACGATGACGGATACCTGCGCATCGGGGTGCTCCGCCGCGATCGTCAGGAGCGCCGGCTGCGCGCGCGATGCGGCCTGAGACGGAGGCGCCAGCGGCGCAAACATTACAAGCAGCGCCAGCAGTACAAAGAGATTGAAGGTTCTACACCAACCGAAAACGCGTGGCCGTGTAGGTGATTGCTCGATCATCATAGCTGCTCCTCAAAGCTTCTGTCGAATGTAGAAATCGTTTGCTCTAGCTATCAGGAGTCCGACCCAGGTGCGCCGCTTTCCCGAATAGAATCTCGCAATATAAAAGCCCGGCTCGTTGCGAAGCCGGGCTGCTGACTCGGGCCTGATATTCGAGGTGAGCATCGCTCGCCTCGTCGAGTCGGCAGCTCGGCTATCCTTGCACTCGTGCGGAGGATCCGTGGCTTTGCGCCCCCACCTCTCGATGGGTTTGCCGTTTCGCTCGCGATGACTGATGTTTCGCGATAGATAATATTTTCTATTATAAATGAAAAACCGCCCGTTGTATATATATGACTGTACGTAGAAGATAACAATTTTGTCAACGGCGGGCGGTGCGTTAGCCCAGCGGTCCGGTTAGCAGTGCATCCAGCTCTGTGCCCGCCGGGTATACCTTGCCATCACCGGGCACCAGCAGTAGGGCGTTCGCGCTACGCAACGAGAGCAGCCGGCTGGAGCCTTGCCCGCCGGTGCTTCGCGCGACCAGCCGCCCATCCTCCC
>WNFV01017734.1_pt1 | contig 11101 bp, 9 predicted proteins | sample 5400101 | NCBI WGS metagenome assembly WNFV01 (sample SAMN13153361, study PRJNA577476) | soil metagenome | isolation source: 115 cm soil or saprolite under grassland replicate 1 | place: USA:California | collected 2016-06-15
TCCAGTGCAGCGCCTCGCGGTCGACGCGCGGCGGGATCGCGGCCGCCGCGCGGGTGCGCGCCGCGAGCTCCGTCCAGCGCTCGGCGAGCCGGCGGTTCAGCGGCTCGAGCAGCGCGCGGTCGGGGACGTGCCGGAAGAGCCACAGGAGCGCGGCCCCGACGCGCGGGAGAGCGGGCAGGATCCGGCCGGGCCGGTATCCGAGCGCCGTGAGCGCGGTGTCAAGGTGCTCGGCGAGCGGGAGCGGCGCGTCGTCCCCGACGTTGAAGGCGCGCCCGATCACGGCGCGGTCGTCGGGGTGCGTGACGACGTGGGCCACCGCCCGCGCGAGGTCGTCGAGATGGACGAGGTGCGCGACGGGTCCGCGCCGGAGGATCGGCACGCGGCGGCGCCCCTGCGACAAGAGCGCGACGAGCGAGAGCGCGCGGACCGGTCCACCGCGGAGCGTCGGGCCGTAGAGGATGGTTGGGCGCAGGACCGTGAGCGGCGCGCCGCGCCGGAACGCGGCCCAGCTCGCCTGCTCCGCGCGCCAGCGGATCCGCTCGTGCGCGGTCCGCGGCGCCTTCAGCTCCCCCTCGCGGCAGGGCAGATTCCTCGGCCGGCCGTAGACGCCGACCGTCGAGACGTGGACGAGGCGGCGCGCGCCGGCCGTGCGCGCGAGCTCCGCCGCCCCGGCCGCGGCCGCGGCCTCCGCCTCGGCGCGGAGCGCCTCGTCCGTCTCGCGAGGCGTGCGCAGGCCGACGTGGACGACGGCGGAGGCGCCGCCCGGAGCGATCTCGAGGCGGAGGCTGCCGTCCGGTCCCATCGGGACGTGACGCGAGGAGAGCCCTTCGGCGGCGAGCGCGGCGGCGACCGCCTCGAGGACGGCGCCGGGCGTGCCGGTGAGGAGGACGCGCTGCGCCACGGCGGGCGCTCTAGACCCGGACCTCCTCCGACTTCTTCTGGGCGGGCTTCTTCTCGCCCTCGGGCTCCGGCGGCGGCTTGCGGCCGAGCGGGCTCTCCTCGAGCGCGGCCTTCAGCACGTCGTCCATGTGGGCCGCGAAGACGAACTCGAGCTCCTTGCGCGCCTGTGCGGGGACGTCGATGAGGTCCTTCTCGTTCCGGGCCGGGATGATGACCCGCTTGATCCCGGCGCGATGCGCCGCGAGCACCTTCTCCTTGATGCCGCCGACCGGCAGGACGAGGCCGCGCAGCGTGACCTCGCCCGTCATCGCGACGTCCGAGCGGACGCGGATGCCGGTGAGGAGCGACACGAGCGCCGTCAGGATCGTCACGCCGGCGCTCGGGCCGTCCTTCGGGATCGAGCCCGCCGGGAAGTGCAGGTGGATGTCGGTCTTCTCGAGGAAGTTCGACGCGATGCCGAGGTTGTCGGACTTCGACCGAAGGTACGACAGCGCGGCCTGTGCGGACTCCTTCATGACGTCGCCGAGCTGACCGGTGAGGGTGAGCGACCCCTTGCCGGCCATCTTGGTGGCTTCGATGAAGAGGATGTCGCCTCCCGCCGCGGTCCACGCGAGCCCCGTCGCGACGCCCGGGATCTCGGTGCGCTCGGCGGTCTCGTTGTAGAACTTCTCCGGCCCGAGCATGTCGGGCAGATCGGCCTCGTCGACGGCGCGCTTGGCGCCGGCCGTGACCTTCCCGCTCGCCACCTCGACCGCCACCGCGCGGCACACGTCGGCGATGCGCCGCTCGAGGTTCCGGACGCCGGCCTCGCGCGTGTACGCCATCACGATCTTGATGAGAGCCTTCTCGGTGAGGCTGATGGCCTCCGGCGAGAGCCCGTGCTCCCTGAGCTGCTTCGGGATGAGGTGATTCAGCGCGATGTGGACCTTCTCCTCGAACGTGTAGCCGGGCAGCTCGAGGATCTCCATGCGGTCCTTGAGCGGGCCGGGGATGGGATCGAGCAGGTTCGCCGTCCCGATGAACATCACCTTCGAGAGGTCGAACGGGAGATCGAGGTAGTGATCCGAGAAGCTGAAGTTCTGCTCCGGATCGAGCACCTCGAGGAGCGCCGCCGACGGGTCGCCGCGGAAGTCCGCCCCGAGCTTGTCGATCTCGTCGAGCATCATCACGGGGTTCACCGTGGCCGCCTTCTTCATCGACTGGATGATCCGGCCGGGGAGGGCGCCCACGTACGTGCGCCGGTGGCCTCGGATCTCGGCCTCGTCGCGCACGCCGCCCAGGCTGAGCCGCACGAACTTGCGCCCGATGGCCCGCGCGATGGACTGGCCGAGCGAGGTCTTGCCGACGCCAGGGGGCCCGACGAAGCAGAGGATCGGGCCGCGCATGTCGTTCTTCAGCTTGCGGACGGCGAGATACTCGAGGATCCGCTTCTTGATCTGCTGGAGGCCGTAGTGGTCCGCGTCGAGGATCCCGCGCGCGTTCTCGATGTCGAGATTGTCATCGCTGCGCTTCGACCAGGGCAGATCGGCGATCCAGTCGAGGTACGTCCGCGCCACGGTGTACTCGGACGAGGCCGTCGGGATCGACTTCAGCCGGTTGAGCTCCTTCTGCGCGACCTTGTCCACCTCCGGCGGCAGCCCGGCCTTCTTGAGCCGCTCCGCCAGCTCGTCGAGCTCCTCCTCCTCCTCGCCGAGCTCGCCGAGCTCCTCCTTGATGGCCTTGAGCTGCTGGCGCAGGTAGTACTCGCGCTGCGTCTTCGACATCTCGCCCTTCACGGCGGAGTCGATCTTGTTCGAGAGCTTCAGGATCTCGCGCTTCCGGTTGAGGAGCTCGAGGACGAGCTTCATCCGGGCCTTCAGGTCGACGGTCTCGAGGACCTGCTGCTTCTCCTCGATCGGGACGTCCACGTTCGCGGCGATGAGGTCCGCGAGGTGGCCGGGGTGCGTGATCGACTCGACGAGCTCGGTCGCCGCCGCGGGGAGCTCGGGCATGAGCTCGATGACCTCGCGGGCGAGCTTCTTCAGGTTGATCGCGAGCGCCTCGACCTCGACGTCGTCGGTCAAGGTCTTGTCCTCGACCGGCTCGATGCGCGCCTTGAGGTACGGGCTCTCCTGGACGAGCTCGAGGACCTTGAAGCGCGCGAGGCCCTGCACGACGAGCGAGTAGTTGTCCTCGCCCATCTTGAGCAGCTTCACGACGCGGGCGACGGTCCCGACGGTGTAGAGGTCCGCCGCGCCCGGGTCCTCCTCTTCGGCCCGGCGCTGCGTCACGACCCCGATGACCTGCTCGTCCCGAACCGCGTCCTTGATGAGCGCGATCGTCTTCTGCCGTCCCACCGCGAGCGGCAGCACCCCGCCCGGGAAGAACACCGAGTTGCGGAGCGGCAGGATCGGGAGAACCTGAGGGATGTCTTCCTTGTTGATGAGCCCCGGGGGACCCATCGCAGGGGCCACCTGTGCGCCCGCTGCTCCCTTCTTCTCCTTCTCGGACATCGCCGTCTCCTCCGTGGGTGAGGGATACCCGCGACGGGCGAGCATATCAACCAAAAACCGGGTGGGCTTGCGGGCGGTTGGGGCTGCGCACGCAACCTTCCAAGCGCGCCGATCGAGCGCGCCGGGCGGCTTCGTGCGGCGCGGCCAGGTCAGTCCTCGTTGAGTGAGGTGTGCCCCGGGATCGAGATAGTCTTGCCGTCGGGCTCGCCGCCGGGACCTCCCGGATCGGCGCGGACCGGCCCCTCCGAAGGCGCCCAGAGCCCCTTCGCGCGGTCGTCCTCGCCGTCCCCGGACACGTGTCCGGACCGGGGCGGAATCTGCTGCGGCGCAGCCTCCGGTCCCTCCGCGGGGGACCACGCGTGCTTTCCGGTCATGCCTCTTCCATAAGAGCCGCTTCCTCGAGGGCAAGCGCGTGGGCACCTTGGCCCCGTGCGCGCGGTCGAGGTCGGGGTGGCGCTCGCCGTGGTCGCGGCGGCCGCCGCGCTGCGCGCCACCCTCCTGCGCCGCCGCGCGGTTCCGGCCGGGGTCGCGCTGCTCGCGGAGGCGATCCCGGACGCGCTCGGAGACGCGGTCCTCGCGATCGACGCGGCGGGCCGGATCGGCCACGCGAACAGCGCCGCTGGGAGGCTCCTCGGCGCGTCCGTCGCCGATCTCGTCGACCGCGACCTCGCCGCGGTGGCGCCGGAGCTGCACGTGCTCTTGCGCGGCCTCGAGCGCGGCCCCGCCCGCGCCCGGATCGCGATCCCCGCTCCGGGCGGCGCGGTCCGCGTGCGCGCCGCCGTGGCGCGGGTGTCCGCGCATCCACCGTGGGCGCTCGCCGTGCTCCGGCCCTTGCCGCAGGCGCGACCCTCTCCGCCGCCGCTGCCGCGCGCTCCGGCGGCGGTATCGTCCCACGGCGAGGCCCGGGCCGCGCTCGCCGCCGCGGCGGCGTCGCTCGGGGACCCTGTCGCCCGGGCGGTGGAGGCGCTGTCGCTCCTGTGGGCGGCGGCGCCGGCTCGGCGACCATCGAGATTCGCGCGCCCGCCCACCCGTCGCCCGGCGGCCTCTCGCTCGCGCGGGCACTCGTCGCTCCGCAGGGGGGGCGTGTCGAGGAGGAGCCCGTCCCCGGCCGCGGCGCGATCGTGCGCATCGCCCTCGACGGCGCGGCCGCCCTCGAGCCCGCCTGATCGCGCGATCACCGGACGGCGCCGGCACGTCGTCTACGTTTGACACCCGGGCGAATGGGCCGTTAGCATCCGTGCGCCTCCGTCGGCGCCATCACACCTGGGAGCGAGCGATCGTCCGCATCGGCCACATCAGCGATCTCCACGTTGCCGACCGGGGACGCTACCCCCGGAACGGCTTCACGGCGCGTGACTGCGAACGCCACTCGGCGCGGCTCGCGAAGGGGCTCCTCGACGCCCTCGGCGAGATCGGCGTGGACCACCTCGTCGTCACGGGCGACCTCACGTTCTCGGCCGAGCCACGCGAGTTCGAGCGCGCCGCCGACCTCCTGCGCCCTTTCGCCGACGCGAAGAAGCTCACGGTCGTTCCGGGAAACCACGACGTCTGGACCGAGGAGTCCGTCGAGACGGCGCGGTTCCTGCGGGCGCTCGGCCCGGACGGTCGCGGGATGCGGCGGGCGGCTCCGAGCTATCCCCAGGTCGTGCCGCTCGGCGACGACGCGGTGCTCCTCGCGCTCGACAGCGCGCGGTACGGCCACGATCCGCTCGAGACCCCGGGCCGGCTCGGCTCCGAGCAGCTCCGCGCGGCGCGGGAGCTCGCCCGCGAGCACTCGAAGCAGGGGCGGGCGGTCCTGCTCGCGTTCCACCACCACGTCGTCCTCCCTCCCGAGCGGATGCCGTCCGACGCGAAGGTCGCGCGGATGCCGCTCGCCGACGCGGACAAGATCGTGCGGCTCGTCGCGGAGGTGCCGATCGCGGCGGTGCTGCACGGCCACCGCCACACCGCCTTCCGCGTCGACCTGCCGGGCGCGGCCGGGCCGACCCCGGTGCTCTGCGCCGGCTCCGCCTCCCGCGTCGCCGACGAGCCGGTGCGCCGCGCCCGCGCGTACCTCTACGAAATCGATCGCACGGGGCTGCGGAGTGTCGAGGCCCTCGTCGCGGGCACGGAGTGATCCCATGCGAAAGTTGCTCGTCGTCGCGCTGCCCGTCGGGCTCGCCGTCCTCGCGGCCATCCTGCTCTTCACGACCACGCGGGCGCAGTCCGAGACCTTCGACGCGCGCCTCGAGCGCGCGCGGCTGAAGCGGGACTTCACCGAGCGCGCGCAGGCCGCGAAGGCCATCCCCGCCGACCGGCTTCCGGAGTGGCAGGCGGAGGTCGTTGCGCTCTCGCGCTGGTACTTCGACGAGCTCACGGCGATCCGCAACCGCCACCCGGGCGAGCCGCCGCGGCCGACGGGGGTGCAGGCGGCCGAGGACGAGAAGAAGGGGAAGACGAAGAAGCAGGACCGCGAGGCGATCGCCGACTTCCAGGAGTACGCCGAGGCGCGGCTCGCCGTGCTGCGCGAGGGCCGCTACGCGCCGGTCGCCTCCGCCTTCGCCGACGGGCTCCGCCTCGATCTCGTGGCCGTCGAGCCGGGCGCCGCTCCCGGCGCCGGCCCCGGCCTCCGGATCGACTTCGCCCTCTGGGGCGCGCCGCGCTACCTCGAGCGTGAGCGCGCGAGCGATCGGACCGTCACCCGCAACGTCGTGCCCGTGGCATTCAAGCGGATCGCGTTCAGGTTCCTCGACCCCTCGGGGAAGCTCTACGGAGAGATGAGCGGCGGCGGCGAGCCGTACCAGAAGCTCACCGACCCCGAGCGGTTCGTCGACGACTTCCCGCCGGGCGTGCTCTTCGGCACCTGGTGGGTGGAGCTCTTCCCGCGCGAGGCCGCGACGGCGGAGCTCGAGCTCGCGGTGGACGTCCGGGCGCCGAGCGGCGCCGTCCGTCCGGCCACGTTCCAGGCCCGCCTTCCCGTGCCGGAGCGCTGGAAGCTTCCGCCGGGCGCCACCTTTCAGGCCGAGGTGCGCGAGGCAGGCCCCGCGCGGTAGTCGTGTCGGACGCGAAGAAGAAGAAGCGTACGCCGCGGGCCGACGCGAAGGCGCCGCCGTCCGCGGATCCCCGCGGACTCCCGGACGCGCGGGGCGACGCGCCGCTGCACGAGCTCTCGCGCGACGCGCTCTCGGTCCTGCTCTACGTGGCGCTCCTGCCGGATGAGGCGCGTGGGATCGTGAAGGCGCTCCACCTCTCGGTGCCGGGCTTCCGGACCGAGGGGTTGAACGACGTGGAGCTCTGCGACGCCATCGCCGACGAGGTCCGAGCGCACCCCGAGGCCCGGTCGCACGTCGTGGACGCGCTCCGCGCCGCGTTCCGGGGCATGCCGCTCCCCGACGTGCCGCTCGATCCGGCCGGCGCGGACGACCTCCTCGCCGTCGGGAGCTCCGAACACGGGCTCACCTTCGCGCTCTGGCGCGTCCTCGCGGACCCCGATCCCGAGATCCGCCGGCGCGCGCTCCCGGTGCTCGAACGGCTCGCGAAGGACCACTACGGCCCCGCGCCGGAGGGCGCGAAGGGGAGGCCGCGGAAGGACGATCCGGCGGCGCGGATGGCCGAGCTCGAGCGCGACCTCGCGGACGCGACGAAGCAAGTCGAGCGGGCTCGCGAGGAGCTCCAGCAGGCGAAGCGCGACGCCGCCGAGCGGGCGGAGTCCGTGCGGCGCAAGGGCGAGGAGCAGCGCGAGAAGCTCCAGGCGTGGCTCAAGGAGGCTCGCGCGCGCGAGGCCCAAGCGGTCGACGAGGCCGCCCGCGCGCGCGACGCGGCGCAGGCCGCGGCCGGTGCGCGCGACCGAGCGGAGGCGGCGCTCGCCGCGGCGCAGGCGACGGATGCGGCCACGGAGGCGCACCGCGCGCGGGCCGTGGCACGCGACCTCGACGGGAAGGTGACCGCGCTCGAGGCGCGCCTCGCCCGGCAGCAGGAGCACGAGCGCGAGCTCGAGGCGGCGCTCGCGGCGAGGGAGCGGGACGAGCCCGCGCGGGCGCCCGTCGCGGCGGCGCCGACGCCGGAGGCGGACGAGCCGGAGGACGCGCCCGCGACGTGGCTCATGCCGGTCTACACGCGCGAGTTCTACGACTCGCTCGACGGGTGGGACCGACGCATCCAGCGCGCCGCCTTCAAGCAGGCGGCGCTGCTCGCGCAGGACCATCGGCACCCGTCCCTGCGGGCGCTGCCGCTCGAGGGGCTGCCCGGCTACTACCGCGTGCGGGTGGCGACCGACGTGCGGCTGCTCTACCGCCGCACGGAGCGACAGAACACGATCGAGATCCTCTCGCTCATCGATCGCGAGGATCTCGACCGCTACGTGCGGCAGGCGAAGACGCGTTCGAGCTGAGCGCGACTACTCGATGCTCTCGCCGCGTTCGGCGGGCGTTCCCGTCGTCGCGGGCTCGTCAGGGCGCGGCGCGCGGCGCCTGCCGCGACGGCCGTGAGCGCGGGGATCCTCCGCGACCGACAGCTCCTTGCCCGCGGCGAGCAGCTTCGCCCAGGCCTCGGGCGTCGGGCTCGCGCGCGCGGCTTCCAGGGCCTCGCGGTATGCCTTTCGTGCCGCGTCGAGCCGGGCGTTCGGCTTCGCCATCCAGGGCCTCCCTCCCACATCCGCGCCGGTGCGGACCTGTCCGGCAAGATAGGTCCCTGCCTCCTTCGCATGCGGAGCCCCTCTTGGGCCAGGGCTCGGGAAAGCGGCGCTCGCGTGGACGGGCGCCCGTGAGGCGGTCAGGCGAGCTTGCGGTAGATGCCGACGACGACGCCGAGGATCATCGTGCTCCGGAAGTCCTGCTGCCGGACGTAGATGGGCGCCATGCGCGGGTTCGAGGGCTGGAACCGGACGCGGTCCTCCTCGAAGTAGACCCGCTTCACCGTCGCCTCGTCGTCGATCATCGCGACGACGATCTCGCCGTCGTCGGCGTCGAGCTGCTTCTTCACGAAGATGTAGTCGCCCGGGAGGATCCCGTCGCCGATCATCGAGTCGCCCTGCACGCGCAGGCCGTAGACCTTCTTGTTCGTCCCGAGCAGGAAGGAGTCGACCTGGACCGTGTCCTCGACCCGCTCCTGCGCGAGGATCGGCTGGCCGGCGGCGACGCGGCCGACGATGGGGATCTCGATGATCCGACCCGCCGGACGGGACGTTCCCCTGGAGATCGACATGACGTTCGTCGGCCGCGCGGCGCCCCCGAGCACCTCGCGCGCGGCGGAGGTCGGGATGAGCGCGCGCGACTTCACCGGGTCGCGCGTGAGGTAGCCCTTCCGTTCGAGCGCCTTCAGGTGATCGTTCACGCCGTTCGTGGAGCGGATGTCCAGCCCCTCGCCGATCTCGCGGATCGTCGGTGGATAGCCCGCATCGTCGATCTGCCGCGCGATGAAGCGAAGCACCTCGAGTTGCCGGTCCGTGAGCCCGTTCATGGATTGGGATCTCCTGAACATCGGTATACTGGTACGGTGTTCAGAAGGCAAGAATCCGGCCCGTCGCCTACCGTCCGCACCGATGCCCCCCTCGCTCTTCGCCGCCCTCGGCCTCGGCCTGCGCGCGCTCCTGCGGGAGCCGTGGCTCCTCGCGGTCGGGATGCTCGTCGCGCTCGTCCGGCGCGCCGCGCTCTGGCCGGCCTGGACCGTCGCGTGGGTGGTGCTGCTCCGGGCCGCGGTGCTCGCCGCCCCGCGCCGGCCCTTCGATCTCGCGGCGCCGGTGCAGGGCGCCCTCGCGGCGCTCGTCGCGCCGCGGTTCGTCGCGCTCGTCCTTGGGCTCGCGCTCGCGGGGCTCGCCGTCGGCGCGGCGCTCCGGGTCACCTTCGTCGCGGGCGCGCTCCCGACGCTCGGCGGGGCGATGGCGGGCGCCCCCGGCCCCCGCTTCGCGCCCGGGGTCGCGTACGGCTTTCCGCGCGTGCTCGCCGCGTCGGCGCTCGGCCTCCTCCTCGAGGCGTCCGGCGGGCTCTTCGGCGCGACGCTCGCGCTCGCGGCGCTGCGGGTGACCGCCCACGCGGCGGAGCGCGGGGGCTCGCCGCTCCTCGCGGCGGCGGTAGCGAGCGCCCTCACGGTCGCCATCGCGGTCCCACTCGCGCTCTCCGCGGTCGCGGACGCGGGCGTCGCGCGCGCCGCCGTCCGCGGGGAGGGGCCGGCCCGCGCGATCGCCTCGAGCGGTGCGCGCTTCCTCGCGCGCCCGGGCACTTTCCTCATCGCCGCGCTCGCCTTCGGCCTCGCGGCGCTGCTCGGCCCGGGCCTCGTCTCGGGCGCCGGTAGGATCGCTACCGGGTTCGCGTACGGCGTGAGCCCTCTCGTGCTCGTCGGGCCGCGGCTCATGCTCGCCACGTTCGCCGCGACGGTCGCCGCCGCGATCGATCTCGTCTGGCTCGGCACCGTCACGGCGCTCGCGTGCGGTGACGACGATCGCTGACGCATCGGCCGGACCATCGCGCCGTCCGTGCGGCTGCGGGGCGCCCTCGCGCGGACCGGGCTCGCTCGGCGCATCGCTGCGGCGGCACGCCGCAGTGCGTTCGTCCAGCAGGCGGCATTTTCAGACGAGGAGAAGGCTCCGCATCGCATACGCTTGCGCGTGTGACCGCGCTGACGCTTTCCATGACGGTCGTACCCATCCTGGCGCTCGTGGGTGGCGTGGGTGGCTTCATCGCAGCGCTGCGCATCACGCACGGCAGGCGGCAGGCGCGCCTCCTCGAGGCGCAGGAGGCGCTGCGCGTCTCCGAGGAGCGGCTCCGGTTCGCTCTCGCGGCGACGACCGAGATCGTGTGGGACTGGGATCTCCGCACCGATGCCATGTACCAGCCACTCTGGGCTCAGGTGTACGGCTACCCCGAGAACCTGACCCCGCGGACGGGTAAGGAGCTGCTCCGGTACATGCACCCCGACGATCTGGGCGCGGTCGGCGCACAGGTCGAGGAGGCGTCGCGCGGCGCGCGCGCCGTCATCGAGATCGAGCACCGGATGAAGGCCGCCTCCGGCGAGTGGCGCTGGATGCTCGTCCGGGCGCGCGTGGTCGCCCACGGTTCGCGTGGCGAGGCGCTGCGGATCGTCGGCACCTGCGCGGACGTCACCGAGCGGCGGCGGATGCTCGAGCGGCTGCAACTCGCCGACCGGATGGTGTCGGTCGGCACGCTCGCGGCGGGGGTCGCGCACGAGATCAACAACCCGCTCGCCTTCGTGAGCGGGAACCTCACCTTCGCGCTCGACGCCCTCGACGCAATCGCCGGTCCGCGGGGCGGTGCCGCGAGCGCGGAGGTGCCCGCGGAGACCCTCGACGAGTGCCGGACCGCGCTCCGGGAGGCGAGCGTGGGCGCGCAGCGCGTCCACCGGATCGTGCGTGACCTCAAGACGCTGTCGCGCTCGAACGACGAGCCTCGCGCGCCGGTGGACGTCACCCACGCGCTCGAGACCGCGCTCCACCTCGCGCGCAACGACCTCGCGCAGCGCGCGCGTCTGGTGACGCACATCGCGAGGGTCCCTCCGGTGCTCGCGGACGAGTCCCGCCTGTCCCAGGTCTTCCTGAACCTGCTCGTGAACGCCGCGCAGGCGATCCCGGAGGGCCGTCCCGAAGCAAACCGGGTCGAGGTGACGCTCGACACGACCGGGGAGCTCGTCGTCCTGACCGTCCGCGACACCGGGTGCGGGATCCCGCAGGCGAACCTCGGCCGGATCTTCGACCCGTTCTTCACGACGAAGCCGGTCGG
>WNFV01025179.1_pt1 | contig 11101 bp, 12 predicted proteins | sample 5400101 | NCBI WGS metagenome assembly WNFV01 (sample SAMN13153361, study PRJNA577476) | soil metagenome | isolation source: 115 cm soil or saprolite under grassland replicate 1 | place: USA:California | collected 2016-06-15
GGGCGGCGTCGGCGACGGCTTCGGTCACCAGCGGCACTAGCTGGAGCGATACTGGGCTGCAGCCGAGCTCAACCCACAGCTATACCGTCGACGCGTTCGACGCCGCCGGCAACACTTCGCCGCGGTCGAGCCCGCCCGCGTCGGCAACCACGCTGCCCGGCGGCGGGACGACGACGACAACGTTCACGCCGGTTGCGGACGCAACGGTCAATGCGGACTTCCCGACCTCAAACTTCGGCAGCGACGCGAAGCTGCGGATCGACAGCTCGCCGACCGTTCGCGGCTACCTCCGCTTCTCGCTCAGCGGCCTCTCCGGCACTGTCACTCGCGCGTCGTTGCGGCTGCAGGCGACCTCGGCCGGTCCCGGCGTCGAAATACACGCGCTCGATCCCCCCGGCGGCTGGACCGAATCGACAATCACTTACAGCACGGCCCCAGCACTGCTGGCGACGGCGACCGCCACCCTGCCGTCGTTCGCGCTTGGCGACTGGCTGGCGGCCGACGTGACGCCACTCGTCAACGGCAACGGCACCGTCGAGCTCGCCATCACCGGCGTCTCCTCAACGGCAGCCAGCTTCTCAAGCCGTGAGGGCACGAGCGCGCCCCAGCTTGTGGTCACCACCACCTCCTGACTCGGCCGCGGCACGCGCTCTTGCGTGAACGTGGGAGTCAGCGGTGAAGGCGGATGGTGCCGGCTTGCGTCACCTCACACCCGACTCCTCGCGTAAACGGTGCGACCAGGTCGCTCCGCCAGTTCGGCCCTCTCCCGAAGATGATCTGCACGCGGGCGCTGGCGCTTCGATCTGGGGTACCGAGCGTCCGTGGGTTGATGTTCCCCTGTAACCACTCGCCGTCGGCTCCTCCGACGGTCACGCTGACCCAGCCGGGGTAAAGCGGGTTCGTAGTCGTCATTGCGCACCGGCGAGGCTTCGCGATCAGTAAGAACGGAAGGCCGTCATCCTCCTCGTCCGCGACGATCCGCGCGTTCAGCGCCGCAACCGCCCTCTCGACCGGCGATTGCGACTTCCTCCGATGTTCGGTGCAGGCGACGAGCGCGGGCACTAGAGCGACCACTCCGACCGTGAGGGGCAGGTTCCGGCGTGCTCCGCTCAGCTGGCGCACCGGGCGACGATAGCCTACGCGCACGTCCGTCTCCGCCGCTCGTCCACCGTCTCTGCCGCCGCACTGCGCGGACGGGCTGTCTCGACGACCGAGCTCGGACGGGTTAAGCGTCCAGTTCGGGTGCGACTTGTTCTCGGCGGGCGTCCTGCGCGAGAATCTGGTCGATTGCAGCGAGGACGGCGTCGACGCCGATCATGGGTTCGTTACGATCGATCTCTTCAAGCTGCTCCCTTAGCCGCATGACGTCGCCGAGGAGAGTGCCGTGGTCCTCGGCCTGGTGAAGCCGAAAACCGAGATTGCGCATCGCCGCCGTCAGCTCGTAGTCGTCAGGCACTGGCACCCGCTCCCCCTCCCTATTGACCAGGTACCGTCGAGCGAGGGTGAACGTTGGCCGAAGCTTGATCATCATAGAGCCTCAGCAGGCCGCTGAGCCGAGCGTATCAACTGACCCCGACGGCATGGGATGCACGTGTGAACAGTATGAGTCTTTTTTGTAAACGAGAAACATTGGAAAGCCGCCGGTAGGGAGCCGGGCGAGTTTGTCATCGGCCGCTGGCGCCCGGTCCTTGAGCGGGACCGGTCTGAGGACTAGTGGCAGTTGCCGTTCCCGCTGTCGGTGAAGCTGCCTGACCCCCGGTCGTTGACGAACTGCCATTCGTAGCCGCGCGCGCGCAGGGTGAGCTTCAGCACGCCGTAGGTGTCGGCGTTGCGCACGACCTCGCCCGCCAATGGTGGCTGACTTCCGAAGCCATAGTGGTTCTTTCCACCCGTGCCGACAACGAACTCGCGGATGCCGGAGGGCTTGAGATTCGGCTGTTGAAAATTCGGCTTTCCCGTCGTCGTGCTGTCTCCCGCGGCCGAGGTATCTTCCGGGGTGATCCCGATTGGATCGAAGCGCTCATAGTCGTGGTTATGGCCGGCGAGGACCACATCGGCGTGCGCTTTGACCAAGAGGTTCCAGATGTCGGCCATCCTCTGCGCGTCGCCATGCTGGCCGGACGAGAAGCGGGGCTCGTGCCAGTAGGCGAGCGTGCAGAAGCTTCGGTGCTTCGCGAGGTCGCGCTGGAGCCACTGGTACTGAACGCTGCCCGTCGCACAGCCGCCGACGCTGTTCGCTCCCTGTCCGTAGTTGCACTCGCTGTTGAGCGCGATCAGATGCCACGAACCAACGTCGTAGCTGTACCACCCGAGCGGGTTGGGAGGGTGGAAGTACCGGACGGAGGCTGAGTTGTCGTTCCGTCCGCAGCTTCGCCCATACTCATGATTTCCGGTTGCCCACCTGGTGATCGCGAGCAGCCGGCCCCAGCTGGGGGCGTAGCTTGCGGAATACGCATCGGCGTTCCCGCATTCGTACTGCGCGTCACCGAGGTTCAGCACGGCGGCTGGTTTCAGTCTCATGATCAGATCCGCGGTGTGCTTCTGCCGGCAGGAGTTTCGGCTGCCATCGCCGCCCGTGAAGTTCTTATCGGCGGGGTCGCAGGCGATGTCGCCCGCGGCAACGATCACCCGGGTTCTCTTCGCCGAAATCGTCGCCTCGACGCCCGCGAGGCGGTCGAGGGCGTCCACCGCCGCGCGGTCGCGGCCGGCGCCGCCGACAACGGTGTCGGTTCCTCCGTCGCGCGCGTCGAAGACGTCGTTGCCGGGGCCGCCGACGAGCGTATCCCGGCCGCGGCCACCGCCGAGTACGTCGTTTCCGGCTCCGCCGCTCAGCCGATCGGATCCCGGGCCGCCCGAGAGGCGGTCGCGTCCAGCGCCCCCTCGAATCTGGTCATTGCCGGCGCCGCCATCAACCGTGTCGTCGCCGCCGAGGCCGCAGATGACGTCCGCGTGCGGCGTCCCGTGCAGTCGGTCGGCCGAAGCAGTACCGCGGATCGTGCACCTGGGGCTGCCTCCTCTCGAGGGCGGAACGGCAGGGCTGCTCTTGGCAGTGCTCGCGCCCCCGAGCACGCTGTGCAGCGTGTCCAGGTAGGTCCCGTAGCCGGAGCGGGAAGCCCACTCGGTCGCCGCCTCGATCGCAGTGCCCTCGCCCCACTCGTTGAAGGTGGTGACGAGCTGCCAAGGTTCACCGGAGGCCGCCATCTTCTGCACGTCGCGCTTCCAGCGTGTGCGATCGCGCGCCAGCCGCGGTGCTGACTCGTTCGCCTTCCAAAACCCGGGTGAGACGCTGAAGGAATACCCGCGCCGCTCGTCTGTCGCGGTCGCCGGCGCATACTGATGCCAAGCATCGGGCTGTGAGCCGCAGTCGCGGTAACCGTCGAAGACCTTCAGAACGACGAACGCCGAATTCCCCAGTGCCTGATTCGCCTGGTGCCAGCGATCGACGATCGAGCACGACTTGTCGTTCGCGTTGTAGACAAAGACGACGAACCGTCCGTCGACGCGGAGATAAGCGGCACTGCTCGCCAGCTTATCCCGGATGTAGCGGAGATCCTGGCCGAGCTGCAATGGACTCGGATCGGCCCGTGCCTCCTCCTCGTGGTAGACGGCCCATTTCAGCGGCGACCTGAGCGCGACCGTAGTCGAGAGCAGCGCATGTAGGCGGACATCCGTGTAATGGCGGGGCGCTCTCCAGGAAGAGATGGCTGCATCGAGGCCGGCGTAACCGAGCGCGCGGATGTGCTTTCGCTCGACGGCGGCGTCCGCTGAGCGGTAGAGGCCCAGTGTCGGCCGGTAGTGGACCGGCTGGCCGCCGACAGTCCAGGTTTCCGGGTACCAGGGATAATAGAACGCTGCCCGTATCGGAAACCGTGGCTGATCCTGCCAGCGCCCGGCTCCGCCCGCGGCGGAGGGGAGTACGATCAAGGCCGTCGCCACGACGGCGGCGCGGACAGCGAATACCCCCCGCGGCACGCGCGCACGCTAGCAGCATCCGACGACCGCCGCCGAGCGTGGGCAACTGCCCGCGACGACCTCGGCGTCGCGCGCCGCTGCACCCGGTCACGACGACCGCAGACCAGCCGCTAAGCCGAGGCCTCGCAAGACGCTCCAGCGCGAGTGCGCGCATACCGCGTCGCCTACCCGACAAGCGCACACCGCGCCAAAGCGCTCCGCGGCTTGAAGGGTGCCATTACTCCTGTCCGGCCTCTCTGAGCGGAGGTCGCAACCTCTCGGAGCGCGGGTTGGAGGATCGGGGCCATGTTCTTCTCCTTCGTCTACCTCACTGTCCGCGCCCTGCTCGGCCTGCTCGTTGGCAGTCGACACGGCCCCGACATCAAGGACAGCGAGTTGATGATCCTGCGTCACGAGCTCGATGTCTTGCGCCGCCAGGTCGCCCGACCCGCGCTTCGACGTGTTGATCGCGCGTTCTTTGCCGCCGCGGTGTGTCACCTGCCGCGTTCGTCGCGATCAGTGCGGCTCGTCACGCCGAGGACGCTGCTGCGTTGGCACCACGCACTCGTCCGCACGACGTCGCGCCACGAAGGCGGCAGACCGGGTCGTCCGCAGCTCTCGGCCGAGATCCAGCAGCTCGTGCTGCGCTTCGCTCGGGAGAACCCGCGCTGGGGTCACCGGCGCGTCTGCGGAGAGCTCGCCAAGCTCGGCCTGCAGGCATCCCCGACGAGTATCCGTCGTCTGTTTGCTCGTGCCCGATTGCATCCGGCGCCGCGGCGCATGGGCCCGAGCTGGCGCGAGTTTCTGCACCAGCAGGCAGCGAGCATCGTCGCCTGCGACTTCTTTACGGTCGAGACGTGCTCGTACGTCGCTTCTACGTTCTCTTCTTCATCGAGCACGGCAGCCGTCGCGTTCAGCTTGGCGGCTGTACCACCAGCCCGGATGGGAGTTGGGTCGCGCAACAGGCGTGCAAACGTCGGCCTCTTCTTCGGAGCGCAGCAGATCCGCTTCCTGATCCGCGACCGCGATAGCAAGTACACCGGCCGTTCGACGAGATCTTCCGCAGTGAGCGAATCCGGATTTTGTGCACACCAATCCGCGCACCGAAAGCCAACGCCGTCGCCGAGCGCTTCGTCCGCACCGTCCGCTCCGAGTGCCTCGACTGGCTCCTGATCCTCAACCGCCGGCACCTCGAGCGAGTCCTCCGCGTCTATGTCCAGCACTACAACACCCAGCGCTCACACCGCGCACTGGGCCGGCGCCCGCCAGACCCTCGAATCTCGCTAGGGCAGCCAAGATCGACAGGCATACGGCGCCGCGACAAACTCGGCGGACTCATACACGAGTACTACCGGGCCGCCGCGTGAGATCGGGACCCCAGTAATGGCACCTTCACCCAAAAGGAGTGAGCAGCTTGGAGGCGAAAACGGTCGCTTCGTCCAGTACCAGAAAGGTGGGTCGCGTATGCGACGTTTAGCCGAACGGTTTTCGCCTGCCACCGTGCTCTCGTGTATCGCGTTATTCGTGGCGCTCGGTGGGACGAGCATCGCCGCAGTTTCCGCGCTTCCGCGGAACAGTGTCGGCACTGCTCAGGTCAGGAACGGCTCGCTGCTGCGAGCCGACTTCAAGAAGGGCCAGATTCCGGCTGGCCCACGCGGCCCGGCGGGACCTGCCGGTCCGGCCGGTCCAGCAGGCCCCGCGTCGAAGTGGGCGCTTGTTTCGCCGAACGGCAGCATCGTTGTCCAATCCGGCGGAATCACTGCGACGGCCAAGCCGGGAGCGGGTCAGTACATTCTCGACTTCGGGAGTTCGGTCGCTGGCAAGCTGATCATCGCGTCGTCCGGGCGGGCGAGCGACGCCGAGTTCCGTGGGATGGTCAGCGCTGCTCCTTGTGGTGGCACTGTTGAGGGGAGTGTCTGTCCGGTCGGTAACGACACGAATCACGTCCAGGTGATCACGAATAACCCTGGTGAAACGGTGAGAGAGGATCACGCGTTCTACGTCGCTGTCGTCGGCTGAGACCTCGAAACACGATGTAACTGACGGGCCACCCACCGCTCGGTGCAGGTTAGGGTGGCCTGTCGACTAAGACAATGCGTCATTGTCGCGGTTTGGCGGAAAGACGACATGCTTGATGCCTGTGGGTCTATCGGGGAGGGGGTTGCGCGTTGTTCGCGAGCGCCGCGCTCGGCTGGCGGCTCGAGACCGCGCTTGGCGTCGTTGTAGTCCTGAAGGACCCTGGGTTTCTTGGAGGCTCCGACGCCAGGCGCTGTCCTGGGGGAAGGAGATGCTCCAGCGATGGGCAGACCGAGGAAGTACTCCGATGAGTTGCGCGAGCGGGCCGTCCGGCTCTACTTCGAGTCGGGACGGCCGGTCGCGCATGTCGCGCACGATCTCGGCATCGGCAAGGAGGCGCTGCGTCAGTGGGTGCGCCAGGCCGAGGTCGACCAGGGCCACCGTCCCGAGCTACTGACGACGAGCGAGCGCGAAGAGTTGAAGCGGCTCCGCAAGGAGAACGCGGAGCTGAAGCGGGCGAACGCGATCCTGAAGGACGCCTCCGTCTATTTCGCGACGGAGCTCGACCCGACCCGGCGAAGGTGACCGCCTACGTGGAGGAGCGGCGGGAGGTCTTCGGGGTCGAGCCGATCTGCCGCGTGCTGGGCGTGCCGGTGAGCACGCACTACGCGCGCAGGTCCCGGAGGCCGTCCCGCCGCGAGCTGGCCGACGAGTTGCTGCTCGGGCAGATCGAAGCGGCCCGCAGCGGACGCCGCCGTGTCTACGGCGTGCGCAAGACCTGGAAGGAGCTGCGCCGGCGCGGCGTCGACGTCGGCCGAGACCAGGTCGCCCGCGTGATGCGCGAGCACGGGCTCGAGGGCAAGCTGCGCGGCTCGAAGAAGCGGACGACGATCCCGGACGAGACGGCGGTCGAGCTGGCCCGCGACCTGCTGCAGCGCGACCTTCACGGCGACGCGCCCGCACGAGAAGTGGGTCTGCGACCTGACCTACATCCGCACCTGGAACGGCTTCGTCTACCTCGCCTTCATCCTCGACTGCTACTCGCGCAAGATCGTCGGCTGGCAACGGGCGACGCACATGCCCACCGAGCTCGTCCTCGACGCGCTCGAGATGGCCAACGGCCTGCGCCGACCCGGTGGGGACTGATCGCACACTCGGATCGCGGCAGTCAGCTCGAGTTCAAGGGGCCGTCGCAACACTGCCGATTGACGAGCCGGATGGTAGTTCCTTCGCTGGTGGTGCTTGCTCTGGTGGTGGGTGTTCCTGCCGCGCCGGTGATCGCGGAGGCGGCGTAGCCGCCGGAGCGATTGCCGGCGCGGGCCTGCTGGTCGGCGGGCCCGTCCCATCGGAGTTGATCCTGGTCGAGCTGTTGGCTGAGCGACCAGCGACGCGAGATCTACGGCGACCGTGAGATCCCGGATGCCGCGCAGGCCAGCAGATGGTCGTCGAGCGCCTCGGCAGGCGTGCGCCAGTCGAGCGTCTTGCGTGGGCGAGTGTTGAGTGCGAGCGCGACGGCGGCGAGCTCGTCCGGGCTGTGTCGGCTGAGGTCGGTGGCCCTGGGGAAGTACTGGCGCAGGAGGCCGTTCGTGTTTTCGTTGCTGCCGCGCTGCCAGGGGCTGTAGTGGGTCGCAGAAGTAGATCTCGACGCCGGTGTCGATCCTCAGCTGGGCGTGCTCGGCCATCTCCGCGCCTTGATCCCAGGTCAGCGATCGTCGGAGCTGCTCGGGCAGCGTCAAGATCGAGGTGGCGATCGCGTCGCGAACGGCGCCGGCGCCGTGCCCGGTCAGCGCCGGCCCGTTCCTGACCCGAGGCTCTTCGCCGTGGCCGCTCATGCGCGGCAGGCGCAGCAGCATCACGAACCGGGTCGACCGCTCGACGAGCGTGCCGATCGCGGAGCTGCCAAGCCCGAGGATCAGGTCGCCCTCCCAGTGGCCGGGCACGGCGCGATCGTCGGCCTCGGCGGGCCGCTCGCTGATCATGATCTCCGGCCGCACGAAGCCCTTGCCGCGGCCGCGCGTGCGGGCGCGCGGCACCCGTAACGCGCGCCCCGTCCGCAGGCAGGCCGTCAACTCGCGGCGCAGCGCGCCGCGGCCCTGCACGTAGAGCGACTGGTAGATCGCCTCTTGCGAGATCCGCATCGAGGGATCATCGGGAAAGTCGAGCGGGAGCCGGTTAGCGATCTGCTCCGGGCTCCACGACCTCGCCCACCGTCGATCCTTGCGGCGACCGTGGCGCCGGCCGACCCAGCGCACCTCAGGCCCCGCTACAGGGGCACCGTCGGGCCTCGCGATCGCGCCGGCAAGACGATCCTGCACGTACTTCCGCAACGCGTCATTCGCGGCCAGCTTCGAGACCTTCGGGCGGCTCGCGCGGCGCTCGGCGTGCCACTGCGCCGTCGTCGCCCGATACACGACCGCGTGGCTGCGCGTCGACGCATTGCGGCGCAGCTCCCTCGAGATCGTCGACGCCGACCGACCCAGCCGGCGAGCGATCCCGCGCACGCCCACGTGCTGGGCGTGGAGGATCGCGATCTCTTCCCGCTCGGCGAACGACAAATACCGCCCCGACACCGGAGCCAGCGAGATCGGCGGCATCCCGCCACCGTCGCGAAACCACCGGACGCCGACCGGCACGGATACGCCCGCCGCCCCAGCCGCATCTTCGGTCGACCGCCCGGCCGCGATTGCCCGCCAGAAACGCTGCCGATCCTCCCGCCGCGCAATCGACGGCCGGCCTGGCGACCACATCTGCCCACGCATCGCACGAATCGCCTGCTGACGCTTGCCAACACCCATCGCGCACCACCTCCATCACGAGGTGTTGCGACGACCAGTTGAATCCGCCCAGTACACGAGCATCCGCTACACCGACCGGCTCGACGAGCTCGGCGCCGCGCCCTCGGTCGGCTCCCGCGGTGATTCCTATGACAACGCGATGGCCGAAGCGTGGGTCGCGACCTTCAAGTCCGAGCTCGTCGACGGCCGCCGCTTCCCCAGCTTCGAGCACGCCGAACACGAGATCCTCGAGTGGATCGGCTTCTACAACGATGAGAGACTCCACGAAGCACTCGGCGACTTGCCGCCCGCCGAGTACGAGGAAAAGAATTACAAGACAGACAACAAGCACTTAGTGGCGACCAGGTAACCCAGCCTCCAACGAACCCAGGGCGGATCAATCGGGGGTGCCGGGTGGGTCGGGGTAGAGTCGGCCGCTCTTTGTCGTCTTCGGGTGGGGAGGCTTGTGCTTGCTGTGGTCGTTTGTCTATCTGGCTGTTCGGAACCTGTTTGCGCTTGTTGCGTTGCTGGCGCGGTCGGGTCGGTCGAAGGAGTTGGAGATTTTGGTGTTGCGTCACGAGTTGGCGATCCTGCGCCGGCGGTCGGGTCGTCCAAGGCTCGCGCGGGGTGACCGCGCGTTCTTGTCCGCGCTGAGCCGTGGGATTCCGCGGCAGGCGTGGAGGAGTTTTTCGGTGAGGCCGGAGACGGTTCTCGGCTGGCATCGTCAGCTGGTCGCGCGACGCTGGACGTATGCGCACCGGATGCCTGGGAGGCCTCCGCTTGAACGGTCGCTGCGCACGCTAATTGTTCGGCTGGCTCGGGAGAACCCTCACTGGGGGTACAGGCGAATCGTTGGCGAGCTGAAGGGCCTCGGCCTCGTGGTCTCGCCGACCTCGGTGCGTAAGGTGCTGATACGGCCTTCCTGCAGCGGATCTACGTCTTGTTCTTCATCTCATTGGCGACGCGACGGGTCGAGTACATCGCCTGTACTTCCAAACCGGACGGAGGCTGGGCTGCTCAGCAGGCGCGCAACCTGATGATGCAACTCGGCGATGAGCAGCCGTTCCGGCTTCTCATCCACGATCGCGACACGAAGTTCAGCGGCGCGTTCGATGAGGTCTTCCGTTCCGGCGAGATCAAGGTAATCCGCACACCTGTTCAGGCGCCGAACGCCTATGCCGCACGTTGGGTGAGAACCGACCGCGCTGATTGCCTCGACCGGATGCTTATCCTTGGCCGCCGTCATCTCGAGAGCGTGTTGCGCGTCTACCATCGGCATTACAACGAGCACCGGCCTCGTCGCGCCCTCGACCTTGTGCCACCAGACCGCCCGAGACCGGCTCCGCGGGCGACGTCGACCCTGCACGTGCATCGTCGCGACCTCCTCGGTGGGCTGATCCACGAATACCAAGCCGCCGCGTGAGGTTGCGGCGACCAGGGTGCTAGGTTCATCGGGTGGTCGTGCGCTGCACGAAGAGGCTGCTCGATCTGCTCGGCGGCCGCTCGGTCACGCTCAGCGAGCTCCCGGCAAGCGAGCACCTGACAGCGTTCGTCTCGCCAAGACGGCAAGCCGCAGCACGCTCGGCTTCATGAACGAGATGGCCCTCGAGCTTCGATACCACGTCGCGCACGCTGGCGGCCTCAGCCGATGCGACATCGCCGTCCTCAACCATGGACTTCGCCGCTCGCTGCGCAACCGTGGCGGATACGTCCGCCCGATCGAACTCGTCGCGCAGCGACTGACCGTGCGTGCGTAGATCACAGGCGCGGGGCTTCTTACTCGGACACACTGGCGCCTCGGCCACGCAGCCCCGCACCCACCAAATCCGACCCGGCGTCAGTTTGCGAACCCTACGCCCAACTTTGTACCCATCGCAGATCGATGATCCTCGTTAGTGGCCGATTGCGCGTCGACAGCCTGAGCGACGCTCTCGCCGCGGGAACTGTCACGGGCTGCGACGACTACGTGCCAGCTCTTCTGCGACACGAACCTCGCTCCGGTGTTGCCTGGTGGTGCAACAACACTGGGGGTCTTCGCAACGTTGGCGAACGTCGGTTGGGGGCAGATAGTTCGCGCTCAGGGTGAGGGCGGCGAGGTGATTTGCGTCGCGGCAGCCTCCTGAACGGGGCGCATCCTCTTCGTCATGTAACCCGCGGCTTCGATCCGCTCGAAGATGACGACGAGGTCCTGCCGCATGTCCTCGTCCACCACGACCTCGGCTTCCTGCTCCGCCTCGATCGCTGCTTTGAATTTCGGCGCGACTCGCGTGACGAACGCCAGGTTCGCGTCGCCCCACGACGTGCAGATCCACCGCGCGTCTTCCTCGGACAGCCGCTTGCGTTGCGCGCCAAAGACAAGG
>WNFV01009063.1_pt1 | contig 11100 bp, 13 predicted proteins | sample 5400101 | NCBI WGS metagenome assembly WNFV01 (sample SAMN13153361, study PRJNA577476) | soil metagenome | isolation source: 115 cm soil or saprolite under grassland replicate 1 | place: USA:California | collected 2016-06-15
GGCGAGCACCGCCACCGCGAGTCGAAGTTTCATTCCACCCCTCCTTCTTCGTCGATGGACCGCTCCTCGAGCGAGTGCTCGAGCTGGAGCGTCCGGCGCAGGAACCGCCGCGTTCGCTCCCCCTCGGGCCGATCGAGAACACCTACGGGGGTGCCCTCTTCGACGATCTTTCCGTCGTCCATGAAGATGAGCCGGTCGCCGACGTCGCGCGCGAACTGCATCTCGTGGGTGACCACCAGCATCGTCATTCCCGAACGTGCGAGGTCTCGCATCACGATCAGCACTTCGCCGACGAGCTCGGGATCGAGCGCAGACGTGACTTCGTCGAAGAGCATGACGTGCGGGTCCATCATCAGTGCCCGGGCGATGGCAACGCGCTGCTGCTGTCCTCCCGAGAGCTGATGCGGATACTGGCGCGCCTTGTCCTGAAGCCCCACGCGCCGGAGCAGCTCGAGGGCGCGTTCCTCCGCTTGGGCACGCGGCTGCTTGCGGATGCGCCGGGTGGCCAGCGTCAGGTTGTCGAGCACCTTCAGATGCGGGAAGAGGTTGAACTGCTGGAACACGATCCCGATCCGCTGCCGCACGGCGGTTACGTCGACGCCCTTGCGCGTGATCTCGTCGCCTTCCAGGAAGATCCGCCCCGCCTGGATCGGCTCGAGCAGATTGACGCAGCGAAGCAGCGTGCTCTTTCCGCTTCCGCTGGGACCGATGATCACGAGCACCTCGCCGGCGCCGACGGCCAGGTCGATGCCGTCCAGCACGACGAGGTCGCCGAAGCTCTTGTGGATACCCTCGAGCCGCAGGTCGGCCCCCGAAGCCGTCCGGGCGTCGCTCAAGCGCTCGTCCTGGCGAACCTCCACCGTCGCCGGGATTCTGTCACCGGTCATGGCTGTCGCGCGAGGGCAGTTCTCTCGAGCTCGGCGCAGACCGTTTGCGCGACGGCGATGAGCTCGTGCGCGGCCGCGGGATGTGAACGGTCGCGATGCCAGGCGATCGCGATCACGCGTGGCGGCACGGCGATCGTGGGCTCGAGCTCGACGATCGCCAGCCGCTCGTCCGCCAGGTCGATCGCGAGCAACGGCTCGATCGCGGCGCCGACGCCGGCCACGACCAGCGCCTCGACGGTCGCGTTCACGTCCGAGCGCACGACGAAGTTGGGCGTGACGCCGAGCCCCTGCAGGTGCGCCTCGACGCGCCGCAGGCCGCGGGAGTCCATCGATCCGATCAGGTCGAGCTCGGCGAGATCGGCGAGGCCGGCCCGTCGACGCTCGAGCGCGACCGGCGCATCGGCGCGAACTACCAGTATGTAGGGATCGTTCATCAGCCTGACCGTCTCGAACGGCCCTTCGGGCGCCGGCAGCTCGACGAAGCTGAGGTCGAGCTCGCCGCGCTCGACGAGCTGATAGAGCTCGACGTCGGTGTGAGCCTCGTGCGGCCGGAGCTCGACGTCGGGCCACTCACGCGAGTACCGCCGGATCAGCGTCGGCAGGATCCGGACGCCGGCGCTCTGGGTGAGCCCGACACGCAGCACGCGCACGCCGCCGTCCACGAGGCCGTGAACGTCGGACTCGGCCGCCTGGAGCCGCGCGAGAATCGCCTCGGCGTGCCCGAGCAGGACCCGGCCGGCGTCGGTCAACGTCACCGGGCCGGGACCGCGTGAACGCTCGAAGAGCCGAACGCCGAGCTTGCTCTCGAGGTCGCTGATCTGTGCGCTGATCGCGGACGGGACGTAGCCGAGGCGGGCCGCGGCGCCCCGAAAGGACTGCTCCCGCGCAACCGCTACGAGCGCGGCCAGATGCCTCAGCTCGATGCCCGGCCACTGCTCCGCCGCCATGAACGCGCACAAGGCTACACCGGGAACGGCAAGCCAGGCCGGAGCCGCACCACGAGTGCGGCTCCGGCTTCGATCAGGCGCTAGAGAACAGGACAGTTGACGACGATCGAAGTCGTCTCGACCGTCGCTTCACCAGCGGCGACGGCGGCCTTCACGTCCGCGGCCGACGTCAGCAGGCGCGGCGTGACACCGCCCGTGAACGTCACCTTGCTCACCTTCCAGAGCGGTGTGTAGTCCCTGTCACCGGGGAGGGTGTCGACGACGTTGTGCTGCTCGGCGACCCCGTTTGTGAGCACCCAGATCGGCGCGACCTTGTTCCCCGGCTTCAGCCTGACCGGGCCGAGGTCGTAGTAGGCGATCGTCTTCCCCTTCGCGAAGCCGAGCACCTCTTTCTGGCCGAAGCCGAAGACCGGGCAGTTGACGACGATCGCCGTCTTCCGGAGTGTCACCTCGCCCGCTTCGTCGGCGGCTCTGACGGCGTCCGCCGATCGCAGCACCCGGGGTGTCACGCCGTCGTGCCACGTCACCTCGACGACGGCCCAGAGCGGCGAGTAGTCCTTCCGGCCGGGCACCGTGTCGATCACGTTCCGCTGCCCGGCAGCGCCGTTCTTGACGACCCAGATCGGCGCGAGCTTGTTCCCGGGCGCGAGCTTGACCGGCCCGAAGTCGAAGTACCTGACGGACCGCGCCTGGAAGAAGCCCGGCGTCAGGCTCGACGGCTTGACGAGCTTCGTGGGCTTCTGCCCATGACCTGAAGGCGCGGCCGCCGCAATCGACGCGGCCGACAACGCCACGAGCAGCGCTAGTGTCAGTAACGGAAAACGCCTCAACGTGTCCTCCTTGTGGGGGGTTCACGTCGAAGCTAGGGCCAGAAGCTTGCGAGACCCTTTCGCGGGGCTTAGGGAATCCGCAAGCCCGCTGATTTAAGGCTTCCGAAAGGTGCAGTGACCCACAATCCGGACATGCCTACCGTCCTCGTCGTCGACGACGAGCCGATCGTGCGCGAGGTCGTCGTCAAGTACCTCCAGCGCGACGGCTTCCGAACCCTCGAGGCGGCCGACGGGGTGCGCGCGCGCGAGCTGCTCACCGAGACGACGCCGAGCCTCGTGGTGCTCGACCTGATGCTTCCCGGGATCGACGGGCTCGAGCTCTGCCGCTGGATCCGGTCGCGGTCGCAGCTGCCGGTGATCATGCTCACGGCGCGCGGCGAGGAGGCCGACCGAATCGTCGGCCTCGAGCTCGGCGCCGACGACTACGTCACGAAGCCGTTCTCTCCGCGCGAGCTCGCGACCCGCGTCCGCGCCGTCCTGCGCCGCGCCGGCCCGCCCGAGACGCGGCCGCAACGGCTCGAGCTCGGAGACCTGACGATCGACGCCTCGACGCGCGAGGTGACGAAGGCAGGCCAGCCCCTCAAGCTGACGCTGAAGGAGTTCGACCTCCTCTGGCTGCTCGCCGGCCACCCGCGCAAGGTGTTCTCTCGCGACCAGCTGATGAACAGCGTTTGGGGCTACGAGGCCGCGCTCGACACGGGAACTGTGACGGTGCATGTGCGCCGGCTCCGGGAGAAGATCGAGGACGACCCGTCACACCCCCGCCACCTCGAGACCGTGTGGGGCGTCGGCTACCGGTTCACGCCGTGATGCGGGCCTGCCCAGAAATCCGAGCATGCACAAGCCGGAGCGCTCGAGCGCTCCGGCTGGCTGCGGCCCATGGCACTGCACGGATGCGCCCCCGTCCCGGATCCCACATGGCGCTGCCATGCGGAATCGGTGCCGAGAACGCCCCGTTCCCGAAGCGCAGAGCGCTCCGGCTTGGCCCTGAACCGCCCCACGCGCACTCGGCTTTCTGGACAGGCCCTTGATCGAGCTGGGGCTTACGGTCGCGCTGGGAACGCTCGCAGTCGGCGTGGCGGCGACGTTGCTGCTCCGGCTGCTGCCGACGGTCCGGCTACAGCTGGTCGGGCTCGCGTTCCTCTGCGTCGTCCTGCCGCTCGCGGCGGTGCTCCTGTCCGGCTGGGTCATGTTCCACATGGGCGACGACGTCAAGATCCTGGCTGTCGCCGCGGCGTCGGCCTCGGCCGCCGTCGGCGCGGCTCTTCTCCTCGGGCGCTCGATCGCGCGCCGCGTCGACAGCCTCCGCAGCGCGGCGGACGAGCTCGCACGGGGGGACCTGACGGTACGCGCCCCCGAGACGGGCCCGACCGAGCTCGCGGAGCTCGGCAAGACCTTCAACGAGATGGCGACCCAGCTCGGCGAGCTCTTCGACGCGCGCCGGGAGCTCGTCGCCTGGGCGAGCCACGACCTGCGGACGCCACTCGCGGCGATGCAGGCCATGGTCGAGGCGCTGGAGGACGGGATCGGCGACCCGGAGCGTTACCTCGGCTCGCTCCGTGAGCAGGTCCGGACGCTCGGGATGCTGATCGACGACCTGTTCGAGTTGGCGCAGATCGACGCGGGTGCGCTGACGCTCGAGCTTCAGGAGGCCAAGGCGCAGGCCCTCGTCGAGTCGTGCCTGCGCATGCTCGAGCCCGAAGCGGAGGCACGGCGCGTGAAGCTCGAGGCACACGTCGACGAGGAGGCGGCGGTGCGGTGCGCCCCCGGCAAGGTCGAGCGGGTGCTCTTCAATCTCGTCACGAACTCGCTGCGCCACACGCCGAGCGACGGCTCCGTCGCCGTCAGGTTCGAGCGGGGTGAGGGCGAGGTGCGGTTCACGGTCGAGGACACGGGCGACGGCCTCGCCCCCGGAGCCGAGCGACGGATGTTCGACCGCTTCTGGCGAGGCGACCCGGCACGGACACGAGGCCGGGGCGGAGCCGGTCTCGGGCTGGCGATCGCGCGCGGACTGGTGGAAGCGCACGGAGGCCGAATCTGGGCCGAAAACCGCCCGGACGGCGGCGCCAGAGTCAGCTTCACCCTCCCGGCCTAGCGCCAAGGCCACCCCACCGCCGACCCTCCAAGTTGCAGACTGCAACTTGGGAGAGGAGCCGCACGGCTCCCGCGCCGCGCGCCTCCGCTTCGCCGCTTGCCCCGAGCCCTCCGTCGCAGACCTCGATTGGCCTGCGAGATGGAGCTCTCTGCGCTCACTTCTCTTTCCAGGTTGCAGACTGCAACTTGGAGGTCCCGGTCGAGTTACGCGCTAGTGGCGCTTCAGCGGTGGCTCGATGAGCTCCTCGTGCAGCGCCGACAGCGGGCGGACGCGCGTGATCATGTCGCCGATGATCTCCGCGCGTGGGACGCGGCGCAGGCGTCGTGTTGCATGAACATGCACGCGTACCTGTTCATAGCTCGGGCGAGTGAGGCCGCGGCGGTCTGCGGCTAGCCCGACCCGGCGACAGATCTCCATGATCGGAAGCATCCCGTCGTCCAACCGCTCGATCTCCTCGAGCAGCCTGCCGAGCACCGTGGCATTCGAGCGCCGCATCCCGCAAGTGTGATGCGCAAGCCGTCACGTCTCTGTGCCAACACCGCGCCAAAACTGCCAAGTTGCAGACTGCAACTTGGGATCAGAGGCGGTGGCGGATCCAGACGTTCGGCTCGATGTGGACGCCGACGCCGGCCTGCACCTCGAGCGGCGCGAGGCCGCTGGGGAAGACGTAGCTGCCGTCCTCCGGGAACCGCATGCCTGTCCACTTCTCCCAGTCGGCGACGGGCGCTTCGATCCGCATCGACTCCGGCGCCGGAGCGAGGATCTCGCCGCCGATGCGCTCGTGGATGCGGATCCAAGGGTCGAAGTGCCTGCCGTCGTCACGCCGCCAGGCGACGTAGCTCTCGATCGGGATTAGCGGATACCGATCCTTGAGCGTCGGGCGCACCGGGGCGATCAGCTCGCGAAGCCCGTGCTCGCGCGCTGCCTCCTTCATCGCCTCGACCATTCGCGACGAGAGCTGCGTGCCCTGACGCTCGGGCAGGACCGAGATCGCGAGCGCGCACAGCACCGTCGCCTCGCGGTCGCTCTCGAACGCCCGGACGAAGGCCTCGTCCCATCCCGAGGGGAGATCGGCCTCCCAGCCGTCCCACGGCGTGGGCACCGAGTGCAGTTCGGCGACGAGCTCGCCGCGGTCGAGCAGAGCCAGCTGAAACGCCGGGAAATCGTCGTACAGCCGCGCCCAATACCTCGCTCCCGGTTCGTTGTGGTTCATGAACTCGGGAAAGGTCCGGCGCGAGAGCGTCTCGAACCGAATCGAGCGAAGATCCGGCCGGTCCGCGTACCGGACGAGCTCCATCAGCTTCGCTGCAGCAGCGCGACCGCCTGCGCCGCCAGGCCGTCGCCGCGCCCCGTGAAGCCGAGGCGGTCGGTCGTCGTCGCACGCACTGCGATGCGGGCCGGCTCGACCTCCATCGCGCCGGCGAGCCGCTCCCGCATCTCGTCTCGGAAGGGTCCGATCCGCGGCTCCTCACCGATCAGCACGCAGTCCGCGTTGACAAGGGCCCAGCCTGCCTCGCCCACCTCGCGGTAGGCCTCCCGCAGGAGGTCGAGCGACGACGCGCCCCGGTACTGCTCGTCGCCGGAAGGAAAGAGGGCTCCGATGTCGCCGAGGTTGGCCGCACCCAGGATCGCGTCGATCAGGGCGTGCGCGACGACGTCGCCGTCGGAGTGACCGGCCAGGCCGCGCGGGGACTCGAAGCCGACTCCACCCAGCACGAGCGGAACGCCCTCGACGAGCGCGTGCGCGTCGACGCCGATTCCGACGCGGAGCTCAGACATGGCGAAGAGCCTCGGGGAGCTCGGCGAGCGAGTCGAGCCGCAGATCGGCGCGTTCCGCGTCGGGCCAATCGGCCTGGAGGTGGCCCCACGGCCCACGCCGGACGAAGACGGCGACCATCCCGGCCTCGGCCGCAGGAACGACGTCGTTGTCGACCCGGTCGCCGACATAGGCCGTCTCTCCGGGCTCGCAGCCGGCCTCGCGCGCGACGCGCGCGAAGAACTCGGGCGACGGCTTCTCCACACCCCACGAGGCGGACGACGCGATCACGTCGACGTCGACCCGAGCTCGCCGGAGAAAGTCCTCGCAGCTCTCCGGCTGATTGCCCGCCAGGCCGAGCAAGTACCCGTCCCGGCGAAGCGCCTGCAGACACGGGAGCGCGTCGGGATAGAGATCGTCGAGCTCGTAACCCGGCCACTCGGGCGCCTCGACGCCCAGCACCTCGAACACGTGCCGGTGCCCGTCGCGGCGCTCGATCAGCCCGCCGAGGACGCCGAACAGGGTGAGCGGCGGCACGCCGGCGGCATCGGCGAGGGCCGTCCACGCGCGAGACTCGTCGACGAGCGTCTCCCCCACGTCGAAGAAGACAGCCTTCAGAGCCACGCCTGGACGAGCTCGAGATCGGCTCGGTCTGTCACCTTGAGCATGCGCCGGTCGCCCTCGACGATCCTGACCCGACCACCGCGCCGCTCGACGAGCGACGAGCAGTCGGACGCATCGCCGACGTCCCCAGCGAGCGCTGCCCGGAGCACACCTGCTACGAACGCTTGCGGCGTCTGCGCGAGGTGGAGCCCTTCCCGCGCGACCGTCTCGACGACCGCACCGCCATCGACCCGCTTCACGGTGTCGGCGATCGGAAGCGTCGGGACCGCCCCGTCGAAGCCCTCGCCGAGCGCCTGGATCACCCGCTCCAAGACGTATTCCTGAAGCAACGGCCGCGCCGCGTCGTGCACGAGAGTGACTGCCGCGTCCTCCGGCACCTCGGCGACACCGATCCTCACCGACTCGGCGCGCGTCGCTCCGCCGGTCACGCATGCCGCCACCTTGCTGCAGGCGAGCTCCTCGGCGAGCAGGATTGCCGGCTCTTCCCAACCCTCCGGCGCCACAAGCACGATCGCGTCGATCCAGTCGCTGGCCTCGAGCCGCTCGAGCGGCTCGGCGAGCAGCACCCGCTCACCCAGCCGGACGAACGCCTTCGGCCGATCGGCGCCGAGCCGATCGCCCTGCCCGGCAGCCACGAGCACAACCCAGACATTTCCGGATCGGCCGGAAGTGTCCAGTGGAGAGATCTGCATTCCTATGATTCTCTCGGCCGCAGCCGAGAAAATCACGCCGTCGCGGTCGCCTTCTCCGCCTTTGCGGCGCTCGAGCCCTTCTTCTTCGTCGCGCTGCCGAGGACTTCCTCGAGCCAGGCGTGCGCCTGCTCCTCGTCCATCGCCTTCGCGTACATGAGCTCGCTGGCCAGGATCTTCTTCGCCTTGACGTACATCTGCTTCTCGCCCGTGGAGAGACCCTTCTCGCCGTCGCGAAGCGCGAGGTTCCGCACGACCTCGGCGAGCTCGAAGATGTCGCCGGTCTTCATCTTGTCGCGGTTGTGCTTGAAGCGCCGGTTCCAGTTCTTCGGCATCTCGGTGCCGCCGCTCGTCAGGTACTTGACGACCTTGGCGACCGCGTCCTCGTCGATGACCTTGCGCAAGCCGACTCGCTCGGCGTTCTCGGCAGGCACGTTGACCGTCATGTCGTTGTGGAGGATCTGGATCGTGAGGTATTCGCGCGTCTCTCCGAGGATTTCGCGCTTCTCTTTCTTCACGACCGTGCCTGCTCCGTGGTGCGGATACACCACCTTGTCGCCGATCTTGTACAAGCCGATCTCCTTCACTCGTCAAGACGCCGGCGGCACCTAGATGCCGACCGGCTCAGGAGGCTAGTGTAGCAAAACTCCTGCAAAAAGGCGAGTTTTTGAGGAAAACCCCTGCTCAGGAGCTAGTTGCCGTGCTTGTAAGCGCGGCCGAAAGGGCTGCCCGGAGTGAATCGGCGGGAGTCACTCGAAGTCCTTGTCGCTCGGGGGTCCCCGACGGGGCGAGCACGACCTTTAGACCGAGCTTCGCGCACTCCTCGAGGCGCCGCTCGGCCTGCGTCGCGGGCCGCAAACGGCCTGTCAGGCCGATCTCACCGAAGGCCGCAAAGCTGCCATGAGCGGGCACACCGCGTGCCGCCGAGGCGATCGCGACGGCGACCGCGAGGTCGGCGCCCGGCTCGTCGATGCGAACACCGCCGGCCACATTCACAAAGACGTCAGCCTGCCCGAGCGGGAGGCCCGCGTGGCGCGCGAGCACCGCGACGATCATCGCCAGGCGCTTCGGGTCGACGCCCGTGGCCACCCGGCGCGGCATCGCGAGGTCGGTCGCCGACACGAGCGCCTGGATCTCCAGAAGCATCGGCCGGGTGCCCTCGAGCGCGCACGCGACAGCCGCCCCGATCTCGCCTTCGGCGCTGTGGCCGAACAGCTCGGAGGGATCCGGGACGCCGACCAAGCCCGCGCCGGTCATCTCGAAGACGCCGAGCTCGTTCGTCGAGCCGAAGCGGTTCTTGACGGCCCGCAGCACGCGGTGCTCGCGGTAGCGGTCACCCTCGAACTGGAGCACGCAGTCCACGAGGTGCTCGAGCACGCGTGGGCCTGCGACCGAGCCGTCCTTCGTCACGTGGCCGACTAGGAACGTCGCGACGCCTGACTCCTTGGCGACGCGTAGCAGGCGTGCCGCGGCCTCGCGGACCTGCGCGACGGAGCCGGGAGCGGACCCGATCTCGGACGAGTAGAGGGTCTGCACGGAGTCGATCACGCAGACGTCGGGCCGCTCCCGCTCGAGCGTCGCGCAGACCACTTCCAGCTCGGTCTCGGCGAGGATCTCCACGTCGGGCGCGCCGCCGAGCCGATCCGCCCGGAGCTTGACCTGCGCGACCGACTCCTCGCCCGTCACGAGCAGTGCCCGCCGGTTCGAGCTGACGGCCCGCAGAGCGGTGAGCAGGAGGGTCGACTTGCCTACGCCCGGCTCACCGCCGACGAGGACGAGCGAGGCAGGAACGAGCCCACCGCCGAGAACCCGGTCGAGCTCGGCCACACCGGTCGGGATCCGCTCGGCCTCCTCGGACTCGACCTCGACGAGACGAAGCAGCGGGCGCGGAGCCGCCTCTGCCTTCCCGGCCGGCGCGGCCCGCTCCTCGACGAGGCTCCCGTACGTCGAGCACCCAGGACAGCGCCCGAGCCAGCGCCCGGTCGAGTAGCCGCATTCGCTGCAGGCATACGAGAGAGCGGCCTTCGCCATGCGCTCACTTTAGGGGCCGCGGCGGACGCGAACTGTGCCGACTTCGTGCCAATGTACGCTCAGTCGATGCTGCGCAGAACCCGTTCCACGAAGGAGGTTGAGGCGCGGGCGCGCACCCTCGCGGCGCTCGTCCGGCACGCGCACGGGGAATCCCAGGATCTCAAGGGCCTGAGCCCGACAGAGCGCGAGTCGGAGCTCCTTTCGCGGCCCGCGGAGGCCTGGAGCGAGCGGGAGGTGATCGACGCGACCTGGCGCGGCGAGGCGCTCGGAGCGCTCCGCTGGGCGCTCACGCTCGTCGACGAGCTGCCGCCGTACGATCGACCCTTCGACCACCTCGCGATCGCGCGAGACCTGCGGATCGAGAGCGCCGAGCTAAGGCCGCGGGACGAGCTCGAGGCGGAGCGTGAGGCTGCGCGCCTCTGGCACTGGCGAGCGCGTACGACGATCGTTCAGGACGAAAAGCTCGCCGCGCTGTCGGCCCGCTGGATCTCCTTCGACCAGCTGATCGCGGCAACAGCCATGAAGGGGCACGACCGAGGGCTGCTGCCGACTCCGCTCCGCGGCGACTTCCCTGTGCTCAGGAAGCCCTACCGGACGCTGACAGACGACGAGCGGGCCGTCGCGTACTCGATCGCCTCCGAGCGGCACTACGCCCTCGAGTGGCTGTGCAAGCCGGGAAGCGAGTGGGACGCCGTCCAGACCGACACGTAGGCTCCGAGGCGCATGGGAAGCCGACCCACTTGCGCTTCGCACTCGAGCGGTTCAGAGTCGGCCGCACCACACCCGAAAGCCGTAGGAAAGGACGTCTGAATGGACAAGCTCTCTGGGCTCTCGAAGGGCATGCAGATCCTGGGCGCGTCCGCAGTCTTACTGTTGATCGACAGCTTCTTTGACTGGCAGCAAGTCTGCGTCTCCGGGGGCGGCTTCAAGGCTTGCGGCGGCGCGAGCGGCTGGCATGGGTTCTGGGGCGTCGTGCTCGGACTGCTGACGATCGCGATCCTCGCGTGGCTCGTGATTCGTCTCGTGCAGCCGGAGTTGCTGAAGTCGCTTCCGGTTCCCGAAGGCACGCTGGTCTTGGCGCTCGGGGCGCTGATCTTCGTCTTCGCCCTGCTCAAGAACCTGATCGACGACTATTCGCACTGGCCCGCCTACGTCGGAGTGATCCTGGCTGCCGGAGTCGCCGTCGGCGCGTGGCTCCATGCCCAGGATGTCGGCTACACCATGCCGTCTTGGGCGTCGGG
>WNFV01010011.1_pt1 | contig 11099 bp, 5 predicted proteins | sample 5400101 | NCBI WGS metagenome assembly WNFV01 (sample SAMN13153361, study PRJNA577476) | soil metagenome | isolation source: 115 cm soil or saprolite under grassland replicate 1 | place: USA:California | collected 2016-06-15
CAGCCTCACCCATCTGGTCGAGTTCAGGCTCGACCTGCGCCAAGACCTCCGCCGGGAGCAAGCGCTCAAGATGCTCGTGAAGGACCACATCCGAGCGGTAGGTGTTCCGCAACCTGGGAGGCTCTTGGAAGAACATACAGCGATCCTCTCTCGGCACCGGATCGGACGTACGAAAGACCTTATCCACAGGCGGCAGCCCGGTCACCTTGCGGATTCGGAAACGTTTCGCGGCGCCCGCCTGCTTCTCCGTCATCGCCGTGCCGCACAGGGCGCCGGCCTTCTCGGCGAGGGGCCGCAGCCCGGGGTCGTAGGTGGTGGCGGTCAGCTTCGGCTCCCAGAGTTGGGCCAGCTCGGGGGCGCCGGCCCGCAGGGCGGGGACGGCGGCGTGGGTCATGCTGACCGGGCAGCCGTGGCCGGCTTCGACCTGCTGCCAGACGTAGAACAGGGCGGCCCGGGCGACGTGGGCGCCGGGGCGGGTCCAGTGCCAGCTGCCGGCGTGGACGCCGTGCTCGACGGCGCTGCCGAGGAGACGGTGCCAGGCGGGGTGGAACTCGACCTCGTCGCTGCGGTGGCAGCACCATAGGGTCCGATGTTTGCGGGGGCACCGTGCTGCTCAACCTGCTGCTGCGCCAACCAGTAGCAACCACCATCCGTCTGGTTGTTGGGAACGATCGGAGGCACGAAGATGCGAAGCAGAACCAAACGCCGAGCCCGCCGCCTGGCGCTGGTCACGGTGGCGGTGCCGGTCGCCGCGTGGGCCTTGGAGCAGGTCGCCCGCCGCGCTGAGGCCCGCGACAGGACCTCTCCGGCCAGTCGGCGGCTGCGGCAAGGCGCCGACGTGTGCGACGCTTCGGCCGTGGGCCACTGGCCGACCGGCTGGACCGCGGGCCGGTCACCAGGGGCACTTCGGGGGATCGCTGACCTCGGCCAGGCGAGCGGCGCGCGGAGCGCCGCTCGCTAGACGGGCTGCCCCCGTTGGGCGTCGGCGGCGGCCTCGCCCGGTGGCGATGCCCAGGACCACACCCAGTCCCTGACGTCCGGGGCGTCGTCGCCGACCCGCCGGGTGTACGCGCGGTGGCGCAGCCGCTCGTCGCCCATGCGCTGGCGCAGCGACGCGGCGCGCTGGGCGAGGCCGGGCACCCGGTCGATCACGTCGATGACCAGGTGGAAGCGGTCCAGGTCGTTGAGCATCACCATGTCGAACGGCGTGGTGGTGCTGCCCTCCTCCTTGAAGCCGCGCACGTGCAGGCCGGCATGGTTGCTGCGGCGGTAGGTGAGGCGGTGGATGAGCGACGGGTAGCCGTGGTAGGCGAAGATGACGGGGCGGTCGCGGGTGAAGAGCGCGTCGAACTCGGCGTCGGGGAGCCCGTGGGGGTGCTCGGACTCCGGCTGCAGGCGCATGAGGTCGACGACGTTGAGCACCCGCACGCGCAGGTCGGGGAGGTGCTCGCGGAGGAGCGACACCGCGGCGAGCGTCTCCAGGGTGGGGACGTCGCCGGCGCAGGCGAGCACCACGTCGGGGTCGCCGCCGTCGTTGCTGGCCCATTCCCAGATGCCGATGCCGCGCGCGCAGTGGAGCACCGCCTCGTCCATCGACAGGTACTGCAGGGCCGGCTGCTTGCCGGCCACGATCACGTTGACGTACTGGCGGCTGCGCAGGCAGTGGTCGGCGACCGAGAGCAGGCAGTTGGCGTCCGGGGGCAGGTACACCCGGATGACCCCGGCCCGCTTGTTGACCACGAGGTCGATGAAGCCGGGGTCCTGGTGGGAGAAGCCGTTGTGGTCCTGGCGCCAGACGTGCGAGGAGAGCAGGTAGTTCAGTGATGGGATCGGGCGCCGCCAGGCGATGCGGTTGGTCGTCTCCAGCCACTTGGCGTGCTGGTTGAACATCGAGTCGACGATGTGGATGAACGCCTCGTAGGAGTTGAACAGCCCGTGCCGGCCGGTCAGCGTGTAGCCTTCCAGCCAGCCCTGGCACAGGTGCTCGCTCAGCACCTCCATGACCCGGCCGTCCGGGGCCAGGTGGTCGTCGCCCGGCACCCGCTCGGCATCCCAGGCGCGGTCGGTGACCTCGAAGACGGCGTCCAGGCGGTTGGAGTTGGTCTCGTCGGGACCCATCAGCCGGAAGGTGGTCGGGTTGGCGGCGATCACGTCGCGGAGGAAGCCGCCGAGGACGCGGGTCGCCTCGGCGGTGGTGGCGCCCGGCTTGGCCACGTCGACGCCGTAGGCGCGAAACTCGGGCAGCTCGAGCGGGCGCACCAGCGGGCCGCCGTTGGCGTGCGGGTTGGCGCCCATGCGCCGCTCACGCCTGGGCGCGAGCTCGGCGAGCTCCGCACGGAGGGCACCGGCCTCGTCGAACAGCTCATCCGGCCGGTAGGAGCGCAGCCAGGCCTCCAGCTCGCGCAGGTGGTCCGGCCGCTGCGCCAGGCCCGCCAGCGGCACCTGGTGCGCCCGGAAGGTGCCCTCCACGGCGACGCCGTCGACCTCGCCCGGGCCGGTCCACCCCTTGGGGGTGCGCAGGACGATCAGCGGCCAGCGCGGCCGGGCCGTGTTCCCCTCCGCGCGGGCGTGGCGTTGGATGGCGCGGATCTCGGCGACGACCTCGTCCAGCGTCGCGGCCATGCGCTGGTGCATGGCCTCGGGCTCCGACCCCGTCACGAACCGCGGCGCGTACCCGTAGCCCTCGAGCAGCGAGCGCAGCTCGTCCTCGGGGATGCGGGCCAGGATCGTGGGGTTGGCGATCTTGTAGCCGTTCAGGTGCAGGATCGGCAGGACCGCGCCGTCGCGCACGGGGTTGAGGAACTTGTTGGAATGCCAGCTTGCGGCCAGCGGGCCGGTCTCCGCCTCCCCGTCGCCGACGACGCAGCAGACCAGCAGGTCGGGGTTGTCGAACGCGGCGCCGTAGGCGTGCACCAGCGCGTAGCCGAGCTCGCCGCCCTCGTTGATGGATCCCGGCGTCTCCGCCGCCACGTGGCTGGGGATGCCGCCCGGGAACGAGAACTGGCGGAACAGCCGCCGCAGCCCTTCGGAGTCGGGGCCGACGTGGGGGTAGACCTGCGAGTAGGTGCCCTCCAGGTAGACGTTGGCCACCAGCCCCGGCCCGCCGTGCCCGGGCCCGGTCACGTAGATGGCGTCGAGGTCCTCCCGGCGGATGACGCGGTTCATGTGCGCGTAGACGAAGTTCAGCCCGGGCGTGGTGCCCCAGTGGCCCAGCAGGCGCGGCTTTACGTGCTCCAGGCGCAGCGGCTCGCGCAGCAGCGGGTTGTCCAGCAGGTAGATCTGGCCGACCGAGAGGTAGTTCGCGGCCCGCCAGTAGGCGTCCAGGCGGGCCAGCTCGTCTGGACCCAGCGGGCCCCGGCCGGCCTGCGTGCCGGCCTCAGCAGTGGTAGCCATCGTGCTCCCCGTGGTCGACCTCGCCGTCACCGGACTTCCTCAATCGTCCACCCTGCGGAACCGGAGCAGGTGGTGCCGCCTCGGGCGCGAAGAGGGCCGAGTACCCGCCGGCGCTCCTGCTTACCCTTGACGGTACGCTCCCGCTGGGCAAGCCCGGCCACGACCGGGCGACGTCGTTCACCTTTGACGGGGTACGGTGACTGCGTGGAGCGCAACGTCTACCTGACGGCGATCGAGCCGGGCAGCGGCAAGTCGGCCGTTGCCCTCGGGGTCATGGAGGCGCTGGCCTCGCTGGGGCGGGTCGGCTACTTCCGGCCGATCGTCGCCGCAGGCTCGCGGCCGGACAACGACATCGAGCTGATCCGGCGCCACTACCGGCTGCCCCAGACCTACGAGGAGTCGTACGGGGCGGTGGTCGACGACCTGCGGGCGATGAGCGACCGCGACCGCTACGAGCAGCTGCTCAAGCGGATCATGGAGGCCTACAAGCGGCTGGACGACGCCACCGACCTGCTGCTGGTCGAGGGCAGCGACTTCAGCGAGGCGTCGCGGGCGCTGGAGTTCGACTTCAACGCCGACGCCGCCAACCACCTCGGCTGCCCGGTGCTGCTGGTGGTGCGGGGCAGCGGCCGGTCGGTGGAGCAGGTGCTGGAGGTCGTCCAGCTGGCCCACGGGTCGCTGACCGGGCGCGGCTGCACCATCCTGGCCACCGTCTGCAACCGGGTCGCCCCGGCGCTCACGGAGGAGCTGCGCGTCCGGGTGCACGAGGTGGTCGGCGACGAGCCGGCCTACGTCCTGCCCGAGGTGCCGGGGCTGGCCGCGCCCACGGTGGCCGAGGTCGCCAAGGCGTTGGCGGCCCGGTTCCTGCGGCCGGCGGGGGGTGCCGAGGAGCCGAGCAGCCGCCGTGAGGTCGCCCGCGTGATCGTCGGGGCGATGAGCCTGCCCCACTTCCTGGACCACATCGGCGACGGCGACCTGATCATCACCCCCGGCGACCGCGCCGACCTGATCGTCGGCAGCCTGGCCTCCCGGTTCTCCGGCACCTACCCGAACGTCGCCGGCCTGGTGCTGACCGGCGGGCTGGTGCCCGAGCCGTCGGTGCTCAAGCTGATCGAGGGCCTCGGCGGGTCGCAGGTGCCGGTCCTGGCCGTCGGGGCCGACACCTACCAGACGGCCGCGACCGTCGCCGGCGTCCGCGGGGTCCTCACCCCCGACAGCGAGCGCAAGATCGCCGCCGCCCTCGGGGTGTTCGCCGAGCACGTGGACCGCCAGGCCCTGCTGGGCCGGATCGAGGTGACCCGCACCGAGCGGGTGACACCGCTGATGTTCGAGCAGCGGCTGGCCGAGCGGGCCAGGGCCGACCGCCGCCACATCGTGCTGCCCGAGGGCGGCGACGACCGGATCCTGCGCGCGGCCGAGCAGGTGCTGCTGCGCGGGATGGCCGATCTGACCGTCCTCGGCGACCCCGACACGGTCAAGGACCGGGCCGCCGCGCTCGGCCTGGAGCTTCCCGGCCTGCGGGTGGTGGACCCGCAGCGCTCGGAGTGGCGCGAGGACTTCGCCCGGACCTACCAGGAGCTGCGCCGCCACAAGGGGGTGGCACCCCAGCTCGCCGAGGACCTGATGGCCGACGTCTCCTACTTCGGCACCATGATGGTCTACAAGGGCCTGGCCGATGGGATGGTGTCGGGCGCGGCCCACACCACCGCCCACACCATCCGGCCGGCGTTCGAGTTCATCCGCACCGTCCCCGGCACCTCGATCGTGTCCAGCGTGTTCTTCATGCTGCTGGCCGACCGGGTCCTGGTCTACGGCGACTGCGCGGTGGTGCCCAACCCCAGCGCCGAACAGCTGGCCGACATCGCCGTCGCCTCGGCGGGCACGGCCGCCCGGTTCGGGGTCGAGCCACGCGTGGCGATGCTGTCGTACTCGACCGGAGAGTCCGGGCTCGGCAGCGACGTCGAGAAGGTCCGGCGGGCGACCGCGGTCGCCCGCCAGCGCCGGCCCGACCTCCTGATCGAGGGCCCGATCCAGTACGACGCGGCCATCGACCCGCAGGTCGCCCACTCCAAGCTGCCCGACAGCCAGGTCGCCGGCCGGGCGACGGTGTTCGTGTTCCCGGACCTGAACACCGGCAACAACACCTACAAGGCGGTGCAGCGCTCGGCCAACGCGGTCGCCGTCGGGCCGGTGCTGCAGGGCCTGCGCAAGCCGGTCAACGACCTCTCGCGGGGGGCCACCGTGGCCGACATCGTCAACACCGTGGCCATCACCGCCGTCCAGGCCCGGGGGCGGGCCGATGCCTAGGGTCCTGGTCCTCAACACCGGTTCCTCGTCCGTCAAATACCGGCTCTTCGAGATGGACGGGCAGGTGGTGCTCGCCTCAGGGGTGCTGGAGCGGATCGGGGAGGCCGAGTCCAAGCTGACCCACCAGGCCCAGGGTGCGGAGCCGCTGGTCGTGGAGGGTCGCGTGGCCGACCACGCGGACGGGTTCGACCGGGTCTTCCGGGCCTTCGAGACCGCCGGCGGCCCGATCGGCGACCTGGCGGGCATCGGCCACCGGGTGGTCCACGGCGGCGACCGGCTCACCGCCCCGACCCTGCTCGACGACGAGGCCGTCGAGGCGATCACCGAGCAGGCTCCACTGGCCCCGCTGCACAACCCGAGCAACCTGCTCGGCATCCAGATCGCCATGGCCAGCTTCCCCCAGACCCCGCAGGTGGCCGTGTTCGACACCGCCTTCCACCGGACGATGCCGCCGCGGGCCTGGCGCTACGCCCTCCCCGCCGAGCTGGCCACCAGGCTGCGCATCCGCCGCTACGGCTTCCACGGCACCTCGCACGCGTACGTGTCCCGCAAGGCGGCCGAGCACCTGGACCGCCCGGCCGGCGATTTGCACCTGATCACCCTGCACCTGGGCAACGGGGCCAGCGCGGCCGCGGTCGCCGGCGGCCGCTGCATCGACACCTCGATGGGCCTGACCCCGCTGGAGGGCCTCGTCATGGGCACCCGCAGCGGCGACCTGGACCCGGCGGTCGTGTTCTACCTGCACCGCGAGGCCGGGCTGTCGGTCGGCGACATCGACGACCTGCTCAACAAGCGCAGCGGCATGCTCGGGCTGGCCGGGGCCAACGACATGCGCGAGGTCGAGCGCCGGGCCGCCGCCGGCGACGCGGCGGCCGCCGAGGCCCTCGAGGTGTACTGCTACCGCATCCGCAAGTACGTGGGCGCCTACGCCGCCGCCCTCGGCCGGCTGGACGCGCTGGTGTTCACCGCCGGGATCGGGGAGAACAGCGACGCCGTCCGGGCCGGCGTCTGCGAGGGCCTGGAGGGGCTGGGGGTCGCCCTGGACCGCGACCGCAACCGGGCCCGCTCGCCCCACCCCCGGACGGTCTCGGCCGACGGCAGCGCCGTGGCCGTCCTGGTCGTGCCCACCGACGAGGAGCTGGAGATCGCCACGCAGACCCTGGCCGTCGTCCGCGGCAGCCAGGGTGGTGCCACACCGGGGCAGCAGGAGGCCGAGGGCTAGGCGATGCCGCCGAGGGTGGCGCCGACGGCGAGGATGACCAGGTAGGCGGCGACGCCGCCGCCGATCACGGTGAGGCGGAGCCAGCCGGGGATCTTGGGGCGGCCGAAGGCGTGGTAGGCGATCACGCCGGCGAACGGCACCACCAGGATGCCGAGGACCCAGGCGATCGTGGCCGCGCGGCCGAGGTCCTCCCGGCGGGCCAGGTCCCACAGGGCCAGGGAGGTCCAGGCGGCGTAGAGCACGAACGGCAGCAGGTAGCCGTAGATGCCGAACACCAGCTGCCAGGCCGAGCTGGCCAGGATGGGCACGCCGAACATGGTGGGCTCCTTGCGGGTGGTCACCTGAAGGCCGGCCGGCCAGGCGGGCCGGGCGATCGTGTCGAGGTCGAGGCCGAGGTCGGTGTAGACGTCCACGGCGGGACGGACGGCCGCGGCCGCACCGCCTGGCATTCCCGGCTGGGGCGGCGGCACCGGCACGTCGCGGGACTCCACGTGCGGGTAGGCGCCGGTGTTGCCCTCCGCCAGCGAGCCGAGCGAATGCAGCGCGGTGGAGACGTCGTAGCGGACCGGCAGGCGCAGCCCAGAGCAGGGCTGGAAGGTCTGGAGCCCGACCGGGATGGAGGTGCGGACGTCGTTGCCGGCGAAGCAGTTGCCCGGCCCCGCCGGGCCGGACAGGGCCAGGTCGGCGCGGCCGGAGCCGCGCACCAGGTTGTCGCGCACCCGGTTGCCCGACGAGGTCCAGAAGTGCCGGTCGGTGTTCGGGGTGACCAGCACGCCGTGGTTGGGGTGGTTGACGATCAGGTTGCGCTCCACCCGGGAGTCGTCGCCGCCGGCCAGGATGATGCCGTTACCGTAGGAGGACCATTCCAGGGCGCGGACGGGCGCGGTGCGGCTGCCGTTGCCCTCCACGACGTTGCCGATCACGTCGACGCCCTTGAAGGGGGGCAGCAGCTCCGAGTCGAGGGTGTTGGGCACGATGCCGCCGACGTTGTGGCGCCAGACCGAGCGGATCAGGTGGAGGTTGCCGCCGGCGTTGGTGCCGGAGTAGCCCAGGCCGTTGTCCTGCGAGGTGACGCCGTCGATGACCGCGTCGCACGGCTTGCACTGGCCGATGTAGAAGCCGGCGTCGTACGACCCCGACGCCCACGAGCGCTCCATCAACCCGTCCACCGAGTCGAAGGCGTAAATCCCGTAAACCTCGTTATTCACAGCCGAGACGAATGACGCCCGGTAGCCCTTCACGCCGGTCCAGAACAGGCCGTTGACCTTGCCGTTGCGCACGGTGAGGTTCTCCACCGCGACGCCGTCGGCGGTGACGCTGATGGCGTTGGCCCGCTTGTACTCGCCGTCGACGATCACCTGGTTGCGGTCGCGACCGCGCAGCACCAGCGACGGGGTGCGGACCTTGACCTCCTCGCGGTAGACGCCGGGGCCGACCAGGACCAGGTCGCCGGGCTTGGCGGCGTCGACGGCCTTCTGGATGGTGCGGTAGTCCTCCGGCACCCGCCTGGTGGTTCCTGAGGCCTTGGCGACCGGGGCCAGGCCGGTGCCGCGCTGGGCGGTGCCGGGGTCGAAGGGGACGTCGCCGACGACCAGGGTGGCGACCATGCCGTCCTTGGCCTCTTTGCTGGCGTGGAAGGTGCAGTAGAAGCGGTACACGCCCGGCGAGAGGTTGGTGACCACGGTGGCGGACTGGTCGGCGTTGATGGTGTCTGGGGTGCGGAAGGCGCCGTCTGTGGCGACGGCGTTGTGGGGGGCGTAGCCCTTGTTCTCGAACACCAGCGGCGTGCCGGCGGGGACGCGGGTGACGTCGCGGGCGTAGAAGTTGTCGAACATCCCCACCGAGACCGACGGCCGCTCGGCCTGGCCGCCGCAGCCGGCCAGCGGCACGGCCAGCAGCAGCGCCCCGAGCCACCACCTGGCCGCACGAGCCCGCATCCGCTACCTCCGCAAGCGTGGACCGGCACCTGCGGGTGCGCGAGCGCCGGGTTCGTCGGAGTCTGCCACGTCCGGGCACGCCGTCGATACCTTCCTACACCACCCGCTCGTGTCGGGTTCCTCGCGGTCGTCGTAACGCCGAGGATCCTGGCAGCGGCGCGGCCTGCTGGAACCGCGGCGGCCCGTCAGCAGTTGAGTCTGGTCTTGTCGACGTCGATCGAGCGCCGATACGATTGCCCAGGCTGGACCACTCGGACGGGGGCCGAGCTTCCTGGTGGCCTCGGAGGGGTGCCGATGTCTCCTCGCTCGCGTCTCGTCCCGTGCGTCGTCCTGATCGTCCTGCTGCAGCTCGTCGTCCTGGTGGGTTCGGTGACCCCAGCGGGGGCCGAGGTCACACCGCCATGGTGCGGGACGCCGATGGCCGATGCCGCGGAGAACCTCCCTGACGGGACGGAGCCGACCGACCCGGTCGGTAGCTTCCCGCATATCCCCTACTACGCCATCGGGTGCACGCTCGAGGCGATCGCGGCACAGAGCAACGGCAGGATGAGCGTTGATGTCGTGGGCCAATCGGCCCTCCGCCGCGACATGTACCTGGTGACGATCAACGCCCTCGACACGGCGCAGCAGCGCAGGGACTTCCATGTGTGGCAGGAGATCCGGAAGATTGCGCTGACGGACCCGGCCAGGGCGCAAGGGATCCTCCAGCGCTCTGGGGACGACGTCAAGGTTCCGCTCTTCATCCAGGGCGGCATCCACGGCAACGAGTACGAGGGCGTCGATGCGTCCTTCCAGATCATCGAGAAGCTTGCCACGACCCCACACGGCGCCGACCCCGAGGTCGACGCGATCCTCGACCACTCGATCGTGCTGTTCAACGTGATCCAGAACCCCGACGGGCGGATCGCCGGGACGCGGGCAAACGGCAACGGATTCGACCTGAACCGGGACTACCTCACCCAGTCTCAGTCGGAGACTCAGGCATCCGTCGGCATCATGCAGGAATGGCTGCCGCCGGAGGTGCTCGACCTCCATGGCTACGTCACGCCCACGCTGGTCGAGGCCACCACCAAGCCGCACAACCCGAGCATCGAGTACGACCTGTGGCTGAAGTGGAACCAGTCTCGCATCGATGCCAACCAGGCCGCGCTGGCCTCGGTCGGTCTGGACATCACGCGGCCCATCAACGACTGGTGCTCCAACGGCGACGAGCCCGGCCCCGGCGGGATCTGCCCCGACGGAAGCCTGCCCGGCCCGGCCGTCGCCGAGGGGTGGGACGACTGGGGACCGTTCTACACGGCAATGTACGCGCAGCACGTCGGCCTGAACGCCTCCACGGTCGAGATGTGCAACCGGACCGACCTCGGCTGCGCCCTCCCCGGCGCCACCCTCCCGCCGGAGAGGCTTGGCCGGCTGGGCTCGCGGCTGGCTCAGCACGTGGTCACCTGGTCGACACTCCTGTTCGACACGGCCAGGCGCCACGACCTGATGTTCGACCAGCTCGAGTTCTATCGGCGCGGAGTGATCAACGCTCCGCGGCCGGACTGCTGCCCCCCGCCGTTCGACCAGGCGAACAACTGGATGCACGAGTACCCCACGGCTTTCGTGATCCCCATGGGCGAGGGCCAGCGCAGCGACGCCGAAGCCAATCGGCTGGTCGACTGGCTGCTCACCAACGGCGTCGTGGTCGAAGAGCTGAAGCAGTCCTACACGTTCGAGGGCCACACGTACGAGAAGGGCTCGTACGTCATCCCCATGACCCAGGCCCGCCGGGGCCTCGTCGACACCGCCCTCGGCATCGGTGTCGACATCTCCAACGACATCGGCCAGCTCTACGCGCCACCCGCGGCATGGAGTCACGGCTTCCTCTGGGGGGCGGACGTCACCCTCGTCCCGAGGGGAGCGGCCTTCGACCCCCAGACCAACATGGTCACCAAGTCCAGCCATCTCCTGGGCGGGGTCGAACCAGGCGTTGCAGACCACTACGCCATGGTGGTCGACTCGCCGACGGCGGTGCGCACGCTGAACCAGCTCGTCAGCAAGGGCGTGCTTGGGCAGCTGGCAACGGCGTCATTCAGCAGCGCGACCGCGGGGATGCTCCCGGCCGGGAGCGTCGTCCTCCCGGCCGACCCGGCAACCAAGGTCAGGCTCGCCAGCGCTGGACGCTCCAATGATGTGTGGTTCCACCGGCTGAGCGAGTCGTCGGCGCTGCCGCCGCTCGAGCCGATCGACCGGATCCC
>WNFV01009073.1_pt1 | contig 11094 bp, 6 predicted proteins | sample 5400101 | NCBI WGS metagenome assembly WNFV01 (sample SAMN13153361, study PRJNA577476) | soil metagenome | isolation source: 115 cm soil or saprolite under grassland replicate 1 | place: USA:California | collected 2016-06-15
GTCGGACTTGGTTCTCATGGATGAGCCATTCGCCAGCGTCGACGAGCTGACGGCCCGCCAACTGCGCCAGACCACGCGACGGTTATGCGAGCAACTCCACCGGACCGTGCTTTTCGTAACCCACAATTTGCCTGAGGCCGCTTACATGAGCGACTACATCGTCACTCTGACGCCTCGACCAACCCGCCTGGACGCTTATGTCACCAACCCGCTGCCGACGCCGCGGCGTTGGGGATCGGCCATTTACAACTTTGCCGCGGAGCTGGAAACCAAAGTTACGTTAAAGGAGGAAGGAGAATCATGAGACTAAAACGATCGCTCTCAATCATCACCGGGCTCGCATGGTCCGTAGCGACAATGGCCACGGCGATGGCAGGCCAGGCGTTGCAAACCATCAATGTCGCCACCAGCGCGGCCGGGCAGTCCGGTTACATTGCTGCACTGATCGAGAATAGGGGGCTCGACGCCAAGTACGGCATCAAGATCAACAACATGATGATGGACTTTACCGAAGCAGCCAATGCCGTGAAGTTGGGCCGAACCGTAGCTAGCGCGATGCAACCGAGTACTGCGGTGAATCTGGTGAAGAGCGGCACGGACATTCGCCTGATTACGCCGCAGATCTGGTCCGGCAACTCTTGGCTGGTGAAGAAGGATGCGCCTTACAGGTCCTTCGGCGACCTCAAAGGCAAGAAGGTCGGCAACTTCGCGCGGGTGACCGGCGCGTACTTTTTTTCCGCGGTGATCGCCAAAGAGAAAAAGCTCGACATCGAGAAAGATTTTCAAAACGTCCCGGCGGAAACCGGCGCGCTCATCGCTCTTTTGGAGCGGGGCGAAGTGGAGGCCATCAACATGTTCGAGCCCCACACGACGCGGTTGGTGATGTCCGGAAAGTATCGCGTGCTGCTCGACTTCGATATCGAGCTGGAACAAATTTTCGGCGCGCCGCCGCTCAAGTCCACTGTCGGCATGCTCAAAGAAACCGTCGAAAAACAACCCCAGTTGGTCAAGTCGCTTCGGAGCGCTTACATGGACGCCGTCCAAATGATTAAATCCGGGCAGGACGAAGATTTCTTCAAGCTGAAAGCCAAGGAGCTTTTCAACCTGAGCACGCCGGACGAAGTCTCGGCGGGGATGAAGCAAAACAAAGCCAACTTCGCGGATAAGTGGGGAGAAGCGTTTTTTCAGTCGCAGAACAAGATTTTGCAGTCCGGAATAGCTTTGGGCTTGCTGCCGAATATCGGTGACCTGAACCATCTCTGGATCAAGTAACAACAGTCCTATTTGTTTGCCAGTATCTGCTGGCGCACCCACGTGGCGACGTCGCCGCGGCGCGCTAGCCAGACATCCTTGCGACTCGTCGCGTAGGCGATGATCTGCTCGAAGGTATCGATTAACGGTATGCGCGAGCTCAGATAGGCGTGAGTAATCACGTTCATCATGGTGGGACTCTCCGCGCCGATCCTGTAGCGGTAATCGAATTCGTCTTTGAATTTTTCAAAGAACTCGTGGCGCGTGCCCTCTTCCTCCATGCGATGATCGTTGATCGTGTATTGGTGCGGAAATTCGATCAGCAACTTATCTCCCAGCCAAATCGGATATGGCATTTCATCGTCATGGAAATCGCAATGATATGCCAAACCGGTTTCGATCAGGAGCTCGACGGTGTTGTCCGTCGGGCGCACTCCGGGCGATGACCAGCCTGTGGGACGCTCGCCGGTAACTTTGACAATCGCATCGATCGTCTTTTGAATATTTTCGCGTTCCTCTTCCCGGGTGAGCATGTAGAGTCGCTCGCCTTGGTCCCAGCCATGAGCGACCAATTCATGGCCGCGCGCGTGGCAATCTTTGACCAGCTCGGGGTAGTAAACGCAGGTCAGACCGTTCAACGGAATACTAACTTTCAAATTGTACTTGTCACATATATCGAGCAGGCGTTTCATGCCAATTTTCGGGCCGAAGTCTCGAAACGTTTCCGTCGACCAGTCCCATTTATAGAGCGCATCTTTGGGCAGCGGCGATTGCAGCGCGGCTCCCTGCGTCGGCTTTGTCCTATCCCATGCTTCGAGGGCGATGCCGAGCACGAACGCGACCCGGGCGTTGTTCGGCCACTGCCAAGCTGGTTCAGACATTCGACGGAGTCCTTTCGAATCCGGCATTCGCGGCCCGGGAAGATTTCCGGAACATATCAACCGCTCTTTTCGCTTGTCAACTCAGGCGCAAAAGTCTGCGCCTATGAAATGCTTCAGTCTCTAAGGCAAGACGCGGCGATGCGCGATCGCAAAAAAGCTAGGCTATAAAGATAATGATAAATCACTACTGTCCGGTTGACTGGAAAATCCATGTATAACTCTTTGATTCTTCGAGACACAATTCTTCATTGTGGTCTGAAATCGGAACCAAACCAAATGCTCGCATTTCTAAGTTTGTTCAAATGGTTATAGCAATCGACCGTGTAGATAACCGGACACTACTGATGATAAATAATTACGGAGGGATTGGTAAAGTAAAAATAAACTCCCCCGCAGCAAGGTGCGGGGTATAAAAAGACATTAATAAGAATTTGTCGAAAGTTGTCACTCCCGAATGTTTCAATCGGGGGTCCAGTTGCATCATCGCCTGGATTCCCGCTAAAAACATGCAGGACTTTTACAAGATTGGCTCTGTATAGCAAGCTGCGGAGAATCAGATCCCGCAGAGCTTGAACGCGAATCATCTGCCCGAAATTAACAGCAAGCGAGGAAGTGAAAAAAGTTCTAGGCGGCTTGAGACGTCAGCTTATCCGGGGACCTCGGAAAGCCGATGGGCGTTGTGGATGCCTTCCCAATTGACACACAGCGTCGGATCGCTCGGCGGCGGAAGCTTAGCGCGATTGCTGCGTCGCATGTACATCTTCACCCAGTAATTGTAGAAGTACTCGAGATCCTGCTTTGCTTGCTCCAATCGGCCTTCGGTCGTTCGATAGCTCACCGTGACCCATTTGTCCTTTAGCGTGATTCCCACCAGTGTCGTCACATCACGATTATCGAGATAGGAGCCTGCGCCGCGCAGTATCTGCGAAATGCTGTAGGGGTCGGGCATCTTATTTGAGTTTTCACGCTTTACCCTTCCGCACACATCGAATTTTTCGATTTCTTCGGGAGAGAACCGCAGGTCGGTTTCTCCAACAGTGGTCGTCACCGTGCGGGTCGGACTGGAGCCTCGAATCAGCTCCATAACAAATTGAGAAAATGAAAATTTTACGTTTTCGACTGAAATGGCTCTGCCGGTTACAACATAGATCCCGCTCTCGAGCTGAAGATCGAAAGTAGAAAATTTAAACTTCTCAATCGCCTGCCCAAGAGCGCGAAGGTCCTTGGCAAACTCACGTTGACCACTCGCGGCGTCCTCCGCAGATTTGCGAGCAGTGTCATGCTGATCTTCGATCTCTGATTTGTTTTCGGCGGTGTTTTGTTTCATATTTCGACTCCGAGTGCCCGCTAAACATTTGTCGACTTTTCGCTTTCGGCAGCTCGGCAATCGGACGTGGTGTTCAGCGTTGGCGCCGAAGCCAGTCTTGATCCGTGGCTTTCCGCCCTCCCCTCACGGAGAGTTCGGCTTTTTCAGGCGAGTGTATTAAGGTTCCGAGTTTCCTTTTGGCTCTCTCCTTTGCCACTCGGAAGAGCAACCCCAGTGCCATTACTCGGAAACTACAAGATGTGCCATAAAATAGGCAGAATCCCGCACGTGATTGGTCTTGATTCTGCCAACCGTGACAAAGTGACGAGTCAGGGGAGTCACGGACCAGCGATCTCTTGTGGATCAATGTCGGCGGTCACGGCCATTGTCGAAGCCGGTCGCCGGCGGTGCTTTCAACCAATGGCAACGATTGGCCATCGACAGGATCCGGTGGCCGGTCGAATTAGATCCGGCTGAGCGGGCGTGATTGAAAAGAAGCCGTCGGAGGATCGTAGGTAGTCACGTCGCGGCGGCTTCGCGAATACTTAGGGTAGGTTCGTTAAGCCCATAAGATAACGGTCACACTCCCGCGCGGCGCCGCGGCCTTCATTGATCGCCCACACCACTAAACTCTGGCCGCGCCGGCAATCGCCGGCGGCGAACACTCCGGGGACACTGGTCGCAAATTCACCGAACTCCGCTTTGGCATTGGACCGCGCATCCCGTTCGACTCCAAGTTGCGTCAGCACGGCGTCCTCGGGTCCGAGGAAACCCATTGCCAGCAGCACGAGGTTGGCCTGCAAAACTTTGTCGGATCCTGGAACTCTTTTCGGGATAAAAGCGCCCTGCTCGTTCTTGGCCCATTCCACGTCGTAGATGTGAAGCTCTTTGACGTTGCTGTTCTCATCGCCAACAAACTTCTCTCCGGTCGTGAGATAGACGCGCGGGTCGGCGCCATAGCGGGCGGCCGCCTCCTCTTGGCCGTAGTCGAGCTTGTAAACCTTGGGCCATTCCGGCCACGGATTGTCGAGCTGTCGCGTGTCCGGCGGTCGCGGCAAGATTTCCAGTTGTGTCAGGCTCTTGCAGCCGTGCCTCATCGCGGTCCCGACGCAGTCCGTTCCCGTATCACCGCCGCCGACCACGATGACATGTCGGTTCTTGGCCGAAATGAATTTGCCATCCTTGTGTTGCGAGTCGAGCAAACTTTTGGTGTTGGCCAGGAGAAACTCCATCGCCGGATAAATACCCTTCAGCTCGCGGCCGGGAATCGGCAGATCACGCGCCTTCGTTGCGCCGGTACAAATCGCCACCGCGTCGAAATCTTGTTTGAGCTTCGTCGCCGGAAGATCTGTGCCGACGTCCGCCTGGGTGACAAACGTCACCCCCTCTGCCGCCATCAGATCGATGCGCCGCTGGACGATCTTCTTATCGAGCTTCATGTTAGGGATGCCGTACATCAGCAAACCGCCGATGCGATCGGCACGCTCGTAAACCGTGACGAGATGGCCGGCGCGATTGAGTTGCGCCGCGCAAGCTAGGCCGGCGGGCCCTGAGCCGATCACCGCAACTTTTTTTCCCGTGCGTTTCTTGGGCGGCTCGGCAGTGACCCAGCCTTGCAAAAAACCATTGTCGATGATCGAACACTCGATATTTTTAATCGTCACCGGCGAATCGTTGAGTCCGAGCACGCAGGAACCTTCACATGGAGCCGGACAGACGCGGCCGGTAAATTCAGGGAAATTATTCGTCTTATGCAGTCGCTCCAGCGCTTCTTTCCAAAGCCCCCGATAGACGAGATCGTTCCACTCCGGAATCAGATTATTGACCGGGCAACCTGAGGCCATTCCGCTGATCAACTGGCCGGTGTGGCAAAACGGAATACCGCAGTCCATGCAACGCGCACCTTGCTGCTTGAGCTTTTCTTCCGAGAAATGCTCGTGGAACTCGCTCCAGTCCTTGATCCGCTCCAAAGGCGAGCGATCCTCTGGCAATTCGCGCCCGTAATCCATGAAGCCGGTCGGTTTGCCCATGTCTGATTCTTCTCCTAACAATACGCAGCATCCCACCCGCGACGCGCCACGTAAAACGCCTTAGATCTTGCTTGCTTTTGAATTTTCGATTTCGAGCCGGCTGGAGCTTGACTCAAAACTGTAAACTCACGAATTCAAGGGTCGGCCTGCGCCGTGACTCGGCGGTTAGTTGCCGCTAACCCGCGCCGCGTCGTTTTTGTTGGCTTCGAATGCAGCCATCAAAGCTTCGTCGCCGACGAGGCCCTTGGCTTCGGCCCGTTGCAACTCTTCCAGCACACGACGGTAGTCTCTCGGCATCACTTTAACGAATTTCACCGCGGTCTCCTGCCACAGCGCCAACAGCTGCCACGCCCGCGCACTCCGCGTGTAGACGGCATGCCGCTTCAGCATCTCTTCGACTTCTTGCAGGTCTCTTTCTTCCAACCGCTCCAGGGCGACCGTTTCAAAGTTGCAGCGATTCTTCAACGTGCCGTCCTCATCCAACACGTAAGCGATGCCTCCGGACATTCCCGCGGCGAAGTTACGTCCCGTCTTACCGATGACGACGACGCGCCCGCCAGTCATATATTCGCAGGCGTGGTCACCCACGCCCTCGATAACCGCTCGCACGCCGCTATTGCGCACACAAAAACGTTCCCCCGCCATGCCGCGAATATAAGCTTCACCGTTGGTCGCGCCATAAAACGCCACGTTGCCGACGATGATATTTTCCTCCGGCGTGAAAGTTGATCCCTCAGGGGGGTACAATATTACCTTGCCGCCCGAAAGACCCTTGCCGAAGTAATCGTTAGCATCGCCCTCCAGCTCCAGTGTCATGCCCGACGGCACGAACGCGCCGAAGCTCTGCCCCGCGGAGCCCTGGAAGTGAAAATGAATCGTATCTTCGGGCAGTCCCTGGGGTCCGAACCGGCGTGTCACCTCGCTGCCGAGAATCGTGCCGACGACGCGATTGGTGTTGCGAACATCGAGCTTGGCTTTGACCTTTTCTTTCCGTTCCAAGGCGGGCGCCGCGAGATCGAGCAGAACCTGATTGTCCAGAGCATTTTCCAACCCGTGGTTCTGCGGGATTTGGCAATAGCGTCCCACTTCGGGGCCGATCCGCGGTTGGTAAAGAATTGCCGAACAGTCCAGCCCTTTCGCCTTCCAGTGTTCCACGGCGCCGCGCGCTTCAAGGCGGTCCGAGCGTCCGACCATTTCATTGACCGTGCGGAAGCCGAGCTCGGCCATGTACTCGCGCATCTCTTGCGCGATGAAGCGCATGAAGTTGACGACGTGCGCCGGATCGCCGCTAAATTTCTTGCGCAGCTCCGGATTCTGGGTTGCCACGCCCACCGGACAAGTATCCAGGTGGCAAACGCGCATCATGATGCAACCGAGCGTCACCAGGGCCGTGGTCGCAAAACCGAATTCCTCGGCGCCGAGGAGCGCGGCAATCACCACGTCACGACCGGTTTTTAGCTGGCCGTCGGTTTCGACGGCGATGCGGCTGCGCAGATTGTTAAGCACCAAGGTCTGATGCGTTTCGGCCAAGCCCAATTCCCAGGGCAAGCCCGCATGTTTGATGCTGGTCTGCGGCGACGCGCCGGTGCCTCCGTCGTGGCCGCTGATCAGCACGACATCCGCGTGGCCTTTCGCCACGCCCGCAGCAATGGTCCCGACGCCGATCTCGGAAACCAACTTGACGCTGATGCGCGCATGATGATTGGCATTTTTGAGATCATGGATGAGTTGCGCCAAATCTTCGATGGAATAGATGTCATGGTGCGGCGGCGGTGAAATCAAACCGACTCCCGGCGTTGAGTGGCGTACTTTCGCGATCCAGGGATAAACTTTGCGTCCCGGCAGCTCTCCGCCCTCGCCCGGCTTGGCGCCTTGGGCCATCTTAATCTGCAGTTCTCTTGCTTGGGTAAGATAATAACTCGTCACGCCGAAGCGGCCCGAGGCAACCTGCTTGATCGCGCTATTTTTCGAGTCGCCATTGGACTCGGGAACGTAACGCGCGGGGTCTTCGCCACCCTCGCCGGTGTTGCTCTTGCCGCCGATACGGTTCATCGCGATGGCCAGCGTTTCATGGGCTTCTTTGCTGATCGAGCCATACGACATCGCGCCGGTCTTAAAGCGCTTGACGATCTCGTCGACGGGCTCCACTTCATCGATGGGAACCGACCGCGGCGCATATTTGAGCTGCATCAAACCGCGCAACGTCGCCAGCCGCTCCGCCTGATCGTCGATCAGCCGCGTATAATCCTTGAAGGTTTTGTAATCGTTGTTGCGACAGGCCTTCTGCAACAGATGAATCGTTCGCGGATTGAACAGATGCAGCTCGCCGTCCTTGCGGTACTGGTACTGGCCGTAAACATCCAGTGTGTGGCCGTTGAGCGGATAAGTCGGAAACGCTCGGGCATGCTGTTGCTGGGCCTCCCGGGCAATTTGATCGAGGCCAATGCCGCCAACGCGCGACGGCGTCCAGGTAAAGTACTTGTCCACCAGCTCCTGTCCCAGTCCCACGGCCTCGAAAATCTGCGCGCCGCAGTAGGATTTGATGGTCGAGATGCCCATCTTCGCCATCACTTTTACGACTCCCTTGTAGACGGCTTTGTCGTATCCCTTAACCGCGTCCTTGTAAGTGAGGTTTGGCAGCAACCCTTCGTGAATCATGTCGTTTAGACATTCGTAAATGAGATAGGGATTGATCGCCTGCGCACCGTAACCGATCAGTAAGCAGAAGTGATGCACCTCGCGCGGTTCCCCCGTCTCGAGCACCAGTCCGACGCGAGTGCGCGTGCCGGCGCGAATGAGGTGGTGATGCAAGCCGGAAGTGGCCAGCAGCGCGGGAATCGGCGCGTGCGTTCGGTCGACGCCTTTGTCGGAAAGAATCAGAATCGTCGTGCCGTTGGCAATCGCCTGGTCGGCCAGCGCAAATAACTCCTCCAAAGTACGCTCCAATCCAACCTTTCCTTCGTACGGATTGAATAGAAGCGGCAATGTCGTCGATTTAATTCCCGGTTGGTCAATCCGGCGGAGCTTTTCGATATCCGAATTCTTGAGAATCGGCTCCGGCAACCTCAGTTGCCGGCAGCTATCCGGTTTCGGCTCCACGAGATTACCTTCGCTCCCGATGGTGAGCGTGGTTGAAGTAATCAACTCCTCGCGAATCGGATCGATCGGCGGATTGGTCACCTGCGCAAAGAGCTGCTTGAAATAGTTGTAAAGTAGTTGCGGCTTGTCTGAGAGAACGGCCAGCGGAGTGTCGGTGCCCATGGAACCGACCGGCTGAATGCTGTTTTGCGCCATCGGGCCGATATTCACGCGCAGATCTTCGAAACTGTAGCCGAAGGCCTGTAATCGCTGCAGTGTTGTCTGATGGTTAACCGCCGGTTCCGTCTCCGGCAAGCTGGCCAAATCAGCGAAGCGTACCTGATTGTCTTTCAACCATTGGCTGTAGGGACGAGCCAACGCCATTTCCTGTTTGATCTCTTGGTCGCTGACGATGCGCCCCTCGCTGGTATCGACGAGAAACATTCTTCCCGGCTGGAGCCGGCGTTTTTCCAAAATCCGTTCCGGTGGTACGTCGAGGACGCCGACCTCAGACGCCATAATCACCAGATCGTCCTTGGTCACGTAGTAGCGCGATGGGCGGAGCCCGTTTCGGTCGAGCACCGCGCCGACAACGACGCCGTCGGTAAAGGCGATCGACGCGGGGCCATCCCAGGGCTCCATCAAGGTGCTGTGGTATTCATAGAAAGCCCGCTTCTTCTCTTCCATGCTTTCGTGATTCTCCCAAGGTTCCGGGATCATCATCATCACGGCGTGAGGCAAAGAGCGGCCGCTCAGCGCCAGAAATTCGAGACAGTTGTCGAATTTCGCCGAGTCGCTGCCGTCTTCCTGAATAATCGGGAAAACTTTTCTAAGATCCTCGCCGAACAATTCCGACGCCAGCATGCCTTGGCGTGCGTGCATCCAGTTTTCGTTGCCGCGTAGCGTGTTGATCTCGCCATTGTGAATGAGATAGCGATAGGGATGAGCGCGCCCCCAACTCGGAAACGTGTTCGTGCTAAAGCGCGAGTGCACCACCGCAATTGCGGTCTCCACCAGAGGATCGGAGAGGTCGGGATAAAAAGTCACCACCTGCCGAGGTGTCAGCATGCCTTTATAAATCAGTGTCCGGCCCGACATGCTCGGTATATAAAAAAAGTCTCCGCCCGGCAGTCCGGCGTAGCGAATCGCATTCTCCGCGCGGCGCCGAATTACGTAAAGTTTGCGCTCGAAGGCCAAATCATCGGTGCTGGCATCGCTGCGACCAATGAACACCTGGCGAACGAACGGCTCGCAGTCTTTTGCCGTGTCGCCCAGGTACATGTTGTCAGTCGGCACCTTACGCCAGCCGAGACATTTCTGCCCTTCTTCGGCAATGATCTTCTCAATCGTCTTCTCGAATTGGCGCCGTTGCTGGCGGTGATCCGGCAAGAAGATCATGCCGACGCCGTACTCACCAGGATCGGGCAATTGAAAGCCGAGTCCTGCGCACGCATCCTTAAGAAAGGCGTGCGGAATCTGCATCAAGATGCCGGCACCATCACCGGTGTTTTCCTCGCAGCCGCAGGCGCCGCGATGATCAAGGTTCTGCAGCACCGTAAGCGCTTGCTCGACGATCTCATGTGACTTCTCGCCTTTGATGTTGACGACAAACCCGACGCCACAGGCGTCGTGTTCGAAGCGCGGATCGTAAAGTCCTTGCTTCGGTGGCAATCCTGGATGAGTCATGATTTCACCCGTTATCCATTGTTCGTAATCACTCGAGACGACCTGGAACCCTGCCGAGGTGCTCGAGCGGAAATAAATTGCGCGAATGATCCGAGCATATCTAGTAACTCAAAGCGCAGCAATTGTTTGTCAACCATTTCCTTTCTTCTTCGCGTGCGCAAACTCCGCTAGCCCGGCGTCCAATTCCAGTGCCTGGTTTTCTTTCGTCGTCGACAAAACGACTTTCGTAACGGTCCTGGTGACGCCTTCAACCGAACGAATATCTCCGAGTAGTTTCTCGAGGGAGCCCGTATTAGCGGACTTCACCTTGAGAAGAAAACTTTCGTCGCCGGTTACGTGATGACACTCCAAAACATCCCGGTAGCGCATCATCTGCGTGGCGAATTTGTCCATATCTCGTTGATTGCCGATCGAAACACCGATGAAGGCAGTAATATCCTTGCCGACCTTTTTGCCATCGACCAGGGCATGGTATCCCGTGATGACGCCGCTGGCTTCCAGCTTTCTTACTCGCTCCATCACTGCAGGGGCGGACAGTTCGACCTCATCGGCGATGTCGGCAAGCCGCCGACGACCGTCGTTTTGAAGAATATAAAGGATTTTTAAATCAATTTGGTCGAAGAGATTAATAAAATTAGGTCTCAATCGTTATTTATTTAATGAACTTATGTCACTGCCGGGTTCCCTTGTCAACAGCATTTCTAGAGAAAATCTCAACCTTTTATCCTAAAAAGATCAGTTGACGGTCGATAAATCTGGAATTGGCGGAGCGAGAGGCGAGCTGATTTTAGGTTTGAAATGAGCAACCGTGGTCATAATATGCTCGCAGACCAGTTGCCAGACCGATTTGAGTTTGAACTGC
>WNFV01021592.1_pt1 | contig 11093 bp, 11 predicted proteins | sample 5400101 | NCBI WGS metagenome assembly WNFV01 (sample SAMN13153361, study PRJNA577476) | soil metagenome | isolation source: 115 cm soil or saprolite under grassland replicate 1 | place: USA:California | collected 2016-06-15
GAGATCCTCGGCCTCAGGCGAGAGGATCGCCGGGCATTCGTGCGATTGATCCAATCCGATCGTCCGGCGCGGCGGAGGATGGAACGATGAGTCAGTACTTGCAGCGCCTGGCCACGCGAAATCTCAATGGCCCTGGAGCACGGTACCGGTTGAGCGCCGGCGACATCGTGTCAGCCTCACGGCGCGGCCCTGCCAGTTCCCGAGAAGCGGCTGGCTATGCCCGCGAACTGACGCGTCATCAGCTTGGCGAACTCGCCCGGCTGCTCGACTGCCCGTTCACCTGGGATGACCTGGTGGTACACGACAGGTTGCGCGAGGCCTTGGAAGATTTCGCCTTCGAAGCGCGGGACCGGGCGGCGTTTTGGGAATCGCCGAACGCGCGACGCCTGTTTCCGCGAGGCGCCGGCCTGGTGGCGCTGTTCAATGGCCCGCCCGGAACCGGCAAGACCATGGCGGCCCAGGTGATCGCGGCCGAGCTGGAACTCGACCTCTTCCGCGTCGATCTGGCCACCGTGGTCAGCAAATACATAGGCGAGACGGCCAAACATCTCGGCCAGATCTTTGCCCGCGCCGCGCAGATGAATGCGGTATTGTTCTTCGACGAGGCAGACGCGCTGTTCAGCAAGCGCATCGAGGTCAGGGACTCGCTCGATCGCCATGCCAATGCCGATACGAGTTACCTGTTGCAACTCCTAGAAGAGTACCGCGGCATAGTCATTCTCGCGAGCAACAAGAAGCAGAACATTGACCATGCTTTCTGCCGCCGGATGCGCTACGTCTTCGACTTCCCGCGCCCCGACCAGGCTGAACGGCGGAGAATCTGGCGCCAGGTGATCGGCGCCCTGAGCGGTGGCGAGACTTTGAGCCGGCTCGAATCGACCATCGAAGCGCTCGCGGCGAACATCGAGATTTCGGGCGCCCAGATCAAGAACGCCGTGCTGGCGTCGATTTTCATCGCCCGCCGCAACCGCAAGCCGCTGGCCATGACGCATCTGCTGAGCGGCGTCGAACGCGAATTGAGCAAGGAAGGGCGCTCGCTGGGCGCCAGTGAACGAGAGAGGTTGGCGCGTGATGCCTGAGAACAAAAACGCTGCAATTCAGATCGGACAATTGAACATGCGCATTCCCGGCGCCAATGCAGAAGCGGGGCGCAGTTTAGCTGACGGCATTGCGCATAACCTGGGGCGGAGAGTTCCCGCTGGCATGTATCGACATATCGCGGCGCTCAATGTCCGCGTTCAACTGCCCGCCAATGGAACCGAGGCTGAGATGAGCGTCGCTGTTGTGGAAGCAATTATGAGGGCGCTGCGGAAGTGAATTGAGGAATGGAACGATGGCCTTTGCACTCAAATCAAAATTTCAGGGTAAGACACAGGGAGCGGAGAAGCCCGCACCCAATCGGAAATCCGCTCGCGGACAGCACTCCTCCGATTCGCGATCCGGATTTGAGATGCCGGTTTTTCAACCACTCATTGCAGCGCCGCCGATAACTCCTGTAATTCAGGCCAATCTCAAGACCGGGGAACCGGCGCGTCCTGGCCAAAGCGGGATACTACAGCGCAAATGCGCGTGTGGTGGCGCGTCTGGTATGTCAGGAGGATGTGAGGAGTGCGGCAAGAAGCAGCGATTGGGCCTACAAACCAAACTAAAGGTTAATGAGCCGGGCGATGCCTACGAACGAGAAGCGGATCGGATCGCTGAACAGGTGTTGGCAACGCCGGCGCATACCGGTGTTAGCGCCACGCCACTACATATCCAGCGCTTCTCAGGACCATCGAACGGGCAAATGGATGCGGTGCCCGCCAGCGTAAACCATGCCCTTGCCAGTCGCGGCAGGCCACTGGAGCCGGCGCTACGGCAGGACATGGAGCAGCGATTCGGCCACGACTTTTCCAAAGTGCGGGTGCATACCGGCGCTGTCGCTGGGCAATCAGCGCATGATGCGAATGCTAATGCCTTCACGATGGGACGGGATGTCGTTTTTGGCGCAGGGCAGTACGCTCCTGGCACTAACGGAGGGCGCCGATTAATCGCCCACGAGTTGACCCACGTGGTGCAACAAGGGGCAGGTCAATCAATAAATCACGTGGGCCCGAGCCACGGGGAGGTTATCCAGCGGTTCCCCCGCCTTATGCCCAGACCCAAGCCCAGGATTCGTTTCGGGGCTCCCGAGCTTCCACCGGTTCCACCGGTTTTCCCGATTCCAGCTGACCGTCCTAATCCGAATCCAGAGCTAAACAATCCTGAGGATCTCGAAGACCGGCGCCAACGCAGGTGCGGAACCTATGCTCTGCCAGAAACTGTGGTCACATTCTATCCAGGACCGAAGGGGCAGGGCTCTAGAGTAAAGGCGAGTCCTCTTACACTTTGCCCTGGCAACACCAGAGGCTCTAAACCACTGGAGAGTATCTACCAGAAACAATTCGAGTGTATCAAAGCCGCCGGCGAAAGTGGCAAGTGGCTGCGAGGTCACCTACTCCACGGAGAAACTGACCGAACAGGAGATCGCCATCTTCACGGCCCAGGTAACACGCCAGCGAATCTGATTATCATAACCCAAAGTCTCAATCAGCAGATGCGGTCTTGGATTGAAGATTCAGCGTTGAAGCTTGTACATGGTCCTTTGCCGCATGTCCTTTGGATGGACGTCGTGGTTGATTCTTACCATCCTGGACTTGAATTCTTTGCAGAATCCATCAGCGTCGAATATGGCCCTTATCGAACCTCGACGGGGAGAGAAGGATCTCCTTGGAAGCGGAAGCAATTTTTTGATCTGAAGAAGCCGCCACATTGTCCTTCGTATGGACTCTGGCCAGAGGGAGCGGTCCCCCCGTGGGTTGGGGGCTCAGCGCTAAATACATTCGGTTTTCAGAGCACACTGTTCATTCATGGGGGCGGTAAGGCCAATCGGCTCAGCTCGCGCAACTTTGATGTCAATACTGGGGGACTCATCGTGGCTATTGATGCCAAGTTGGTCCCTCCCAAATGCACTGTGGAGCATTACTACGTCGAATTAATGAAGGATAAATTCGGGCGAGACGAGCAGATGAGCAGGTCAGAGATCTCTGTCTATCCGGAAAAATGGCGTCAGGTGTTGATGTGGCGAGGTTTGCTCCCAGGTGAATACTACCTACAGATTTGGAGGGAGGACGAAGGAGTGTTTAGAAAGACGGCCGGCTGCGATCTCACAGGAGATATCACAGTAGATACATTCGGCGCTCCTGCTCCAGAGCCACTTCCTGATGTTGTATAGAACTAGACTTCGAGTATTTCGTTTTGACCGTGGCCTTGGCCGCCGTAGCTAACGAAAGTACAAGCGCATCTGTAGGTTAATGTCGTTTCTCTGGCAAAAAAAATAGCTTTGGATAACTATGCCTGACACCGGTTTACAACGCAGCCCGAAATTCGAAAAAGGCGCCCTTGTCCAACTGGTCAAGAGGTTCAAGGGCTTCGAGCCGAATGTGATCCCGTTTCAATACAACCCGGAGAAACTTTCGCACACGCTGACGCTGTGGACTCCCTCCGAGGTCGATCAGACGCAGCGCGGCGCGCAGGCGCCGACCGTGCAGCCTTTCGATCCGAAGGAATCGTTCAGCCTGACGCTGGAGATCGACGCCACCAACGACCTTGAAGATGACAATCCGGTGGCCAAACTGGTCGGGGTAGCCGACCGGCTGGCGGCGCTCAAGAAACTGATGCTGCCTTCTGAAGGTTTGTCCGGTGATCTGATCACCGGCGCAGTCGCTACCGCTCGCGCGCTCGTCGGGAAAGCGGCCAAACAGGCCGTGCGGCCTACGGTTCCGGTGGTGTTATTCGTATGGGGGCCGGGAAGGATTCTGCCTGTGCGCGTGACCAGCTTTTCGGTTGAAGAGACTCTCTTTTCGCCTTCGCTCCATCCGATTCAGGCCACGGTGACGCTCGGTCTCGAAGTGCTCACGCCGGACGTCTTCAAGAGCCAGCGCGATATCACCACCGACATCGCCGTCGCCGCCTACAACTTGGCCAGGTTGCAGGAAGATTCGCTGGCGGTCGCGCACATCGCCAACAACCGGGAAGCGATTAAAGGCTTGTCGCCGTTTTGATTGGAGGTCAAAGCTATGGCTGTGTTTGATGGAAAAAGTCGTTACGTGAAGAACGCCTCGACCTATGAGGTCACCGACCGGCGCGGACGTACGGTCGTCGCGCTGACGGCGGCGAATAGACCGGAGCAGTTGTTGCTGGGCGAGCACCTACGCAAAGAAGGTCAGCGGTTGGATCACCTGGCCAACTTTTATCTGGAAGATCCGAACGGGTTCTGGCGCATCGCCGAAATCAACGACGCCATGCTGCCCGACGCTCTGGCTGAAGCAGACGTCATCAAAATTCCAACGGAGTTGTAATGGGTTTCGGCGCAATCATCGCTTCCGGGGAGAAGAATAAACTGCTGCGGGACGATTTAATCGACTGCATGACCGAAGTGCGCGTCGAACAGCGCCTCGACGAGCCCACGCAGTTTGCGATTCGCTTTCAGGAAGATTTCAGCGGCGGCCAGCCGCGCGTTCAAGTGGCCCCCGAGCTCGGATGTGGGCAGATGGTAACTATTGCGGTGAAGGACGGCGATGAAATCAAGTGTCTGGTGCGCGGGCCGATCACAGAAAGGGAATGGTCCGCGATGCTCGGCGGTCCGGGTTCGTGGTACGAGGTCCGCGGACAGGATCGGCGGGTCGAAATGGACCGGAAACGTCAGAGGCGGAGTTGGGTCGGGTTCGAGTCGGACGTTGCCGCGACAATCCTGAAAGAGCACAAGTTCTCCAGGACATGCATTCAGAAGACCGGGAAGCGCTATGGTACAGCGAATCAAAATGGAGAACCTACAACTGAAACGCTAAATCAACGCGACACGGATGAAGTATTACTCTGTCAGATTGCCCGCAGGAACAACATGTGTTTCTGGATTGAGTACGAATGTCAGCGGAACGGACTCGACCCGAGCGGGGAATCGCTGAAGATCGATGAGATCGCGAATTTACGGTCCTCGCCGCTGCGTCCGGATGCTGAGAGTCCGCTCAACTGCCAGGGGATCGAGTTGAATCGCAAAGTCAATATTGCATTGCGTGTCAACGTAGGTAAGGACAGCCTCCAGAACGTGACCGCATTCAACATCCGGGAGGATCTTGAGCGGCCCACCAAATTCAACGGGACGGCAATTGACGTGATGACGGCGACAAGCAATTCGATCGACGCTAAGGACCCGCAGCCGCCACTGGAAAAGGGCGGCGAGACGCTAGACAAGTGCAATCTCAACCGCGACCTTTGGATTACCACCGCGGGCGACATTGTGGAGTTATTACGCAAGGCAAACTCGGCCCTGACCGAAGCGGGTTGGTTTATCAAGGCGACGGCCAGTACCACGGCGCACATGCTGGGAGGCGTGCTGCTGCCCCACGACGAGGTCGAGGTGCAGGGGCTTGGTAACGACCACAGCGGAAGTTACCAGGTCAGGGCGGTCACTCACGTAATCAATGCCGCAGACCATTTCATGGATCTTGAACTTAGACGCAACTCAACCGGAGGCTCGTAATGATCGATGCCCTGAAAGAATGAGAAGCGCCCCTGGGTACGCATCGCTTCCAGCGCGCAGTCGTGGATGGGAGACCGATGGGAGGCCCATAGCGCGCTTGGAGCCATGCGCCCACGCTCGTAAGTAATAAGCGATCAAAGCAAGTAAGGCCACTCTGGGGTCTGGTTACAACCAATGCGTCTTTAGCCGAGACTGCACGCTGGAAGCGATGCGTACCCAGGGATTTTCCGCAGGAGGCTGGAGCATGGAAGAACACGATGCCATGTACGAAATGATGGAGCGGATGGAAGGCTGCTTCTTCGGCAAATACCGGGGCCTGGTGACGGATAACCAAGACCCTACAGGATGCGGACAGCTAAAAGTCATTGTTCCCGCTGTCATGGGGGAGGAAGAGATCTGGGCTCGGCCATGTGTCCCCTATGCCGGTAACAACATGGGACTCTACGCAATACCAGAGCCGAAGACAGGTGTGTGGGTCGAGTTCGAAGCCGGTGATCCGTCATATCCGATCTGGGTCGGATGCTTCTGGGCGGACGGTCAGGCGCCGAAGAACGAACGCGGAACCGAGGCTAGCCCGCCGCTCAAGATTATTCGCAGCCACCAGGTGGAGGGGCAGGTGACTGTGAAAGGGACACAGAAAGTAGTGGTCGAAGCGCCCCAAATCGAGCTGGTCGAAAGCGCGACGCACCCGGTCGTATTTGGCGATAAGCTGCTTCAATACCTCAATAAGCTCGTGGCGCTTTATCAAACTCATACCCACAATCCCCCTGCAGTTCCAACCCCGGCGCCCCCGTTGCCGCCGGCGACGCCTGACTTGATTTCATTCCGAGTTAAAACCGGATAGCGCAGTTTGAGGACGATCGAAGATGAGCCAGCCCATTACAAGCATCCGTTTCCCTTTCGCGATCAATGACCGGCTCGGCCGGCTCGCGCAGGAGAACGACCATGAGGAGTACATCAAACAGCTCATCCGCCAGGTGCTTTTTACGGCTCAGGGCCCACCTGGCTCGGCGCGCTGATCCGCACTGATGACGTGCAGGCCGAAGCCGCGGGCGAGCGGCTGAACATTACGATTGTGTACACCATTCTGGCGCGACAGGAGCGCCGGTTTTTGAACGTGGAGGCGCCAATCTGATGGCGGGCGAAGATCGGCTTACCATACTGCTCAAACAATCCGCCGTCACGGGCATCGACTTCGTTCAGGTCGTCGACCCCGAGGACCAGACCGTATTGCGCGTCTTCTTCCTGATCAATCCCGACAAATTGAACGAGCCGATCATCAACACTGCGGATCTGCCGGTCGATGTTCCGACAGACAGCGTGACGATCCGGAGCGTCTCCGGCGGCGAGCGACTCGCCGAGGCGCAGGTCGTGCGAACGACGTACAAACAGGTTTCGCTGAATGGCAAGAAGCGGACGGTGTTGGAGATCGAGACGGCGGAGCCCGGCGACTTCTCTATCTACCGTTTGACGATTGTTGACGAACCGAAGCGGAGGATCGACCGCTTTTTCAATGGGGTCGAGTTCTCGTTCAAACAAGGCTGCCCCAGCGTACTTGACTGCCGGCAGGGTGATGCGGAATGCCCGCCTGAAGAACTGGTGGATTTCCCGGTCGATTATCTTGCGCGTGACTTCGTCAGCATTCGCAACGCGCTGCTGGACTTCGCCTCGCACCGTTACCCGCAGTGGACCGAAAAGATCGAAGCGGACGCCGGAGTCATGCTGGCCGAAATCATGGCCGCATTGGGTGACGAGCTTTCCTATATTCAGGATCGCTATGCCCGCGAGGCCTACCTGGAGACCGCGACTCAGCGCCGTTCGCTGCGCCATCACACGCAGTTGGTGGACTATCAAATTCACGAGGGGCTGGCTGCAGGCGCGTTCTTGGACCTGACGGTGAAGAGCGACGCCGGAGGGGCTGGCGGCGCGTTTGTCAGCGCCGGCAGCCGCGTCTGGGCGCCAGGGCAGGGCGCCCCTCCTATCCCGTTCGAACTCGGTAATGGATTGGCCGATACGACTGCCGACGAAGGGGCGCCGAGGCAATTTTGGGTCAACGCGGCGTGGAACGAGATGCCCGTTCACTTGCCGGACGAGAGCCAGCCGTGTTTGCCGGTTGGTTCGACCGAGTTGTTTCTGCGAGGCGCTTTTCCGACGATCCAACAAATTCCTCCAGGCGAGGACCCGACAAAGTTCTGGAAGGGCAAGTGGCTGCTGCTGAAGACCGATCCGCAAGACCCCTCGATTCCGGCCCGCCGCCACTTGATTCGTGTTATCGAGGTTGAGCAGACAACCGATCCTCTCAGTCTGGACGCGGGCAACCATCCGATCCCGATCACCCGGATCAAGTGGGAAGCCGAGCAGGCTCTGCCCTTCGAGATGTGCCTGCGCGACATGGTAGTGCGCGGCAATCTGGTCTTCGCTACTGCGGGTGAAACGATAACCGAGTTATTTAGCATTCGAGCCAACGAGAATATCCCGCCGCAAGAGGCTCATCTGTCGGCCGCGCCGTCGAACGTCAGGGGCCGCTCGACGATGTGAAAGCTCGCCGGAGCGTAACATTCCTTTACAGCCTCAAGCAGACCGAAACGCTCGGCCTGGGCTGGCTCGGAGACTTGCGGAACGCCCGTCCAGAGATTGAGCTTCAGGAGGTCGACGCTAAGGACCTCGAGCCGTTCGAACGCCCTCAAATCTGGGAGTGGAAGAGGACGCTGCTCGACTCCCGCGGCTTCCAGGACCACTTCACGCACGACCATGGGACCTGGCGCCGGATCATCAGTTTTCGGCGTATCGGAGAAGTGATCACGCATGTGGATTACGCCAGCGGCTCGGGCATTACTATCCGCTTCGGAGATGGCGAGTTCGGTAGAATTCCTTTCGGTAGAACTCCTGGTGGGGACACAGTATTCCAGGTTCGGTACCGCACCGGACCGGGTACGAAAGCCAACTTGCCCGCCGACACCATCGTGAATTTGACTAATCCGGTGAACGACGCCGAGACCGATCTGGCCGGCGTGCTCGATGCTGTCACCAACCCACTGCCGATCGCAAGCGGAGTCGATCCCGAAAACGCCGAAGCGATCAAGCAACTCGCGCCGGAGGCGTTTCGCGCGGTCACGTTTCGCGCCGTCCGCCCCGAAGACTATGCGGAAATTGCCGAGCGGCTGCTTTTCGTGCAGCGCGCCGGCGCCAGTTTCCGCTGGACCGGCAGTTGGCTCAGCGCGTTCGTCACTGCTGATCCTCTGGGCTCGTTCCAGCTCAGCCCGGAGCAGCGGACGGAATTGGCCAACCTCATGGACAGCGTTCGCCAGGCGGGTCGCGAAGTGTTCGTGCGCAATCCGCGCTTCGTCAACATCGATCTCGAGATTGAAATCTGCGTCGAGCCTTTTGCCTATGCCGGTCAGGTGAAGGCGCGCGTGATCGAGGCGCTGCTCGGACGAAAAGGCGTGCGCCCTACCAAAGGGTTTTTCCACCCGGACAACTTCACGTTTGGGACTCCTCTACGACGCGCGGCGCTCGAAGCGGTAATTCAAGATGTGCCCGGTGTGCGAGGTGTGGAACAGATGCGCATCCGCCCACGTGGCGTCACTGGCTTGCGCGACTTTGACGAGCTGACCTTCGAGGCGCGCCACGATCAGATCATCCGCCTTCAGAACGATCCGCGATTTCCGGAGAGAGGTTCGCTGCGGATCATCACGCGGGAGGAGAAGCAGACATGAAGAGTTGCTGTCCGTGCGATGAGTTCAAGAGCCCCGGCAAGCCGGAAATTGCCGCCGGACTTCCCGCGTTGCCTCGGCAATTGGCCGGCTTCGTGGAATACCGGCTGGCGATGTTGCGCGACATCCCCTTGCATCCTGCGCTGTTGGAGTGGCGCGCGCGGGGTGGGGACGACCTGGGGATCATGCTGCTCGAGATGTGGGCTTATGCGCTCGATATTCTCGCGTTCTATGACGAACGGATCGCAAACGAAACCTATCTGCGCACCGCCGTATTGCGGCCGTCGTTGCGAAAACTGGTCGAACTGATCGGCTATCAGCCTCGCCCGGCGCTGGCGGCCTCAGTAGTCCTGGGGGCAATCGCCGATGGAAACAGGCTCGTCAAGCTTCCGCCGGGAACCGGATTCCGCTCCGACGCATTCGAAGGCGAACCGCCGCAGGTCTTCGAGACGGAGGTCGAACACACGATCCATCGTCTCAAGAACCAGTGGACACTCGGGCCTGTGCGCGAAGAGACCGTCAGCGACCGCCTGCTGCTCGAAGCCGGTACCGCTCGGCTGACACGCGATCAGATAGTCGTCTTTGTCTGGCCCGTGTTCCAGGCTGAAGGGACGTCCAGCGTGGCCACAGGTTTTCGGCTCGGCCAGCGACGGTCTTTTGGGTCGGCGGCGGGCAAGGTCGTCGTGGCAAAAAAAGTCGAGGCCAGAGACGGGCAGAGCTACGTTGAACTCACCGTCGAGCCGGGGCCTCGGATTAACCCTAAGGTCCGACTAGCGGATGTGCGTGCGCTTTCGCCGACCCTGAGCGCCGCGCTGACTGTCCCGGACACGGCTACCGTGGGGGGCGCAAGCTTCCAGACATCAGCCCAATTCGGTCAGGCTACTGATCCAACGCGGAAAGCCGCGCAATTGGCTGGCGCAGCCTTCCGGACATCCTCCCAATCCGGTGTGGGCCAATCCGGTGTGGGCCAATCCGGTGTGGGCCAATCCGGTGTGGGCCAATCCGGTGTGGGCCAGTCCGGTGTGGGCTTCATAAATGGCTCGCAGAACGGCGGCCAGTTATCGCCCATCTTGCTCGACGCTGTCTACAGGCAGATTCAGCAAGGTGACCTGATCCTGATCTCTCGCGGTTCGGAATTCCGGCTTTTTGAGGTGGAGGTGGCAAAGGAATTGCAGCTAATCGTCACACCGCAGGCGACGATTCCAGTGACGGCGCTTGAGATTTCGCCGGCACTGCCGCCCGAGTGGCAAAGCGCTTTGCGCTCATTGACTGTCCATTTCAATCTGACGCCCGTAGGCCGGCTCACGCGCGTGGCGAAGACGGAGTTGAGTTCGGATGATTTTGCCTTGCCCGGTTTACCTGTTGAAGGTCTGGTCGAACCGATCCCTGAATCGATCAACAAGCCGAGCAGTCTGTTGCTGCGGGACGCTGTCGACAAGCCGAGCAGTCTGTTGCTGCGGGACGCTGTCGACAACGGCGTATTCGCCGACGGGACTGTCGATATCAATGAAAGAGGCGAGGGCAGGGTCAGTCTGGCGCCCAATACGCCGCCATTCACGCCCGGCCTCCGCGCGCCTGTGACTGTTTACGGCAACCCCGTGCGCGCCACACGCGGCGAGAGCGTGTTCGACGAGGTTCTCGGCAGCGGCGACGCCTCCCAGTCGTTTCAATCCTTCGCGCTGGGCAAGAAGCCGCTCACTTACATAAATGACCTGGCTGCCCCGAACGGACGTCGAAGCACGCTGGAGGCGCGTGTCAACGCGATTAAATGGCGGGAAGCGCCCAGCTTCTTCGGCGTCGGGCAGGATGATGAGGTTTAT
>WNFV01009075.1_pt1 | contig 11092 bp, 9 predicted proteins | sample 5400101 | NCBI WGS metagenome assembly WNFV01 (sample SAMN13153361, study PRJNA577476) | soil metagenome | isolation source: 115 cm soil or saprolite under grassland replicate 1 | place: USA:California | collected 2016-06-15
TTCCTCTTCACGGACATCGAAGGCTCGACGCGCTTGCTCAAGGAGCTGCGCGACGACTACGCCACCGCGCTCGCCGACCACCAGCGCATCATCCGCACCGCCCTCGCCGAGCACGACGGCGCCGAGATCGACACGCAGGGCGACTCTTTCTTCGCGGCCTTCCGGGGCGCCAAGGACGCCGTCGGCGCTGCCGTCGACGCTCAGCGCGCCCTGGCGGCGCACGAGTGGCCCGGGGGAGTGCGGCTGCGCGTGCGCATGGGCATCCACACCGGCGAGCCGACGGTCGGCGGCGAGCGCTACGTCGGCCTGGGCGTGCACCGTGCCGCGCGCATCGCGGCCGTCGGCCACGGCGCTCAGGTGCTCGTCTCGGCGACGACGCGCGAGCTCTTGCGCGACGACCCACCGCCGGACGTGTCGCTACAGGATCTCGGCGAGCACCAGCTCAAGGACATGGACGAGCCGGAGCGGATCTACCAGCTCGCCGCGCCCGGTCTCGAGACCGAGTTCCCGCCGCTGAAGACGGCCGCGCCCGCGCTCGCCGCGGGGCGCGAGGGCGAGCTCGTCGAGGCGGCGCAGGAGACCGTCGAGGAGCTGGCCCGTCCTTGGCGGCGGGACCGGCGGCTGCTCCTCGGCGCCGGCGCGGCGCTCGGCGTCGCGCTTGCGGTCGTCCTCGCAGTCGTGCTGACGCGCGGGAGCGCGAGCGCGTCCGGCGTCGTCGCGCCGAACGACGTCGGCGTCGTCGACGCGAAGAGTGGCAAGATCCTGGCGCAGATCCGCGTCGGACACGCGCCGAGCGCGGTCGCGGCCGGCGCCGGGGCCGTCTGGGTGACCAACGGCGACGAGAACTCCGTCTCGCGCATCGATCCCGAGACGAACGACGTTCGTCAGACCATCGACGTCGGCGGCGGCCCGTCCGGAGTTGCGATCGGCGGCGGCGCCGCCTGGGTGACGAACGGTCTCGACGGGACGCTGTCGCGCATCGCTATCGACACCGACGCCGTCTTGCAGACGATCACCGTCGGGAATGGTCCCGCGGGCGTCGCGTACGGCGGCGGTGCCGTTTGGGTCGCGAACGCGGTCGAGGGCACCGTCTCGCGCGTCGATCCGGACAGCGGCAACGTCGTCCGCACCATTCCCGCCGCGGCCGGCGTCAGCGGCATTGCCGTCGGCTTCCAGCGGGTCTGGGTCGTCGCACCCGGCTCGTCGAGCCTGCTCGCGCTCGACCCGCGCAGCGGGGCGGTCGTCGACCACATCGGTGTCGGCGTCGATCCCTCTGCCGTCGCCACCGGGGCCGGCGCCGTCTGGGTGACGAACCGCTCGGACGGAACCCTCTCCCGCATCGCTCCGGGCACGGGGGCGGTGACGCAGACGATTCCGGTCGGGAAGGCGCCCTCGGCCGTCGCGGTCGGCGAGGGGGCGGTGTGGGTGTCGAACACCGGCGACGGCACGCTCTCGAAGATCGACGCGGCGCGGGTGCGCGTGGTGAAGAGCGTGCGGCTCTCGAACGTCCCACGCGGCCTTGCCGTCGCCTCGAACGGCGTGTACGTCGCCGTCCGCTCGACCGGGCGCGCCCATCGCGGCGGTGTCCTCCGCGTCTCGACGACGTTCGGGATCGACTTCATCGATCCCGCGCTCGCCTATAGCCCGGAGGGCTGGGCCGTCCTCTCCAGCACGAATGACGGTCTCGTCGGTTTCCGTCGGGTCGGCGGAGTTCAGGGGACGCAGCTCGTCCCCGACCTGGCGGCGTCCCTGCCCCTGCCCGCGGACGGCGGCAAGTCGTACACGTTTCGGCTTCGGCCAGGCATCCGCTACTCGGCCGGGCGCCTGGTCCAGCCGGAGGACTTCAGGCGCGCGATCGAGCGCGTGTTCGAAGTGAAGCCTCCCTCCGGGGGGATGCACTACTACCAGGGCATCCTCGGCGCGTCACGGTGCCAGGCGGGTCGGCATTGCGACCTCTCGCGCGGCATCGTGACCGATCGCGCGACCCGCACGGTCACGTTCCACCTGACTGCGCCGGACGCCGACTTTCTGGCGAAGCTCGCGCTCACCTGGGCGGTGGCGGTGCCGGAGGCGACGCCGGGCCGCGACATAGGCACCCACCCGGTGCCGGCGACGGGCCCGTACATGATCGCCTATCGCAAGAAGGGCTCCGCGAAGCTCGTCCGCAATCCTCGCTTTCGGCAGTGGTCGGCGGACGCGCAGCCGGACGGCTATCCCGACACGATCGTCTGGACCGAGCTGGGAGATCCGGCCAAGGTGAAGGAAGGGATCCGCGGAGTCGAGGAGGGCCGGCAAGACGTCGCGTTCGGGCTCGTGCCGCCGCTGTTGAAGCGCGACCTGGATCTGCTCGCGACGAGATATCCGGGCCAGCTGCGCATCACGACCGCGCCCGGCACGAACTTCTTCTTCCTGAACACGCGCGTACCGCCGTTCGACGACGTTCGCGTCCGCCGAGCGGTCAACTACGCCTTCGACCGGCAAGCGTTCTCCACGCTGCTCGGCCGCGCGTTCGTCCCGACGTGCCAGATCCTGCCCCCGAACTACCCGAGCTTCCGCAAGACGTGCCCGTACACACCCGGCGTGGCGGGGTTCGAGAAGGCTCGCGCGCTGGTGCGAGCGTCGGGCAGCGCGGGGCAGGCGGTCCTCGTCTGGGCGCCGGGACCGCAGGCGCTCCAGGCGCGCTACATGGCATCCGTTCTACGCTCGCTCGGGTATCGCGCGCGCGTGCACCTCGTACAAGACGTGCAGAGGTATTTCACCACGATTTTGGACTCGCGCACGCGCGCGCAGACCGGCTACTACGGGTGGGGCTCGGACTTCCCGTCCGAGTTCGGGTTCATCGGCCCGCTGCTGTCCTGCGCCACCTTCGTTCCGTCTGCGCCGGATCGCACCACCAACCCGAGTGAGTTCTGCAGTCGCTCGATCGAAGCTCAGCTCCAACACGCGGCCGCCGTGCAGGCGCAGGATCCGCCGGCCGCCCACGCGCTCTGGCGCCAGATCGAACGGGAGCTCCTGCAGCAGGCGCCGCTCGTGCCGACCTACAGCCACCGGAACGTCGACTTCGTCGCGAAGCGCGTCGGCAACTACCAGTACCACCCGCAGTGGGGGACGCTCATCGACCAGCTGTGGGTTCGGTAAGGGTCGACTCGCACGCGACGGTCCTGTTCGTCGCCGATGTAGGCACGATCGAAGGCTGGGTGCGCCTCGCGACGCTCTACGATCCGGACGGAAACGTCCTGATGCTGGCCCAGAGCCTGCTCTGACGTGCCGCTGACCGCTGCGGACTCCCTCACTTGGCAGGGCATCTCGAAGTCCCTACGCTCCGGGAGAGGTGTGATGTGCGGGCGTTCGTCGGCAGAACGAATGAGTTGGAGACGCTGGCCGAGGTCGTCGACGGAGGCGGGATCGGACCGGCGATGGCGATCGTCGTCGGCGAGCCGGGAAGCGGTAAGAGCCGTCTCCTGGCCGAGGCGCGAGCCCGTTCGGCGCCGCAACACTCGTTTGCGGTCGTTGGCTATGAGGCCGAGCGGCAGGTGCCGCTCGCGGCGGCTGCGGGGCTCCTGCGGGAGCTGGCCGCGACACCGAAGCACGGAGCACACCTCGAAACGCTTCTGTTCGGTCCGCACGAGGCGAAAGAGCTCGAGCCGGTGCGCGTGTTCGAGGCTGCCCATCGGGCCTTTCGCGCGTTTGAGCCCGCGCTGCTGGTCGTCGACGACCTGCAGTGGGTTGACGGGTTGTCGCTTGCGCTCTGCCACTACTTGATCCGCGCCGCCGACGCCTCGAACCAGCGGCTCGTGGTCTTCGCTGCGAGCCGACCCGGCGGTCCTGGTGTCTCGTTGGCCGACGGCTTGGCCACCGAACGGATCACGTCGATCGAGCTGGCGCCGTTGAGCCGCGAGGAGGGGATCGAGCTCGTGCTCGGGCTCGGCGCTGGTTTCGATCGTCGTCGTGCCGGCGCGCTTTGGGAACGGGCGAATGGTTTTCCGTTCTGGCTGGAGGCTCTTGCCAAGGCCGGCGGCTTTGCCACTGGCCTCACGCAGGTCCTGACGTTGCAACTACGAGGGGCAGGTGCAGACGCCGCGACGCTTCTCGGACTGCTCGCGGTCGCGGCACGCCCGATCTCCCTCGCGGATGTCTGTGCGCTCGCGAAGTGGCCGCTCCCGAGATCGGAGAATGCACTCCAGGAGTTGGTCGACCGTGGCATCGTCCTCGAAGTTGGCGGGACCGCGCGGCTCGCGCACGACCTGATCCGCATTGCGGCGGTCGGGGAGATCCCAGAGGAGCACCGACTCGATCTGCACCGACGCCTAGGCGACTGGTTGACGAGGAGCGCCGGAAGTGACGTCCGCCGCCTCCGCGAAGCACTCGCTCACCGGCATGCAGCGGGCCTGCCGTCGGTCGACGTCGCGGATCAGCTCGTTCGCTCGCCGCAGCGAACGCTGCTCGGAGAGGACGGGCTCGCCTTGCTGGTGGCGATTGCCGATGGATCCGAGCCTTCGGACCAGAGCGTGCTGATGTTGAACGAACAGATTGCGGAGCTCGCTTCGGTGCTCGCGAGACACGACATCGCGTTGGAGCGCAACCTCTTGCTTGCGGAGCGCGGGCGCGACTCTCTCCAGCGCGCCCGGGCACTTCTCGGCGCGGCGAGGTCGGCGTTCGCACTCGACGATCACGACCGTGCCGGCGGCTATCTGGCCCGCGCACGCACGACTCACACGGGTGACGACCTTCTCGACCTGGAGCTCGACGTCCAGCAGGCGACGCTGGATCTGTGGGGCGCTGGGGCCAAGGAGCACGGGCGCGCTCTCGCGCACGAGGCAGCCGCGCGCGGCGGACTGCTCTACGAGTCGGACGAGCGGGCACGGCGCTCGTACCTGGAGGCGTTGCGAGTCGAATACGAGGCCGCATTCCAAGAGGACGATCTCGAGGGGATGGCACGCGCGGCTGACGAGCGCGCGGAGGTCGCGCGCGGCTTCGACGAGCAGCCGCACCTGACCGCGTTGATCGCGAGCGCGAGGGCACTGCAGCGGGCGGGCCGGCTCGACGAGGCGTTGGAGCGCGTCCGCTACGTCTGGAACGAGGCCGAGCGCCGCGTGCTACCGCGTCTCACGCTCGACGCCGGCTACTGGCTCAGCGCCCTCTTGCTGCAACGAGGCCGGCCGGCCGAGGCGGAGGAGCTGGTCAGACAAACCGTCGATCTCGCTGCGCGTGTCGGCGACGAGGCGCGCGGGCGACACCTGGTCGAGCGCGTTGCAAGCGAAGTCGACTTTCACCGCGCCGACTGGCGAGGCGGTGTCGAACGTCTGCTCACCTACGCCCGCGGTGCGAGCGAGCACGCACGGATCGAGCTCCATCAGCTCGCGGCGCTCTGGCTGGCGCTCGTCGGCGGGCCGGAGTTGACGCTGGAGGTCGAGGCACAGGTCGCTGCCGCCCGCGCGTGCGCCGAGGTCGCGAGTTGTCCGAGATGTGCGACGGAGCTTCGGCTCGTGGCTGCGGACGCGCTTGCCCACGTCGGCCGGCGCGCCGACGCGGCGCAGTCCCTCGAAGAGTGGGAGCGGCTGCAGGCGCACCCGCGCCCTCGTGACGAACTGGTGAGCCGTCGTGTGCACGCCCTCCTGACCGACCACGACGGCGCACGGCTTCTCGAGGATGCGCTACACGACGCAGAGGAGCTCCACCTCGCCCTCGACGCGCTCTGGACACGCATCGACTTGGGGACGGTCCTCGCTCAGACGGATCGCGCTCGCGCCAAAGACGTCCTCACAGTCGCCGCAGAGACCGCAAGCGAGATCGGTGCCCGGACAGTGCAGCAGGTCGCAGAACAACGGCTGCGAGCGCTCGGCGTCCGCACGTGGCGACGTAGGCCCGGCGGTGAGCTGCTCACCGAACGGGAGCGTGCGGTCGCTCGGCTGATCGCGGCGGGCGCCAGCAATCCAGAAATCGCGCAGGAGCTCTTCCTGTCGCGGAAGACGGTCGAGCGGCACGTCTCGAACCTCTTCAAAAAGGTCGGTGTCCGCAACCGCGCCGAGCTCGCTGCGCGCGTCGCCGAGCTGGAAGTCGAGGGAGCTCCCCGATGATCGCGAGGGAACGCCAGACCTAACGTCGACGCCACTGACCCGCAAGCGAAGGGAGCGGACGTGGCGATGGTTGTGGTGCTCTTTCCGGCCTCGGACGAGGAGCCGACGCTCCGCCCGGGCGCGCTCGAGGAGCTCGCCCGGCTCGGTGTCACGAACGTCGCGCTGGTCCGCGACGGCTCGACCGCGGGTCTCGTTCTCGAGGGGTGGGCGTTCGCCGTCGAAGCGGCGCCGCAGGCGGCCTGCGCGGTCGTGGGCGCATGTGACGACGTCCGCACGCTTCACCCGCTCGCGCAGCTGGCCGTCTCGGCGGCCGCAGAAGGAGGTGGAAGCTGATGAGAAGGTGGCTAATCGCAACGGGCGTCGCGGCTGTTGCGCTGGCGGCTGCCGGCGTCGCGATCGCGAACCACGTGACGCAAGTCGACCCTGCGACGGTTCCGACGGGATTCCTTGCGGCACACAACTCGATCGACGAGATCCCGCTGTCGGCGCTCGCCCGCGCCGTCACGCCGGACGGAGCGGACGTCTTCATCCAGCACGTGAGACTCGGTGCCAACGTCCCGACGGGTTGGCATACGCACCCGGGGCCGGCGCTCGTCGAGGTCGTCAAGGGCTCGGTGACGTACGAGGACGCGAAGGCCGGCGTGTGTCGCCAGACGACGTACAACCCCGGCGAGGGCTTCGTCGACCGTGGCTTCGGCCACGTTCACCGCGCGATCGCGGGCCCGGACGGAGTCGACTTCTACGTCGTCTACGTCCTACCGCCGGGCTCGGAAACGCACCTCATTCCGGCAGGTACGCCGCCGGAGTGCAGCTCGTAACCACGAAGGGAGCAGAAACGAGATGAGCAAAAAGCTCTTCACTACGATCTCGCTGGTCGTCGCCTTGGCGACGCTCGGCCTGACGTCGACGGCGATGGCCGACCCGAAGCTGTCAGACCCGAACAACGCGACTCCCAAGAGCCCCGGAGCCTGCAACATGCTCCACACGAGCGACGCCGGGCTCAACGGGATGATGAACGACAGGCACGTGTTCGACATCATGATCCCGCTCGTCGAGGCGTCGTTCGGTGCGGGATGCACGCCTTAGCACGAAGGCACACGCGGGTGGACTCGCCTGCCTACCACGTTTCGCAGCGTCGCGGCCTCTTCGGCCGCGACGCTGCTCAACGGCGGGAGCCGACCCAGTCAATCCGGGTCGCACGTATCTGGCCGGCATCGATTGCGGCCTGCTCGTCCGCGCCCGTCGTGTCGGCGAGATCAGGAAAGAAGTAGGGGCTGTGCTCGAGGAACTCGCACTGGAGGCGTTCGTTCAAGAGCCGGACGAGCTCGGCGCCGCGATGCAGACGTTCTCGCTCTGCCCAGTCACGCAGATAGTTCGGCCATTGGAGACCCGACTCCAGCCATTCGTTTCGGCGGTGATGGAGCCAACCGGCTTCGTCGTCCGATCGGAGTCGCGTGAAGCACCAACTCGCTGTTTCTTCGTCGAAGTTCTCCCAGACCCACTCCACGACGACGAGTCTGCCGCCGGGCGTGAGCGCGGTGGTGATCCGGTCGATGACGTGGGCTGGATCCGCCACGTGATGAAGCGATGTCGAGGCAACGACCGCCTCGACTTGCTCAGGCAGCGAGGCGGACTCGAACTCGGCACGCTGGTAATCCGCACCTGCGGGCGCTTGCGGGTCGACCCCGAGCGCGTCATAGCCGTTCGCGTGCAGCCTCGGCACGAAGCCGCCTTCCGAACCGCAGCCGAGGTCGATGACGTGCGCCGGGGCAGGCGGCAACCAGCTGCGTACGAACGGCCATGTGGCCGCGATCCATCGCTCGCTCGCTGTGATCCGACGATCCTAGGCTTCAGTGGGACGGAAACCTGTGCAGACCAGGTCGATAGCGCTGATTCCTTCGCCGTCGAATGCACAGAGCAGGTGCTGTTCGACGATCTTCCTGACGTCGCCCGGTTTCTTCACGCGGAGCCGGTAGAAGACGTGCACGCGGTCGGCAACCGCGTCGCTGCCTGAGCGAATGAGCTCGAACTCCTCGGCGTCGGCGAACCAAGCGGAGAATTTCGCTGCTGCCGCGTCCGCTCCTGAGAGCTCGATCGGGCCGGGCGGGAGCAGTGCGCGCATGCGCACGTCAGGTGCCAGGGTGTTGGCGAGCCGTGGGAAGTCGCGCTCGGCAAGCGCCGTGACGAGGCCGGTGCCCAGGTCAGTAGCTGAAGACGGTTGCGTGCTCATCACCGATCCATTCCCAGAGTGGGCTTGCGCCGCCGATCCGAGCGTTTCCGGCCAGGTCGTTCTCGTTCAACTTGCGGGCGGTGAAGCAGATGGGACAGACGAGCAGCTGTCCACCTCCGTCCGCGAACTGCTCGAGCAGACGCGGGATCGCAGGGCAACCGTCGCACGCGATCGCCTCTCCGTAGCCGGGGACGGCAAGGCGCACGGCTTCTTTGGTCAGGAACATCGTGACCTGCCTGCCCTGCTCGAGCGCTGCGCCTCCGACGAGGAGTGCGACGGTCACGCGCTCGCCGTCGTCGAGTCCGGTCGCGAGATTGATGACAACCTTTGCTGAATCCGGCATACGGGTGACGGTATGCCGGGGACGCCGTCTCGGCTTCGCGGAAACGAGCCAATTTACGGGCTGATGCCCGAATGGCTAGTTCTTGCTATCCGAGCAAGTATTGGCCGGCAAGGGAAGCCGCAGCCGCCCTCGAGCTCACGCCGAGCTTTCGAAGAATGTTCGCGACGTGGCGGTTGACGGTGTGCTCGCTGAGCACCAGGCGCTCGGCGATGTCGCGATTCTTCAAACCCTTTGCGACGAGACCCAGCACCTCGAGCTCGCGCCGACTCAGACCGCCAAGTGGGCCGTCCTCCGTCTTCTGGAGTCTGCCGAGCATCGTCTCGGCACGGGCGCGTTCCCAGTCCGCTCCCATTGCACGGAAGTCCGCGATCGCAGCTTCGATCTCGCGCCGGGCCTGATCGCTCCGTCCCAGCGCACTCTGTGTTGCGGCGAGGTCGAGCCGCACGCGACCGGTCTCGAACGGCGCGTCGCAGGCCGCGAGCAGGTCGAGCGCATCCTCGAACGAGCGCCGCGCTGCGTCGTGGTCACCACGGGCCACTGCCAGCGTGCCTTCGGAGGAGCAAACTGCCGCGAGGATCGGTCGCGTTCGCGCTCTTGCGGCAATCTCGCGGAGTTCGCCCAACGCTTCGGTGGCGCGCTCGTGCTCTCCCAGACGGGCGAGCGCCCTGACCGACACTTCGAGCCCGGCGCTTCGCTCGACCCTGCCCGGGCCGGGGAATCGCCTGAGATAGCGATCGGCCAGCTCTGCCGCCTCCACAGGCTGATCGCGGTCGAAGGCGAGGGCGGCACGCCCGAGCAACGAGAGCGTGTGCGTCTCACTGCGGGCAAAGAGCTGCTCGGCCTCGGCCGACCGGCCCTGCCGGCGACGAAGCTCGCCCAACCGCGCGAGCGCATCGCCGACCATCGGAGGCCGGGACGACTGGAGTCCTCCCACGGCCGCACTCAGCTGGCTCTCTGCCTCCTCCCATCGGCCCTGCCAGCTCAGCACGCTCGCGTAGTGCGCTCTGCAGGTGTTGAGCAGAAAGATCTCGTGCTGACTACAGAAGTCGCCCACACGCGCACACCACTGGGCTGCTCGTTCGTAATCCCGAACCCGCTCGCACGCGGAGATGAGGTAGCAGCAGGCCCACGCCACGCAGTACAGGAGGCTTGCCTCACCCGCGAGCGCCACCGTCGTCGCCTCGTCAAGGCGACGCATGCCTTCCTCGAGCTCGCCGTCGCTCACGAGAGCCCGCCCCTCGAGCCCGAGCCCCAGCATCTCGAGCTCAGGAGCGCGGAACGTCCGGCCCAGCTCGACCGCGCGCGCCGCCAGCTGCCGGGCCTTCGTCGTGTCCTCGTCCAAGGCAATCGCAATGTGTCCTTCGTGGATGGCGAGCCAGCCGTGATCCACTCCAGGGGCGACGCCGTCGAGGAGACTGTGCGCGCGCTGCAGCCAGCCGTTCGCCACGGCAGGCTCGCCGCGAAAGAGCAGGTGGTCTGCGGCGAGCCAGGCGGCTATCCGCGCCGCGGAGCCCTTTTCGCCGCGCTCGAGGTACAAGCGGTAGGCCCGCTCTCGGGCGTCGAACGTGAGCCGGTCTTCGCTGAGCATCTGGCCGACCCAGCCCATCCCTTCAAGCGCCTCCGGGGTCTCGCTCTGGACCAGGGACTCCTCGAAGGAGGCTTTTGCGCTCTCCCAGTCCCCGTTGCTGAGAGCCGCCCAGCCCGTGTCGAGCGGGGCCGCGCGGACCGGTTCCTCACTCACCTAACGAGTATGAATCACGCCCGTTGGGTCAGCGCTTGATCGCGAGCAGCGAGACGCTCTTGACGCCGTACTTCTTGGTCGCGTTCTCGGCGCGCTCGGAGACGAAGCGGTACTGGTCGTTCTCCCGGAGATCGTCGAGCTCGAAGCCCGCGGCCTCGATCGCCTCGCGATAATCGTCGCGCTGCATGGCGCCGCCGATGCAGGCTGCCCAGAGCGAGGCGTCGCAGGTCACGCCAACGGGGAGCTGCGTGCTCGTGACGATGTCGGCGAGCGCGAGCCGGCCGCCGGGGCGGAGGACGCGTGCGGCCTCGGCGAACACGGCCGCCTTGTCGGGGGCGAGGTTGATGACGCCGTTGGAGATCACAACGTCGGCGGAGGTGTTCAGGAGCGGAAGCTGCTCGATGTGCGCTTCGATGAATTCGATGTTGGTGATGCCGTGCTCGGACGCGAGTCGCCTGGACTTCGCCAGCTGCGCCTCGGTCATGTCGATGCCGCGGACGCAACCGCTCTCGCCTGTCTGGCGCGCGGCGAGGAAGCTGTCCATGCCGGAGCCGCTGCCAAGGTCGACGACCGTCTCACCAGGCGTGATGCGTGCGAGCTCGAAGTAGTAGCCGACGCCGGCGAATGAGTCGATCGCCTCGGCCGGAATCGCGTCGAGCTCGTCGGCGGGATAGCCGAGACGCTCGGCGAGGGCGCGGCCG
>WNFV01013150.1_pt1 | contig 11091 bp, 13 predicted proteins | sample 5400101 | NCBI WGS metagenome assembly WNFV01 (sample SAMN13153361, study PRJNA577476) | soil metagenome | isolation source: 115 cm soil or saprolite under grassland replicate 1 | place: USA:California | collected 2016-06-15
CCCCCTTGTGGGATGGAACCGATTCACTTTCGGTCTGCTCAGCCGTTCCGTATTGTCGACGCTTGTTTGCCCGAGCAACACAAAGCTCCCGCGCGGCCGCGCAGGCTTCGTCAAACGGTGTCGCTCAACGGGATCTCAGTCTGTTGCTTGCGCATGCGCTTCGACGAGCCAGAGCAGCTTGTCAATGCCACGCGAAACCTCCGTGAACAAATCCGTCGTGTCAGCATCACCCGCTTTGCTTGCGGTATCAATTGCGCGTCGAGTGCTCGCGCCACAATTTGCCAGCGCGCTGGACAATGCAGCGACGTGTTTCTGTCCGGAGGCCAGGTCTAATGGATAGCTGGAAAGCCGCGATTTCTTGGAAATGATTTGAATCGTGCCCAACGCCACACCTCCCAGTTCCACTGCGCGTTCGGCCATATCGTCGGTAAGCTCTTCCAGCTCCTCAGCGATTTTGTCGAAGAGTTCGTGCAGGCCGATGAAGTGCGGACCTTTGACATTCCAATGGGCTTGCTTCGCTTGCAGTCCCAGGTCCAGCACATCGGCGAGTTCCTGATTCAACAAATCAATCATCGCGCGGCGAGTCTTCTCGCGAAGGTCATTCTTCGTTTCGTGCTGGTTTATTTTCATAAAGAAAGCCCCGTCTCATGAATTACTAGTCACCGTCTCGAGACCAAGGTGATGTTTGATTTCACGCTCAGCTTGCAGCCAGTCATCCAGTTCATGACCCTGCTGCCGGCCCCTTGCTTCGAAGAGCTGGTAAGCACGTTTGCGGATGAGGTCAGGGATGCGTTCGATGGGACAGCCACTCGTGTCCGCAGCAGGGTGCATTTCCGCCAATTCCCAACCTCCGGCAATCTCCGTGATTATAGCCATATTCAATCGCCTCCTTTGTCCTCAACAACACCGATCCTCGGTCCCGTCGAAGCACGGAGAAATAGATGCCCGCTATCCGCTACGACCAGCGCGCGACTCGTGGCCCGCGTCACCGCGCGCGCGTGGTGAATCATTTCGTCCAGCGTCACCGGGATTGTCGTGTCCAATCCCAAAATCACTTGCCCAAGCGAGTCGCCCACGAGCAACAGGTCTATACCGGCTCGATCGAGAACCCGGGCCATGGTCGCGTCGTAAGCAGTCAGCATGACAATCTGCTCGCAGCGCTCCTTCATCAGCGCAAAATCGGGCACGCAAACTTTTTTGGATGCAGTGTTCAATGGGCTGTCTTTAACTCTTGTTCCACCGAGTGGTTCGGATTGAAGTGCGGGGAGATTTTCGATCTGCGGTCCAATTTTTTTATGACGCGGCGCTCCAGGGCTTGCCGACGTTGCGCTCTTTCCCGGAAACGAATCGGGGCTAGTAGTTGTCGGTACTCGCTTGCACCCCGATTGTTCCACAGCCAGCCAAAATACAGCGCGGCGGCGAAAAGAATCATTATTAGTCCTTCCATAGGAACTGTGTTTGGGAACACTGCGCGCAGCTCTATACGGATTCATTCTTGTGGCGCGGAGAGAATGCTTTCTTGAATTTCGCGCCGCGCCAGGGGTGACAGAGCCTCTCAGCTCCCGTACTTGAAGGACAACAGCACGCGCGTGCGATACGCCTTCACTTTGCCGTGCTCAACCTTCAAGTCCTGCTTTACAACCTCGGCAATTCGCAGGTCACGCAGCGTGCCAGACGCGGTTTCCACCGCATTCTTTGCGGCGTCCTCCCACGACTTCGTGCTCGTGCCGATTACTTCCACGACCTTATAGACCGAGTCCGTAATTCCACTTTGTTTGCTCATACTTTTATTCCATGCTTGATGTTCTTTTCGATGTTGTCGTCATGTTGACAATCCTAGCCCTCCTCCAGAGCCGCGCGAATTCCTCGACTAGGTTAACGATGGGTCATTAGTTTCAGTTCCAAGCGCTGCGAACGCTCGTCTTCCTATCAATGGCGATGCAAATCTTCAGCCGGGCTGTGGGTGTTTGTTTTTCATTTGCATTCAAATTAGTTTGGACCGCTCTGCTTCATGCTGAGCATTGCAGTGTTCATGCCAAACTGAGATGAGCTATCTCCGCCATCGGCCAATCCTCATTGTGCCAAGGGGTTGGAAGGGGTTGGAGGGTACTGGGAGCATCAGCACAGGCAGCAACCAATGTTTCATCTGCACTGATCGTGTCGCCTGTTCGACAATGCGTCGAAAGCACGTCACCTGGATATGAGGTCAAAGCTCAGAGCGAATACCCAAAAAGCTCATACCTGCCAGTCGCCGATCTTCATGGCTGTTGCGGGAATATCTGATAGAGCAGGAAATAGATGAGCACGCCCGTGACGGACACGTACATCCAGAGTGGCCAGGTCCAACGCGCAATCCGCCTGTGCTTATCGAACCGTTCGCGCAGCCCGCGCACGAGTGTGGTCAGAATCATAGGAACGATCACGACAGCCAGAAGAGTATGCGTCAGCAGAACCAACAGGTAGATGGGGCGAAACCATGCCGGCTCAAGGAAGCGCGTCGGGCCACGGTGCAGGACATAGGCGAGATAGCCGTGGTACGTCAGGTAGCAAAGTAAGAACAGGGTCGAAGTAACAAACGCGGCCAGCATGAAGCCCCGGTGTGCCCGCCAGCGGCCCTGTCTGATCAGGACATAGCCGGCGCCCAGCGCTGGCTCCGTTGAGACACGCATTTATTGCGGGCAGGTCGCCGAATGTCATTGCGACTCCTTAACAGTCGCCGCTAAGAGCTCGGGAATCGCTCCCACTCCAAGGGCGTCAAGTGGTCCTCCTGGCGCCTGCACCACTCCACCGAGTAGTTTGCCATCCACATGGTCCGCTGCGCCTGACGTCTGCGCCAGCGACAGCCAGGATTGTCTTTGGATTATCAAACCCACAGTGAAGATCGTGCCTGCCAGCAAGCTTAAGGCGCCGCATAGAACATGCGCCGTGGCGACGTCCGCGGCTTTGTTGCTCCAAATGGTTGCAGCGCCAAGGCCCACTTGCAGACAGATAAGTCCCGACCAGGCCGCAGCGAACTTTGCGGGCAACGAACCCGCGTGCTCACGCCGTGCCTTCCATGCCACGCATCCGACCAGCAGGAGGATCGACAGAGCGACAAAACGGTGAGCCATCTGCAGCCATATCTGAAATGCCGTGACGGGGTTGAACTGATCCGCTCCCAGCCGCTGAGAATTGATCTTCGCCAGAAACGCCGCATCCATTGGCGGCCACGCTTTTCCGTACGCGAGGGGAAAATCAGGCACTGCGAGACCGGCATGTTGATGGCGCATGGCGGCTCCAAGAATCAGTTGGATGAGAACCAGACTGGCGCTGCAGATTGTCAGCCAATAAAGGCTTCCCGAAATGCGAGTCGTTCGAAATGAGTCGGCAAATTTGGCAGCCGCGCCGGAGCTGAACAGCGCGATCAGAGTCACCAGGACAAAAAAACTTTGAGCCAAGTTCGCGTGAAATATCCCAATTGCGTCCTTGAGCAAAATGACGCGCAGACCGCCAAGCAGGCCTTGCAGGAGGATCGCGAAGAACGCTTCTGCGCCGAGCCATCGTAGCCAGGACCTGGGTTCCCTCAGCCAGAGCCAAACGGCCAGAATGGTGGTCAATAAGCCGACGAACGAAGCAAGAAGGCGATGTGTGTGCTCGTAAAAAATGTTGGATTGCCAGAGATGCATCGGAAACAAAAACATGTTGTAGCCGTAAGTGGTCGGCCAATCGGGTACGGCAAGACCCGCCTCGTGGCTGGTTACCAGGCCGCCAAGGCCGAGCAGCAGAAAAGTCGCTGCCGCAGTGAGCCACGCGAACCTGTCGAGCCAGGGATGGCAGGTGGAGCGAGTCATATGGCGTCCATGGGCTGCTGCCAGTTCCGCGCCTGGAGGGGTTCCACGAGAATGAGCTCGGCTAACTTGCAGCTGAGCGCCAGGCGGGTATTGCAGACCTGGCAGATGTAGTTGGTCTGAGTGGTCACGAGGCGGATGATTTGCTCTTCGAAAAAACCAACCTCACGAAGGCGGGTTTGAATTTCCGGCGAGGCACACAGCTTTTTGATTCGCACTACCACGCCTGCTTCCATCCGGTTCAAGGGGCAGGTCTCGCATTGGGTTTGCACTCGATCAGCCCGAAGAGTGGTCTCGCGAATGTTCATATCGCCGACGTCTCCAACTCGGTGCCCTGGCTGCCCCAGCCCCCGAGCACGGCTGCATCACGAAAGGCCCAGCCGGCGTATGGTCGAGGTTCCGCTTCATCAGCCTGCTGTCTTCGGGAACTCAGCTTTTCCAACAGCGCAACGGATCCCGTTTCGATAATCCGATCACAGAGAGCGAGGTCTTGCTCGCGATTATGCACGTGCTCACGGACTACTTCATTCAGGGCATCAATGTTATAGAGATACACGTTGTCGAGGCGCTGAACGTCCGCGTCAATATTTCGTGGAACGGAGATATCAATGAGGAGCAAGGGGCGATTCCGGCGCATCAGCATGACCTTCCGCACGTCCTCACAATTCAGCAAGGTATTCGGACAGCCCGTCGAAGCCACGACGATATCCGCGCCGGCCATTGCGGTGAGGCGATCATCGAACCGCACGGCCTGGCCGCCGAATTCCGCGGCCAGTTGGAGGGCGCGCTCGAACGAACGATTGGAAACAAGAATCGAGCGGGCGCCTTTCTTGGCCAAATGACGGATGCAGGCTTCACCCATTTGGCCGGCGCCGATAATCAGCACCGGTTGGCTGGACAGTCCGTTCGGAAAAATCTTCTCGGCGAGTTCCACCGCTACACCGCCGATGGAGGCGGCGCCGCGGCCGATAAGAGTGCGTGTGCGGATCTCCTTCGCCACCTGGAATGCCTTTTGGAACACACGGTTCAAAATGCCGCCTGTGAGCTGCGACGAACGGGCGAGCTCGTAAGCTTTTTTGACCTGTCCGGTGATTTCCGTCTCGCCAAGCACCATTGAGTCCAGACCGGCGGCCACACGAAACAGGTGCCGCGCGGCGTCGAGGTCCTCGTACAGATAAGTGTGGGAACGGAGATCGGGCGAGCCGTCACAGAGTGATTGGAGAAGCGAACTGGCGCGACCGTCTTCGTGCCGAGACGCCGCGTAGATTTCAACACGGTTGCACGTTGACAGGAGAACGATCTCATCAAGATCCCCCTGAAGCTTCAGGCGATTAGCGTGCGGAACAAGGTTAGATGCATTCACCGCAAATTGCTCGCGCAATTCCACTGGCGCTGTTTTGTGACTCAAACCGACCACGAAAAAGCTCATGCGAGCCTCCTTGCTATAAACCCCTGTGGGCGCACGGGCGCGCCGGTCCCCACCCCGACCCTCTCCCCGAGGAGAGGAAGCAATGATCGTTGCAACTGTGCGCTCGCGAGCACAGTGTGCGTAGCTACTCCCGGCAATCTCTGCCGGTTGAGACCATGGGCAAGCCACTGGTTCAAGGCGAAGGCGATTATCGCCAAGGGTGGGAAAGCAAGGTAAGGCCACAGGCCGGCCAACTGCCGCGGGGGTGGTACGACAGGAATGCGGCAAGAAAACCGTTCGGAGGCACCGTTTGATTTGACCGTCGCATCCAATGTCCAGTCTCCAGGCCCGCCGAACTCAATCGCTGCAGCGTACATGAGTTTGTTCGATGATTGAGCGCGGGCAGCCGGTGTGGAAAACGGGGCATTGTGTCCTGCTGATTCAGAACTCAAAAATCCAACTCCCGAAGGCCCGCAAATGGGTTCGGTTGGTTTAACGGCAGCCGTGGGTGGAGGCGTGAGCAGCAGGTCCACGCTGGCATCGAGAATCACGTCACTCGAGTCCCGCCTCTGAACCAGGACACTGACGTCAACCGCGCGGTGCGGAACTGGTTCAGGCGTGGTGAAGATTGTAATCACGAAGGGCCCTTGAACGTGACGCAAGCGCATAATGCCTCCGTCTGCATGGGCGACGGTTTGCGAGAGGCCGAATAGAACAAAGACCTGAAAAGCCTTGATGTAGCCGATACGCTTCATGTTGGCAAAATCAAGGCGGCCAGGCCGCGCATTTCCATTGGCTGGAGAATGATCCAAACACCGATGGCGTACAAGACCATCGCAACCCCGGCCCACGGTGCGAACAGCTTTACGGCGTCGCGCATGCGCGGCGCATAGGAGACACAGATGCGCCAGGCCAAATAGAGCGCCAGTAACAATCCCGCATCGAGGAGAATGGTTTGCAGGGCATGAAGGTTGTCGATCCCGATTGGCAGGGTAGAAGATTCTCGGCTTGGTAGTGTTAGAAAATGCCCCGCGAGGCTGGTTGCGGCGCGTCGAACAGTGGCCCATCCGGAACCCCACCCCACGAAAAGGTGCATCAGAAAGTGTCCTGCCCACATTGCGGCCCCGAGCGGGACCAAAACCAGCGCAAACCGGCAAAAGAGTTCTCGAATTGTTATCGGCTCGCGGCTCGCGGCACGACTGGCATAGGCAGCAACTAAAGAAACAGTTGCAGGAACAACAAGCAGCGCCATAAAGAGCAAAATGCTCGTAACGGGCTGAGACGATGCCAAACCGAAGTGTGCGGCAAGCTTGCGGGTAAAGGCGACCACCGGCGCGGTCATGAATGCGGCATTTGCGAACGCTGCAAACACGAACACCAGCGCCAAACCTGCGATGTCCAATCGGCGGGAGAATCGGCCGATGGAAGATCGCTGCGAATCTCGAACGAGATCCATACCCGGCGCGACTGCCATCAAGCCGATGTTGTCGTGCGGGCAGGCGCGGACGCAATCGAGGCAAAACGTGCAGTCGAGGTTTCCAGATTTACGCGGGAGATACAGATCTGTTTCGCAGCCCGACTGGAGCGCATTTCCGCGCAGACAATCGTGGGTTTTGCAGTCGGCGCAAACAGCAGGCTGGCGGACTTTGACTTCGAGAGGAGAAACCAATGAGGCGACAAACTGGAATTGACCGATTGGACAGACGTATTTGCAGAAGCTTGCACCGCTGAAGAAAGCATCAATAGCGAGAGCGATTAGGAAGTAGTTGATAATCAGCCAGGCGGTCCAGATTGGCCGATCCCATAGGCTGAATGCCTCATAGGCCCAGAAAAACAAAACGAGGAGCGCAATGCCAAACCATTTCGAACGCAATGCTCGCGGCCAGGCACGCTGAGGTAGTCCGAGACGCCGGCCCAGCTTGCGGAACAACGTAAACGGACACGCCATGCAAAAGAAGTTGCCGGCCGCTAAAAGCGCGATGACCACAAACGCCCGCCAATAAGTCCAGGGCAGCACACCGGCGAGATTCGCGGAGCTGACTTGCGGGCCGAACAGCCCGTCAGCAATTACCGCGAGGGCAATGATGAATAGCACTCCTTGCATGACACGGCGGGTGGATTGTCTGCGGAGGAAAGGGCCGAGAAGAGGAAGAGATAATAAATCGAAGTGGCCAGTGGGGGTTGCAGAGGCTGTCTTCGGTGGCAATAATTTCCACTGCGTTCGAAAAACCGTTGAAATTGAACCGATTGCTGAACTCAGAACGGTTCCTGTCACCCCGCTGAAGCGGGGTGTTAATGAGACGGAACGATCCGAAACGCTCAGCTTACGAAAGACTCGGGCCAACAGAGAATTTCGGACAGGAAGCGAAGGCGACTTCAGAGCGCGCTTCAAACGGACCATCTGCGGGCGGACGAGCGGATTGCTCGAGGAGAGGTACTTAATGGCGATGAGAGCGGCGGGAACCAAATACACTAGCGAACCGGGCACCCACATGATCAAGCCCGCGCAGCTTTGGTCGCCGAGAACGGTGGTTCCGAAAAGCCTGGGGGCCGCCAAATACGTGGGATAAAGCACATGGTCTGAGAAGGTGAGAATTGCGGAGAGCGTCGTGTTCAACAAATCCGCCGCGAGCAGGTAAAAGGGCACGGACCAGAGCGGCCACTGCGGACGGCTGGGGAAAGGGCGGACTACCGGCCACCAAAAGAGGAGCCAGGCGCCGAGAAAACAGGCGTGCTCGAATTTGTGCCAGGCGGGCGAGCGGAGCGCGAGATCGAACGCCGCCGGCACGTGCCAGACAAAGAGCGTTACCGCCATTATGAGCCAGCAATTCAGCGGATGCGTGAGTGTGGTTCCAACCAGGCGCAGCGCCGGCCAGGTTAAGAATGGGCCCACTCCGTCGCGCGCGAATTTTCTTGGGAGCCCGCGCAAGAGGGGAAGAAAGGGCGCGCCCAGCAGAATCAGCGGCGGAGCGACGGACATCAGCAACAGATGTTGCACCATGTGCGCCGAAAGCAGCAGGCCGGAAAAAGCATCGAGCGGCGAAGCGATCGCCAGCCAGACAGTTCCCAGACCTGCGAGGAAAGCGAGTGCGCGCCATCCCGGAAAGCGCGCGGGGGAAGTTCGATGTAAAATGCGCCAACCGCGCAGGTACAGAATGATTACTGCAACAATACCCAGCGTGATCTTCGGGTCGAAGGACCAGGAACTGAGAATCGCCTGGGAGACGGATGACATCGGCTCATGGTTTTCCCGCGCCAGCGCTGGTTTGCGGCGATGCCACGCTGACCAGGGACGCGTCCTGCGCAGGTGCTTGGTTGGGTGGGTGCAGTGACTTCAAGAACGCTACGAGCGCCGTCGTTTCGGCGGGGTTAAGGTTTTTGCCGTAGGCAGGCATGTTGCCGCGACCCTGGAGCACCTGGCGGATGAGTTGATCGCCGGTAAGTCGTGTCGCGACGGTGTCCAGCGCCGGACCCCGCTGGCCGCCTTCGCCGCCGAGAGCGTGACAATTGCGGCATTGTTTGGCCTGAAATACGACGGCGCCCTGGCGTTCGAGCGCGGAGCGGCCTGCGAGCAGTTTGGGTGGGACCGGCGCGCTGCTCCATGCGTCCATCACCGGAGACCATGGAGCATAGGTGCCGAGTTGAGTCAATGCCGCCAAAGAGATAATGATAACCAACGCGGTCAAAACTGCGAGGGGCCGGCGACGCCAGCTCTTTTCACCAGTGCCAGAGATGAGCGGCAACGCAATCAAGAAACCGATGCCAACAACCGGTCCGACAAGCAACAGGATCGTCTCCAGGTTCGGGGGTAAAAGCGCCAGCCCTGCGAACCCCCAAAGAAAGAAGTAGTCTGGCCGAGGCACTGTCTGCACGATCGTCGGGTCTGGCTGGCCTGTAGGACCAAACGGTCCGAAAAAAGCCGCGCAAAAAACCAGGGCAAGAATGATTATACCAGAGAACACAAAATCTTTGCGGAACGCGTCCGGCACAAACGGCACGCCGTCCTTGTGCGTCAGGTCGTGATACTCCTTGAGATAAGTCGAGCGCTTTACAATCCGGCCAGGCATCGGCCATTCGTTCACGCCCAACTTGAGCACCATGAGCACATGCACGCCGACGAAGGCGATCAGCATGCCTGGAACAATGAAGACGTGGATGGCAAAGAATCGGGATAAGGTTTCACCAGCAATGATTGGTCCACCCAGCATCGCGTGAACGAGCGGGGTTCCGATGAGCGGCACTCGGCCCATGACCGAAGCCCCGATGCCAAGGCCCCAGTACGCATCCTGGTCGAAGCGCAGCACTTGTCCCGTGAACGCCATCCCTAGCGTCATCAGCAGAAGGAAGACTCCGACAATCCAGGTCAGCTCACGAGGATACTTATAAGCGCCGAACAGGAATACCTGCACCATGTGGATCAACACGAGCGCGACCATGAAATTGGAGCCCCAACCGTGCAAGGCGCGGATGAACCAACCGAATGCCTGCTGGTGGTTTAAGACCTGTAAACTTGTCCAAGCCTGGCCGGCGGATGGAACATAAACAAATGCGAGGCAGATACCGGTGACGAACTGCAAAATCATCACGGTGAGGCTGGCACTGCCAAAGACGTAGGCCCAACTGGCGGTGCGACGGGGCACCGGATGTTGCATCACCTCTTTGATCGGCTGGCCCAATTGCAGCCGGTGGTCAAACCACTCCGCCAGGTCTTTGGTCAGGCGCATGCGCACCTCTTCGGTTGCTCGGCGCAGGCCTGGCTGGGAGGGGATGCCAGCGTCGGTACCTGACCGGCTTTGATCCAAAGCTGGCCGGCTTCTAGTTTGTAGTCGTACTCGAAAAGACCGCGAGGTGGGGGACCCGAGGCGCGGCTGCCATCGGCATAATATGCGCCGCCGTGACACGGGCACATGAACAATCCCGATTGCGGATACCACCGCACAGGACAGCCAAGATGGGCGCAGTTAATCGCAAAGACCTGCAACTTGTCGGCCGAAATCCGCCGCACCCAGCAAGGAATGTTGCCGGTATCGCCATCCCACGGGCGCACGAACGGATTGCGATAGGTTGCGAGCCTGGTTTGGCCTTCGGGGAATTGCGTGAGCGGCCCAAGCGTTATCCAGGCCAGTTCCTTCTTCATCTCTTTTCGCCTGGCAGGGCCGAAAATATAGCCAACCACCGGCACTGCGAACAAAACGCCGGCGACAGCATTCAGCGCGATACCAAATGTCATTAACATGTTGCGACGCGACATCTTCCTGGGGGCTGTTGCGCTGCTCATTGGAGTTTCGGGTTCTTGAATGAGTTCGGGCATAATCGTCTCCTTAATTTTTTTGCGCTTGCTCGTTGCCTGGATATGGTTGTCCGGCATTTGCCTTTCTGTGTGCAACCAACCACGCAACAACATCTGTAACTTCTTGTGGCGTCATCGGTCTGTCCGGCGAACAATTGCGCCAATCGGGATGGCCCAGGTCCGGCCGCCCGGCAATCACGGTTGTGCGCAGAGATTGATCGCTTATGAGCGCGAGAAAGGAGCCATCAACAATGGAGCTTCCCTTTTTCGTGCCTTTGGCTTCGGGTCCGTGACATCGAGCGCAGAAGGCTGCGTAAGCCTGGACACCCCGAGCTGCGTCGCCAGATTCGTTTGCGGAATAAGGGGGCGCGCTAAGAGCTTCTTTCGCATTGGCCCAACGCGCGCGCATCTCATGGACCAAGATATCAATTTGGTCGTCCGTCAGCATTCCCCCCGAGCTCTTTGCAAAAGCGGGCATCAGTGAATCTCGGACACCGGAAGCTGTCGCCCTGCGAATCACGTCATCGCTAGCAATCGCCAGGTAAACAGGATTGGCCAAAGCGAGA
>WNFV01014916.1_pt1 | contig 11091 bp, 10 predicted proteins | sample 5400101 | NCBI WGS metagenome assembly WNFV01 (sample SAMN13153361, study PRJNA577476) | soil metagenome | isolation source: 115 cm soil or saprolite under grassland replicate 1 | place: USA:California | collected 2016-06-15
CGATGAAACGGTCCATCGCGGCACCGGAGGCGAGGAAGCTGTCCACGTCGTCACCGAAGGGTTCGTAGTACGCGTGCAGCGAGATGTGGTCGACGAGATCGACGGTGTGCTCGAGGACCTCCGACTCCCACTCGCCGAACGTCGGCATCGACGCGCTCGAACTGCCGCAGACGACCAGCTCCAGGCCCGGGTCCAACATCCGCATCGCCCGCGCGGTCTCGGCGGCCAGGCGGGCGTACTCGGCCGCGGTCTTGTGACCGATCTGCCAGGGACCGTCCATCTCGTTGCCGAGGCACCACATCCGGACGTCGTACGGCCGGTCCGCGCCGTGGCTGCGCCGCAGTTCCGAGAGTTCGGTACCGCCCGGGTGGTTGGTGTACTCCAGCAGCCGTACGGCGTCCTCGACGCCCCGGGTGCCGAGGTTGACGGCCATCATCGGCTCGACACCGGCCTTGGCCACCCAGCGCATGAACTCGTTCAGGCCGACCTCGTTGGTCTCGATGCTGTGCCAGGCGAGCTCCAGTCGCGTCGGGCGCGCGCCGACCGGGCCGACACCGTCCTCCCAGCGGTAACCGGAGACGAAGTTGCCACCGGGATAGCGGATGGTGGTCACCCCCAGCTCCCGGGTCAGCGCGAGGACATCGCCACGGAAGCCGTCCTCGTCGGCCGTCGGGTGGCCGGGCTCGTAGATCCCGGTGTACAGGCAGCGGCCCATGTGCTCGACGAACGAGCCGAACAGCCGGGCCGGCACCTCGCCCACCCGTAGGGCGGGATGCAGCGCGATCGTTGCCTTGGGCATGGTTCTCCCGGGATCGAGGTCACTTGGTGCTGCCGGCGAGGATGCCGCGGACGAAGTGGCGTTGCAGCAGGACGAAGACGATGACGACCGGAATGGTGGCCACGGTCGTGGCCGCGAGCAGCTGCCCCCAGACACTCGCCGGGTTCAGGTCGACCTGCGCGCCGGAGATCGCCTGCGACAGGTTCGACAGCACGACCTGCAAGGTCTGTTTGCTCTGGTCGTTCATCACGACGACCGGCCAGAGGAAGTCGTTGTAGACACCGAGGAAGGTGAGCACCGCGAGCGCGGCCAGGCCCGGCCGGATCACCGGCAGGACGATCCGCCGGTACAGCGAGAACGCGGAGCACCCGTCGAGCCGGCCGGCCTCCAGCAGTTCGTCCGGGATGCCCGCGATCACTTGCCGCATCCAGAAGATGCTGAAGGCATCGATCGCTCCCGGCAGCACCAGGCCCTGGTACGTGTTGACCCAGCCGAGCAGGCTCATCTCCAGCAGGAGCGGGATCACCAGCACCAGCGTTGGCAGCATCAGCGTCAGCAGGATGAATCCGAACAGGAAGTTCTTGCCGGGGAAGCGGTACTTGGCGAACGCGAAGCCGGCCAGCGGGCAGAACACCAGCGTGATCCCGCCCTTGAGCACGAGCATGACGGCGGTGTTGAGGAAACCCGTCAAGATCGGCACGGTGCCGAACATCGCCCGGTAGTTGGCGAGCGTGACGTGGCGCGGGTCGAACGAGAGCGGACTGGTCACGATCTCCGGACCCGGCTTGAACGACGAGGACACCATCCACCACAGCGGGTAGAGGAACGCCGCCAGCAGGACCGCCATACCGGCGTACACGAGGATCGTCCGCAGCCGTTGTGAGGCGGAGGTTGTCGAGGCGCTCATCAGTCCTCCTTCGAGCGGAGCAGCCGGACCGACACCAGCGACAGCAGGAACACCAGGACCACCAGCAGGAAGCTGTTCGCGGCGCCCAGCCCGAGGTCGGACGTGGTGATGTGGTTGTAGAGGAACAGACCGGAGGTGATCGTCGAGTTGTACGGTCCGCCCTTCGTCATCACGTACGGCTCGGCGAACATCTGGGAGATGCCGAGCGTCGCGATGACGACGTAGAAGGCGATCGCGCGCCGCAGCAGCGGCACCGTGATCGACCAGAACTTGTCCCAGACGCCGGCCCCGTCGATGGCCGCCGCCTCGTACAGCTCGTCCGGGATGCCCTGGATCGCCGCCAGCATGATCACGATGGCGAAGCCGGTGGTCTTCCACAGCACCAGCAGCGCGATCGTCGGCTTGGCCCACGCCGTCGTGGTCAGCCAGCCGACCGACGGCAACCCGACCGCCGTGAGCGCCGTGTTCACGGCGCCGAAGTCGGCGTCGAACATCAGGATCCACACCTGAGCCATCGCGATCAGGGGCGTCACGAACGGGATGATCAACGTGGTCCGGAAGAACCCGCGACCACGCAGCCGGGCCCGGGACAGGGCCGCGGCGATCGCGACGGCGCCGATCGTCTGCGCCGGCACGACGAGCAGCCACATGATCCCCGAGTTCGCGAGCGACGCCCAGAAGTCGCTGCTCGTCAGCAGGTACGTGTAGTTGCCGAGCCCGATCCACCGCAGCTCGCCCGATCCGCGCCAGTTCGTGAAGCTCAACCGCAGCGCGAACAGCAGCGGATAGGCGCCGAAGGCGACGAACGACAGGAAGAACGGCAGGATCATCAGGTACGGCGCCAGCGGCAGCCGGCGGCGCCGGGACCTTCCGGGCGGCGCTGCCCGGAGGGCCCCGGCGGCCGGCCTGGGGCGTGCTGGTGCGAGCTGGGACATCGGCATCACCGCATCAGGTTCTTCTCGATGTCCTGGACCGACTTGGCGATCACGTCGTCCGGCGTCGACTTGCCGTCCATCAGCCGTTGCACGTTCGTGCCCAGGTAGTTGACCGACTTGTTCCAGAACACCGGCAGCGAGTAGCCGCCCGGGAGCGCCTTGGCGGCCTTCACGTAGTCGATCCAGATGTTCTGGTTCCCGAACTCCTTCACCGGCTTGAACAGCGGCTTGTTCTCGTCCAGCGCCGGCAGGTACGACGGCAGCACGGTGTTCAGCCCGCCCGGGTACACCTTGTTCGCACCGAACGCCTTGGTGTAGCCCTCCTCGCTGTACACGAGGTGCTCGAAGAACAGCCACGCGAGCTCGGGGTTCTTCGCCTTGGCCGGGATGACGAACGACGATCCGCCCATCACACCGCTCGTGGCGCCGCCCTCCTTCCACACCGGCAGCTGCTGCACCCGCCACTTGCCCTTGGAGGTCTTCAGCGACGACTGCGGGACGAAGCTCCACCAGCAAGCCCACGGGATGAGGCTCTGGTTGCCGGCCTCGAGCGACTGCAGGTCCGAAGGCGTGACGAACGCGGCTCGCGTGCCGAGTCCGCCCTGAGCGACCTGCTGGATCCATCCCAGGATCTGCCGGTACTCCGGGCTGTCCAGCCGCGTCTTTCCGGACTCCGGGTCGAGCAGGCCGGTGCCCTGCTGGTTGGCGAACAGCTCGAGCCACATCTGGCCGAGATTCGGATCGCGTTCGAGGTGCAGCGGACGCGCGTCGGGGCGCTTCTGCTTGATCGTCCGGGCGGCCGCCAGCAGGTCGTCGTACGTCTTCAGCGTGGCGGGGTCCACGCCGGCCTGGTCGAGGACGTCCTCGCGATAGAACAGCAGGCCGGGGTCGGTGTCCCAGGGGATACCGACGAGGCGGCCGTCTATGGTGACGACGCCCAGCTTGTACTGCACGGTGTCGGCCTTGTACGGCTCCATCCGTTCGGACAGGTCGAGGAGATGGTCGGCCTGCCCGACGATGTTGACGTCCTCCAGGAACGAGCCGTCCGGCACGCCGGCGCCGCTGACCAAGGCGGGTGGGAGCTTGGTGGCGGGGTCGGTGGCGACGTGCTTCACCTTGACGTTCGGGTACTTCTTGTTGAACGACGGGATCACGGTGTCGAAGACCTGGTACAGGTCGCCCTGCCGGTTCCAGATGGTGACCTCGCCCCGGGCGGACTCGCCGGTGAGGGACGGGGTGCTCAGCTTGCGTGCGCCGGAGTCGGTCGACGCCGGTGTACACGCGGTCAGACCGCCGAGCGTGGTTGCGATGCCGAGTCCGGCCGCACCGCGCAGGAAGCTGCGCCGGTCGACCTGGTGACCGAGCTCACGACGAGTGGGTTCGACGTTCACGGTGACTTCTCCTGATCGAGATCTGTGGACGAATCTCGCCGCGGGGTCCACGGCTTGTGAGCGCTAACAACTCTCAGCGACTGTTTCGCGGAGGTTTCTTCATCGGTGTAAAGTGGATCCTCCAGACAGGACCTGGGCGTGTCAAGACCTCGATCGCGATGAACCGGAAAGGTGGCGTTGACAACGCAGGACAGCGTCCATCCCGGCTGAGGGTGCGCTGGACTACTGTGGCGGCGAAGACATCGAGGCGGGAGGGACGCTGGGATGGCGGTCACCATGCGCGACGTCGCCCGGCGCGCCGGCGTCTCCGCGAAGACCGTGTCGAACGTGGTCAACGGCTATCCGTTCATCCGCGAGACGACCCGGGACAGGGTGCTCGAGGCGATCGACGCCCTCGGCTACCAGATGAACATCAACGCCCGGAACCTGCGCTCCGGCCGGACCGGCATCATCGCCCTGGCGGTCCCCGAGCTCAGCCTGCCGTACTTCGCCGAGCTCGCCGACGCGGTCATCAGCGCAGCCGAGAAGCACGGGCTCACCGTGCTGATCGAGCAGACGAACGCCGTCCGCGAGCGGGAGCTGACCGCGCTGTCGAGCGCCCGTGCGCACCTGGTCGACGGCCTGCTGTTCAGCCCCCTGGCGCTCGGGCCGGCCGACGCGGCACAGCTCAGCACCGCGCTTCCCACCGTGCTGCTGGGTGAGCGGATCTTCCACGGCCCGGTCGACCACGTCGTGATCGACAACGTCAACGGCTCGCGCGCCGCGACCGAGCACCTGATCTCGACCGGCCGGCGTCGGATCGCGGTGATCGGCACCCACCCCGGCGAGGAGGTCGGCACCGCGGCGATCCGTTACAACGCCTGTGCGGTGGCGATGCGGGACGCGGGGATCCGCCCGCTGCGCTCGCTGGCGGCACCGGCCGGGCTGTGGCACCGCGACACCGGAGCGGAGGCGATGACGAGGCTGCTGAGGTCCGGGACGAGGTTCGACGCCGTCTTCGCGCTCAACGACACCCTCGCCCTGGGAGCGCTGCGCGTGCTGGTCCGGCACGGCGTGCGGGTACCGGACGACGTCGCCGTGGTCGGCTTCGACGACATCGAGGAGGCCCGCTACAGCATCCCGACGCTCACCTCGGTGAACCCCTGCCGCACCGATATCGCCCGTGCGGCGGTCGACCTCCTGGTCGTGCGGATGGCAGGCGCCGGCGGCGCGCAGGAGGAGGTCGTCGCGCCATATCGCCTGATGGTGCGCGAGTCCACCGTCGGCGTCGAGCCGGGCTGACGTCCCCCGGACCGGCTGGTCCCGGCTTGACACATCGCGAGGTCGCTCGTCATCATCCGTTCTACACCGATGTAGAAGCGTTGGGTGACCGCCGGATGTTAGCGCTCACACCGATGCGACGGAGGAGAGCCCATGGGCGGCGACTACGAGGTACTCGTCGGTCTCGCGGTGCTGAACGGTCATCCGAACGTTCGTGCGAATACTCGTGAGCGGGTGCTGGCTGCCATCGGCGAGCTCTACCGCCGGAATCCCGCCGCCAGGGCCCTGGTGACCGGGCACACCCGCACGTTCGGTGTGGTGAGCTTCGAGACCACCCTGTACGGCCCGGCGAGCACGCTGTACGGGATCGAGCAGGCGGCGAGGGCGGCCGGCTACTGCGCGCCTTCACCGAGCTGGGCATCGAGGTGCCGGGCCGGGTGAGCGTGGCCGGCTTCGACGACGTGCCCGAGTCTGAGTTCTTCAACCCTCCGTTGACCACGGTCCGGCAGGACTTCGGCGAGGTCGGCCGGCGGAGTATCGAGATCCTCCTGCGCAAGATCGAGGGGGAGAGGGTGCCGGCCAGAGGCCTCTCGGCGGAGGGACCTGCCGGTGGGGTGGCCCGGCGAGTCCCTCCGCGACGCCGGACGTCAGTAGGTGGTGGTGACGGCGACGCCTGAGAATGCGCTCGTGGCGTAGAGGCTGAGGTACCGGTAACCGGACGCCGGGTTGGTGACCGTGATCGACTCGGTGTTGCCGGCGTTGGTCGAGCGGGCGGTGTAGCTGCTGGGCGTGGCCCAGCCGTTGGGGTTGTAGTAGAGGTCGGCGTTGCCGCTGCCACCGCTGGAGCTGATGCGCAGCGTCGAGACGCCGGCGGGAAGGTAGATGTAGAGATAGACGGTGTTCCCGGTGGAGGCGGACAGGTTGCTGCGCGTGCAGTTGCGGTCCAGGGCGCGGGCGTCGGATCCGCCGCACTCGGCGTATCCGCCGTTGGCGACGCTGTCCAGCCAGCTGTTGAAGTCGGCGTCGTAGCGGGTGCCGATGCCGGTGGCGTAGACGGCGTAGCCGCCGCTGTAGTCGCCGGTCCGGAACTTCGCCAGCATCTGGTACACGTCGCTGGCGTGCCGCTCGAACATGTAGCGGACGGCCAGATAGCCCCAGCGGTACGTCCGGTTGGTGTTGGTGTTCTCGTACGTCGTCTGCCAGAGCGTGCTGAGTGCGTACGTGTGCTTCTTGGCCTCCTCGAGCGCCTCGGTGTCGGGCACGTTGCGGTAGCTGTAGGAGACGTACTCGGCCAGGCCTTCGATCCACCAGATGTCCGGCACGACCTGGCCGGCCGCGAAGTCGCCGTACATGTCGAACCGGCCGTCGAGGTAGTGGGTGAACTCGTGGTTGAGATTCCAGATGGCGAAGGCCGGGCGCTGCCACTCGGCCTCGTAGGCGACGAAGCGCGGCACGTTGGCCGGGTCCGCCGGGTCGCCCTCGAGGTACATCCCGCCGTTGTTGGTGTCGATGTCGAACAGCACGCCGGCATAGGTCTTGTAGTCGTCGCTGGAGTGGAACGCGACGACCTCGATCGAGCTGTTGTTGTCGTTGGCGACCGGTCCGTTGTCAAGGGCCAGGTTGTGGAAGTAGGACACCTCGCCGGCGAGGCTGCTGCAGGTCGCATCGAGGTTCGCCGCCGAGATGTCCTGGGCGCGGATGGTGATGCTGGAGCTGCAGACGTGGCGGATCGGCAGCACCGTGGCGGCCAGGGTGGTCTCGAAGTCGCAGACGCCGTAGTACGAGCAGTTGGCGTCGTCGTACGCGGTCGCGAGATCGGCGACCCTGACCCAGAGCTTGGCGGTGACGCCGGTCATCTGTGAGCGGTCGAGCAGTGCCTTCGACATCGGACGGACCCTGGCCTGGAGGGCGGAGGTGTCCAGGAAGCGGGTCAGCTCGCCGCCGCCGTTGGGGATCAGGAACGCGGAGTCCGTCCCGAGCAGATCGATGTTGTTGACGGTGAAGTTGTAGACGACATCCAGAATGGACGGGTCGGCCACCACGGCCGCCTTGAAGTCGTCCATCTAGTGCCCACGGAACAACACCGTGAACACGTTGTTCACCGCGTTGCGCATATGCCAGAGACTGTTGTACTCGCTGTCGAAAGCGGTGAGCAGCCTGCGGACGACATAGAGGTATCGGGCGTTCTCGCGCGAGCTGTCGACGAGGGTCACCGCTTCGCCGAGGACCTCCCCGTTGGCGTCGGAGACGTCCTGCGAGTGCGCGGAGCCGAAGAAGTTGTCCAGGGCGGACCGGATCGCCGTCTTGAGGCTCGTGCCGTAGGTTCCGACGTCGTCGGGGTGGTTGTCCTGCACGTAGTAGCCGGCGCGCAGGAACATGACGAGCTGCTGGACACTGGTGCTGTTGTCGCCGGGGTAGCTGGTGTCGCGCAAGGCAGTGGCGATGGTGACCATCTGCGCCTCGCGGAAGACGTTGTGGGCGTCGGTCCCGGACACGTCGAACAGGGTGTTGACACAGTCCACCGTGGACGCCTTGACGAAGGAGACCAGGGCGGAGCCGGTGCGCGAACCGAAGTCGCCGGGGGTGCAGCCGGCGGCAAGCCGGGCGTGGACGGGCGCGACCTTCTGCGGCGCCGGCCGCTTGGAGGCCGGGGCAGCCACGGTTGTCGGGTCGGCCGTCGTCGGCGGCAGGAGTGCCGAGCTGACGAGACGGCCATGGGCGATGTCACCGCGGCGGCCATGAGGGCGGTCAGGATGACGCTGAGCGGTCTTTTCATGGCGCGGACGCTAGTAAGTGTTCGTCACCTGTTCCATCACAATTGAGAGTCTTTCGATGTCTGTACGTAATATTTATGGGTCGGTCATGACATTGACACCGGCAGCAGAAGTCCCGCACCAGGACCGCACCCGCGGCCTCACGCCGCTCCTGCCCGCCTTGGTGGCCGAGGCGATCCGCCGCAAGGACTGGTCGCGGCGGCTGCTTACTGCGGCCGAGCACGCGGGCGAGGGGCAGACCTTCAGCGTCGACGGTTCTGTGTTCGTGCGCCCGGTTCAGCCGGCCACGCGCGCCAAGGACCGGTCCAGCGAGCTGCGCGTCCGCGTCGTCGCCGCCGACGAGGCGATGCCGCGGGTCCGCTGGCAACGGCGCGGCCTGCTGAACGTGACCAAGGTCGCCGACATCTTCGCCTGGCAGCCGTCGGCCTTGGCGTGCTTCGACACCGTCTTCATAGCGTTCTGGCTGTCGCACGTCCCGTCGGCACGCTGGGAGGCCTTCCTCAGTTCCCTGGTTCCCTGGCTGGCACCGCAAGGTCGCATCCTTGTCGTCCACGAGCATGTGCGCCAGCGCGAGAAGGAGCAGCATGTCGTTCGTCAGCAGGCCGGAGCCGCGGTACTTGCTTGCCTCGGGCAATGAACCCCAGCCGGTGGGGCACTTGGTGGCGGCGGCAGCGGTGGCGGCTGTGGTGGACGCGCCGGCCAGCGCCGGCACAACGACCGCGCCTGCCGGGACCGCGGCGACGGCCAGGATGGCGAAGGCGGCGCGGATCGGTCGGTGGATCGGCTTACCGATGCCCGAACGGGCACGGACCGCGAGCAGTCGCCCGCTCCCCACTCTTACACGGTCGGCCAGCGAATAGCGCACAGGTCTGACAAGGCCCTACCGCCGACGTTACGCGCGGAGTCCCGAGTACCGCATGATTAAGCCACGGGTGTGTTTCCAGGGCGAGCCGGGGTGGCTGAAGGAGGTCGGACGCCGTGGCGGAAGCCGAAGTCTTTGGGCGGCTGGCGATGCAGCCGCGGTCTCGGCCTTGCCGGCGGGCATCAGCAGCACCGATGCGTGTGGGCAGCGGCTGCCGCCGAGAACGGCTTGCTCAGCCTGCTCAGCATCAGCCTGCACACCCAGTCCGCCGATGGTGCGCTCAACCTGATTCGCGCCGAGCCCTACGCGTTCACCCACGGCGACGTCCGGGCCGCGCACATCCTGGCCCTGCACGCCTTGATCGCCGTGGCCAACGCCCGTGAAGCGGCATCGCTCGCCCGGGCGATCGACACCCAGGAGGGGGCTCACCAAGCCCCACCCATGCTCGGGGGTCGGTCCCTAAGGAGACCAACATCTAGGACTGGACCATGACTTCAGCAGCAGGTTCAAACAATTCGCGTCCGGGCGAATTCCAACCCGTTGGTGGCAAGATCGAGCGTGCGCTCATCTGGATCTTCATCGTAGTGCCTACTGTCGCGCTACTGCCGGGGATCTTCTTCGCCTGGGGCGGCTGGATCGGCTGGCACGACATCGTGCTCCTTGTCGTGTTCTACGTGATCACCGCCACCGGCATCGGCGTCGGCTACCACCGAGGCTTCACCCACGGCTCCTTCAGGAGCAAGCGTGGCCTCAAGATCGGACTCGCAATCGCCGGCAGTATGGCTCTTGAAGGACCCGTCGTCCGCTGGGTAGCCGACCACCGCAAACACCACAACTTCTCCGATCGGGATGGAGATCCACACTCGCCCTGGCGCTACGGCACGACCTCTTGGGCGGTGACCAGGGGGTTCATTTTCTCCCATGTCGGGTGGGTGCTCTGGGGTGAAGATCGCGCTGACCCGAAGCACTACGCCCCAGACCTCCTGAAGGACCGCGACATGGTGTCGATTTCGCGGCATTTCCGTGGGTTGGCGGCGGTCTCCCTGCTAGCACCTGCGCTCATCGGTGGGCTTTGGGACATGTCGTGGCACGGTGCCGCTACCGGATTCTTCTGGGGCAGTCTGGTCCGCATCGCCCTGATGCACCACGTGACGTTCTCGATCAACTCTATCTGTCATGTCACCGGCGAGAAACCCTTCGACGCCCGTGACCGGTCAGGGAACGTCTGGTGGCTCGCCATCCTGAGTCAGGGCGAGTCATGGCACAACCTCCACCACGCCGACCCCACTTGCGCACGCCACGGCGTACTCACGGGTCAGGTCGACGTGAACGCCTGGTTCATCAAGCGATTCGAACGGCTTGGCTGGGCGTATGACGTCAAATGGCCTGACCAGGAACGCCTCAAGAAGAAGCGCGCGGCCGCCGCTTGACCTGATGAGCTCCAGTCATCCGCGATACGGACGCCGGGCTCCAAGGCTGAGGTACACGAGCCGACCCCCTTGACTAGTGCAGTGTCATAGCGGGACCCGCTCGGCATGCCGTGCGGACCGGGGAGCCGTTCGACCGTCCGGGCGAGCTCCAGCTGACCGGCCCGATGGGTTCGGGCGACAAGTTGCCCATGGCCACAGTGTCGCCCCGCGCGCCGCCACCGGCCGAGGTGGTGTCAGACTTGGTCGGTGGGCATGATCCACAGTTCGCCGATGGCGGTGTGGCGGCGGCGGGTGACCATGTAGGCGACGCCGTCGGCGATGTCGTCGGGGGCGAGGACCTCGGTCTGCCTGTAGAAGGGGTCGATCATCGCATTGCGAACCTCGGGCTTGTTGTGCGAGCCCAGTTCGGTGTCCACGCCACCTGGCTCGAGGACGCCGACGCGCACGCGCCGCCGGGTGACTTCCTGTCGCAGGGATTCGGTGAACCCGTTCACGCCGAACTTGGTGAGGTTGTAGACGCCGTAGCCGCTCCAGGCGACGCGGCCGGCGATCGAGCTGATGTTGACGATGTCGGCGACGCGTCGCCGACCGTCCTCGGCTGCCTGCAACAGATGTGGGAGGGCGGCGCGGGTGGTGTAGAGCAGGCCCTGGACGTTGATGGCGATCATGCGCTCCCACTCCTCGGCGTCGGCGCCGACGACCGGGCCGAGGAGCATCAGGCCAGCATTGTTGACGAGCGTGTCCAGCCGTCCGA
>WNFV01009077.1_pt1 | contig 11090 bp, 13 predicted proteins | sample 5400101 | NCBI WGS metagenome assembly WNFV01 (sample SAMN13153361, study PRJNA577476) | soil metagenome | isolation source: 115 cm soil or saprolite under grassland replicate 1 | place: USA:California | collected 2016-06-15
CAGCGTGATCGTGCGCAGAAACCCGGTCACGTCGCGGACCCGGTGGGGGCCGGACAGCTCATGGGTGCCGCCGAGCTTTGTCAGCGGCGAGGTGTACGACGGGTCCGGCGCGCGGAATGGGACCAGCGCACCGGGCGGGCCGAGCGCGAACGTGGGCATCAGCGACGCCCCGCGTTGGCGATCCGCGCGCCGGCGAGTGCCTGGTCGACCCGGCGGCCGTCCAGGTAGACCGCGCCGACGCCGGCCCGCTTCATCGCTGCGGCGAGCTGGTCATAGTCGATCCCGACCGGCTCGGTCCGGCCCGTGTTGTTCATCGCCAGCGTGAGACCTGGGCGCAGCCCGCCGCCATGGTCGTAGTTGTAGGCGTGGAGGATGCCGAGCGCGCGGGCCTGCTGCTGATCGTAGCGGCCGGGGAACGCGCTACGCTGCACCGCCTGCGCCAACCGACCAGCCGTCCCATACCTGCCCTGGATCGGGAACGCGCGGCGCAGGAAATCCCACGACGCATACGAGATGTTCATCGGATGCTTCCAGCCCTGCGAGGGCCGCTGCTGGAGGAATCCGAGAGAATCCCGGTCACCATAGGGCAGGTTCCGGAGGCCGGACTCGACGATGCCGGCCTCGATCAGGGCAAGGGCGACCTTGAAGCTGGCGGCCATCCGTTTGGCTTGCGCCAACGCCAGGCGGATCACGTTGCCGGACGCGGCGCCACCGGTGAACCCGCCGCCGAACTGGCGGCCCAACGCGAGCATCCGGGTCCGCAGGGCCGGCAGCGCGGCGACCTCGTCGGTCAGATGGCCAGCGATCCCACCGGCGGCAAGCCCCGGCACGCCGAGTTGCCGGCCGGTGGTGGTCCACAGGTCCAGCGCGCGGCGCCGGTACGCCGGGTCCCAGGGGATGATCGTCTCCGGCGCGCGTCCCTCACCGACCATCGCGATGGTGGGGCCACCCACGATGTCGCCCTTGGCCTCACGGCGCACCCCACCCCGCAGGGTCGACTTGAGCACCTGCCCGGGCAGCACCCCCGTCAATGCGGCGAGCTCCTCGCGGATCCGCCGGGCGACCGGGCCGACCTTGTCCCGCCCTTCGATGTCGAGCTTGCGGCCGTGCATCTTGTCGAGCTGGGTTTGGGTGTCCTTGCTGGACTGCTTCAGCTTCACCAGGTCACCCTCGGCGACCTTCTTGCCTTCACGGCCGAACCGCACCATCGCGTCGGCGACGTGGCCGGTGCCGCCGGTCAGCTTGTCGACCGCGTTGGCGGCGTATCCCAAGCCGATGATCAAGTCGTAGGTGGCCTTCATCAGCTCGGTGGTCTGGATGCGAGTGTCGATCCACCACTTGACCAGGTTGGCGGCGAAGATCGCGACGTCGATGAGCTGGTCGCCGAGCTTCTGCCCCGAGGTGCGCAGGTCATCGGTGGAGGTAGTGGCGGCGTCGGCCGCCGGGAGGAACGAGTCCTTCAGCGCCGCCGCCACATCCCCGATCGAGGTCTTATTGTCGTCCCACCAGCCCTGCAACGTCTTCAACGCCGGGTTGAGCGTGCCCGTGACGAAGGTGCCCACCCGCGTGACGGTGTTGTCGAGGAAGTCGGCGACCGCGGGGCCGACCTTTTCCTCGACCTGGTGCCACAGCTCGGTGAGCTTTTCACGCCAGCCGTCGGTCGCCTGGGTGGCCGTGGCGATCGTGTCCTTCCCACCGGAGATGATGTCGATCAGGCCCTGCAGGTCCAGATGCCCCTCACGGATCGCGGCGGCAAGGTCCGGGCCCGCCCGAGCGCCGAAGGTCTTGAACGCGATCGTGTTCGCCTCAGCGGTGGTGCCCGATTCCTTGATCCGCCTGATCGTCTCGATAAGTGCCTTCTGGGGGTCCTTGTGGGCCAGCGCGTAGTTCTTCAACGCCATCTTCAAGCCAGGCAGCACCGTCTCGGTGACCACACCAGCACGCTCGAACTCCCCGAACAGCGCGGTGGTCTGGTCCAGGGAGAAGCCGAGCTGCCGCAACGGTGAGCCGAACTGGACAACCTTGGTCATCAGGTCGGTGATCCCGATGCCGGTCGCCTGGCTGGCGCGGAACATCTCGTCCAACGTGCTGGCCTGCTTGCCGGTCGGAATGCTCCAGTCCCGGAACAGCCGCGTGCTGGCGGCGACATTTTCGCCGAGGTCGGTCTTGGTGATCCGCGCCAGGTCGAGTTCCTGCTCGGCGAGCCGCTGGAGGCCCTTGCCGGTCTGCCCGGTGCGGACGTTCAGATCCCCAATCGCGGTAGCCGCCGCGGCGGCATCGTCGGGGACCCTCGCGTAGACCGCTTTGAAATCCCGCTCCAGGCCCTTCAGCGTCTTGCCGGTCGCGCCGGTCTTGATCCGGATCGTGTCGGTCGCGTCGTCGATCGTGTCGCCCATCTTGAGCGCGGCCAGCCCAACCGCCCCCAGCGCGGCGGGGCCGGCCAACCTGAGCGCGATCTTGCCGACCGTGCCGGCGAACGAGGTGGTGCGCTGCTCCATCCGCCGCAGCCCACCCGAGTAGTTCTTGTCGCGGGCGACGAAATCGAAGACGACAGGACGGCCCGGCATCTCAGCCGTCCTCCACCTGCTCGCCGTCGCCGGCGACGGTAGGGTCCTTGATGCCGAGCCGGCGGCGCATGAACCGCGACCAGGCGCTCACCCGTCCCAACGTCATCAGCTCGAACTCGGATCGGGTGAGGTCGTAGAAGGCGCAGAACTCGACTTCGCCGCGGCGCCGCTCGGCTTCCGCCTCGAGCGCCTTGCCGGCAGCGTGGCGGGCCCGGGCCCAGGCGAGCCACCTGGGCCGGTCGGAGGGTCCGGCTCCCGCTCCGCCACATCCTCGTCGTCGTCGGGTTCGACGTCGCCGAGCTCAACCTCCTCGGCCTGCTCCCACGTGAAATCCGGGTCGGTCCGCAAGCGGTCCGCCAGGACACACAGGGTCCCGACCAGGGCAAAGTCGCGGGTTTCGAGCATGTCGGCGACGTCTCGGGAGTTGCCGTCCTCGTCTTTCAGGACCGGATGGTCGGCGAGCGCCTCGCGGAGGCGGCGCAGATCCCCGAAGGTAAGCCGACGAGGGTCAAGGATCCGCCGCCCGGCGCTCACAGCCGGCCCCGCTCGAGCTTGGCGGCGACCTCGTCACGGGCCTTGTTGACCGCCGCGGTCACCTGCGGCAGATGCGGGGCGACGACCGGCTCAAACGTCCGCCGCGACGGCTGCTGCACCCAGATCGTGCGGTCCTTGAATACCGGGTGTCGCCAGCGGCCCCGCCCGGCGGTGGTGGCCTCGCCCTCCCAGTACCGGGGCAGCGACCGCATTCCAGACGGCATTTTCTTTCCGCGGACCGCGATCCGGACACCCGCCTGCCGCCCGGAGGTGCGGACCTGCATCCCGGTCGCCTTCGCCAGCAGCCCACGCAGGTCCGGCTGGCCCTGCCGGGCCTTGCTCGCCGAGCCGTGACCACCGGACGGGGCGGCCCGGTACGCGGCGCGAACCTGGCCGACGATCGGGCGGAGCACCGCGCCGACCTGCCAGTTGAACGCCTGGCGGAGCTCCTTGCCGTTGGACGCCTGGCGGAAGTCCTTGCCGAGCTGCTTCAGGTCATTGGAGCGGATCTCGACCTGCGCCATCCATAGCTCCTTGCACGGGGTAACGGTCCCGCATCGAACGGGACCTGTGGTCTATGCGCGGGTTGCGCGGAAGCGCATACTCGGCGATGCCCCACATGGGGCGGCCCCGCAGCGATGCGAACGCCCGGGGCCCGGCCGATCCCCCAAGGAGGGACCGACATGAGTCAGTCTACGCAGACCCCAGGATGGGGCCCGCCCACCACCCCACCACCGCCGAAGCGCAAGCGTCGCATCCCCATCATCGGCTGGATCGGCATCGCGCTCGCCATCTTTGTGGTCTGGGGTGTCATCGCCACCAACGGGGACGACACCAGCGACACCAGCACGGCGACGCAGACCCCCGAGGTGACCAGCGCGGCCATCCAGGTTGAGACTCCAGCAACCACCGCCGCGCCCCAGCCGGAGGCGGACGCCTCGACGCAGCTGTCCTGCGGGCACTTCCGCAACGTCATGGGCGACATCGGTAACGGCCTGCTCACCGACAGCGAGATCCGCGAAAAGACCAAGCAGTTCTACGACACCGGCCAGCGGTCCGACATCCCCAAGATCCGACTCTCGACACAGCGCATGCTCGCCGCGATCACTACCGGAGACACCGATGCCTATATCGCCGCAGCCAAGAGCATGAGCGCCACCTGCCGCACCGTCGGCCAGTAGCCACTACCAGAGAGTCGGATGCTCCGTCGGCTTGGCGCCCCGGCGCTGCTCACGGAGCATCCGCGCCACCTGCTCCGGATACCGCTCCACCACAAACGCGACCAAGTCGGCGACCCGCTGACCCTTCGGCTGCTTCGTCACCCACAGCTCGAGGTTGTTGATCGTATTCCGCGAGCGGTCGCCATCGCGATGGTGGACGTTCTCACCCGGCAACAATGGTCGGCCGAGCGCCTGCTCCATGACCCAGCGGTGCTCTGCCACGATCCGCCCACCGACACTGATGTGGTGGTAACCGTTGGAGTCGTAGTGATCCGCCTGACCGGCCGGTGCATTGATCCGCTTCAGTGGATCACCATGCGCACGCCACGCTTGATAGTGACGCTCACACCACCCACGAGAGTAATGCCGCTTTGAGCAATCCGGAATGCTGCAACCCTGCCGATACAAGTCTCGAACCGGAACATCCGCGAGCGGATCCCCGTGTTGCTTCACCCGCCAATTGTGAGTGGAGCACAGGCCATGGCCCTCATGCGGATTCGGGCAGTCCTTGATCGAGCAGAACCCACGCGGATGGTTGCCGCTTGGCGGTTCCTCATGCTCGCGGTGCCACTGCCGATTCCACTGCTGCCAGTGGTGTTTACACAGTCCGCGAGCCTTATGCGGGCGCGGACAGCCCTCGACTGAGCAGGTACGATCTGCCATGTCGGCACGGTCTCCTCGTGTCGGCCGGGCGCCCGGGTCTTGCCACCGCGGGCGCCATTTCTCCCCTGATAGTACATCCCACCTGCGACAATCCGGTTTGCACTAAACAGGGATTACGACATCCTCGGCCGGAACGCGCGTTATGGCGAAGGTCACTTGGACCTGGGCGGGGTCTTCGAGTGCTCTGAGCTTCGGGACAGAAGTGACCGTAGCGGGGAATACATCCATTCTGCCGGTTGTGGCCACATCGCCCCCATCCATGATGATCAAAAACCCCGTAGTGTCTCTTGGTAGCACACTACGCGCATCGGTGAAACCAGTCGAACTTGCATAAAAGTTCAAACTGGAATCATCGGCGTTAATACGCCCGGCGATCTTGGGGACGAACCTGGTGCCGAGGTCCGGGGTGGGGATCGTGTCGGACGCGACGGAGAATCCCGAGATCTCGGCGATCTCCCAGGAGAGGTCTTTGCCGGCGTTGATTTCGGTGCGGGTGGGGGCGGTGTAGGTGGTGATGGTGGTGACCCAGTACACCTTGGTTGTGCCCGGCCGAAAGAACCGGACTGATGGAGTGATTGCGGTTGGCGGCACGCCGGACCTCCTTGAGAGTGCTGGGCCGCTTGAGTGCTATGTGGTGATGCGCAGCGTGAACTTTCCACCGTAGTAGCCGAGCGCGCCGACCTCCTCGTAGCCGAGCGGTTCGAACGAGGTGACTTGGCATTGGCCGACGACGCCGCCGAGGGTGGGGTTGGCAGCGATGGCTTTGGGGATGGAGGTGGGCGAGTCGGGGTCGGCGTAGTCGGCGAGGGCGAGCTGGCCGACTCGGTCGAGCGCGTCGGAGACGAGGACGGTGACGGGGATTTCGAGGATGGGTCTGCGGTCGCCGTAGCCGACGAGGTATTGGGGGATGGGTGGGGTGAGGACGAGCGCTTGTGGTGGTTGGATCTGGCCGGGGGCGTAGTCGGCAACTCGGAGCCCGGGGATGGTGGCGAGCTGCTGCTCAATCGCCTGCAATATGGCCCGTATGGTGGGGGCGGCCATCTATGCCACCGGGACGGCGGCGAGGCCGCGGCGGTAGGGGGCGAGGTAGGCCATCGCCTTGCGGTTGTCGCGGACGCGGACGAGGCCGAATTCGCCGAATCCTGCAACCCCGAAGGGTGCTTCCCTGAGGAGCTTCCCGCTTTCGACGGCGAGCAGTTTGCAGGCTTCGCGGACGTCGACGGGCACTTGCGGCCAGCCCCAGGTCCCGGTGATCTCGACCCGGTCGGTGCGGCTGTTCCATGCCCATGCGCAGGGGAAGGTTTGGGCGCCGATCGCGCGGATCTGGGTGTAGGGCTTGGCCTCTGGGCCGGCGTTGATGTTGGGGGTGCCGTTGGCGGTGAGGAGCTGGTAGTCGGCGGTCGTCCAGGTGGTCTCGAAGGTGCCGTCCCCGCTCGCGTCGGTTTTCAGGGTGGTGACCGACACGAGGTCGTTGAACTCGCCGAGGTTCAGCCGGTACCGGTCGGTGGGGACCAGGGTGCGGGGCTCGGTGAGCTTGTAGAAGTGGCGGCCACAGTACTGGTCGATCTCGCGAGACACGGCCAGGATCGCCGCTTCGAAGACGCTGTCAAGGTCGGTGTCGGTCAGTGGGATCCGCAGGGCGTCCTTGAGCTCGGCCAGCGTGGTGTAGATGTTCGCGGCAACCGGTAGTTGGACGTAGAACTGGCCATCCTCAGCAGTGGTCGCCGCACCCGTCGCGGCCCACCGGTATAGCCACAGGCCGACCTGGTCGGGGGCGACCACGGCGGTGTAGATGCCGGTGGAGACGTTGGTGATCGTCGGCGCCGGGGTAACCGTGGTGCCGTCCGGTTTGGTGACCACGATCGCGGTGGTCGCGTTGATGAACGCGCCGGCCTCGTCACGGACGGTGAAGGTCAGCTTGATCGAGTCGCCAACGTCGTAGGTCGCAGGCACTACGTCACTCCTGCCTCTCCGGTGGATGCTGGCTGGTGGGTCACGGTCCCGCTGGCGGCGCCGACGGTGGCCGGGGTCGGGTCGATCAGCTCGTGGTATGCCGACCCGTTGGCACCGCTGAGGGTAACCGTGCCGTTCGCTGAGGTGAGGGCGACGGTGCCGGATGCCCAGATGAGCGGTGGTAGGACCACGACCGTGCCGCTGGTGCGTTGCTGGCCAAACGTGGCACCCGTGGCTCGTTTGGCGATAACCGTGATGCCGCTGCTGTGCTGTTGGCCGCTGGTCGCGCCGCTGCCCCGGTGGATCCCTGTAGTGGTGCCGCTCGAGTGCTGCTGCCCACTGGCTGCGGTGACAGTGGCGTTCTTGCGGCCGGTGGTGAGCCCGCTGACCCGCTGCTGCCCGGTGGCTGCACCGGATGGTGGCGGTGGGGTCGTCCCAGCAAGACCGGCGGTGCGTTGTTGCCCGGTAGCGACGCCGAGGGCCTGCTTGGCGCCGGCTGTTATGCCGGTGGTGCGTTGGCTGCCAAGCGGAACACCAAGAGCCTGCTTGCGGGCAGCGACCTGGCCAACAGTGCGCTGCTGTCCACTCTCAGCGGCGATGGCACCCTTGACGCCCGTCGTTTGGCCGATGGCCCGCTGCTGGCCGACCGCCGCGCCAGTAGCGGCTGGCGCGCCGCGGACCGCCAGCCCGGAGGTGCGCTGGTTGCCAACCGTCGACCCGAGGGCCTGCTTGCGGGCAGCGACCTGGCCGGCGGTCCGTGCTGGCCCTTGCGTGGCCCCGGTGGCGCCTTTGACGCCGGTGGATAGGCCGGTGACCCGCTGGCCGCTCTGCGCCGCCCCTGCGGACGCCTTGGCGCCCGTCGTGATGCCGTCGGTGCGTTGCTCACCGAGACTGCTGCCAGTTGACGCCTGCGCGGCCGAGACGGCGGCCCCCTCCGGCCACGGCAGGTACATCGGGCCGAGCGGCGCTTGCGCACCGTCATCGGGGAACAGACTGTCGGGAAGGAACGTGGCAGCATTCGGGACGACCCCGTCCGGGAGGATCTCCTCCAGGTCGTCCATCCACCATGGGCCGACATTGGCCACGCCCGTGCCGGTGTGCCCCCACCGGATTCGGGAGAACCCGACGGCAGCGGTAATGGTCGCCGTGATCTGGTCGACGACGCGGCCCGAGTCGAGCACATCAGTTCGCCAGATCGTGATACGCCCGGCGGTCCCCGAAGTGACAACCATCTCCACATCAACGTGGAACAGCGTGTTCAGCGGGATCGCGCTCGCCATCGTGGCAACGGTCGAGCCAGCACCATCAACGGCGAGCAGCTTGCCGGCGGTGTCAAGCTTGACCCCGCCGAATGAGGCCGACCCGGCTGCGTTCGCAACCCGGAGCAGGTAGATCGCCGCGGCCGGGTTGGCGGTCCAGTAGCAGTTGAACCGGAAGGTGGCCCGGTCCACGTCGCTGGTGGAGAACGAGGCGAGCCGCTGGAGGTAGTCCTCAGCCGCGACAGCGCCGAGCTGGAACTTGTAGGCCAGAGCGCCGTGCGCCGGGTGGGTGTTGTCGAAGATCAGCGTGGCGGTGGCGTCGCTGATGGTGACCAGATCGAACGCCGTACCCGAAAGCCCGCCGGAGTTGGCCGCGGTGACAGTCGTGCCGTTGGTGCCACCCTCGGCTGTGTTGGTCGGCATGCACCCCTCCTCTGCAGGGGAGGGGTCAGCTCATCAGCTTGGCGTAGAACTCTTTGACGAACACCGAGTTGGCCGCGTTGGAGGTACCCCACGCCCAGCCGACCCCGATCGCCCGGTCAGCGGTGACGTCGCAGGTGACGGTACGCAACGCCCGCGTGGTGGGCATCACCCAGGTGACGGTCGTGGAGAACGGGGTGACCGTGTTGGTGATGTCGGCGTAGCCCTCGATGTCCCAGCTGCCGCCGGCCGCGCCGGTACCGATTGCACGTAGCGTGGCCATGGCGTGCATGTGCACCGATCCGCCAGTGACGGTCGCGACCGGCGCGGCGGCGAGCTGGGTCTGGCAGAGGATCGTCGCCGGGTTCGGGGCGAGGGGGGCAGCGTTGAACCAGAAGCCGCACGACATGGTTGGCGTGCCGGTAGTTGACCAGTCGACCCACGCCTCCAGATCAAGGGTCAACCCCACGTCCATCCGCGACTTCGGGATGATCTTCTGCGGCGCGCCGTAGATGTCCTGGAAGGTGGTGAAGGTGTTGACGGCAGCCCGGTCGGCGGTGTCGATCGGGGGGAGCTGGTCGACAACGTAGAGCCCACGCGCCATGACTGACCGCCTTTCTAGCCGGGCAGGCTGATCGGGTAGGAGGTTATGGCGTCGGGTCGTCGATAGCCAACGCGTAGACGACCAAGGTCCAGGCTGCCGTTCTGGTGCTATACCCCTCGACAGCCCATGATGTGGCATCGCCGTTGGCGTCAGTCGATGGGCCATTGACTGTAGCTTCCCAACCAGCCGTGTATCCGATCTGGCTATTAGGACGCGCCCAAAAGCCACCGGAAAGGATGACTTTCCCAGCCGGGGCAGCGACCGTCTTGGAGATGAACCCTGCACTGGCGCCGACTGAGAGCGTCTGGATGACCCACTCGGCACCACTCATGCCTGACGGTCCGGCCGGCCCCTGTGATCCCGTCGGACCGGCTGGGCCCTGCGGGCCGGTCTGGTTCCAGTTCAGCGCGGTATACCCGCTCGGACACGACGCTCCGGAGTCGATAGCGATCAGCGCGCCCTGCGCCGGATTCGACGTCTTGTAGCAGCCGTGGATCACACCATCAGGGCCAGGGATCGACGCGTAGGCAACCGCGCCGACCACCAAAAGCAGCGCAGCGGCTAACACAACAGCGAGTGTTCGTCTCATCGGCGACTTGCCCTCCATTGGCGCTTATAGTGCTTCCGGCAGAGCCCATGCAGCTTGGCCGGCTGATCGCAATCGACGATGGCGCAGTCCTGACCAAGCCATTTCGCGCTGCTGCCGCGGCGGACGTTGTCACCATGTGTCACAGGTTCCAGATGATCGAACCGCACACAGGCCCGGACGCGACATAGATGGTCGAGTTCCAACCCATCCGGAATCGGCCCCACGAACCGTTGGTAGCCCCAGCAATGGGCGGTAGCCGTCTTGCCTATCGACTCGGGGAACTGCCCGTAGCCGGTCCAATACAGCGCCCCGGTCCAGATCCAGCACCCGCCCGGCCCGTTCTTGTCGACGCGAGCCCACCAGCGATCTTCAACGGTGCCGGCATGCCGGATGCGTAGGCGGGTTCCCGGATTGCCATGACGCTGCCAGCGTCGGTAGTGCTTTAGGCACCAACCACGCGCCTTCAGTGGCTCTCCACAGATCGAGCACCCTGTACCATCCATGCACCCATTTTATCAGCCAGGAAGGCTGATAGGATAAGAACTTACTTGGTAGGTGCCCTGCCCGGCGAACACCTCGGGCGTGAACTTCTGGAGGTCGCCGTCGCCGACGCCGGTGATCGGCAGGATCGCGCCGCCCTGGGTCGCGGACAACTCGATCGTGTCAGCGTCGACCACGGTCTTCACGAAATAGATCGTGTCCTCCGCCATGCCCGCCGGCAGCGCGGCGCCGATTGATGCCCAGACGATGATCTGATCGTTCACCGAGAGCCCATGCCCGGGTGCGTCCAGCTGGTCGGCGGTAACACCGCCCGCGTCCACTGAGAACGCCCGTCGAGCGACCGACCCAGCGGGCAGCCAGGCCAGCAGCGACCCGGCGGTCAGCGCCGTGCAGACGCCGACCGCCTTGACCGTCGTACCGGCAGGCACGTCGAAGGTCGCTGGCAGGCCCGTTGCGGGCGAGATCGATCCGGCCGCTGCGCTGGCCGTGAAGGTGATGACCTTCCGCGCGTAGGCCGGGGAGCCGCCGGTGACCTCGTTGGTGCCGATGATCGGCGGGAACGCGGTGAACAGTGCCAGGTGCGTGCCGGACGTCACGAATCCGTTGGTCGCGGCCGAATTCAGCAGCGCGTTCTTTGTCGTGTCCGGCAAGATTGCTGTCACTGCTCAGCTCCCCACGGTCGCACGGTCGCTCCTGGCTACTTGTCGTTGCCGAACGGCGGGCAATGGTCATTGCCGCCGGCCTGGCACTGCGTCGAGCCGTTGTTCGAGTGCCCGGAGT
>WNFV01009081.1_pt1 | contig 11088 bp, 12 predicted proteins | sample 5400101 | NCBI WGS metagenome assembly WNFV01 (sample SAMN13153361, study PRJNA577476) | soil metagenome | isolation source: 115 cm soil or saprolite under grassland replicate 1 | place: USA:California | collected 2016-06-15
GAACTCGCGCACGAAGTCGTCCGCCGGCGCGGCGAGAATCTCCCGCGGCGTCCCGGTCTGACGCGCCCGGCCGCGATCGACGATCGCCACGCGGTCGCCGAGCCGGAACGCTTCGCGCAGATCGTGCGTGACCAGGAGCACGGCCTTGCGCAGTCTCCGCTTCCAGTCCAGGAATTCCTTCTGCATCGAGCGCCGCGCGATCGGATCCAGCGCGCCGAAAGGCTCGTCCATCAGCAGGACCGGGGGGTCCGCGGCGAGCGCACGCGCCACTCCGACGCGCTGCCGCTGCCCGCCGGAGAGCTGCCGCGGCCGCCGCTCGCCGAACTCCGAAGCCGGAAGACCGACGAGCGCGAGGAGCTCTTCCGACCGCGCCGCTCTTTCCCTTTCATCCCAGCCGATCAAGCGCGGGACCGCCTCGACGTTCTTTCTCACGGTCCAGTGAGGAAAGAGTCCCGCCTCCTGGATGACGTAGCCCAGGCGCCGGCGCAGCGCGATCGGGTCCTCGCGCCGGACGTCACGGCCGAAGACGAGAACCTCTCCCGAATCGTGGTCGAGGAGGCGATTGACGAGCTTCAAGGCCGTCGTTTTTCCGCAGCCCGACGGACCGACGAGCGCGAGCGTCTCGCCCTCTCCGAGCGTCAGGGAGAGCCCGTCGAGGACCGGACGGCCGTCTCCGAAAGACTTGCGGACGTCCCGAAATTCGATGACGGCAGAGGACAAGCGGTTCGCTCTCGTTCCGAATCTAGCTTAGCCTCTCTCTCTGAGAGAATGGACGTGATGTCGCCGCTCTACGACGCGGTCGTAATCGGAGGGGGGCCCGGCGGCTCGACCGTGGCGACCGTTCTCGCCCGGGCTGGCCGCAAGGTCGCCCTTCTCGAGCGCGAGAAGTTCCCGCGTTTCCACGTCGGCGAGTCCCTTCTCCCCTACAACCTTCCGATCTTCGAGCGCTTGGGCGTGGCGGAAAAGGTCCGCTCCGCCGGGTTCCGAGAGAAGCGGGGAGCGTACTTTTGGAACGAAGAGTCGGGCGGCATCCGGCCGGTTAACTTCGCGACTGGGGTCGACGACAAGCATCCGTCCGCCTACCAGGTCAAGCGGGCGGATTTCGACCAGCTCCTGCTCTCCCACGCCGAGGAATCGGGGTCGGAAGTCCGGGAGGAGACGGCCGTCGCGCGCGTTCTCTTCGAGGGCGATCGCGCGGTGGGAGTGATCGCGCGCCCGCGAGGTGGAACCGACGAGGAGATCCGGGCGCGGGTCGTCGTCGATGCGTCGGGGCAGGACGCTCTTCTCTCGCGCCAGCTCGGAACCCGGCGCTTCGACGCGCGCTTGAAGCGCGCCGCGCTCTTCGCCCACTACGAAGGTTTTCGGTGGCCCGAGAATCACCGCCCGGGCGACATCCTCCTCCCGGTCGACCGCGGAGTCTGGTACTGGATCATTCCGTTCTCCGATGAGACGTGCAGCGTCGGCGCGGTGTTCGAGCCGTCGTTGACGCAGAGAGGCGCCGGGGAGAAAACGTCGCTCGAAGACCGCCTCGATTGGCTTCTTGCCCGCTCGGCGCGCATGACGGAGCTTCTCGCCGGATCGCGGCGGACGAGCCGGGTCTTCGGGATCTCCGATTACTCGACCTCCTCCGCCCGCGCCGCCGGAGAAGGATGGGCGCTCGTCGGGGACGCGGCGACCTTTCTCGACCCGGTCTTCTCGACCGGCGTCTTCCTGGCGATGGCCATGGGAGAGCGCGCGGCGCAGCGGATCGACCGGGCCCTGGAGCGTCCGGGAACCGTCCGCGCCGCCGACCTCCAGCCGTACTCCCGGGAGGCGCGCCGACTCGTAGCGCGGTTCCGGCGATTCGTGTATGCCTTCTACGACCCCGTCTTCTTCGAAGCGTTCTGCTCGAAGGAGCCGTTCGACAAGATGCGCGCCGCCGTCACGACGATCCTTTCCGGAGGGGTCGAGAGAATTCCCCTGGCGTCGCGGATCTGGATCGAGCTCGTATTCCTCTCGGTCGGCTTCGACCGATTCCGCAGAAAGCTCGGACTCGGTCCGAAACCGGAGAACGCCGCCGCCTAGCGCCGAGCCATCGGCTCAGCCGCCGAGCAGCTCTTTCTTCAAGTCCTGCTGGACGGGGTTCGCTCCGAGCCAGACGGAGAAGAGCGCGTCGGCGAAGTCTTTCCCCTCGATGACGCCCTTCTCGACGTTCTTCGCCGAGACGACCGTTCCCTTGCCCGGAACGTAGGTGAGCACGATTCGATCGCCTTTCTCGACGTCCGGAATCATGGAGTTCAGCCGGTCGAGACGCGCTTTCAAGGCGGTCTGCTGAGCTTTCGAGTTCTTCTCGAAGCCCTCGGTGATCGCTTCGGTGATCTTCGAATGGTCGAGGTTGCGCAGGAGGGAGAGCTGCATCTGCTTGACCTGGTCGGACGAGATCACGGCGCCGGCGTCATTCGACGGAGCCTCCAGATAGAGCCCCGCCACGTAGACCTTGAACACCACCTTCGTCCGCAGCCCCATGCCGTTCAACTTCAGCGTCTTGCCGTCGACGGTCATCGTGTCTGGGAGCGTGACCCCGGCGACCTCGCGCGCGAGAGTCGGAACCGCGGCGATCAGACACAGGAGCGCGGCCGCGATCGCTTTTTTCATGAGCACCTCTTCTTGCGAGAGCCTATCGCGTCCACTTTGGGTCTAACCGGTGTACCTCGCCCGGGCCAGGTCGACGATTTCGCGAATCAGGTCGGTATAGCTGCGACCCGCCTTCTTCGCCGCCATGGCGAACTCCGCGGTCGAGGCAAGCCACGGATTCGGGTTGGCCTCGATGACGAAGACCTCTCCCTTCTTCGTCAGCCGCATGTCGACTCGCCCGTAGTCGCGCAGCTTGAGAGCCTGATAGGTGGACAGCGCCGTCTCCGAGAGTCGCTTGATCGTGGACTCTTCGAGATCCTCGGCGATCGCAGACTTGGTCACTTTGTACGCTTCCGTTTCCTTGTCCCACTTGACTTCCTTGCCGGCGATCTTCGGCGTCCCTTTTGGAAGTTTGCTCAAGTCGAGCTCCACCATCGGCAGGACTTCCGGGCTCTCGTTGCCGATGATCGCGGCATAGATCTCCCGTCCCTCGATGTACTCCTCGATCAGAGCCGGCGAATTGAACTCCTCCTGGATGTAGTGAATGCGCTCCATCAGCTCCTTGATGCTCCCGACGACGGAACCGGTGTCGATGCCGATCGAGCCGTCTTCGGAAGTCGGCTTCACGATCAACGGGAAAGAAATGTCGTGCGAGTGGTCGAGTTTGCCGCGATAGGACGTCGCGAAGTAGGGTGTCTTGATCCCGTGGAAGGCGAAAATCTTCTTCGCGAGCGCCTTGTCCTGCGCGAGGTAGAGCGCGTGCGGGCCGGCGCCGGTGTAGCGGCAATCCAGCAGCTCGAGGTAGGCGGCGATGTTCATGTCCTTCGTGTCGTCGCCCGCATAGGACTCGGTCAGGTTGAAGACGAGGTCGGCATTGCAGCGCGAGAGCGCGACGAGGCTCTTCTCCTCGCCGTCGAGCACCTGGTAGAACGGTTCGTGGCCGAGCTTTCCGAGAGCGTCGAAGATCTCCTCGCGGTCCGCCTTCTCGCGCTTCTTTTTCCGCCGCTTGCCGCGGACGGGCTTCTCCGGAGGGGGCTCCGCGGGCTCCTCCTCCTCCCAGACGTCGTAGAGAACCGCGACCTTGAACCTCTCGGAGCTCATCCGGTCACGCCTGCACGAACTTTCCGCGCGTCAGATAGTTCATGGCGAGAGCCGTCGCGTAGACGGTGACTTCCGTCAGGTGCTCCTTCTCGCATTTCACTTCCGCTCTCAGACCGAGTTCCGCCACCTTCGACTCGATCGCCTCGACCAGGCCTTTGACGAGCGGCCGCTGAACGCCGGTCCAGTAGGTCAGCTTGTCGACCATCGCCTTGTGGTTCTCGCGAAGCAGATCGGCAGCCGGACGGACGCCTTTCTTCCTCCGCCGTGAGGCCTTGAAGATGTCGGTCAGGTCGGTCTCGAGCGGCAGCTCCTCGGCGGAGAGCGGCTCGACCAGCGCTTTGTCGTAGAAGTCGGCGACCGTGGTCTCCATCTCTTCGACGGTGATGTCGGTCCTTCCTTTCTGACGGAGCGGCTCGGCGTCGCCGAACTTGCGCGCCATTCGATCGACGTATTTCAACTTCGCGAGCGCCCCCCACCCGCGGTACTTTTTGCGCCAGTTGGACCGCGGAGTGAGCCACACGGCAAAGGTCTCGGCAAAGTCCTCGTCCGGGTGCTTCTGCGCGTACCACCCGTCGATGTGGCGGACGAAGCGCTTCGAGAAAGGGACCGGGCGATAGCTCTCGCGGTACGGCCTCCGGAACGGGCCGAACAGGCCTCGCCACTCGGGTGTCTCGTAGAGGCGGTACGCGTAGTTGAACGCGTGCCCGGCTTCGTGCCGCAGGTACATCATGATCTCGCGCTCGTCCTCGAGATCGTTCATCTCTTTCTCGAGCCGCGCGAGCTTCGGGTTCGCGAGGTAGAACGGGATTCCGATCACGGGCTCGCCCGACGGGCAGCCCCACTCGTCCGTGAGATAGCAGACCGGCCGGAACCTGCGGATCGCTTTACGCTCGAGCTCCCGGTAGAGCCGCTGGATCGAGCGCTCGAGCGGAGAGCCCTCGAGCTTGAGGCCCAGCTCCTTGATCGGCTTGGAAAGGATTTCCTGGACGTCCGGAGGCGCTTTTTCGAAGGCTTGCAAGGCTCTTCGGAAAGGGTAGCACGGCGCGTGGCTATTCCGTCGAGGACCTCATCTCGTTGCAGGTGAAGAAGCGCCGCGTTTTGCGAGTCGGTCGCGACGACGGGTCGAATCGAAGGGTCCCCGCTCCGTGCGCCGTTGACCGGCGGCGTGCAAGTCTCTACCCTTGAGAGCAATACATGGACATCCTTTTCCTCGGCCAGCTCCTCCATACAGTCGGGGCGGCACTCCTCGCCGCGATCTTTCTCTATCTTTCGCGCGGAAAGGGCAACCGCTCGCTGAACGCCGCGGGAGTGGCGTTCGTATTCCTCTCCCTCTCGCTCGCTTCGCTGCTTCTCCTCTCCGGACGACGCCTCCCCTTCGAGAACTTTCTCTTTCAGTACTGGAAGACTCTCTTCGTCGTCGCGCTCATCGTGGCGGCGCGACGGATGGACCGCCAGACGGCGCTCGCGCGACCCTTGACGGTCACCGCCGTCGTCGCCCTGCCCCTTTCACTCGGCCTCGTGTTCTGGGCAGGTCAGAGCGCGCTCTTCTACTCGATCCATGCCGGCCTCCTCGCGATCGCCTGGTGTGCGGTCGCGGTCCTGATCTTCGTCAGCCGCTCCTCCGGTCTCGGAAAACGGTTCGCGGGACTCCTCGCCTTGACGACCGCCGCCTTTCGGGCGGCCTATGCGGTGTCCTACGGGCTCGCAGCCACTCATGGACGGCCCGACAACGCGTTTCTCCTCTACGCCAGCTTCTACGACCTCTTTCTCGAGATGCTCTTCGGAATCGGGTTGATCATCTGGGCCATGGAGGAGACGGACGCGCGGCTTGCCGTCATTCACGCGCGCGCTCTCGACGACACGCGCCGGCGCAAGCGGCTCGCGTTGATCGATCCTCTGACCGAGGTCTACAACCGGCACTTTTTCGACGAGATCCGGCCGTCCCTCGATCGCGAAGCGGCGGGAGGGACGGTGGTTCTCGTGGACGTGGACGAGCTGAAGACGATCAACGACAACGAAGGACACGAAGAGGGGGACAAGGCGATCTGGACAATCGCAACCGGAATCAAGAAGCTCATTCGCGGAGCCGACTTCCTCATCCGATGGGGGGGAGACGAATTCCTGGTGATCCTTCCCGGTATGGACGAAGATCTCGCCAAGAGGCGGTTCTACATGCTCCCCGGCAAGATCGAGGAAGTGCGCCAGACCCCGCGGTTGAAGGAGCGCGCGTACCCGCGGTTTCTCGCGGCATCGGTGGGAGTCGCCCGTTTCTCGCGACGGGTCTCGATCGAGGAAGCGATCGAAAAGGCGGACGGGGTCATGTACGAGCGCAAGAAGGCTCACAAGGAAATGCGGGGATGAGACGGAGAGGAGCCCGATGAACTACCACTGGTCCGACTGTGATAGCTGCCACTGCCATCTCGCGGTCAACTGGATGGTGCGTTCGGGCGAGATCCTGGGGTCCGTGCGCCGATGGTCCGCCGATCGATCGATCAACGACGGGAAGCCATTCCAGATCCCGGCCGCCGACCACGCGGCCCCGATTCTCGTTTCGTGCGTCTGTGGCGCTCCGATTCCGCTTCCCGATCCGCCCGACGCCGTCGGCGGCGAACGCACCGATGACCTTCGCGTCAAACTGACTGCCGACTGAGGTTCCCGCGATCGATCCACGCCTCGCCGCCCACTCTTGAAACGGATTCCGATCGAGGACTCACTCGACCTGCACGCGTTCCTCCCGCGCGACGTCGCCAGTTTGGTGTCGGACTACCTCGAGGAAGCGCGGCGCCGCGGGTTTCGCGAGGTCCGGGTGATTCACGGAAAGGGGCGCGGAGTGCGGCGCGCGGAAGTCCGGCGGCTGCTCGCCCGGGACCCGCGGGTCGCGGATTTTTTCGATGCCCCGCCGGAACGGGGTGGCTTCGGCGCGACCGTCGTCGTTTTGAAGCCGAAAGCCTAGGCGGTCTCCATTTCGACCCGAACGGACATCGCGGCGCGCGCGACTTTGGAAATGATGCAGTACTTCTCCGAGAGCTGCAGCGTCTTCTCGATCCGGACTCGGTCCGCCTCGAAAAGAGCGGCCGGCACGTGCGCGTGGATGACCGCGCCCGTCATCCGGTAGCCGCCGGCCGGATCCTTCCCGAGTGTCCCCTGGATCCGGATGGCCGGCTCGGCATACGAGACCTGGAGCTTTTTCAGGAAGATCGCCCAGGTATTGACGAAGCAGGCCGCCATCGCGGCTAGGAGCAGCTCTTCCGGGTTTGCTGCCGTCGCGGGCTCGCCCGGCTTGCGGGATCCGGCGATCGGAATGGTCAAGCCGGCGTCGGGCAGCTGAATCTCGCCCACGCCCGCGCCGTCGCCGCGCCAGCTCGCCCAGGCGTGGAAGACCTGTCCAGGCTCGATCTCTTCTCCCGTCTCGCCGGACTTCTCCGCCGCCGCGCCGTCGGCCTGGGACTCGCGCGCGTTTTTCCCCGACGGGAAGTCCGCGTCCGCCATCGTCACCTCTTCGAAGGATCATAGAACGGTGAAGCGGCAGCCCAGGATCGCGATCGGCTTGATCGCCCTCGGTCTCGGAGCCGGCTGCGCGAGTCGGCCCCGCTCGACGGAGGAAGCAGTCCTCCGTCGGGCGAATCCGCCGGCCGTCGTCGAAGGCCGCGTCCGCGATCCGCAGGGACGTCCGGTCGCCGGCGTGGCGGTCCGAGGGTTGCCTCACGAAAGGGATCTCGGCTGGTCGGCGCCGTCGGTGACGGACGACGAGGGACGCTTCCGGCTCACGCTCGTCGCGCCGGGGGAATACGGCTTTCTGGTTTCGTGGAGAGGAATCACCATCGTCACCCCGCTGAAGGACGATCCTGCCCGGGTCCGGATCGCGCTAAGCGCCGGCGAGAAGCGGATGAACGTCGAGCTCGTGTTCCGCCGGGAGGAGTGGGATCGCGCGATCCTCTCCCCGCGCGCGCCTTAGAATCGCGCGATGGCGAGCGAACCGAGAACGACCCCGCCCCGCCGCGTCCGGTGCGCGATCAACGGCGAGGAGATCGACGTCTGGGAGGGATATCGCCTGTGGGACGCCGCCCTCGACGCGAACGCGCGTCTCTGGAAGTGGTGCGGCGGCAACGGCCTCTGCACCACCTGCGCGGTGCTGCCTCTCGCGGGAGGCGAAAACCTCTCCGAGCCGACGCACACGGAGAAGATTTCGGTTGCGATGTGGTGGCTGGGCAAGCCTCTCGCCTTCATCCGGAAGCGATGGAAGGGAAAGCCGATCCGGCTCGCCTGTCAGGCCTACGTCCGCGGCCCGGTCGAGGTCGTCGGCCTCTTCGGGAAGAAAGCGCGGAGGGTTCGCTCCGCGCACGGCTTGCGGTAGCCGGACGATCTTTGACTCGCGCGGCCCGGCGTTTCCTCTCCTTTCTATCCGCCGGCGCCGCTCTCTTCGTCGCGGGGTCGTGGCTCGCGTCGCGGCGCCTCGCAGCGCGGCTCGTGTCGGCGACCGGGCTCGGGCCGACCGCCGACCGGCACGAGGAGCTCCTCGCCGCGCTCTCCGGCGCCGCCGCCGTGGTGGAGGAGCTGCGGCATGCGGGCAGTGCCCTCGATCCGGTCGAGCTCGTCGCGACCTTCGCTTCGCCCGGCGATGCGGATCTGCGACCCACGCTTCTCTTCGTCCACGGAAAGGGGGGGCGCGCTTCGGAGTGGGAAGACGACGCTCTCCGCGCGCTCTCGCTCGGATACAACGTCCTCCTTCCGGACCTGCGCGGTCACGGCCGCTCCGGCGGGCGATATATGACGTACGGGTTTCTCGAGAAAGACGACCTCGTCAACGCGATCGCCGCGGTGCGGGAACGATGGAAGATCGACCCGCACCGCTTGGGAGTTCACTCCTGCTCGGCCGGCTCGTCCGTCGCGCTCGAGCTCGCCGCGAACCGCGCGGGTGTGCGCGCGCTCTGGCTCGAATCGCCGTTCGCCGACCCGCGGGAAATGGCGCGCCACTACCTCTCCGCGGCGACCGGTATCCCGCCGATCCTTCTCTCACTCGCCACGCGCTGGGCGGTTTCGGCAACGGTCGCGAGCGTCAAGAGAGATCTCGGGCTCGAGCACGCTGCCGGCGGGCTCGAGCGAGCCGATCCCGTCGCGGCGCTCGAGCGCGTGCGCTGTCCGGTTCTGCTGGTCTACGGCGAAGAGGATCGTCTGGTCCCGCCGCGTTTCGTCGAGCGCTTGATCGAGGCCCTGCCCCCGGGAAGCGCCGTCTTTCGCGCACCCGGAGCGGGGCACTGCCATCATCCGAACGAAGCCGCGAAGGTGGTGAAAGACGCGTACCTCGAGAAATGGACGGCGTTCTTCGGCCGACATCTACCGGTTCGAGGTTGAACCGCGCTTTCTCGGGTCCTCCGTCCTTCCTTTCAGCTGCCCGCACGCCGCGGAGGCGTCGGGCCCCCGGCTTCTACGGACGGTCACGGGAATCCGGGCCGCGGCGAGCGCGGCGGCAAACCGGTCGATCACCGGCTCCGTCGGCCGCTTCCAACCGGCGAGGTAGACGGGATCCTCGTTCAAAGGAATGACGTTCACTTTCGCGTCGATTCCGGCCAGAAGCCGCATCAGCCGTTTCGCGTCCCCGGGGGAATCGTTGCATCCCGCGATCAGCACGTACTCGACCGTGATCCGGCGGCGCGGCTCGAGCGGCCAGTCGCGCATCGCGCGGAGGAGACCCTCGAGCGGATACGTGCGGTTGATCGGCATCAGCGAGGCGCGGGTCTTATCGTCGGAGGCGTTCAGGGAAACCGCGAGATTGGGGCGGCGTGCGAGGGACGCGAATCGAGCGAAGGCCGGCGTGATGCCGGAGGTCGAGACGGTCACGCGACGCGACGGGACGACCTCGAAGAGGACGTCGAGCGCTCCCGTCACGCCGTCCGGATTCAAGAACGGCTCTCCCATCCCCATGAAGACGACCCGCAGCCCTTCGGCGCTCTGGTCGACGTCGTCGACGACCGCGTAGAGCTGTCCGAGGATCTCGCCGGCAGTCAGGTTGCGTCCGCCGCCCAGACGGCCCGTGACGCAGAACGCGCAATCCACCGCGCATCCCGTCTGGGAGGAAAGACAGACGGTGAATCGACCGCTCTTCTTCTCGGACCCCCGTGATCTTTGGCCTCGGATCCCCGGGCTCACCCCGGCGACAGCGCGAGCATCTTCGAACTCGTTGACCTGCGCGCCGCCCGGGTCGCCCGGCATGTAGACCGCCTCGATCAATGCGCCGTCGTTCAACCGCAGGGCGTACTTGACGCTGCCGTCCCGCGACTCTTCTCGCCGCACGATCGACGGCAGCCCGATCGGCATTTCGCGGTCGATCCGCTCGCGAATTCCCCGCGGCACCTCGTGAATGTCCGCTGCCGAGCGCGCTCCGCGACGGTGAAGCGCATCGAAGATCTGGCGCCCCCGATAGGCGGGAAGAGACCAGCTCTGTGCGAGCGACTCCCATTCCGAACGCGAGAGGCCGAGCGGGTGCGGAGAAGAAGTGGGTACCGTCACGTGTCGCGCGGGCGAGGCCCGGAGGCGTCGCGCGACGATCCTACAGCGCGAGAGGGCTCAGTCGCCCTTCAGCGCCCGGGAGCGTCGGGGAATCCGGGAGACGCGGACGAGGGGCGTCCGGCGGTTTCGCACCTTGCGGGTGGGATCGATCCCGAGGGATCGGAGGAAACGGAGATCCTTGACGTTAATCCGGAACGCCGCGCGCTCTTCGGTGGCCGGCTCCTTCTCTCCGCGGGATGAGGACCGAGACCGGGAGCCGCCGCGGCCCTCACGGCGGTTCACCCCCACCTTCGCGTCGAGGACCATGTAGAGGTTGTAGCCCTCGTCGCGGATCCGCTGGATCGACTCGTGCACGCGACCGGACCCGGAGATGGATTCGTTGATCGCCTGTCCGAGCTCCTTCAACATCTGGCGAAGGTGATCGTTCAGTTCCATGACCGCGGCGATTATGACTGCCGCTTCGCGGGACCGTCAAGCGTGTTTCCGTTTTCCGATTGGTGCTATTCTGATGGGCCGCATTCGCGCGTGGCGAGCACCAACCGCGCCCCGTTTTCACTTCCGATCAACCCATTTCGATGCGACGGCACCAGTGCTCGGGAAGCTCGTGCGCGCACGATTCGGGCGGACGCCAAGCGACGCGCGCGAACATCGCGGTGACTTCGCTCCCGAAGCCCGGCCGGAAACAGCGGCGCAGGCGCGCGCGAAAGTCTCCCCGCCCGCACCTCGCGACCGCGCGTCCGATGCTCGCGTCGCTCATCCGCTCGTAGCGGAACCGCGCCGCCAGCGAAGCGCGAGCGAGCGGAAGCGCGAGCTCGTCGCGGAGACCGTCGAAAGATTTTCCGCGCGCCATGCTCTCCGCGGCGAGCA
>WNFV01009518.1_pt1 | contig 11088 bp, 10 predicted proteins | sample 5400101 | NCBI WGS metagenome assembly WNFV01 (sample SAMN13153361, study PRJNA577476) | soil metagenome | isolation source: 115 cm soil or saprolite under grassland replicate 1 | place: USA:California | collected 2016-06-15
GCGAGCGGCCGCGGTCGACGCGGTAGAAGCGCTCGGTGAGCCGCGGGATGTGCTCGGCCTCGATGCCGACGCCGGTGTCCTCGACGGCGAATTCCGCGCCTTTCTGCGAAGCGCGCCAGAGAAGGCGCACTTCGCCCCCCGACGGTGTGTAGCGGATCGCGTTGCTCGCGAGGTTGCCGAAGGCGCTCGCGATCTCGGACTCCGAACCGAGCAGATCGAATCCCGGCTCGGCGTCGAGCATGACTCGATGACGTCCTGCCGACAGGCTCTCGGCCTCACCACGAATCCGCGCAAGGAGCGAGGTCACCTCCACGCGCTCTTCCTGGGGCGGCTCCGGCGCCGATTCGAGCGTCGAGAGCGTCAGCAGGTCGTCGATGATGCGCTGCATGCGCCGGCTCTGCTCGGCCATGAGCTTGAGGTAATCGCGCGAGCGCTCCGGGTCCAGCTTCAGCTCCTTGATCGTTTCGAGAAAGCCGACGAGGACCGTAAGCGGGGTGCGCAGCTCGTGCGATACGTTCGCCACAAAGTCCCGACGCATGGTCTCGATCCTGAAAAACTGGGTGATGTCGCGCGAGAGCAGCAGGTGCTGCGACTCGACATAGGGGACGAGCTGGATCGACAGGACCAGCCCGTCGGTGCGCGCCGTTTTCAGCTGCAGCGGCTTGGAAAAATCGCCCGCCGCGACATATTCGACGAACTCCGGCTGGCGCACGAGATTGGTGATGGGCTGGCCGCGGTCCCCGTCGGCGCTGACGCCGAAGTGCGCCTCCGCGGAATCGTTGCACCAGAGGATGCGACACTCGGCGTCCAGAATCGCGACGCCATACGGCAGGGCGCGGCCGGCCTGCCGGGAGCGCGCGAGCAGCCGCGCGAGTTGCTGGCGCTGACGCACTTCGGCGCGCTGGCGCCGATAGAGCAGCGTGAAGACCTCTTGCCACGCGCCGGTGCCCTCCGGCACGGATTCCGACAGCGAGCGCGAAGCCCACTCGCGCAGCCGGTGAAGATGCCGGGCATGGTGAACCACGAGCCCGGCGAGCCCGATACAGAACAACCCCCAACCCCAAACCGATCCGAAGAGGAAGCCGGCGAGGAACGCGGGAACTGCGATGCCCAGAACGGCGAGCGCGGTTCGAACCAGGAGGTCGCTCATACCAGATCGGACAGGACCAGGAGCCATACGGCCGCGGCGGTGGCGAGGCTCAGAAACACCGCGGCGCTGCCGAGATCCTTGGCGCGCTTCGCGAGCAGATGGTTCTCCAGGGATATGCGGTCGACTGCCGCCTCCAGCGCCGAATTGATCAGCTCGATGACGAGCACGAGCAGCACGCTCGCGATCATCAGGGCCCTCGCAGTCCCGCCCGCTGGAACGAAGAACGCCGCCGGAACGAGGACCACGGCGAACAACAATTCCAGGCGAAAGGCCTCCTCGTGCCGGAACGCGGCCGCAAGACCTTGCAGGGAATAGCGAAGCGCGTTCAGCAGACGGCGCACACCGCGTGCACCTTTGAAAGGGCTTTCCTGCATCACCTTTGCTCCCGGTATCCCCCGAGCCGGAATTTCATTGCGCGGCGCGCCGGAAGCGATACCCGGTGCCGCGGACCGTTTCCACCAGGCAATCGAGCCGGCTTGCCTCCAGCGCCTGGCGAAGCCGGCGAATGTGCACGTCCACGGTGCGCTCCTCGACGAAGACGTGATCGCCCCAGACTTCATCGAGCAGCTGCGCGCGGCTGTAGACGCGCTCGGGATGGGTCATGAGGAAATGCAGCATCCTGAACTCGGTCGGCCCGAGATCGACGTTCGTGCCTGCGGCGCTCACGCGATGCGCGACCGGGTCGAGCTTGAGGCCCGCGATCTCGACGATGTCGTCGGTGAGCTGCGGCGCGCGGCGCCGCATCACCGCCTTGATGCGCGCCAGGAGCTCCCGCGGCGAAAAAGGCTTGGTCACGTAGTCGTCGGCGCCGCTTTCGAGCCCCTCGATCGTGTCCCGCTCCTCGGCTCGGGCGGTGAGCATGATGATCGGGATGTCCTTGGTGCGCTGGTCGGCGCGCAACTGGCGCGCAAAGTTCAGCCCCGGAGGTCCGGGCAGCATCCAGTCGAGCAGCACCAAGTCGGGCAGCGCTTCGCGCACCAGCGCCTCGGCTTCGGGCACGTTCGCCGCCCGCAGCACCTGGTGGCCGGCGTGCTCGAGATTGACCGCGATGAGCTCCTGGATCGCCGGCTCGTCTTCGACAACCAGGATCGCTCCGCCCACAGCCTTCCTGCTTTCGCCCGACGCCGAGCGCATCAGCTCAGCGCCTCGCGCTCGAGCACGTCCGCCGTGGTGTGGCGAACGTCGGTGCCTTTCACGATGTAGATCACGTTCTCGGCGATGTTCTTGGCGTGGTCGCCGATGCGCTCGATCGCCTTGGCGATCCAGACGATCTCGAGCGCGGTCGAGATCGTGCGCGGATCCTCCATCATGAAGGTGATGAGTTGGCGCAGGATCGAGCGGAACTCGGTGTCGATCGCCACGTCCTGCCGGATGACGCTCGCCGCGTGGGCCGCGTCGAGGCGCGCGAACGCGTCCAGCGCCTGGTGCAGCATCGAGAGCGCGATATCGGCGGCGTGCCGGATGTTGGCGAAACGCTGCAGGTCCGCGCGCCCGCTCTCGTGGATCTGGCGGGACATGCGCGCCACCTTCTCCGCTTCGTCGCCGATTCTCTCGAGGTCGGTCACCGTCTTGCTGATCGCCATGATCAGGCGCAGGTCGCTCGCCGCCGGCTGACGCTTGACGATGATGTGGCTGCAATCGTTGTCGATGCTGACCTCGCAGCCGTTCACCCGGGGCTCGTTCGCAATCACCTGGTCGATCAGACTCTGGTCGCCGGTCGCAAATGCGTCGATCGCGCCGCGGATCTGGGCCTCGACCAGGCCGCCCATCTGCAGCACGCCCGAGCGCAAGGTCTCGAGGTCGCTGTCGTATTGCTTGGAAAGGTGTTCGCTGCCCATATCGCCGCTCCTCGTCAACCGAACCGTCCGGTGATGTAGTCTTCAGTCTCCTTTTTCTTCGGCTTGATGAAGATCTCGTCGGTCACGCCGAACTCGATCAGTTCGCCCAGATACATGTACGCAGTGTAGTCCGAAACGCGCGCCGCCTGCTGCATGTTGTGGGTGACCATTACGATCGTGTAGTCGTGCTTAAGCTCGTGCACCAGCTCCTCGATGCGGCCGGTGGAGATCGGATCGAGCGCCGAGGCCGGCTCGTCCAGGAGCAGCACCTCGGGCCTGACCGCGATGCAGCGCGCGATGCACAGGCGCTGCTGCTGCCCGCCCGAGAGGCTCGTGCCGCTTTGCTTGAGCTTCCCCTTCGCTTCTTCCCAGAGCGCCGCCTTGCGCAAGGCCCATTCCACGCGCTCGTCCATCTCGCGCGGCGAAAGACTCTCGTACAGCCGCACGCCGAACGCGATGTTGTGGTAGATCGACATGGGAAACGGCGTCGGCTTCTGAAACACCATGCCGACCTTGGCGCGCAGCCTGTTCAAGTCCTGGCGAGGCGAGAGGATGTCCTCGCCGTCGAGGAGGATCTCGCCTTTGGCTTCCTGCTTGGGATAAAGCGCGTACATGCGGTTGAAAGTGCGCAGCAGCGTCGACTTGCCGCAGCCGGAGGGGCCGATGAACGCGGTGACCTTGCGCTCCGGGATATCGAGATTGACGTCCTTGAGAGCCTGGAATCCGCCGTAGAAGAAGCTCAGCTTCTTGACCCGGATCTTCTGGACCACGGTTTGTTCGGCAGGTTGCAGGACGGCGGCGTTCATGATTTCACTCATCAATACGTCGCGGCCCGGTTGCGGAAAAACACGCGCGCCAGAATATTGAGCAGAAGCACGCCGAGCGTGATCAGCAAAGCGCCTGCCCATGCGAGCTTGTGCCAGTCCTCATAAGGACTCATGGCGAACTGGAAGATGACTACCGGAAGGTTGGCCATCGGCGAATTCATGTTGGACGTCCAGAACTGGTTGTTGAGCGCGGTGAAGAGCAGCGGCGCGGTCTCGCCGCTGATCCGCGCCACCGCAAGCAGGATGCCGGTGATGATGCCCGCTTTCGCGGCGCGCACGGTCACGAGCGCGATCACCTTCCACTGCGGCGCGCCGAGCGCCGCCGCGGCTTCGCGCAGGCTGTCCGGGACCAGGCGCAGCATGTTTTCCGTCGTGCGGATCACCACGGGAATCACGATCAGGGCGAGCGCCATGGCGCCGGCCCAGGCGGAGAAATGCCCGACGCGGATCACGTAAGCTTCATAGATGAACAAGCCGACGACGATCGACGGGGCGGAGAGCAGGATGTCGTTGATGAAACGCGTCGCGGGCGCGAGCCATCCGCGGCTTCCGAATTCGGCGAGGTAGATGCCCGCCATGATCCCTATGGGCGTACCGAGCAGGGTGCCCGCCGCATCCATGAGCAGGCTCCCCATGATCGCGTTCCAGAGCCCGCCATCGCTGCCGGGCGGGGGAGTCATCTGCAGAAAAAGCTTGGGACTCAAGCCGCCGAATCCCGCGTCGAACAAGGTGACGAGGATCCAGCCGAGCCAGAACAGCCCGAACAGCATGGTGAGCAGCGAAACCGTCAGGTTGAACCGATTGACGAGCAGCCGGCGCGTATACAGGCTCATGCTCAGGTCTTCTGGCCTTCGCCGCGCGCCAGGCGCATCAGGAGCAGCTTCGACAAGGCCAATACCACGAAGGTGATCAGGAACAGGATCAGGCCGAGCTCGATCAACGCCGAGAGATAGAGATCGCCGACCGCCTCGGTGAACTCGTTGGCCAGGGCCGAGGCGATGCTGTTGCCGGGCTCCATGAGCGAGGCGCTGAGCCGGTGGGCGTTGCCGATCACGAAAGTGACGGCCATGGTCTCGCCGAGCGCGCGGCCGAGCCCGAGCATCACGCCGCCGACGACCCCGATCTTGGTATAAGGCAGCACGACGTTCCAGACCACTTCCCAGGTCGTCGAGCCGAGCGCATAGGCCGATTCCTTGAGCACCGCGGGGACGACCTCGAAAACATCGCGCATCACCGAGGCGATGAACGGGATCACCATGATGGAGAGGATGATGCCCGCGGTCAGCATGCCGATTCCCAAAGGAGGCCCCTGGAACAGGATTCCGAGGAGCGGGACCGAGCCCAGGGTGCTCTTCAGCGCGGGCTGGATGTAAGTTGAAAACACCGGCGCGAAGACGAACAGTCCCCACATGCCGTAGATGATGCTGGGGATCGCGGCCAGCAGCTCGATCGCGGTGCCCAGGGGCCGGCGCAGCCAGATCGGGGACAGCTCGGTCAGGAAGAGCGCGATGCCGAAGCTCACCGGAATGCCGATGAGGAGCGCGATCGCCGAGGTGGCCAGCGTTCCGACGATCGGGACCAGAGCGCCGAACTGCTCGGTGACGGGATTCCATTCGGCGCTGGCAAAAAAGCCGAAGCCGAATGCCCGTATCGACGGCAGGCTGCCGGCCAGGAGCGAGAGCAGGATTCCGGCCAGAAGCGCCAGCACCAGAAACGCGAAAAGCCGCGTGGCGTGACGGAACAGCTGATCCAGCCGACGGTGTTTCCTCAGGCTTGCGTCCGCAATCGTCTTCGACATGGGCGCGGCAGGGACCGCTGGCGCGCGCCCCCGCAATGAATTGACGACCGCGCTCATTGTAAGTGCCCGGCGCCGATCCTGCCGGCTGGGGCCCCTCTCACCACACCGGCTTGCCGCTCGCGTCCTTGATCTGGCTCTTCCACGACATCTGGATCAACCGGACCACGGCGTCGGGCAGCGGCACGTAGTCCAGGTCCATCGCCAGCTTGTCGCCGTCGGCGTAGGCCCAGTCGAAGAATTTCAGCACCTCTTTCGCCCGGTCCGGCTTTTCCTGGGACTTGTAGACGAGAATGAAAGTCGCGCCGCTGATCGGCCAGCTGTTCCTGCCGGGCTGGTCGGTGAGGATGAGGTACATGCCGGGCGCCTTGCCCCACTGCGCCCCCGCCGCCGCGGCCTTGAACGAATCGATGTTCGGCGCCACGAAATTGCCGTCCCGGTTCCTGAGGAGCGCGTAGACCAGCTTGTTCTGCAGCGCGTAGGCGTACTCGACGTAACCGATCGCGCCGCCGATCCGCTGCACGTACGACGCGACGCCCTCATTGCCTTTGCCGCCCACGCCGGCGGGCCAGTTCACCGACGTGCCTTCGCCCACTTTTTCCTTCCATTCGGGGCTCACCTTCGACAGGTAGTTGACCCAGATGAACGTGGTTCCCGATCCGTCGGAGCGGTGCACGACGGTGACCTCCTGATCGGGCAGCTTCAGGCCCGGATTGAGGCTCGTCAGGACAGGATCGCTCCACTTCCTGATCTTTCCCAGGTAAATGTCCGCGAGAACCGGTCCGGTGAGCTTCAGATCTCCGGGTTTGACTCCGGGAAGATTGACGACGGGAACGTCGCCGCCGATGACCGTCGGAAACTGCAGCAGACCGCCCTTGTCGAGCTCTTCCGGCTTGAGCGGCATGTCGGACGCGCCGAAATCGACCGTCTTGTTCTGGATCTGCCGGATGCCGCCGCCCGAGCCGATCGACTGATAGTTGAGGCTGTTGCCGGTCTTCGCCTTGTAGGCCTCCGCCCACTTGGCGTAAATCGGATATGGGAACGTCGCTCCGGCTCCGGTAATCTCGGCGCCGAACCCAGCCTGGCCTGCCAGGACGAGAGTCATCCCGGCGCCGAGCGCTTTGAGGAAACGCGTGACTTGCATAAACACCCCTCGCTTTCGTGAACACATGAACGTCACGCATGGTAAGGGGAGGACATTTCAATAACGTTACAGTCGGCGCCGGCGCGGCGCCGCAAGATCAACTCCATGATCGCTCCTCGAGGTGTATCGCGGTCGACCGCATGTCGAAACCCAACGGCTGCAGCGATCGGCGCGTTGTTCTGACGCGAAATAATTCTTGCTGCTTTCGTAATTATGTGCAATGCTGCGCACAAGATTTTTTATGATCGCGCGTCGAAATTGAGGAAATGAGCAAACAGGATCGGGAATTCACAACGGATGAGCGAGCAGTTTGAGTTCATCCGCAGAAAACCTTCCGCGTCGCTCCTCCTGCCGGGGCGACAAAAGAATTCGGTGCGCCGGGCCCGTCCCGGCGGTCGAATCGCCCGCTGCGGTACTTGCGGGTGTTTTGCTTCTCAACTTTTGACGGAGGTCAGTAATGGCTAAGAAGAGAAGAGCCAAGAAAGCTGCGAAAAAGAGGAAGTAGGTAACGACAGCACGTCGGCGAGAAACCCGCGAACAAGAAATCCGCCGTAACGAAAGGCGGTCACGGTAGCGATCGGGTAACCGGCCGGGCGAGCTGCGGCGAAACCGGCAGCGCCATGGAAGGCGTTTCGGCGCCTTCCGCAACCGGCAGCGCCCGGGGCATAACTGCCCCGAACCCCGCGGCAACCCAGCCAACGAACTCCGTCCTTACTGCGCGGGTTGCGAATGGGCTGCGGTCGGTCCGGGGCCTTGCGCTCCGGGCTGAACCGCAGACATTCGGTTGTGGTTTACCTTTTGAGCTTTTCCAGGAAATGCTTCCTGAATTTTGCGACTTTCGGTCTGACGACGAAAGCGCAGTAGGGCTGGGCGGGATTGCGCCGGAAGTATTCCTGGTGGTAGTTCTCCGCCGCGTAGAACTTTGACGCCGGCACGACCTCGGTGACGATGGGGTCGTCGTAGACCTTCCCGGCGCCGAGATCGGCAATCACCCGTTCCGCCGCGGCCTTCTGCGCCGCCGAATGGTAGAAGATCGCCGAGCGGTATTGCGTCCCGGCGTCGTTTCCCTGCCGGTTGAGCGTCGTCGGGTCGTGGATCACAAAGAACACTTCGAGGATTTCCTTGAAGGACACCGATTTCGGGTCGAAGCTGAGTTGGACCACCTCGGCATGGCCGGTCTCCCCCGAGCAGACATCCTCGTAGCTGGGGTTCGCCGTACTCCCTCCCATATAGCCGGATTCGACCGACTCCACCCCTTTCAGGTCGTTGTATACGGCTTCCAGGCACCAGAAGCAGCCTCCGGCGAGAGTGGCGATTTCCCTGTCCGAGTCGATCATGTTGTTTGCCTTTTCTCCGGAGTTGCGTGCTATTTTGTCGGGTCGAGGCCGACCACATTACAGTATGACGAACTCGGTCCGCAGCCAAGCCCGGCGCGCCCCCGCATGAACTTCCCGGAGGAATCCAACATGATTGCTTTGCGCAGCCTCATTGCAGCCCTCCTCGCCGCCCCTGCGCTCGCCTGCTTCGCCCAGCAACCCCCTGCCGGACACGCGCTAGCCACATTCGCGGGCGGCTGCTTCTGGTGCATGGAGCCGCCCTACGACGCTTTGCCCGGGGTGATCTCCACGACTTCGGGCTATATGGGGGGGAGCAAGAGAAATCCCACCTACGAGGAGGTTTCCTCGGGGGCCACCGGCCACGCGGAGGTCGTGCAGGTCGCCTACGACCCCGGGAAGGTGAGCTATGAAAAGCTCCTCGAGGTGTTCTGGAAAAACGTCGACCCGACCGTGCGCGACCGGCAGTTCTGCGACATCGGCAGCCAGTACCGCACGGCGATCTTCTACCACACCGAAGACCAGAAACGCCTGGCCGAAGCCTCCAAAGCGGCGCTCATGAAGGCGAAGCCCTTCAAGGACGCCATCGTCACTCCCATCGTCGCGGCCGGACCGTTCTGGCCGGCCGAGGACTATCACCAGGATTTCTACGTCAAGAATCCGGTGCGCTACAAGTTCTACCGCACCGGCTGCGGGCGCGACGCCAGGTTGAAGGAGCTGTGGGGTAGCGCGCCGCACTGAAGGCGCCCGGGCGCAGCCGAAAGAGTGAAGGTGGATCAACTCAGCCTCCAGCCTGCGGATGCGGAGGCGAACCAGCCGCCGCCGCTGGTCGGCTACAACGCCTGGTCGCGGGACCCGATCCTCGCCGGGGCGGTCGAGCGCGAAGGCGGCGGCTGGATCGCCGAGCGCGCGAGCCGCATGGGAGAGCTCGTCGGCAGCGAGCGCCTGCAGACGCTTGCGGCGCAGGCGAACCGCCACCTGCCCGAGCTGAGAACGCACGACCGTTTCGGCAACCGCGTCGACGCGGTCGAATACCACCCCGCCTACCACGAGCTGATGGCGCTCGCCTTCGGCGCCGGGCTGCATTCGCTCGCCTGGGCGGAAAAGAGGCGCGGCGCATGGGTCGCCCGCGCGGCGCTCAACTATCTGTGGAACCAGGGCGAGAACGGCGTCGCCTGCCCGGTGACGATGAGCTTCGCGTCGGTGCAGGTGTTGCGCAACGACAAGAAGCTCGCCGCCGAGTGGGAGCCGAAGCTGCTCGCCTGCGACTATGATCCGCGCCCGCTGCCTCTTGCGCAGAAGCGCGCGGTCACCATCGGCATGGCGATGACCGAGAGGCAGGGCGGTTCGGACCTGCGCGCGAATTCGACGCGGGCCGCGCCGGCGGGCGGGGGCGGAGGCGAATACGAATTGAACGGGCAGAAGTGGTTTTGCTCGGCCCCGATGAGCGACGCTTTCTTCACCCTCGCGCGCACCGAAGCGGGCTTGAGCTGCTTTTTCGCGCCACGCTCGCTTCCCGACGGCACCCGCAACCCTTTTCTCATCCAGCGCCTCAAGGACAAATGCGGCAATCGCTCCAATGCCTCCTCCGAGATCGAATACCGCGGCACCCGCGCGCGGCTGATCGGCGAGGAGGGGCGCGGCATCGCCACGCTGATCGAGATGGCGCACCTCACGCGTTTCGACATCGTCGTCGCCTGCGCGGGGATGATGCGCGCGGCGCTCAACCAGGCGCTGCACCACGCGGCGCACCGAATGGCCTTCGGGCGGCGGCTCGTCGAGCAGCCGCTCATGCAAAACGTGCTCGCCGACCTCGCCCTGGAGACCGAGGCCGCGGCCCTGATCGCGTTTCGCCTTGCGCGCGCCTTCGACCGCTCGGGCGATGACGAACGCGAGCGGCTGTTGATGCGCCTGATGACCCCGGTCGCCAAGTACTGGCTGTGCAAGCGCGTGCCTGCGCTCGCCGTCGAGGCGATGGAGTGCCTCGGTGGAAACGGCTACGTCGAGGAGGCGCCGCTTGCGCGTTTGTACCGCGAGGCGCCGCTGAACGGCATCTGGGAAGGCTCCGGAAACGTCGTTTGCCTCGACGTGCTGCGCTCGATCCAGAAGGAGCCCGCGAGCCTCGAGGCGCTGCTCGGGGAAATCAACCGCGGCGGCGAACGCGTCGGTAAAGGTGCCGCGGCGATCTGCCGGTTGCTGAAGGAAACCGGCAACGTGGAGGTGCAGGCGCGCCGCATCGTCGAATCCATCGCGATCGCGCTCCAGGCGAGCCTCATGGCGCAGCACGCCTCGCGCGAAGCCGGCGACGCTTTCTGCGCTTCGCGACTGGAGGGCGACTGGGGTCGCGCGTTCGGCACGCTGCCTTCGACTACGCCCTGCGAAGCGATCGTCAAGCGTGCGCGGCTCGCCGCCTAAATCGGCTACTCCGCGCGCTGGAAACTGATGTCACCGTAGTAGGCGTGCACCTTTTCCCCGGGCCGCTCAGTCCGGGAAAGACAAGTGCGCGATGCCGGGCCAGAAGGGAAACGGGCGCCTCGCGGCGCCCGTTTCAGAGAGGAGTTCCTCTTCGCCTGACCGGATCAGAAATTGTGCATCACCCCGACGCCGATAATCCTCGGATCGGCCCCGACGCTGCCGGCCGGGAGGCCGGGGACGGACACCAGCCGTAAGGGTATTCGCCGAGGTCATCCAGCCGCCGATGTAGTCCATGTTGTAGTTCGACTGGTTGCGGATGGCGGCGTAATTGAAGTAGGCGCCGGTGCGCTTGGAGAAGTTGTAGCGCGCCCCGAGCGTCCACGCGGTGGCGCCGGTGTCGTCGCACAGGCCCGCCGTCACGCAGCCGGTGATGTGGTTGACCTTCGCCCACTGGGCGAGCGCCTGCCAGTTGCCCAAGGCATGTTCCCAGTTCAGGCCCCAGCTCGTCTGCGTCACGCTGGTCGCCGCCGCATCGGGCGGAGTGAGACCCAGTGCCGTCGCCGTAGCAAGCCCCAGCGCAACGGC
>WNFV01009083.1_pt1 | contig 11086 bp, 16 predicted proteins | sample 5400101 | NCBI WGS metagenome assembly WNFV01 (sample SAMN13153361, study PRJNA577476) | soil metagenome | isolation source: 115 cm soil or saprolite under grassland replicate 1 | place: USA:California | collected 2016-06-15
CATGGATGAGAGGGATGGTCTTGCTGACCAATCTCCTGATCGTGGCCTACCTCGTGACGGTCCGATTGTTGAGTCGGTCCAACCTGTCATCCTGAGCGAAGCGAAGGATCTCCTCTCGTGACTTTCGATATTCTCGGGGCAGATCCCTCGTCGCTGCGCTCGCGCCGTCGCCATAGCGGCTTTGGCGCGTCGGCGAGCTCGGGATGACAGGATAGGATGTGTTCACCCGAGTCGTAAGTTGGCGGGAAATAATGGATGATTTCAGGACCGACCCCGTCTCACCCCACCCCAGTTCTCGAGCAGCTCCCTCCGGTGGATCTCCGCCCATGCGGTGACGAGGCGCGCCTGCCGGACCGGAAGACTCCCGCCGATGATCTCGATGTCGTCGACCGCCAAATACTCCAACGCCGCTCTGTTAATAGGCGTGGAAATGGGGCCGATGGTGTGGAGCACCAGCCTCCACAAACGGTCTTCAGGAGTGTGAGATGCCCGGGTCGTGGGAACGCTTTTTCTGCTCGCCTCGAACTTCCCGGCGATCCGGACCCTCGAACTCCTCGACCTGGTCCTCGAACGCCTCCTTCTCCTCACGTGTCATGCGGTCGTCCGGCGTCTGAGGTCTGTCCTTCGTGCTTTCCGGATCGGTCATGGGAAACCCCCTTCCGCCGCAATGACTGCTAATTCGACTTGGACAAGTTGAGGTTGCTCGCCATCGCGGGCTTCGGTCCACCGAGAGTACCCATGTAGGTTATATCGACAACCGCGCCGACCTTCAGCCCTTCGAGCTTCTGAAAGGTGAATCGGTACACTTTGCCGATCCGCCGCCACGGCAGTAAAGATCTTGTCCTTATCGTTGATCTCTTTGATCCTGAGATTCTTGATATTGGACTTGGTGGTGCTGTCTCCCGTCCTCGCCGGCCCCTCCATCGGCTTGGGTGTGGGCTTCTTGTCAGCGATGGCAGAGCTGCCCAGAGATACAAAAACGAAGGTTGCTGCGAATCTCTTCATGGAGTTCTCCCTTCACTGTGACTCTTCGACGCTTGGTTCAGAAATGCTACCGGAACTCCAGGGCAGGCGCGAAGTCATCGCCTAACCCATTGAAAACAGGGTACCTCGATGAGCACCTGCGGCGTCCACCGGGGCACGATGGCAAACGGCGACAAGTACTACCCGATATTCAAGCCCGCCCCCGTCTCACCCACAATCAGCCCCTGATGAAGTCTGCCGGGGTGACGACCAGAACGCCGGCGATCCTTGTGCCGAAGTAACGGCCGAAATCCTTGAAGTCCCCGGTGATGAGATGCGCCGCTTCCGCCGCGATGGCGGCTTTCAGGACGGGATGGTCTTTGTCCGGCAGTTGGACGCTGGCAGGCATCGGCGCATCGGATTCCGCAACGATGCGCATCTGCGACAGGAGACTCTCGAGCCGAGCTCGTTGGTCGGGGGACGTCAGGTTCCTGCGAGCCTCCTCGACGGCGTAGGCGGAGGTCACGAGCTCCGCCCCCGGGCGATTCCACAAGCGCATCAGGCGCGACTTCTCTCGGTACGCCGCCGAGAAGAGGACGTTGGCATCGAGGAAAGCGCGCGACATGCCCTTGGTCTTGACTCTCCCGGCCGCCGCTCTTCTCCCTCTCCCGGCGGGAGAGGGTTGGGGTGAGGGGACTCGCGAGGCGAATGCCTGCAGCGAAAGCCCACACTACCGCTTGCGCGGTTTACGATGCCGGATCTTCGAAGGCTCGAGTCCCATTCGGCGGACCTCCGCCTGAGCCCGCCGGTAGTCCTCCTCATCAACGGCATTGGTGAGAAGGAACTCCGCCTTGCGCTCCGGCGTCGATATCCTCGGGGCAGATCCCTCGTCGCTGCGCTCCTCGGGATGACAGGGTAGGAGTGTTCGCCCGAGGCACTGGCTCGCTATTTCCGGGACAGGACACTAGCGACGTTCTGGAAAACCAGTTTGACTGGGTCGAGTCGAGGACGTCGAACGCCGCTCAGCGCCCTGAGGCGGCCGGGAGGACTTCGAACCCCATCTGGCGGAAATGTCGGTCGGTCGTGAGGACTTGTTTGAGCTTGAGCTCCTTCATCACGACGAAGCTCGTGCAGTCCGTAAAGGAATAGCTCTTGTCCCGGTGACGAAAGAAGACGGCACGCGCCTTATCCGCGCGAGCCATGCCGATCCATTCCCACCGCAGCCGTGAGCTGCCCTCGAGCTGCGCCCACCAGCCCTCCGCGGCGGCCAGCGTCAGCCGGATGCGAATGAGTGTGAGAGTCTCGTCGATGACGTAGTCGGTGGTCACCAGCACGCTCTCGCTTTTAAGCGCCGTGTCGCGCGACTGGAGAGCTCGATGATGCGCAGGATCCGCCTCGTCCGCGCAGGCCATCCACCCCGCGGTGTCGACGAACAGGCCTTTCACTGCTCCCTATATAGCGTCAGATCATGCTCCGAGGCTGTGAGGTCGTCCTTCGATCGGCCAACCGGCTTTGCGCGATAGAGAGAATCGCTTTCCAGGGGGAGGCGCGGCACGGCCGACTCGTCAACCGGAACGATCTGAAACGCCGGCCGGCTGCGGTAGATGACCGTGAACCGGGCTCCCCGGCGCACCCGCTCGACAACCTCGGGCAACGCGGCCCGGAGCTCTTTGGCATTGATGGTGATCGCCATGGCCACGTCTCCTCTCTAGTTCATCTTAAGTTGAACATATCTTTGGCCGGTGGTCAACCCTGGGACCGGCTTTGACCAGCTGGGGAAGTCCTGCCGATTTCGCATCAATCTGTGCACTTGCGTGGTCGAAGGCAAGGCCCCGGACGTCTGGTCGCGTTGGCTCGATCGTTCCTCCACTTCTTCCGTTAACGCCTTCAACTGGACTAAAGACCGAGCGCCTTCAAGAGCTTCGCGGTGGGATAGATTTCCGTGCGCAACGCGATTCCGCGAAAATACATGCGCCTGACCTGGGACGACGGCGCGCCCGTGCAAGTCGGCTTCACATCGAAAGGAGCCGCGAAGAGCGCCGTGGCTGTGGCGCATCAGAAGCTTCCCGACCGGTCAGCCGCGGATGCGATGAAGAGGGTCTGGAGCGAGCACTTCGATGACTCGGTCAACTTCTCTCTTGGCTGCCCATGGGGCGCAGGTACACAGCCTGCGCCCCACTTCTCTCGCCGTTACTACTTCTTCGCGGGCGCCTTCCCGGCCTCCACAGGCAAGAGGTCGAACTTTCCGGTGCTTTCGATAAAGAAGACGCACTCGGAGGCCTTGTCGCAGCTCGTCGTGTGCCGGTAGTTTCCGCCGGGCTGCATCAGGTAGGAACCGGGTCCCAGCCGGAATTCGGGCTTTCCTTCCGGTGCCTGAACGAACGTGCCCGATACGACGACGATCTTGCAGGCGTTTGTGTGCGTATGGAGTGGAGCCGCGAATCCGGCCGGAAACTTGGTGAATGCGCCGAACGCGCCCTTCGTGTGGTCACCCCAGAGATCCGCGATCTTGACTCCCGGGGCGCCGGTAGGATCGAGGTCGGTCCACTTCAGATCTCCGGCCGGCATGACGACGGGCGCGCCTGCCTTCGCCTTCGGAGCGCCCTTCGCCTTCGCCTCTCCGGCTCCCTGTGCCAGAACCGCCGCCGCCAACAAGAATGACAACGCAAACGCCAGGATGTTTCTTGCCCTCATCGAACCCTCCTTTAGGTCTTGGTTCAAGGCTATCACCGGACGCCGTGGACACTGAGGGCTTGTAGAGCGGCCTCACTCCTCGAGGATTCGCAGGATCGGACGCGCGAGGTAGAGGCGGCCCCAGGCGCGCCCCGAGATCTCCTCGAGCATTCCGGCCGACTGGAGCGCCGTCACGGCGGCACGAGCGGTCGGATTCGAGACCTTCAGCAGCTTCTCGGCCCGAGCCACGGTGATGTAGGGATTCTGGAACAGAGCGTCCAGGAGGTCGAGTGCACGCGCTTTTCCCCGGAGTTTGCGGCGGAAGCGCTCCCGCAAGTCCATGAGGCGCCCGGAGCGGTCGACGCCCTCGTCGGCCGTGACGGCGACCCCCTCCAGGAAAAAACTCAGCCAGGAGGCCCAATCGCCCTGGGTGCGGACCCGCTGCAGCAGCCCGTAGTAGTCCTCGCGCCTCGATTCGAAGAACGCGGACAGATAGAGCAACGGCTGGCTCAGTCTGAGCCTTTCCATCAGAAACAGAGTGATCAAGAGCCGTCCGACGCGCCCGTTTCCGTCGAGGAAGGGATGGATGGCTTCGAACTGCTCGTGAACGAGCGCGCACTGGACGAGGTCCGGCGTCCGGCCGCGTTCGTGGAGATATCGCTCCCAGGAGTGGAGAGCCTCGTTCATCTCCGGCACGGGCGGCGGCACGAAGGTGGCGCCGCTGAGCGTTGAGCCTGGCGGACCGATCCAGTTTTGAGTCCGGCGAAATTCCCCGGGCGTCGCCTGCCCGCCGCGAACGCCTCTTATCAGGATCTCATGCATTTCCCGAACGAGCCTGAGCGAGAGCGGCAGCGAATTCAACCTCCTGCGCCCGTGGTCGAGAGCCGAGACGTAGTTGCGAACCTCCCGGACGTCCGAGGGCACGGGTCCCACCGCCGGAGCCGCGATCTCCTCGAGGAGCAAATCGGAGAGATTGGCAGTCGTGCCTTCGATCCGGGAAGAGAGCACCGCCTCTCGCCGGACATAGGGCTCGATGAGCAGGTGAGGGTTCGGGAGAAGCCTTCCAACCCCTGAGAGCTCCGAAAGCGAAGAGTCTGCACGCGAGAGGGCGAGAACGAGCTCATCGGTATAAGAGATCTTCGGCGGGAGCGGCGCCGGCACGAAGGCGAGGTACCCTCCGGGCGCACGTACGATGCGACCCGCCTCCGGAGCGTGGAAGTCTTCCCGTCTCAAGGGCGGACCTCGAGGCTTGGCAAGACTGCTTTCAGAGTCCGGCTAGCTTTGAAAGCCATTTGCGTGATTCTTTCAAAGCTGTTTCCTCTTTGCAACCTGGCTTCTAAAAGTCTGCCGGCCTTTCGACTGCATGCCGGGGCCAGGCCGACCTGGCTTTCAGGACCTGCTCCACCCGGAGAGGGTGTTCAGTCTTCGGGGCCGCTGGCGCGGCAGGCCCAGACGCTCAAGCCAGACGAGAACGCAGCCAGGACCTAAACCGCGGCGGCTTCGTTATGTGGATCCGCTCGAAATACATGAACACACGATTGACCCCACGCTTCCCCCCGATATTCAAGCCACGATATTCAAGCCCGACCCAGTTTCCCCAGTGCCGGGCCGTGTCCCTGTGACCGCGATGTCAGGGACGCCACTCAGTCCGGAGGGACGATACCTTGACGGGGTATACCTCATCGAGGTATGGTCTTCTGCGGTGGCGATCCAGAGCTTCGCCAGCCGGGCGCTCGAGCGTTTCTTTCTGCAAGGAAGGCTTCCCAAAGGCGTTGGTTGGTCCGCTGTGGCGAAGATCGCCACGAGGAAGCTTGACATGCTGGACTACGCGGCCGCCTTGAGGGATCTGGCGTCGCCGCCGGGCAATCACTTGGAGGCCTTGAAGGGCTCGATGGGTTTCACAGCATTCGAATCAACGATCAGTGGAGAGCGGTCTTTCGCTGGACGACGTCTGGGCCCGCCGCGGTTGATATCCGCGACTACCACTGAGGCCTGGTTGTGAGAGACAGATCAAGAAGTAGGAAGCCGACTTCCCCCGGCGAGATCCTTCGCGAGGAGTTCCTGATCCCTCTCGGCATGACCCAAAGGCATCTGGCGGACCATCTCGGATACGACATCAAAGTGGTCAACCGGATCGTCAACGGCCGCAGCTCGGTGACGGCCGAAATGGCCTTGAAGCTCGCCGCGTCCTTCCGCACCACCCCCGAGTTCTGGCTCAATGCGCAGAAAGCCGTGGACCTCCATCGGGCTGTCAGCCGCCTTGCGAGTCTTCCGAGGCCTCTCCGTCGAGCACGCTGAGCCTGCCCCGCCGCGAGACGCGGAGACGGGCGAGGAGGAAGCGAAGGCCTGATGACGACCCTGCCGCCATCTTTCCCATTTTGATCAGGCGGAAGAACTTCTTGCAGGTCCTCTTGAGTGACGGGCCGCGAGAGGCTCCCCATGAGTAGCTTCGGAAGGCGGTTTGAGCAAGCCTGTTCTGTCATCCTGTTGATCGGTCGGCGGGGTGACTCAGAGGCCGATCCCGATGGCGAGGAGAGTTGCTGCCTCCACCTGGCGAAACTGGCCTGCCGAAAGCCGTCCCAACGGGCCTTCTCCGGTGAGGCGGGCCTTGGCGATGGTGAGGATCTGCTCGCATTTCACGAACGTGGTCTCGCGGAGACCGTTGCTCTTCGCAGGGTCGACCCTCACGTGGAACGGAACCCGTTTGCCCTTCGTGCTCATGACCAGCACGATGGTGTTCGGGTAGCGGGGATTCGTGTTTCCGGCGTCGTTCTGAATTACGAGAGCGGGCCGCTTGCCGGCCTGCTCGGAGCCCCGCGCGGGACTGAAGTCAACGTACCAGACCTCCCCTCGCCGGGGCGAAGGGTATTCAGGCATTCAGCAACGCTTCGACCTGAACCTCGAGAAGACCTTCGACGTTCGCCTCAGCCATATCCTCGCCGAGAAAGTCGTACGCGCGGGAGAGGCGCTTCGCGGCAGCCCGGCGGGCCCTGTCGGTAATCGCGGCGCTCACGAGTGCGTTGATGCTGACTCCCTCCGTACGCGCCAGTCGCTTCGCAGTCCTGTAAACGGATCCCGAAAGCCGGACCGTCAACGCATGAGCTTTAGCCATTGACCGCCTCCGGTATTATGGTATCAGATTATGCTACCACTGCTGTTTCTCGGCAGACACCAAGGCTTTTGCTGATCCCCTCGAGGTCGATTCGGTCGACCGGAGCAGCCCACGCATCTGTATCCATATCGGATCGGCGAGATCCGCCAGGACAGCCCTGGCGAAAAGGAGGACAAACCCTGGGATTTCTAGGCTTGCCCGCGGTAAGGCTATCTGGCTATAATCTGGCCAGAATGGGATTCGAGATCCTGCTGGCGCCGGAAGCAGTCGAGGATCTTGGGAATCTCAAAGCGAATGTTCGAGCTGAGGTGAGAGACTCTATCGAAAAACACCTTAGGCACGAACCTGGGAAGGAGAGTCGGAGTCGAATCAAGCGACTCAGCGGTTTGAGTCAACCATAATACCGCCTGAGGGTTGGCGAGACTCGCGTGTTTTATGACGTTTTGAGGGCACAGGTTCAAGTGCTGGCAATCGTATCTAAAGAGGAGGCCACGAAATGGCTGGCAGAAGCGGGAAAAGGCGAATGAGAAGAGTCGCTCTTTCTGAAGTGAAGGACGATCTCTCGAAATACTGGCGCCTCGCTGAGGACGAAAGGATCGTCATCACGCGACACGGGAAGCCGGCCGGCGTCTTGGTCGGATTCGGATCCGAGGAAGACTGGTTCGACTACCGACTCGAGACCGAGCCGCGCTTCCTGGAGAGAATCGCGAAGGCGCGCGCCAGTCTGAAGGCGGGTCGAGGAGTCAGGCTGAAAGACCTCCCGGATTAACGCACCGGTTCGTCAGGCGAGCCGAGGTGATGACCGCGTATCGAACGAGGTCCTTCCTTCGGGGTCAGTCCTTTGTTATGGGGTTATTTTGACTGACCTCGAGCGTTTCCCTTCTCGAGCGATCAGCGCCGCGCGCCGGCGCTGATCGCGAGGAAGAGAGCTGGATCATATCCGGTGCGGCCGCAAGCCGGTGTCCTTCTTGGGCGCGGGCTTCGGCGTAAGCGTCGTGCCGTTGGTGTTCGCCGTCGTCACGTTGCCGGTGAACGTCGGCTGGATGCGCGCGTGGGTCGCCGCCTCGAACCCGGAGGCCAGCTTGATCAATGTCGGCTCACTGAACGCCGTCCCGAAGAAGCTGATGCCCACCGGCATCCCGAGCACGTTGCCCGAGGGGACTTGGACGATGGGATAGCCGGGCCCGCCCGCCAGGCCCGAGCTGGCGAAGAGGAAGTGGTCGGAGAGGATCAGATCGGTAGTCCAGGCCGGGCTGTCGGTCGGCGCCACAATCGCGTCGAGCTGGAACTGGCTGAGCGCCGCGTCGAGGCTCACGCCCGCGTTGTGATCGAGTTGTAGCGCCTGGTTGTAGGTGAGCCCGCCGAAGATGGGCTGCGGCGCATTCGGGCTGCTGGTGTCCATCGCCTCGGCCAGCTCGAAGATCTCCTGGAAGAAGTACGGCATTTCAGTTGCCGCGTTCGCATCGTTAAATGCGATCGCATCCGCAAGCGTTTTGTTCGCCATCGGCACTCCCACCCGGGTGGCGAAATACTTTTGCACGTCGAGCTTGAAGTCGAAGAGGAGCACCAGGAACTCCCCATCCGCCGGTGTGAAGCTGAAGCCGGCGGCGTCGAGATCCACCACCGTCGCGCCCGCAGCCTGGATGGCGGCCACCGCCGCGTCGAACGCCGCCACCACCTGCGGCGGCGCATTGTCGATGCCCTGCCGCGTGGTTCCGATGCGCGTGCCGGCCAGCCCGTTCGGATTCACGAACGCCGTGTAGTCAGCCGGGATCGCCGGGCGGGTGCGGCCGGTGCCCTGCCACCCGAGCGGCACGCCGCCGGTGGCCGGATCGTTCAGGTCCAGCGTGCGGCTGGCGATGACGGTCAGGACCGCGGCCGCATCAGCCACCGTGCGCCCGTGCGGTCCGATGGTGTCCTGCGTGTGCGAGATGGGGACCACGCCTGCGCGGCTGGTGAGTCCGACCGTCGGCTTGATGCCCACCACGCTGTTGACATTGGCGGGACAGACGATGCTGCCGTCGGTCTCCGAGCCGATCGACACCGCGGTAAAGTTGGAGGACACCGCCGCCGCCGACCCGGAGCTGGAGCCGCAAGCGTTGCGATCAAGCGAGAACGGGTTGTTGGTCAGTCCGCCCCGCCCCGACCACCCGCTGGAGGAGAAGAAGGAGCGGAAGTTCGCCCACTCGGAGAGGTTCGTCTTGCCGAGGATGACCGCTCCGCCCGCGCGCAGCTTCGCGGCGACTGTCGAGTCGTGAACGGCGGGCATGCCGGCCAGCGCGAATGAACCTGCGGTGGTCTGCATCTTGTCACCGGTGTCAATGTTGTCTTTGAGCAAGACCGGGATTCCATGCAACGGACCCAGCACGGTACCCCTGGCGCGCAGGGCGTCCGCGTTCTGCGCCATCGCCAGCGCGTCGGGATTGAGCTCGATCACCGAGTTCACAGACCCCTTCTGGTCGAGGGTCCGAATGCGGGTGATGTAGTAGTTGGTCAGAGCCACCGAGGTGAGTTTTCTCGCCGCCATCTCCGCCTGGAGCTGGGCGACTGTCTTCTCGTTGTTGTGCGTCGGTTGAGCGAGCGCGGAGAGAGCGCCCATCAGCGCGAATGCTGCGATGAACACGGTACGTTTCATGGGGACCTCCTGTGTTAGGACGCGTAGCATGTAGCGCGCGCGGATGGGGTGTCAAGCAGATCAGGGCGGAAGGTTTCTCTGTGACGGCGTTCTCGAAGGCGGAAAACTGCGACTCCGGCGGGGGCCTTTCGCCGCGAAGGAGACCCTGCGAGGCGCCATGTTCGGCCGACTGGATCCGTCTCGGGCAGGTCACTCGTGGACAGTCGTGTACGGACGTGATTTCGGAAAATGAAAACCCCCGTTTTTCGGGGTTTCCCTCTCCTGGATAAACGTGATTGGTGGACACGTTCGCAAAGAATTCAAACGGCTGCAGAGCTCCACTTCGAGGCCGTGCTGTTCGAGGCGACGGAGCCCGTCTATCGGCGCATAGCCCGGTCGGCGAGGCAGTTAAGGACGCTCGGCCTTAGTCTCTCGGCGATCGCAGCCGCTCTTGATGTCTCCGATAAAACAGTCGCGAAGGCCATTGCGAAACTAGACGGAACGCCCCCGACTCGGCTCTGACTGTCTCGAGATAATCCAGCCTTCGTTTGGTGCTACACCTGCCTCACATCTCGCGGAACCTGCAAGGGAGTTTCCGAGGCGCCGAAGCCGATCGGGCGCGAGCGGCGTTTCTTGAGGGCGCACTCCTCGGCGAGCATGGCGACCAGGGCGGCGGGGTCGCGGGGGAGGGCGAGGAGGTCGGCGCGGCGGGCTACTGCGGCGAAGTCGCCGGGGGTCAGGGTCGAAAGAGATGAAAGGAAGACCGGCGGGTCGAGGGCGAAGAAGAGGCGGAAAGCTGCCGCGGCCTGAGCGGGCGTCAGGGAGCGGAGTTCGATCTTGAAGGTGAACCGGCGCAGGGAGGCCTGGTCGAGGCGTTCGAAGAGGTTTGTCGTGCAGGCGAAGGGGAGGTCGTGGGATTCCATGCGGGCGAGCATCTCGTTGACCTGGGTTACCTCCCAGGACCGGACGGCGCCTCGGCGGTCGCCGAGCAACGAATCCGCCTCGTCGAAGACCAGCAGCGCCCCCGCGGCCCGCGCCTCCTCGAAGGCTTTCGCGATGCGGGATTCCGTCTCGCCGACCCAGGGGGAGAGGAGGTCCGAGGTTCTCTTCTGCAGGATCTCCATTCCCATGCAGTCGGCCAGGTGCCGCACGTAGGCGCTCTTGCCGGTCCCGGGCGGGCCGTAGAGGCAGAGGGAGAAGGCGCGCTTGGCGCCGACCGCTGTCAGCCGGTCCGTCAGTGCCGCTAAATCGGTCGTCGAGTTGAAGAGCGCGAGATCGAGAGGGATCTCCGCCTCCAGCACCGGCCGCGGTGGGACTCCTCCATGCAGCGCCTTGGAGATCGCCGTCACGGCGCGCTGCATCTCGGTGACGCCGCCGCCGGTCAACGCGGCGGAACGAACCGCGGTCACGGCGAGCGCCGGGGGCGCTTCGAATTGCCGGGCGAGGGCGAGAACCTCTTCGTCGGAAGCGGCAACTTTCTCCCGCTCGAGCACCCGCCGCCAGACCCGCGCCCTCACCTTCGAATCGGGCACCTTCATCTCCAGCGCGTAGGTCATGCGGCGCAGGATGGCCGGCCTCACGTGCTCGATGTCGTTGACCGTCCAGAGCGTGGGCACGGCGGCGTCTTCAAGTAGATGATGAACGAAGACTCGGGAACAGACCTCAGCTCCTTCAAGCGGACCGTGATGGCCGGAAAGACCCGGAACGACAAGATCTTCCATCTC
>WNFV01009589.1_pt1 | contig 11083 bp, 7 predicted proteins | sample 5400101 | NCBI WGS metagenome assembly WNFV01 (sample SAMN13153361, study PRJNA577476) | soil metagenome | isolation source: 115 cm soil or saprolite under grassland replicate 1 | place: USA:California | collected 2016-06-15
GCCTGGCGCGCCGCCTGAACCTGCTCGACTGGTGAAACAGTCCGAGTGACACAAGCTGTGTCATTGCCGCATCTCGCCCGAGCCTAGCGTCTCGCTCCGAGAGCGTCACCCGGAAGCAGATCCAACCCCGAGCTGTGAGGCTGCCGGCCGCGTGGTGACGCGCTCATCCCTCGACGCAGATAGAGGAGAGCGACATGGACGCACCATCTGGGCGGCGGCCAGGGACGCCGGCAGTTCGCCTCAACACCGCAGACCCGTTCCTTGTCAACACGGCCAGCACCACACCGACCTCTCGTCAGGTGTCGTCGGTCACCGGCGAACAGCGCGGGGTGTCGCGGCGGGTCGGTGAGGCTGGCGGCAACGTCCACCGCAACGCGATCCCGCCCAAGATGCTCGCGGTCCTGCTGTCGGCGCGGCTACTGGCGGCCTACGGCCTCGACCGGGTCGAGCTGACCAGCCAGGCCGTCCAACTCCTCGCCGCCGGCGACCCGGACCAAGCTGAGCGCCCCATCGGGCTGGCCGGCTCCTGATCTGACGATGTCGCTCCAGGAGCCATCCCCGATGCCCAACACCCTGTCCCCGCGGCTTGCCACCGCGCTGGACCTGGCCAAGGCGGGCCTCCCGCTGGTGCCCGCACACTACCCGGTCCCACCCGACCGCTGGCACCTGTCCGGCTGCTCCTGCACCCGCCCGGACTGCCCCACACAAGCAGCCCATCCCATCCGCCGCCTCACCGTCGACCAGGCCACCACCAGCACCAAGCGGCTGCTCAGGTGGTGGGGCGGCAGCGCCGCCGCCGCCAACCTGGCCACCGTCGCCGGCGCGGCGGTAGAGGTGATCGAGCTTCGCCACGCGAGCCCCCACAGCGAGGTTGCCGCCTGGCTGCGCGCCAACGGAGTCGAGCCAGGACCAGTGTTGGACCCTGGCGACGGGCGGACCCAGTTCCTCACCAGCCCAACCAACGTCCCGGTCGGCTGGTACTGGCCCCTTCCACCCGGCTGGGTCACCAAACTTGAACACGGCTCCATCGTCCTGCTCCCACCAAGCCACCAAGCCGACGGACCCACCGTCGAATGGCTCACCGGACCCGTCGACGTCGAACTCCCCGACTGCTGGTGCCTGTTCCACGCCCTCAAACGCCTCCCAACCCGAGCCGCCCTGGCCGACTACTGCCACGAGGAGCAAGACGCAAGACCTGTCTGACGGGCCGTTCCGCGCATCCCGCCCTGGGTGCCCCCAGCGACTGGCGCCCGGGCGGAGTCGAAGATCCTCGGCACCGAGCCTCGCCGAGCGCTCTGACCTCGCGGCGAGCTGCACGTGTGAAACGGCGTTTCGGACCCTCGCCGAGGCGATCCCCGCCGGCGAGGATGGCCGCTCCCTGGTGAGGAACTACGGCCGACTGAGCGAACACCAGGACCCTCACCGGGGCCGGTCCCCCACCCCGGTCCCGCCGCGGGCCGCTGGCTTGGCGGAGCCAAGCAGCGTACCGCGTCCCGCTGTTGACGGTTCTGGCGGTGCGGTCGGCGTTGGTGATCGTCTCGGCTCGGTGGAGGTGCTGGTCGTGCGTGGGGAGTGGCGGTGAGGTGCCGGTAAGGACCGGAGGGTTGGCTTGGGCGTGACCGGAAGGTGACACGGCTGTTGGAGGCCGTGGCCTTGAAGGTCCGGTCACCGGGGGCAGGGTGTTCTCACCCAAGAAGTTCAGCGCCGCAGCCATCGCCAGCATCGGCGGCGACCTCTGGGGCTACCTGGAAGGCGGCCAAGACCACGCCGACTACTACCTCGACGCGGACGGAACCCCGACCAGCGGCCGGGTCGAACTGCACGGCAGTCTGTTCGACCGGCTCGGCGTCACCGCGCTGGACCGCGATGTGTTCGAGCGGCTGGCCGCCGGCTGCCACCCGGTCTCGGGCAAGCGGCTGGTGCAGACCTCCCACGTCCCAACCGCGATGATCGACCCTGGCTCCGGCACGGCCATCGTGGAGGGCGGGTTCCATGTGCCCGGGATCGACTGCAACCTCAGCCCACCCAAGTCCGTCTCCGCGCTCCTCCCATTCCTATCAGCTCAGGGCCGCGCCGAACTGGAGGAGGCGCACCTTGCAGCCGTCCGGGCGACCCTGCGCGAGCTCAAGGCGCAGGTGCCGCTGTGCCGCCCAACCGTCAACGGCCAACAGATCCACGCGCCTGGGGAGCTTGGCATCGCGGTGTTCACGCACCACACCAGCCGCCCAAGCCCCGAGGTCGCAGCCCACCCCGGCCGGCCACCCGACCCCCAGCTCCACAGCCACGGGTTCGTGTTCAACCTCGCCTGGTGCCAGGGCCGCTTCCTGGCGGTCGACTCCAAGCCGCTGCTGCGGTTTGCTTCGACCGCCGAGGCTATCTACACCTGCGAGCTGGCCGCCCAACTCCAGCAGCTCGGCTACCGGCTGCGCTGGCAGCAGACCCGCCACGGCCACACCTTCGAATTGGACGGCGTCGACCGACGAGTCGTCGACTTGTTCTCCAGCCGCCACCGCCACATCCAGCAGCTCGCCGACCAATTCCAGGCCACTCGCGGCCGGCCACCCACCCCGATCGAGCGGCGCCACCTGGCCGCCCGCGACCGCGCCGCGAAGAATGCTGCGTGCCGTGCGCCGCACTGGCCCGCCTACCACCACGTCCTCCGCGACCACCGCCTGCCAGAGCCGACCCCATACCGCCACCGGCACCCGCCCGAGCCAGCGCCCCTGGCCGAGCGGGAAGCCGCCGTCCGTGCCCGCCTCCTCGGCCCTGACGGGCTCACCCGCAACGACGCGACCTTCGACCCCACCAGCCTGACCAAGACGGCATTCCAGGCCGCCGCCGGCCTGCTGGACGCCACCGAGACCCGACGGTTCCTCCAACGCTTCCTCGACGGCGCCGACCTCGTCCCGGTCGCCACCCCGACCGGCCCCAGGCTCACCACCCGAGCGCTACTCGACCAGGAACACGTGATCCTCGCCACCGCCCGTGCCAAGGCCCACACCCCAGCCACCGCACCCTCGCCCACAGTGGTCGACCAGGCCGCCGCCGACGTCGAGGCCCAAGCCGGCTACCGCCTCTCAGACGAGCAGCGCGCCGCGTTGGAGCACCTGTGCGCCTTGGTCGGCTGGGTCTCCCTGGAAGGCCATGCCGGCACCGGCAAGACCACCGCCGTCCGCGCGGTCGTCCGCGCCTACCAGCACAACCACCAGCCCCTCTACCTGGTCTCCACCGCCGCCGACACCGCCCACCGCACCGCCAGCGAACTCGACCTCCAACGTGGCTACGCCATCGAAGCGTTCACCCACGCCGTCCAGGCCGGCACCATCCGCCCCACCCCTCGAACGGTACTGATCGTCGAGGAAGCCGCCATGGTCGACACCCCTCGCATACACCACCTCCTCCAGGCAGCCGGGCCCGCCATCATCCGCACCCTCGGCGACCCCGAACAAGCCCAACCCGTGGGGCCCGGAGGCTGGCACCAACAAGTCGACAGTGCGATCGGCGGCCACGCCGAACTCACCCACGTCATCCGCCAACGCGACCCCGACGACCGCGCCGTCTGCCAAGCCATCCGCCAAGGCCACGCCACCCAAGCCCTCGCCAACCTCCACCGCCGCGGCCGCGTCCACCTCGCCCCCGACCGCTCGACCGCCATCAAGGAGATCGTTCACGCCTGGGATCAGCACCGCCGCCGCCACGGCCTGGACGAGGTCAAGATCGTCACCGACACCGACAACCACACCATCGACACCCTCAACACCCTCTGCCAAGCCAAACGCCTCACCGCCAGCGAACTCCACGGCCCGCCCATCGAGATCACCGACCAGAACACCGGCCGCCACGAACGCCTCTACGCCGGCGACCGGATCAGCTTCATCCGCCCCTACCGCCACCACGACACCTACATCGCCAACGGCACCCGCGGCCAGGTCCTCCACGCCGACCCCGGGAGCGGCCGACTTACCATCGCCTGCGACAACGGCCCCACCCTGACCATTCACCCCGCCAACCTCGAAGGCGTCCAGCCCCTACACCTCGCCTACGCTACCCACGCCCTTAGCGCGGATTTCCACGCAGCTTCTTCGACCCTGGGTTAGCTGAATTCGAAGTGCAGGCGGCGGCCGTGCCACCAGGGGACGGTGGTGTCGGCGGGGAGGCTGGCCTGGCGCAGGACGGGTGAGTAGGCGCGGCGGTCGATCCGGACGGTGATCGTGTCGCCGCCAGTGGTGATGGTTCCGGAGCTGTCGAGGAAGCGCCGCTGGAGGGTGTCGGGGGTGGCGGTGGCGTAGCCGGCGCCGAGCCGGGTGCGGAATGCGGCGAGCAGGGCCTGGGCCAGGACGCAGAGCATGATGTCGAGATCGACGTTGAGGTTGACGGTGCTGGAGAGGGCGTCGGCGCAGAAGGAGCGGATGATTTCGGCTAGCCGCTGCTCGATGGTCATCCTGCGGGCGTACTGGCTGATCAGGTTGCGGATGGTGGCCTGGCACTGGTTGGTGATGATCACGGTGGGGGCGTCGCGGCCCAGGCCGGTGACGATGAGCTGGCGGACGGTGCGGGGGTAGCTGGTCAGCGTGACGGCCTTGTCCTGGTGGACCTTGGGCTTGTTGTGCGGTCCTGGCCGGTCCAGGGTGATCGTCTTGAAGTCGGCTGGGCGCAGGCTGTTGATGTGCTGGGTGAGGGCGGGCGAGCGCATCCGCAGGGTGAGGAACTTCACGCCGCGGGCGTCGAGCTCGCCGAGCACGGCCTGGTTGGTGACCTTCTGGTCCATCACCAGCATCTTCGGGTCGTGGCCGCTGACGGCCTTCCAGTGGTCGCAGAACGCGATCACTTCCCGGGCCTGGGTGGCCTTGGACAGGTCGGCGTTGGCGTAGACCAGGTTGTGCGTGCCGGAGTCCTGGGCGAAGAACGTCAGCACCGACCGGGCGCGCTGGGAGCGGGTGGGGACGTAGTGCTTTTCCAGCACGGGGTCTGCTCCCCAGTGCATGACGGCGTGGAAGTCAAGGTCGAAGATCCCCTCGTCGCTGCCGGCGAGCCCGGCAGCGATCAGCTTGGCGTCCAGGGCGGCCAGGAAGCTGCGCTGGTGGTCATGCGTCAGCCGGTAGGAGTAGCTGGTCAGCGCGGACTTCTTCGGCAGGACCGCGAGCCCGGCGAACAGCCCGGCGGCCGGGTCGTCGAGCAGGTCGTCGACGTGGCTGACCCGCCGGGTGCCGGTGAGCTTGAGCGCCAGCAGGCTCAGCAGCCACGACACCGCGGGGATGACGCGGGTGCCGGGGTAGCCTGCCGCCCGCGCCAGGGCGGGCAGGTCCAAGGCGAGCAGGTCCGGGACGGCCAGCAGCAGCCCGGCCAGCCGGGTGTCGGCGCGGCCTGGGAAGGCGGCGAAGTCGATGACCTTGGCCGGGGGCAGGTTGGTGTCCCGGCCCGGTGTGGCCGGGCTGCTGCTGGCCTCCGGCTCGGGGTGGCGCAGCAGCCGGCCGAAGCCCTCCTGGGCCAGGATCTGGCCGACCCCGGTGCGGTTCAGCGGCTTGCCCTCGGCCGCCAGCCGGGCGGAGATCTCATAGACCGACAGGCCCTGCCGGCGCAGCTTGATGACCCGGGCGCGGGCGGCGTCCTTCTTGGGTGCGCTCTTGCGGCCGGGCCTGCGCGGTTCGGCGAACAAGGTGAGCTTGCCGGCACGCCAGTCGCGGACCAGGGAGGCCAGCGCCGAGCGGGAGTAGCCGAACCGGGCGGCGGCCTCGTCCAGGGGTGCGCCCTCGTACAGATAGGCGCGGATCGCCTCGTACCGCCGCTGGTTCACGCTCGCCGGGCTGGCGAACGCCTCCCCGCCCGGACGCGGGGCCGGTTTCGCTGTCATATGCTTGTTCTACCACGTCCACTGTCACAAGCACAGGACGCCGCGCCATGACGCGCCGGAACCGCTGCGGCGACGTTCTTCCTGCTCACAGCTAGTGCTCTCACCGAACTGGCCAGTGCACGCAGCCTCCCAGCCCAGCGGGCACCGTATGGAGTCAGCCGGGAGGTTGATGCCAACAGCAGCTTATCCGGCCTCACCATCACGGAGGCTCCCGCAGGCTGCACGACGAACGCCAAGGTCAAATGGCATCCAAGGCTCTCTGCCAGGCGCAGTCGGCCAGACTGCCAAGGGTCAGGATCGCTGCGCGGAAGTCGGCGTTAGACTCCAAGGCGGCCAAGCAGCCATCGTCCTCGTCCTACCCGGAGGCTGGCAGACGTCCCGCCAATCCGCCTACTCGATGCTCACCCGCTGCGTTGATGAAGTTCACGTCTTCCTCGACACCCAGACCCAAAGCAGCAGCAGCACCCCCATCACCACCGGAACCCGATCCAGTTCCTCGCGCACCGCTGGACCGCCGATGGCAGGAAGCTCAGTGCCTCCTGCTATCCCGGCCCTGCCGAGCACCACAGCGCCAACGAGCCAACCAATCCCACGCACTCCCACGGCCTCGAGCCCGACACCTCGACGAGAGCGTGTACGACGCCACGGGCCAGCCGACAGAGACTCCCACCACGTCCAGCCGGCGATCAGCTCCTTGACCCGCTGGCGCACGAGCTGGAGGTCGGTGCGATTGACGCTTGAAACCAACTCGCCGCCGCCGGGCCGCCATTCATGACGCGTGTCGGGTACTACGCGATCGAACGCACCCTGACCAACAGCCTCGTCCCCACCGCTTCCTCACCCGCGTGACCAGCCAGGATGGCTGCATCGTCCAGGCGACCGAAGGCGACAGCCGGACCTGGCCCATCCTGCTGCGGCGCCATGGAGATCAACCAGAACGTCCGGGACACTGTCATCCGTGGAGCAAGAAGAGACGGGGCTTGACGTCCACCTCCGAGCATTTGGTCGACATCTACTCAAGCCCAACCCACGTCATCACCTACACCAACCGCGAGGTCCGCCAGCGGTTCTCCATCTGCTTCGCCCGCCGCCTCGGTGGTCGACTTGCGATGAGCGATGAGGTATCGAAGTCCTCCGCAGTACCTACCGAGGCCTACCACGAAGTAGGCTCTCCTCTATGCCGCTAGAGGGACGTCTCCTGCCGATCAACGCCTTCATCGGGCTCTGCAAGTCCGCGCCGCCTTGGCCTTCCACCCTTGCAGACGCTGGATTCTGGCTGGTTGGCCTGGAAGTACCCGTGAGAACGAACATCGGGAGTGTGACTCTCGATGGTGTGGCTCACGCGCCGGCCACGAACGAACTACTGGTAGTGGAGTGCAAGTCCGGCTCGAACATCGAAGAGGACCAAGCTCGCAAGCTGGCGGTACTAGAACCCGAGAGCGTCGTGCGGTCGGCCGCGATCACGCTGAGCGTTGAAGCGAAGCCGACTATTGAAGTCCTGTATCTCTGCCTCGAAGGCCACACGGATCGTGTGGTCTTGGGTCTTAGCAAGATTGGTTGGACGGGTCCGATACTCGAACTCTCCTCAAGCTACTTACGACTGGTACAGGGATCGGCGCCCGCGTCACCCCTGCAGGCCCGGTTCGACGATGAGATTGAACTCACTGGACCTCCACCCGGCTTCGTTACAGTCGATTCTGAGTCCCCTGATGAGGCTTTCGATACCCTTGTCCTCACTGCGCTTATTGGGTGTCAAGCTCAGCGCCTCGACATGATCTCAGCGCGAGCCTTAACTGAACGGGCGATCCCACATCTGCCAATCTTCGGAAAAGCCGCTAAAGGAGCCCTTGAGAGGAAGGTGTCGCAGGCAGCACGTAGGATTGCTGAGCAGTATCGTGACAACTACGTCTTCCAGCCCAGCTCAGAGAGGCGCGAGGCGGCCGTCAGAATTCTGAAGACACCGGAAGATGCCGATCCCCGAGGACGGACACAAGGTTACCAAGCCCTGGCTCGACGGCGGGGCGAACCACGAAGACGACCGAAACCGCAAATACCCGGTCAGACCCAATTCGAGTCGGTCTTGGAAGAGCTAGAGGCGGCCGACAATACTGACGAAGAGGGAGGTGACGACGTTGGATAGAGCCACACTGGCTGAGCGCTTCGAGGACTCTGCTGGCGCTCCGACGAAGACCTTTGTGGTTGAAGCACATGCTGACGGAGACCCGCAAGGGTTCCTCTCCGAGCTGGCGCCGGGTAGCCGACTCTTCTCCACAGACGACGTCCACCTCCACCTCCTCCAGTCGGAGAAGACGGGTCTTGAGTTCTGGATTGACCACCTTGATGATCGGTTCTGGAGCTTCCATACCTGGTCGCCGGCAGGCCAAGCACGACGCTTCCTAAAGGAACTAGTCGAACGCCGACGAGACTTTGATTGGACCTGGCTACCTTCTGGTCATCTAGCTAGTATCTGGCCCTCAACTCGGCCAAAGTGGCTTCGATGTGATTTTCGAGGGGAACGCTTCGTGCCTGAGGGCGGTCGTGCCCGGCGTCTGCAGATCCAGATCCTTGGGGAAGACACTGATGATCTCCTGCGGCTCATAGCGACACGCGAAGACTACGCCCCGGCGGTCTCAGTCGACCAGGTTGGCGTTCATGCTGTGGATCCAGCCTTCGGAATGGTAGATGAAGCTGTGAACCGCACTGGACGTTTCATCGCGAAGGGTGACTCCTTCGCACTCCATCAGGAGCTGATCCGAGGCGTGGTAGCGCATTATAGGCATCTTGTTGAAAGCGTTGAGCGCCGCTTAATCGATTGGCGCCAGTACCCCGATGGGGGTGCAACTGTTGGCGGCGAACCTATAACCATTAGACTGAGCCGGCCGATACAGGACTTGGATGCGTTCCTCAGCGAACTATTCTCCTGCCGAGAGCCCTTTAGGCTTTGGGGCATTCCGGAGGTTTCTGACGAGGCAGCCACTGTGGAAGCTGTGGACTTGCACATCGGCCAACACCTGAGGTTTGAGATCGGAACGGACTGGATTCGAGTCTTTCTCTATGAGGGTGGGTGCGGAAACTCCATCGCTCGGCTGGTAGCCAATCTGCAACATCGATATGATGCATCGCTAACTCTATTTGAGGAAGATCTGGCGAGTGCCTTGGACCAAAGGTACCAGGGATAGGAGCGTTTCATTGGCTGGGGGTGCCCGTGGATGGGCCCCCTTGTTGGGGGGATCTCGCGTTTTCACGTCGCGCTGGGAAAGAATACCAAGTGCCCGTAGAAGAACCGAGCTTTGGCGCAGTAGCTGACGCGCTGGTCGAGCTAACATGGGACTTTCGCAGGACTCTGCTCTGGTTTAGAAGCAGCATTATGAACTGGTCCGAATACGTGGAGTCGCGGTACGAAGCTGAAGCTATGCGTCTGCTTATGCTGATCTGGCGACAGGTGCGAGCGGTTACCGATTTGGCGCAGCAGGCCCCCGATAACTTCGCGCCGGCTCCAATCCTAGCCCGAGCGGCATTTGAGGGGGGTCTTACCTGCAATTGGCTCCTTCAAGGAGAGGATGCCAAGGTGTGTGAGGGTCGCTGGTTGGTCCTCCAATATGAAGCGGCACAGAGGATGCGTAGAGTATCTAGACAACTGCATGAGGCGGGAATTCCCAGTGATCGATGGCGACAAGAGGCTGTGAGACTTGAGAACTTGACTTCTGAGAAGGGTGTTGAAGGCCGAACGCGTAGGCCCAATGTTCTTGAGATGCTTCGGTCCCTTGGGTTAGAGAGATTGTACTTCGGATATATTCTGGCATCCCAATGGAGCCATGGGACTATACTCGCGGGCCGTGAACATGCCGCTGAGCAAAGAACGCCCTTTTCTCTGGGGGAATGGTACACTCCGTTCAATATGTCAATTTGGGGAATCCTTTTTGGAGCCCGGGGATACTTACAACGGCCAGGAGGACCGGGACTCAAGCGGTTGCAAGGAACTCCACTGGGGGACGCGCAAGATACACTCCAGGTGCTCCTTGCGGCATGGGAAGCAGAGGGGGCCACCGCAGGGGAGGAGAGTGGAGCGGAATACCATGAATCGTAGTCTGAGCGTACGGATCAGGAACCCAGGGCTGACCAACAAGTTGACCACCAAGAGTGCGGACTCGGACAGATCTTGGTGGACATGGGTGGATCGCCAATCCATTTCTACCTGCGGCGGTGGACCCGGGTGGACCTCGGCCGACAGCTCCGGCGGAGTTAGAAGTTCGCCCCTCGATGGCGACGTATGGTGCGATGTCTGGTTACACAGCAGCCATCGGGACGATCGGGCTGTGTGATGCCCGAGACGCCTGGGCTGGGGCGATCTGGCGAGGGACGACTGTGCGCTTGCAGTCATCGGAGGGTCACCAACTGATGGGTCTTCTGGGAAGACCAGATGGCACTGGACCTGGTGATCTGTCGTAGGGCCGTTGATGCCATTGACAAGGATCGAGGGCGACCCTCCCGGCTACCTGACCAACCCTTGCAGGGGGTCGTGGTCGGGAGTCCGATCTACCACCCGCTGGGCCTTGCCTACCTCCGTGCGGGGAAGGGTGCCCGGGGGCAGGACATGGACCTCCGGGCGCAGCGCAAGTCGGCGCTCCAGCGCCACGGCGATCGAGGCGCGCGTCTGGTCCCGATGCTCCTCGCCGCTGGCCGCCACGTCGGCCAGTTCGCAGACGACGACGAGGCTGGGCATGGTTTCGGTGCGGTCGACGACGAGGAGGTACTGCGGCCCCAGGGCCGGCTCGGCGAGGACGACCGCCTCGACCTCGCTCGGGTAGACGTTGACACCGCGGATGACCAGCATGTTCCGGCCGCAGACGCATGGGCTCGGATCGATCGCGGCGATGTCGCCGGTCCGGTAGCGGAGGACGGGCATGGCCTCCCTGGTCAAGGTGGTGAAGACCAGCTCCCCGTAGGTGCGCGGCGGCACGTGCGCGCCCGTGGCGGGGTCGATGACCTCGACCAGGAAGTGATCTTCGTTGACGTGGAGGGTGCAGTTGACGCCGTCAGTGGGTGATTCAGGTAGAGTCGACTGCGCCTCGATGCATTCGCAGGCAACGCCCGGGCCGATGACCTCGGAGAGCCCGTAGATGTCGAGCGCCTTCAGGCCGAGCAGCGTCTCGATCTTGACGCGCATCGCCTGGGTCCACGGCTCGGCGCCGAAGACGCCCGCTCGCAGCCGCAGCTCGCCGAGGTCGATGC
>WNFV01009086.1_pt1 | contig 11082 bp, 15 predicted proteins | sample 5400101 | NCBI WGS metagenome assembly WNFV01 (sample SAMN13153361, study PRJNA577476) | soil metagenome | isolation source: 115 cm soil or saprolite under grassland replicate 1 | place: USA:California | collected 2016-06-15
CCGAGCCTCGAGCACAAGCTCCGCGTCATGCTCATCTTGACCGGGGTGAAGTCGAAGCAGATCCTCGGACCCGGGGAGCACCTGCGGGCGCCCCAGGCCGGAGTCGACATCGTGCGGTGAGGACCATGGCAGACATCGTGGACAGGAGTTGGGAAGTCCAGCGGAGGATCGAGGAGCGGGTCAAGCGGCTCGGGAAAGGACGGTTCGGCCGCGTCCTCAAGATGGCCCGCAAGCCGACGTCGGACGAGTACTCCAAGGTCGTCTTGATCACGGGGCTCGGAATCGTCGCGATCGGCGCGCTCGGGTTCGTGATCTACCTCATCATGCGATACGGGCCAGGCGCCATCCACGGGCTCTTCGGGATCGTGGGCTGATATGGGGCTGCTGGACGACCTTTCGAAGCGGGAGCCGAAGCCCGAAGCGAAGCCGGAACCCGTCGTAGGCCATTACGGCGTCAAGCTCGACCTCAAGGAGGAGAAAGCCTCACTGACCGCGGGGCAGACGCGGGAGTACGACGTCCTCGCGACGAACACCGGCACCGAGGACGATACGATCCGGATCAAAGTCGACCTCGTCTACCACTCGGAGCTGCCGGATCCACCCGAGTGGACGGTGAAGCTGTACGGCGTCGAAGACAAGGTGTGGGACGTCACGTACACGAAGATCACGGAGAAGGAGTTCATGCTCATCGCGGACGGGCAGCGGGAGATCACCCTGACCGTCACCTGTCCGAAAGGCGCGCGGTACGGAGACCGGCTGAACGTCGTCGTGAACGCGATCTCGAAAGGGGATCCCGGCGCCTTCGACGCGAAGACGCTGAGTTTCAGCGCGCGGCAAGCGATCCTCGCGGTCAAGTCCTCCATCGGCCACGAGCGCGCCGTCGCCGACGCCATCTATGCGCGGGCGAAGGCGAAAGACGTCGGCGTCTTCTCGATCCTCGTGCCCGCGAACTTCCGCGGCTACGTCTACGTCGAATCGATGAACCCGGACCGCCTCGAGGAGATCGTCCGCGGCCTGCGCCGGGCGCGCGGCGTGGTGAAGGGCGAGGGCGAATCGACCGGCATCGGGTTCTCGGAGATCGAGGCGTACCTGACGCCGAAGCCGATCGTCAGCGGGATCATGGAAGGCGACATCGTCGAACTGGTCGCCGGCCCGTTCAAGGGCGAGAAGGCCCGCGTCATGAAGATTGACGAGACGAAGGAGGAGATCACGGTCGAGCTGTTCGAGGCGATGGTCCGGATCCCGGTGACCGTGCGCGGCGACAGCGTCCGCGTCCTGCAAAAAGAGCAGGAGAAGTGACCGATCCTCTCATGTCGTGGGAGGAGCGGAGCCGTAGATTCTCCAAGCGGTCCATGCTTGCCACACGAGCGCGGCATAGACGACGACGTGCTCGAGAAGTTGATTGGTCGTGATGAGGAACGCGATTGCGGCGGCCACGGTGATCGCGGCGAGGTAGCCGCCCACGCGTCGGAAAGTCGTCGACACGTACATCGGGACCCCCACGACGCCCGCGCTGACCGCGAGCAACAGGAAGAACACCGCGGACACGATGGTGTGCAGGCCGTACGGAGACCCTTCGCGGAAGATGCCCACGAAGACGAGGCCGACCGCCGATGTCGGGAGGAGGACCTGGGCGGCCCGTCCCGCTCGCCCTCCGACTGTGCGGCCCACGACGAACCCGAAGGGCGTGAAGAGGATCCCCCCGAGGATGTCGGCCGCGTTGAAGGCCCACGGGGCCGGTGCATTCGGGTTGCCGAGGTCGCTCAGGTAGCTCCCCGTGATCGTGTATGTCGGCGTCAAGGCGACGGCGACGAGGTAGAGCACCGTCCAAGTGGCGATCGCGGCAAATCCGAGGATTCCGCTGGCCCGAGCGTCCAACCTCATCGAGGCGCGGATGGCTCCGGGGCCATTAAGGGCTTCCCCCGAAGACACAGCCCATGGCGCCGAAACGTTTATGGCCCTTCCGCGGGTCAGGCGTCAACGAGGTCGCTCCGTGGCCGAGAAGCTCGATGTGCTCGTCGATGGGGGCAAGGCGACGCCGGGCCCGCCGCTCGGACCTGCGCTCGGCCCGCTCGGCGTGAACATCGTTGAGATCATCAAGGCGATCAACGAGAAGACGAAGAGCTTCGAGGGGATGAAAGTCCCCGTCAGCCTGACCGTCGACCCGAAGACGAAGGCGTTCTCGATCGAGGTCGGCACACCGCCGACGTCCGCCCTGATCGTGAAGGAATTGAAGATCGAGAAGGGCTCTGGAGACGCCGGCAAGACGCGTGTCGGGAACCTCTCGCTTGCGCAGGCGACCAAGATCGCGAACATGAAGACGGACGCGATGCAGGGGAAGACCCTGAAGGCCCGCGTCCTCGAGGTCATCGGCACGTGCGTGTCGATGGGCGTGACCGTCGAGGGAAAGCCCGCCAAGGAGTTCTCCACGGAAGTCAAGGCGGGCAAGTACGACCGGCAGATTGCGGGCTGAATCTCGCGCGTCCTGAAATCGCAGGGATTGGAGGACCTTCAGCCGTCTTCGGTCGCGGTGGACCTAGTGGGCCTGTCGAAGCGCCTTGCGCGTCCGAGGCTCCCCGAGATCCAAGAGCATTGCCTCGAGCTGGATCCGCACGAAGTCCATATCGCCGATCCAAAGGCCCTGGAGCTTGTCCGTCACCAGATCGCCGTCCCGATAGAAGGAGTTCAGGATGAACACTTCTTCGTCGCTCGGAAACACGTACGTGTGCGCGAGCCGGGTCTTCGGCAAAGGCCGGGGAGGGAAGTGGAACTGAACCTGCATCATCCGCGAGAGGAGCCCGCCGAGCTCGGCGAGGTCCGCGCGGTTGCCCTCGTTGAGGACGACGCGGACGGCGCGGCGCGAACGGCCGAGCGCGTCGAAAAGGAGCCGCAAGATTTCTGGAGCGACCGGGAACGGACTCACGCAGAGGATCTGACGGCCGCTCGAGAGGACGACCTCCCGCAGCTTGCGACCGATCGACTCCGCGCCTTTGTAGATCCACAGATCGGTGTCAGCCTCACGAGCCTTTGAGCCGGGCGTCTCTCGGAGGCTCCCGACGACCTCTGCGGCGGACTCGAGATCGTCCCCTCGCGCTTGACGGGCCTCCTCCGCGACGATGCGCGGTGCGCGTGCCCGGTAGCGGTTCGGCCGGTCCTGGGAGACCTCGACCCAGCCTTTCGACTGGAGCGACTGCAAGATGCGGTAGACGGCGGGATACTGCACCCCGAGATGGACGCTCACCTGTTGGGCCGTGGACACGCCGTTCCGAACGAGTCCGAGGTACGCCCGCGCCTCTTTCCCCGTGAGCCCGAGCGTCTCCAGGGCCCGCGACGCGTCCTCCTCCGCCATCGCGCCGGCTAACGCCGACCGCTACAAAAGCTTGTGCGCATTATCAGGGAGATGCTGATAACTTCGGCGGGACAACTCCCTTCCCCGGACCCGACCGGTTCAGACGCCGGTCCTAGGTGGATGACGAACGGCCGTTCCGAAGCGGTCCTGACGCTTTCTGACCGATGCATCCGCGTGGCCGGGCCTTCGGCCGCAAAGCCTTATTAGGGGCACACTCTTTCGCCGCCCTCTCCGTGCAGGAGGCTCTCGTGGCCGCGCGCACTGCAGGAGGCGATTCCCCTTGGCGGACAAGCATTCGGTCGAGACGATCAAGAAGCTCCTCGAGGCTGCGAAGCCTCGGGAGTTCAAGGAGTCCGTCGAGGTCGCGGTGAACCTGCGCGAGGTCGACCTCTCCGTCCCCAAGAACCGCCTCGATGAGGAGGTCGTGCTGCCGAGGGGCCGAGGCAAGCCAATCCGAGTGTGCGTCTTTGCCTCGGGGGACCTCGCCTTGAAGGCGCGCGCCGTCGCCGATCTCGTCATCCAGCCGCAGGAGATCGAAGAGTACGCGAGCGACAAGCGCAAGGCGAGGGAGCTCGCGATGTCGTACGATTTCTTCGTCGCGGAGGCCCCCCTGATGCCGGTCATCGGGAAGCGCCTCGGCGTCGTCCTAGGACCACGGGGACGGATGCCTCGCCCCGTGCCACCGACGGCGGATCCGACGAATCTGATCACGGCGATGCGCAACACGGTCCGCGTGCGCAGTCGGGACAAGCGAACGTTCCATGCGGCGATCGGCACGCGCGACATGCCTCCGGAAGACCTCGCGGAGAACCTCGACGCGCTCATTCGTCGTGTCGTCGGCAAGCTCGAGCGCGGGCGATTCAACATTCAGTCGGCCTACGTCAAGACGACGATGGGCCCGGCCGTGAGGTACCTGTGAGGTGTGACGATGCCCCACGTCGCTCCGTACAAGAAGCAGGTCGTCGAGGACCTCGCCTCCCGCTTCGCCCAGGCGCGCGTCGTCGGGATCGCGAACATCCATGGGATCCCCGCGCCGCAGTTCCAGGCGATCCGGAGGAAGCTCTCGGGTCGCGCCTCGATCACGGTCGCGAAGAACAACCTGCTGCGCCTCGCCCTCCAACAGGCGAGCGCCACGAAGCCGGACCTCGCGAGACTCGGCGAAGCGATCGAGGGGCAGACCGCCATCGTGACGGCGGATATCAACCCGTTCCGGCTGTTCAAGGAACTCGAAGCGACGAAGACGAAGGCGCCCGCCCGCGGCGGCGAGATCGCGCCGGAGGACCTGTGGGTCCGCGCCGGCGAGACGCCGTTCAAGCCGGGGCCCGTCGTTGGCGAGCTGCAGAAGGCGGGCATCCCGGCGGCGATCGAGCGAGGGAAGGTCGTCATCCGACAGGACAAGCTGATGGTCAAGGCCGGAGACCGAATCCCGCGGGAGGTCGCGCAGCAGCTCGCGCGTCTCGAGATCTTCCCGCTCATCGTCGGGCTCGATCTCCGCGGCGCCTACGAGAACGGCATCGTGTTCCGGCGCGACGCGCTCGCGATCGACGACGCGGTCGTCCGAGCCCAAATCGCCCAGGCGGGTCGGGCAGCGCTGGCCCTCGCCCTCGAGATCGCGTACCCCTCGAAGGACACGATCGGCCCGCTCCTGGCGAAGGCTCATGAGGAGGCGCTCCGTCTCGCGATCGCGTCGGAGTTCCCGACGAAAGAATCGATCCAATTCCTCTTGATGAAAGCCCACGCGCAAATGCTCGCCCTCGCGGCCCGCGCACCCGGCGCGGCCGATGACGAGCTTCGTGCGATGGTCGGAGGATGAACACGGACAGGAGGTGACACGGATGGAATATGTCTACGGCGCGTTGGTCCTGCACGCGGCCGGCAAGTCGGTGAACGAGGAGAATCTGAAGAAGGTGCTCACGGCGGCCGGCGTGAAGGTCGATGAAACGCGCGTGAAGGCCCTGACCGCCGCGCTGGAAGGCGTGAACATCGACGAGGCGCTGAAGGCCGCCGTCGCGATGCCTGCCGCCGCTCCGGCTGCCGCGCCCGCTGCGGAGAAGAAGGAAGAGAAGAAAAAAGAAGAGAAGAAAGAAGAGGAGAAAGTCTCCGAGGAAGAGGCGGCCGCGGGACTCGGTGCGCTCTTCGGCTAGGCCGGAGGCCGCCACCGGTCCCGATCGGCGAGCGTGAGCGCGGGTGCTCGATCTCAGGCCGCGCCTTTCTTCGCGGCCGCCTGCGCGCGCTTCCCTCGTTCCTTCGCGGTGTAGCCCGTCGCCTTCTCGAGGAAGGCGTTGAAGGCCTTGATCGTGTCCGTCGCGACGTGGTCCGGCACGCCGGGCTTCATCGCCGTATCGACGAAGAGCCGCTTGCCGTCGGTCCAGGCCACGAGCTTCTCGAGGGCGCCGTACGAGACGATCACCTTGCCGCCGTCCGTCCCCGCCTCTCCGAACTCTTCGACCGCGATCCGGCGCAGGCCGTCGCCTTCGAGCGCCTTCGCAACGCCTCGACGCAGCTCGTAGTCGCGCATCGGGGTGATGGAGCTTCGCGGGTCGTATGAACGTTACGCCTCGAGGACTGCCAGCGGATCGGCCGGGGTGAGCATGAACGCCTGCGCCTCCCGATAGGCCCGCCAAACGTCCTGACAGGAGCACGAGAGGTCCCGGAAGTCGCGTCGCAGGCCGAGCGAGAACTCCTCGATCGCATTCACGACGGCCCGGTCGCACGACCCGCAGTTGTGGGCCCCGCGGGCCATCCCGCCCGCCGTCGGATGGCTCTTCACGTGCGCCTTCACATCCTGCGTCCGTTCCAGGACTTCGACGACGGACCAGAGCCACGGGGGACGGTACTCGCCCCGGCGGAACAGACGGTCGACGATCGTGCGGCTCTGCACGTTGACCGGGTTGAATGAGATCGTGTCGCTGTGCGGATCCGCGTCGTGGCCGGATCGGACCGCGTCTTCGATCGCCTCCGATTCCGTGAGGAAGGGGGGCTTGATGAGCAGGTATGTCTTGATCGTGGCGCCGGCATCGCGCGCGAGCGCGGCGGCCCGCGCGTGTTCCTTGAGGCCCCACACCTTGTTGACGGCGTGCTTCAGGACACGCTCGTCCGTCGACTCGAGGCCGAGCGCGATCTCCAGCTCATCGACGAAGCCCAGGGCGTGCTCCAGCTGGTCCTTGCGCAGCAGGTGGGAGAGCGTCTCGACGATCACCTTGTCGCAACGATCCCCGAGCTCCGTCAGGATCCGCGCGCGGACGTCGGGCGGCACTTCGTGGTCGTCGAAGAAGTTCCCCGAGGTGTAGACCTTCACCATCGGTTGGCCCTCGTGCTTCCGAAGGACGACGTCGAGCTGGTGCAGCATGTCCGCGGGCGCGACCTCCTGCGCGACGTCGTTCACGTAGCCGCACATCGAGCACCCGCTCGCACGCGCCCAGTAGCAGCCCCGGGTGCGGAAGATGATGACCCAGGCGTCGACGACCTTCCCGTGGAGCAGGTCTTTCTCCGTCCACGCCGAGATGTACTCCCTCGGGTCGAACTCCCGCGGACGTCGCTCGTCCTTCACGGCTTCTTGGAGGCGCATCGAGGGCGGTTCGAACGTCCGGCGGCGGAAAAACCTTTGCGGCTCAGCGGCGGTCCCGGACGGAGGAGAGGCCGAGGATCGCTCCCCCGGCCACGAACACGAACGCGAAGAACCGCAACCCCCACGCGACGTCGGGGGTGAGGACGACGCCCGTGTTGAAGGTCAGGACCGCCGGGAGGTCGACCAGCGCTTCGTAGAGGACGAACAGCACCAGGCCGAGCGTGGCCAGTCCGATCCCGCTGCCCGGGCTTCGATGCCGATGGACGACCACGGCGGCGGCTTGGTAGGCGGCGGGCCGGACCGCGCGTTCCACCGTCACGGTCGCGGCGATAGGCATCGCCGCGCGTGCCGGCCGCGGGAGGTCCGCGGGCGCGTACCGTCGGCACGAATCGCACCACCAGCGTTCGTATCGATCGATCCACCGGAGGGTCGCGCCGCAGTTGGGGCAGGCGTTTTTCGAGCGCGCGACGGGCGAGTACGCGCGGCAGGAGTAGCAATACCAGCGGTTGTACTGGGGGATGTAGGTGAGCTCGCGACTGCATGTGGGGCACGGGTGCTCGACCTTCGGGATCTCGCGGACCGTGGGCGTCTCCTGGACGGCGACCACGGGCTCCGCCGGACGGGCCGTCTCGGCGACCGGGGTTTCGACGATGACTTCCGGAGCGGCGGTGGTCAAGGGAGCAACCGGCTCCGGGCTCTCGTCCGCCGCCGTCTCGATCGGTTCCTGCTGGGACGGTTCCTCCGACGCAGGCGATTCGAACACCGGCTCGGACTCCCCGGCGGCTTGGGGGATCTCCTCCGGGGTTTCGATCTCGGATTCCGCGGCCGGCTCGTCCTCGGGATGGACCTCTTCCTCATCTTCCTTTGACTCCGGCTCGAGTTCGTCGAGATAGCTCAGGAGTCTTCCACGAACCTGCTCCTTCGTCCCGGTCGGGTCGAGTCCGTACGCCTTGCACAGCTCGAGGAGCACGGGCTTCTTCGCCTGCCAGATCGACCTTCGCACAAGGGGCGGCTTTGGCGAGGCCTCTCCTTCCGTCGGGACCTCCTCTGCCGTCGGCTCCGCAGATGCGCGGGAAGGTTCAGTCGCAGGCGCGGTCGGGGACGGAGTGGGCTCGGCCGGTCCTTCGCCGGGCGTCTCGACGACCGTAGGCGGGGCTTTCTCAGGCTTCGAAGACTCCTGGACAACGCCCTGCTCGGACGGGTCCGCTTCGACAATCGGCGCGACGACTGCTGGTTCGGGTTCCTGCTTCTCGGCCACCACTCCTTCGGGAGGGTAGGCGTTGCATCGGTAGCAGTAGTATCGCTCGTACGCCACGATGTACGAAAGGACGCCGTCGCACGTGGGGCACGGCTTCGCGCCGCGATCCCCGTACCCCTCAGGCGCGTACCGACCGCACGAGTAGCAATAGTATCGGTTGTACTGATCGAGGAACGAGGTCTCGCTACCGCAGTTTGGACAAGGAAGGCCCGTCAAGCAACGTGCGGAGGCCGGGTGGCGCGAATAAAGGCTCTTCCGTGATTTTAGGAAATGATACTCTTCGCACCGGGCACGGTCGAATCGCGCGCGAAAACGCTTTTACACGAAGCACCGATGGGCTCGCCGCGCCACCATAGCTCAGTCGGTAGAGCAGCCGCCTTGTAAGCGGCAGGTCGGGAGTTCAATTCTCCCTGGTGGCTTTCGACTTCCGTTCATCACGGAAGCCTCTTGCGGCCTTCCCGTTCCAGCAGGAATCCCGCCTTGTTGCGGCTCCGAGGGATTTCCTCGAAGGTGACGTCGAGTTGCGCGGCCAGCGCCTTGGCCTCCGAGTTCAGGGCCCGCAGGTGGTCCGCCTTGACGCGGTAGCGCCCCTTCATCTGTCGGATCACCAGCTGCGAGTCCCCATGGATCACGTAGGCCTCTCTCCGGCCGGTCTCCGATTCGATCTCGCGAAGAGTCCGCAACAGGAAGATCAGCCCGGCGTACTCCGCGATGTTGTTGCTCCTCAGGGGCCCCCTAGCGGTATCGAGATCCGGCACATTCCTCACATATTCGTGCCCGCCGATAACGTAAGCGGCCCGCATCGGTCCTTTCTTCTCGAGCTGATTCCCGGGACACGCTCCGTCGAATAAACATTCGGTGCGGGCGGGATGGGACAGCGCCATTCGGCATCCGGCGGTACACGGCGCCGTGCCTTGAGCCTTCCTTGCCGTGTGCCGGATCCTCTGTGTCTGAATCCGCCGCGCGATAATCGCTCAAAAAGGGTTACGTACCTCGTATTGTCGTACACCGTATGGTTAGGTTGCGATGCGCCTGTTCCGCTCTCGTCGGTCAAAGATCGCCTCCGAAGGCGAGCCCGATCCGCATCGGATCCTCACCGAGTATGTCCTGAACATGTCGATCACGTGCCTCGGGGATCAGGACGTGACGCCTCTCTACGAGGAATACATCAAGGACTCGCGGCTCGGCCGATCGGAACTGGAGGAGCTGACCGAGGTCTACCGCAGCCTCCTGCCCAGGACGTCAGGCGGGCTCTCGGCCCGATAGCCCGTTTCGCTCGCGTGCGGTGCGCGTCTCAGCAGCACGGTGGGCTGGCGTCGCGTGCTTCTGCGTAACCCGCGCAGCATCCGCAACCGCAGCAGCACGGCCCGCAGCAGCAACGGGTGGTCGCCTTGGAGGTCTTAGGTTCTTCGTTCATGTTATCTACTTCTCTTGAGTAGTAGTCAAGTTCATATACTCTCCCTACCTCGGCCTCCCAGATGGCGGAAGCCCGCGTGCGCGCGAATGCGTTGTTGCAGGAAGCGCTGGGCCCTACGCTGGAGCGGATCGGGGGCACTCTGCGGGACCTCGGGCTCAGCGGCAACGCGGCGAAGGTGTTCTGCGCGCTCGTGCGGACGAGCCGCGGGACCGCGAGCGAGTTGGTCGTGAAGACGGGCATCGCGGATTCGAAGATCTACTACGCGCTCGGCGAACTCGCGGGCAAAGGCCTGGTCGAGGTTCAGGACGGGAAGCCGAAAGTCTATCGCGTCGTCGGTCCAAAGGAAGTCGAAATCCGCCTCGCCCGGATCGCGGAGGAGGACTATGAGCGTCGTCGCGCTTCGACGGCCCGCCTGCGGTCGATCCTCGAGCCTCTCGGCGTCGCGACCGCGTCGCCCGCGGCCGATATCGCGTACATCGTGAAGGGACTGCCTAACGTCGTCTCCCGCGCGCGGGGGCTGATCTCCTCCGCTCGGAAGGAGATCGTCTTGCTGGCCTCGGACGAGTTGCTCTTCCGCAAGCTGGAGGACGATTTGGTCAAGACGACGAAACGCCGCGTGCGTCTCAAGCTCGCGCTTCCGGCCATCCCCATCGAGAAGGACCTCGAGAAGGTCGCCGATGTCCGCTCGATTGTCTGCGACTGCATGATCCTCGTGGTCGACGGCCAGCAGGTCCTGACGGTGACCCGCACATCCGACGCCGAAGCGTATGCGATCACGTCGACGGACGGGACCCTCGTCCGCTTGGGCCTCGAGTACTGGGAGAGCCCCCGTTGCTGCGCGGTGTGACGCGGGCGACATCTTCGTTGAGTCCGCTGAATTCGGCACGGAGCGACGGTCGGGCGAGCCCGCGATTATCTTCAGTTGAAGCTGTCCTCGATCGAGATGATATCCTTGTCAATGCTGAAAAGAGTCACGGTTAAATACCGTGTTATACTGTATTGCACTCCGGCCGGAGAAGGCCAGGCGCAACGGATGCTTCAGCCCCAGGAATTGGTCGTCGCCAAGCTCCTGCCGACGATCCGCGCGCGTCTCGCCCTCGAGCTCCTTCAAACCTATAAGATGAAGCAGGTCGACGTGGCGCGTTCGATGGCGATTACCCAGGCGGCCGTCAGCCACTACAACACGCAGAGCCGCGGCGTCGACCAGGAGATGCTCCGCCTGTTCCCGGAAATCAAGCCGTTCGTCTACGGGCTCGCCGAGCGAATTGCGCACGGGATGACCCTGTCCGACCAGATCGCGAGCGTCAACGAGTTTTGTTCCGGCCTCATGCTGACCGCTCGCTTCTGCGAATACCACAAGAGCCTCGGGGACATCGACCCGCACTGCACGGCGTGCTTCCCGTCCCCGCCGAGGCCCTAGGCCTGGGAGCCTCGCCTACGTATAGAGCGCCCGCATCTTGCGGATGAAAATCGCTTCATCGAACTCACGC
>WNFV01009088.1_pt1 | contig 11080 bp, 11 predicted proteins | sample 5400101 | NCBI WGS metagenome assembly WNFV01 (sample SAMN13153361, study PRJNA577476) | soil metagenome | isolation source: 115 cm soil or saprolite under grassland replicate 1 | place: USA:California | collected 2016-06-15
GGGAGCGGCAGATGCTGAGGTGGGTGGTAGCAACCGGGCGCTGCTTCAACCAAAAACAAACTATTTGCGTTAGGCCTTACCGGCCAGGCTCTTCTTCAGCACCGCCACCAGGTCAATCACTTTTCCTTCGTCACGCTTGTCAGTCTCGAGCTCGACGACGTTCTTGCGCTGAGCGCTTTTCTTCTTAACCAGCTTGAGCAGCTTCTCAGTTTGTTCGTCCTTGAGCCGTTCGGGCAACAACTGCTTTTTCGACTTACTACTGATTAGCTTCTCAAACTTGCGAATAGTCGCCGCCGGAACTTTAGGTTTTTTCTTTGGTAGACCGACGTCCTCTGGAGAACGCAATTCGTCAGGGAAGCGCATGGTCTCGGCCCGCAGAATTCCGTGTTCTGCAAATATCGCCACCAGGTATTCCTTGCCCCTCATCACGAAAGTCGCCAGACCCGCCTTATCCCCCGTTTCCATCGTTTCAGCCAAAAGTTTGTAAGCCTTTTCTGAGCCTGATGCAGGCGTTAGAAAGTAGCCCCGATCAAAATGAACCGGCGGAATTGATTCTTCCGGTACGAAAGTTTTCAAGTCGATGTCGCGCGATTTTTCCGGAGCCAGGCGTTCCAACTCTTCATCGGTGACGACCACGTATTTACCCTTGTCGATTTCATACCCACGCACCATCTCATCGGCGTCAAGATCGCGCTCGGTTTTTTCCGAGTAGTATTTGCGCGCAAGCGGCTCACCCTCGGGACTCAGCATGCGCAAGGTTGCGCGGTTGCTGCGATTAGCAGGAAACAGATTCACCGGCACACTGACGAGTCCAAAGGTAAGCGTTCCCGACCAGAATGGGCGCGGCCCGGCCTGCTCCTCGTCATCTTCGCGGCGTCTCTTTGTGCTTGCTCGCGACCTTACCATTTTCTGAGGCTGCGCGACCATTCTCTTAGGCAGCGCGCTTCTCCTTTCTCAGCGATTGCAAACTTTTCTGCAACACGCTGTCGAGCGATGCAGCTTTGCGCTTCGTTTTTACCGCGTGCAGCCTGGGCGCTTTACCTTTTGCCTTCTTCTCAATGAACTCCATTACCCGCTCACGATATTCATCCTTGTAATCCGCCGGATTGAATTCTCCTTCCAGAAGACCCACGAGTTGCTTCGCCATACTTATTTCTTTCTGAGTCGGTGCGCGTCCCGCTGGTTTCGGCAAATCGCGCGCTGAGATGACTTCTTCCGCATTGCGGAGCGTGAACAGCAAGAGATAATTGCCCTCGGCGCGCAGTGCGCCAACGTAAGGTTTATTACGCATCACCCAGTGTGCGACGCCCTCGCGTTCAGTTTTTTGCAAAGCTTCCGCGAGCGCGAAATATGCCTTCTCGTCCCCATCGGGCGCGAGGTAGTAAGGGCGTTCATACCATTGCTGGCTGATTGCTTCGGGCGGAACAAACTCCGTGAGCTCAATGTCGCGCGAAGACTTGGGCTCGAGACCTTCCAGGTCCTCTTCCGTAAGGATCACAAACTTGCCAGGCTCAATCTCGTAACCTTTCTGAATTTCCTCGCTCGCCACTTCGTCGCCCGAATCCGGGTGCACCATGTGCTGCTTCACCCTCATGAGGTGCTTATCGTCGAGAATATGAAAACGGACCGTTCGGTCAACCACGCCCGAATACAACTTTACCGGGACCTTCGTCGAGCCGATTTTCAGCTCACCTTTCCAGATCGCACGCGCCGGCATTATTTGGAAACCTCGCTGGCTAAATTTTCGTTTGGCCTTGCCTCGCCGCGTCTAACGCAATCCGGGCAGGAAAACTCAAGAGTTGCAGTTACCTGTACGCAGATTGGACAGAGCGGTCCGTCGCAGTCTACACAACGGATTTGCGTGTGATATGCATACGCCTGACTGCATGCCGGACACGTCTCAGTCGCGTCACTAAGCCACCAGGGCTCTGTTTTTTTAGGCATCCTGCGCGGCTTGGCCATATGCGACAAGTTATAAGCAGTTTCAGTTCCACATTGAATTAGGCGCCTAGATTCAGCGAGCCAAGGGTAGGGGCAAAATTGGAATGCACCTTGCTGTAAGTTGTTATCAGTACGTTTTCATCGGGACTTCTACGAGGTTTCAAAGGAAATCTCAAAAGGAGAAAGCATGAACGAGCAACAATCACAAAAGCGCGGGGTGCGTTCGGAAGCTCAAAAGGAAATGCGGGCGCGCGAAGGATACGCGCCTCTACCGCCAAGCAACGCGGTAGGCGGAGCCTCCGGCGAGAACAAGCGCGATACCCCAACCGACGAAGACTTGTCCTTGTCGCTTGACGAAAAGAATGCGCGGCAACGAAGAAAGGATCAAGTCAGTAAATAGTAGGTAAACCAGCGGGGGCAAGCCCCCTTCCTTACCATGAGCTGAATTAGAGGTGAGTCCTGGGCCCTTGCTGGAAAGCCGTTCAACCGAGATCAGCCGAGCGACCAAGAGAAGCTCTCAGGTAAGGAAGGCGGGCTTGCCCCGCTGCCTTCGAAAATCTCAAACTGAAAGTTGAAGAAAGGTTTTACTCATAACGCAGCGCTTCTATTGGGTCGAGTGCAGCTGCCTTGCGCGCCGGGTAATAACCGAAGAATATTCCGACCGCTGCAGAGAAAATAACGGAGCCGACGATTGCCAGGCTGGAAATAAGCGTGGGCCACCCAAGCAGTCTGGGAATCGCCACGGAAACGATAATGCCCAACACAATGCCGATGAAACCTCCAGTCAGACTAAGCACGATCGACTCGATCAAAAACTGACTGCGCACCGCGGAAGAACGCGCTCCAATGGCCATGCGAATGCCAATCTCACGCGTCCGCTCAGTCACGGAGACAAGCATAATGTTCATGATGCCGATGCCGCCCACCAGTAGGGAAACGCTGGCGATGCAAGCCAACAGGACCGTCATGGTGTTGTTCGTCTCGTTTGCCGCTTCGGCAATATCAGTCATGTTGCGGACCGTAAAATCGTTAGGTTCATTTGCCGAAAGCTTGTGCCGCTGCCGCAGGAGGTCAGTGATCTGCTGCTGGGCCGTGTATGTCGCATCCTGAGAAATCGCCGATGCATAAGCGATTTGCAGCCGCGGGCTGCCAAGGATCTTCTTCTGCACGGTGGTGTAAGGAGCGAAAGCGATATCGTCCTGATCGCGTCCCTGCTGATCCTGTCCTTTGCGCGCCATCACGCCCACCACCCTGAAGGGCAGGTTCGCTACGCGCACCGTTTGCCCGACCGGATCCAGCCCCGAAAAAAGATTGTCTGCGATCGTTTGTCCGATGACGATCACGCGTCCCGCCGTGCGCACATCTGCGTCAGTAAAGAAAGTGCCATTCTGGATAGTCCACTTGCGAATCTCGGGGTACTCTTCGCTGACACCCTGAACTGAGGTATTCCAGTTCATGTTGCCTGATACGAGTTGCGATCTGGCGTTTACCGCCGGCGTTACCATCGCCAGACTCGGCAGCTCTCGTTTGATTGCCTCGAGGTCTTCGACAGTGAGTGTGTTCGTACCGCTGTCACCGGTGCCGCTGCGCACGCCGCCCACGTTCTGAGCGCCGGCGCTGACGAAGAGAAGATTCGTGCCGATACTTTCAATCTGCGCCTGGACAGACGCCTGGGCTCCCTGCCCGATGCTGACCATAGCGATCACCGCAGAGACACCGATGATGATGCCAAGCATAGTCAGGATCGCGCGCATCTTGTTGCGGACAAGCGCGCGAAACGCCACTCGAATGATCATTGCCAGGTCCATAAGTTTTCCTGAATAAATCTTCTCCGCGGATTTAGCAGATTACACAGACTACGTGGAAACGCGCGTCTATTCTGATACCCCTTGCAACCCCACAGACACGTGTCCGCTTCTCCTGTCTGTGTAATCTGCGAAATCTGCGGATAACTGGTCCTCATCATCGTCCTCGACCACCGGAGGTAAATTCCTCAACTCCTCCGCTGCATCGCGTGGGTTCTCAATCTGGTAATCCTTCTTTATCCTGCCGTCTTTGAAAACAACTACGCGCTGAGCGTAATCGGCGATGTCCGGCTCGTGCGTTACCAGAACGAGCGTGATGCCTCGCTCGCGATTGAGTCGTTGGAATATCTCCATTACTTCCACGGAAGTTCGCGAATCAAGATTACCAGTCGGCTCGTCCGCCAGAATCAGCGCCGGGTTGTTAACCAGGGCACGTGCCACGGCAACACGCTGTTGCTGTCCGCCTGATAACTGATTCGGATGGTTCTGTTCGCGCCCCGCCAAACCCACTGCTGCCAGCGCCTCCAATGCGCGTTGATTTCGCTGCGTAGACTCAACGCCCGCATAGAGCATCGGTAATTCAACATTTTCTAACGCAGAAGTTCGCGACAGAAGATTGAATCCCTGAAACACGAAGCCGATCTTCTGGCAGCGAATATCTGCCCGCTCATCTTTCGACATCCCGGAAACATCCTCGCCGGCAAGAATGTATTGCCCACGCGTCGGTCGATCCAGACAGCCAATAATATTCATGGTGGTTGACTTTCCCGAGCCGGACGCTCCCATGATGGCGACAAACTCGCCTTCACGAATTGTCAGGGATACTCCACGCAACGCATGAACATCGACGTCGCCCATCGTGTAAACCTTGTGTATGTTTTCCAACTGAATTACCGGACGTGCTTCCAGCTGCGACGCGAGGCCAACAGTGTTCAGCGGCAACGTCTGAGTTTCAGTTATGAGTGTTGCTGACATTTATTCTCCGTCTCACCGTAACCGCGAATATCTTCAAGCCGATGAAGTCTTTCAATTTTTCCAAGGTGAATCTCAGTCAATCAGCGGGGGCAAGCCCACCTTCCCGACCTGAGAGGCTCCGACCAAGTTCGGCTAGTCCTGCGTTGAACGCCGTTCACTGAATTATTGAAACTCAATTCCAATAACCTCATGGTGAGGAAGGTGGGCTTGCCCCGCTCTGTTGGCTAACATTCTCCAATGGAAAACCATCCTTCCTACTTGATAAGAGTTTTTTGGAGTCTATCGGACAACATACTGACCCACCTTGCCACTTTAGTTTCGTCTGCCGCCTCCTGGCGCGCCGGTGCGCGGACCTCCCCCAAAGCCGGGCGCAGGCGTTTGACTGCTTTGCGCTTTGTTGGCGCTGGTTAGTGTTTGCCCGGTGACGACCATTTCGCCTTCCTGCAAATTACCTTCAACGATTTCCGTCGAAGCACCATCAGTCAAACCGACCTTAATCCGGCGAGACTGCAGCTTGCTGTCCTGTCCCAGCACCCAAACGACACGCGTCTGACCTTCCAACACAGGTGCGGTAGGCGGAGCAAAGTTTCGCTGCCCACCCTGCTGCCTGTCGGCCTGCTGCGCGCCGCTTTGCGCTGTTTGGCTCGTCTGGCTCGCTGAACGATTACCGTCATCAGTCTGCCCTTGGGGGCGCTGTCGTCGTTGACCACCCGAATGGCCGGCTCCATCCGTGCCTCTGCCGATTCTTTGTCCCGAGGCGTCCGTCGGCATAAAACGAAGCGCTGAGTTTGGAACCTTGAGCACATTGTTGCGCTCGTCAATCGTAATCGTCAGATTGGCTGTCATGCCGGGTTTAAGTTTCTGTTCCGGATTGCTGACGTCAATAACGACGTTGTACGTGACAACGTTTTGCACATTTTGTGGATTGAGTCGCATCTGCTGAATCTTGCCATCGAAGTCCTTGCCCGGAAATGCATCGACGGAAAACTTGACCGACTTCGCCTGGTCAACCAAACCAATATCAGCCTGATCAATGTTCGCGATGACCTGCATTTGCGTCAGGTCTTTGGCTATCGTGAAGAGGGTCGGGGCCGAAAGACTTGCCGCAACGGTCTGGCCCACGTTCACATCACGTGACACGACAACGCCATCGATTGGGGATGTGATTGTTGTGTGCGCCAGATTCACCTCAGCGAGCCGGAGGGCCGCCTCCGCTTGCTGCACCTGTGCCTGGGCCTGCTGCACCTGCGCTTGCGATTGCTGCACCTGCGCCTGTGTCTGCTGCACCTGCGCTTGTGATTGCGCGATTCCTGAATCGGCCGATGATCGTTCACTCAAGACCGCCTGATTTAATTGGGCGGCGGCCTGGTTGTAACGCGCTTCGGCAGTCTTGTAACCTGTATTCGCAAGGTCGTAATCCCGCTGCGCGATCACTCCACTCTTCATCAAGTAGTCCTGCTGCTCGAGGAAGGTAAGAGCATCATCGAGTTGCGCTTTAAGTACTGCGAGGTTGGCCTGCGCGCTGGAAACGCCTGACTGGTTGTTCTGCACTGTCGATTTCGCGGCAAGCGCTTTCGCTTGTGCATCGCTTACACCGGCACGCGATCCCGCAACACTGGCCATCGCCTGCTGCAAACCAGCGCGGGCCTGTTGCAGGTTCGCACGCGCCTGATCGACCTGCGCCTTGGAAACCGACGGGTCGAGTTGGGCAATAACCTGCCCTTGTTTGACCACGGAATTAAAGTCGGCGTCGAGCGCGGAAATGGTTCCCGAAGACTGACTGCCAACCTGCACCGTTGTCACGGCTTGTAGAGTTCCGGTCGCGGTTACTGTATTACGCAGATTTCCACGTTCGACTCTTGCGGTCATGTATTGCGGAGCGCTTGACTGGTTTCCCCAAAAGTAAAAGCCCGCAAGCGCGAGCAAAGACAGGCCGGCACCACTCAAAATAAGTCGTTTCTTTGTGCCCAGGAGGCTTTTCCAATTCCGGCTTAACCAGCTCGTCGCTCTGGCGGTGTTGATGCCACTTACAGGCAGACGCTCTTTAATGGTTTGACTCGACATATTCACCTTATCAATCGTTCAATTTCAATATTGCATTCGCCAATTAGTTAGACACAGTCAGCGATAGTTCCGTTACAACTGAATACGTCCGAAAACAAGGCGCATCCAAATGGGTTACGAAAGTCTGTGTGACGGGCTGCCAATGTGTATGTGAGGACCGGTCGCCACTCCCGGAATCGCACTGCGAAAAGCTAAGAAAGGTATTCCCTGGCCCTGGAGGTATTTGATTAAGGCTTGTCCTTCCGAACTATCGGGATGTAAGGCCACGTCAACTGCGTTATGGTGATCGTAGCCGAGCTGGTTGTGCGTGGCTGATTGCCCGACGGCGCTGGTTGGCAATGCTCTGCCAAACTGCGCGGAGAAAAACGTTCGAATTTGATCGAGTCCCTCTAACGACCAGGACGCCACCCCGTTGTAGCGAAGCATAGTCGCGGTCGTGTTCAGTGTTCCATACTGCTTTGAAACCAGCTTTACCGGCTTAGCAGCCTGGGTCTTCGCCAGTTCCTGCTCGGCTTGAATCTCGGCAATCACGTTGTCGGAATCAGCGATCTGTTTTTTAGTGGCGTCCAGCTGCGCACGCAGTGCGGTAAGCTTTTGTTCACTATCTTCAAGCTCTGCTCTGGCCACGAGTCCTTCCGAGACAAGCATCCGCAGCTCATCCAACTTCGCCACGGCTTTCGTGATCGTGTCTTCCTGAATGGTGAGCAATTCTTTGCTGCTGGCTTTGTATTGCTGAGCAGCGCTGATTAGCTTCGCCGGCGCCTGCGCATCTTCATTCCGGGTTGGATTAATTTGAGTTTGCCCGTGCGCCACGCCGTAGGCGAGGAGCACTGTTAGCACTGCTGTGAACCATGTATGTTTGCCTGCTCTCATCTTATAGCTTCCGTTTTATGAAGACACCGATAACATGCAGAAGGTTACATATTCCCTGAAGTCTTCTGCGGAGGGCGATGACCCGTCTCAGATCCGGTAGCTTGACGCCGCAGTTTAGAGTCGAAGCTTTAGCTTGCGTGGTTAACCATCAGCAGCCTAAAGGCTGAACTCTAAACTGGCTGTAACCGTTCCGGGAATTACGGTGTCTTATCAGTCGGGAGGCTAATAACGGCCCTCCAATCAGAAATTAATTAACCAGGAGTAAAAGGAAGAAATGAAAAAATTAGGAAAGATAAAGACGCTGACTATCGCCTCCCTGTCGGCCGTTGCCTTAGCGGCGCCTATTGCCTTGGCGCAGTCAACCAGCACTAATCAGGATCCGCAGCAGGTAACTGGTGAACGCCACGGTGGTCGCGCCAAAGATTGGGGCGGTCAAAAAGGACGCGGCGGTCGCGGCTGGGGTGGCGAACGCGGTGGTCGCATGCAGGGCCTGATGTTTCAAGGTCTTAACCTGACTGATGATCAGAAAGCCAGGATGAAGGAGATCGGTCAGAGTTTTCGCGAGCGCACGCAGTCGCTGCATCAACAGCTTCGCGCCAAGCGGCAGGAGTTGCACCAGGCGAGCGAGGGCGGCACGTTCAACGAAGCATTAGCAACGCAGAAACTGCAAGAATCAGCCAGCCTCCAGGCGAAACTGATGGGCGAGCAGTTTAGAATGCGCCAGGAGATGCTGTCGGTGCTGACGCCGGAGCAGAAAACACAACTCGAACAGAAGCGAGCCGAGTTTAAGGCCAAGAGAGCCAATCACGGCGAGCGGAAGGTTCAGTAAACCTGTAGCGAAAGCCGGCTCATCGCTGGCAAGCGGGGTGGCGGGTTCAGTAAGATTGCATCCGCCATCCAGCATATCTTGAAACCGATGAGGGGCGCTTCCTGTCGCACGGTTACGAACAGGACTCAGACTTGGAGTTGGCGCGCCTGGCGCGCGAAGGCGATGAGTCTGCCTTCGAAGAGATAATGCGCCGATATAGTCCACGTGTTTTTCGTTTTGCCGGCAAGTTCTTTCGTCAGCGGAGTCTGGTAGAAGAAGCAGCGCAGGAGGTCTTTCTGAAGGCATTCACTGAGCTCGGCAGCTATGAAGGACGCGGTTCGATGGAGGGTTGGCTGACCCGCATCACCACCAACACCTGCCTTAATCTGCTCCGCAGCTCGAAGCGTCGTCCGGAATTGACAGTGTCTGATCTGACTGAGGACGAGACCAATTGGTTGGATAACAACCTGACGGACACAGCTATGGAGCGACATGAATCAAGCGAACGCAGTTTTGTGGCAGCGGACCTGGCGGGGCGGGTTCTCCAAACGCTGGCGCCGGACGACCAATTAGTTTTGACATTAATTGATGGCGAAGAAGCTTCAGTGAAGGACGTCGTGAAGATGACCGGCTGGTCAGAATCGAAAGTAAAGGTAAAAGCTTTTCGTGCACGCCGGCGGATGCGAGAAGCAGTTGAGAGACTGCTGGCACGCAAGCAAGGCAGGGCAATAGCTTAGCAAGCTCGAGGAGTTCCAGATGAGAGACGAACACATCATCGGTTTAATTGAGAATGCGCCGCTCGCGAGCTTGAGCGAAAACGATCGAACTACGATTGACGCGCATACGGATCACTGCCCGGATTGCCTGCGAGCTTTTCAGGCCGCCCAAATCGCAGCGCTGTTGCTGGAAGAACGAAGCGCCGAAGTCTTTGAGCCGTCACCTTTTTTTCATACTCGAGTAATGGCCACTCTGCGAGAGCGGCAGGCGAATACCTCGGATGCGTGGGCTTTAGGTCGGATGTGGCGAGCTGCCGGCGCGCTGGCATCGTCGATGGTGGCAACCGTGGCGGCGCTGGCAGTTTTGACTTTCGTTATTCCCGGAAATCAAATCCCTTCCAGTCAGCAGCAACTGAGTTCGCTTGCGAACAATTATTCGGCGGAAGAGGTGTTGCTCAATCAGAATGAACAGTTTGACGAGCCCGTATCCGATGCCCAGGTGTTGAATACGATATACGATGCAGATGAAGACGCGGTGAGGTAGACTATGGACATCACCAAAAAAAGCAAATGGCAGGTGCGGATAGCAGCGATAGTGATATTTCTCCTGGGGTTCGCAGCTGGTGCGCTTACGCTTAACGGTTACAAGCGGTGGAGTCGCGGCAACGCCGAAGCATCCCGGCAGAGTCGGTTTGAGAGCATGCTTGATAATCTTCAATTGAACGCCGACCAAAAAACACAGGTCCATCAAATATTGGGTGAGACGAGGGAGCAACTACAGGCACTAAGGAAAGAATCCGAGCCCCGCGTCACTGAAATCCGACGGCAAGCTGACGAACGATTACAGAAGGTTCTCACGCCCGACCAGTGGAAAAAGTTTCAAGAGGAACGAGACAAGATGCGAGGTCGCCAGCGACGCGGCCGAGAAAACTGGTCCGGCACTCCTTAAATGAAGCCTGCGGACTTACCAGTTGCATTCGCGTGCTCTGAGATCTGAATCTGAGATTTGAGATCTAAGATCTGAGATTTGAGATCTGAGATTTGAGATTTGAGATCGCAGTCTTTTTTAGGTCATCAGGAACAGCGATTCCATTAACCACGTGCCCACAAATGGAAGTATAACGACAGGTGAGATTTGTCTTTCCTTTGTTGCAGGTGTGAAGCGAATCTGGCGTATGCGGCGCCGATCCATACGTTCGACCCTGAATTGGGCACCTTCATATTCAACGATCTCGTCGGGTTGCAGTAGACGTCCGGATTGCGAAAGCAGGAAACCGGCCAGTGTTGTGTAGCCTGCATTTTCCGGCAGGCCAAGATGAAGCTGGCGGTTCAGATCTCTTACGGTCAGCATTCCGCTCAATAGATAGCTGCCACTTGTTTCTTTCACAATTTGCGAGCGAACTTCTTCATCATATTCGTCGTCGATCTCACCAACAATTTCTTCCAGCAAATCTTCAAGCGTAATAATTCCTTCCATACCTCCATGCTCATCTACCACAAAGGCGAGATGTGTTCGTGAAGACTGCATCCGCTTCAAAACTGCGCCCAGCCGCGCTGTAGCGGGAATGAACACTGGCGGGTGAAGCAATGCTTCCAGATTGAATTCAACTTGCTGTGACTGCTCCAGGTATGGTTCCAGATCCCTGCGATGTATTACACCGACAACTTCATCAACCCGATCACGATGAACAGGCAGCCGGGAATAACCCAGATTGCGGAACGCGGACTTTGCTTCTGCCAGCGTCGCCGAAACAGGTAATGCAGCAACAGCTGTCCGTGGAATCATCGCTTCGCGTACTTCCGCGCCGGAAAAATCAAAGACGCGATTGATAAGCTTCTGTTCATCTGCTTCGACATGCCCGCTCTGGCGCGAAGCATTTACCAACTGGCGTAACTCT
>WNFV01021035.1_pt1 | contig 11079 bp, 10 predicted proteins | sample 5400101 | NCBI WGS metagenome assembly WNFV01 (sample SAMN13153361, study PRJNA577476) | soil metagenome | isolation source: 115 cm soil or saprolite under grassland replicate 1 | place: USA:California | collected 2016-06-15
GGGGCGCGGGCTTTCGCATCGATGATCTGCGCTCGTACATGGGAGGCTACGTTGTCGCGATCACGGCCTCTGCGCCAAGCGACTCGCCGTGACCTGGAGGGTATCAACACAACCCGGCGATATCGAGTTGAAGGGGCTTCGATTCAATGAGACCGCCACGGTTGAAACGCTGGTGGCTCAGTCGTGGCGCCATCCCTCAAGGCATCGTGACGCTCGACTCTTGCCACGATGTAGTCCATATTCGCACGGCAACGCGTCGCGTCAACGTCACTATGTTTGCCGCTCACCTGCACTTGGGGGACACGATCGATGCTCATCAGCCGGGGGATGAACGATCTGATGAACAGCCAGGTCGGGAATGAGTTCGCGGCATCGCTGCAATACGTCAGCATCGCCTCCTACTTCCACGAAGTGGGTCTTCCAGTGCTCTCGGAGCACTTCTTCAAACAAGCGGAGGAGGAGCGAGCACACGCGCTCAAGTTCGTCCGCTACATCCTCGATGCGGACGGCAAGGTCGTCATCCCCGAGATCCCTGGCCCGAAGGCAGAGTTCACGTCGGCAGAAGAGGCGGTGTCGCTTGCGCTCGACTGGGAGCGGAGCGTCACCAAGCAGATCAACGGATTGCTTGACAAGGCGTCGAGCGAGCGGGACTACCTCGCGCACGATCTCCTTGAGTGGTTCGCGCGCGAGCAGCTCGAGGAATGCTCGAGCATGGATACGCTGCTGAAGATGGTGCGCCGTGCCGGCGAGTCCGGGCTCGTGACGGTGGAGAACGCGCTTGCGTCCGGACGAACGCTGAGCTTCGGCGGGCGGGCGGGCGAGGCTTCGTAGAAAGGGGCCGATGGCCCCTTCACGGCTTCGGCGCGCACGGCTGCCGGAGCGTCATCGCGGACGAGCTCGATGAGCACGCTCGCGAAGCCCGCCGCCGCGCGAACCGAATCGGCCACCGGGCGAAGATTCGCCATCCACGTCGCGTAATCCTCGGCGGAGTTGGGGCCGTGACCCAGCAGAAGGAGCGCCCGAGCAGGCCGGCCGACGCTCGGAGATCTTCATGCTGCGATCATGCAAGGTGCTGTCGAGCGAGTGCGGCCGAAGATAATGACAGTAGCAGCGATAATGGGTGGCCTGGTGCCGATTCTCTGGGGAAGCGGTGCCGGTGGAACAGTGATGCGGCGCATTGCTGCGCCAATGATCGGTGGAATGATCTCCAGCACGATTCTTACGCTCCTTGTCATACCCGCCATTTACGGCTTGTGGAGGGAATGGGAGCTCGAGCGGTCGGCGACCTATGTCAGTTAGGCTCACCCGGTTTCCCTTACATCGTTTGAGACTCTGCCCGACAGATAATGCGTGACGATTCACTGATACTCATGTCGGTGGTGTGAACAACAAATCGAGGAGGTTATATGAGGATCAATAGCCGGGCGCTCGGCATCGCTTCGGGAATGATCGCAGCGGCAACATTCATTGTTTGCGGACTGATGGTCGCGATTGCTCCCGGGGCCACATCGAGCTTCTTCGGATGGGTGCTCCACATCGATCTGAGCAGTCTCTCCCGTCCCATCTCGGTATCGAATTTCATCGGTGGGCTTCTCCTGTTCAGCGTGTTTGTCGGGATCTGCGTGGCCGCTGTCGGCTGGATGTACAACAGGCTGACGGCGCCGTCGCAATTCAAAGCTGTATAGCAGCTAGTACACGCAGCTTCGCGGCTTCAACGTCGGGCATTTCCGCTCCGGCGTTGAAGCCGTTCGCTTGGAGAGTGGCAATTCAATCAGCGAAGCCAGCACGGCCAGAAAACACGAGAGCCTCCGCATCGTGGTTTCCCACTTTGCGGAGGCCCCGTTCGCTGGTGGATGCATGTCGGTTCGTTTTCTGTGAATCTCACACAGGCGACCTACATCCTTATCCTTACCCTCGTCTAAGCATCGGCAAAACCCTGATTTTACGTCGGCGTTTCGTGGATGCTTTCGATTGCTACGGCACTACCGCGAGTCTGTCGTCGACCGACCACACTCCCGGGGTTGCCCATGCCGCGTCCTCCGCTTCCTTCAGCTCCGGCCAGGAGTGAACGGAGCCCCGTGGGTTGAAATCCGTTGCATGAACAACTGCGCGTCGTCATATTCGGAGAACGCCATGACACACACTCTCCGCACCTCCTCGTATTACCGCAGCTACCGGACACCCTCCGGGAGCTGTTGGCGCTTGCGTGCACGTGTGTAACTGACGTCTCCGCATGTTCCCATTCAGGCTCCCGAAACCCGGGAGCCTTTTTTTGTGCTCTCTCCCCAACCACCCCGCAAGGATGGACCGATGCAACAGATCTCAGAAGGAACGACAGCAACGTTGACCGACGAGTCGGACAGTCTTCCCGAATTCATCGAACAGCAGTGGAGCGACTACACCCCCGAACAGCACGATGTCTGGGGACTTCTTTACCAGCGGCGAATGAATCAGCTCACCAGCGACGGAAGTCGAGTCTTTCTCGATGGAGCCAGGAGCATCGGCCTTCGCAAGGACCGCGTGCCTGACCTGGCCGAGGTCAATGCACGACTGGAGCGCGTCACCGGGTGGAACGCGGTTCCCGTGTCCGGATTTCTCCCCGCGCGCGAATTCTTTCGGTGCCTTTCAGTGCGGCGGTTCCCGACTACGATCATCGTCCGAACACGCGAGCAGATGGATTACCTACCGGAGCCCGACATCTTTCACGATGTCTTCGGTCACGTCCCGCTCCACGCCGATCCAGCGTTTGCGGACTTCCTTCAGCATTACGGGAAGATCGCTTGCGCCGCACGCAGCGATGCCGACGTCGTCCGGATGACTCGATTGTTCTGGTTCACCGTGGAATTCGGGTTGGTTCACGAAGACGGCCGCACCAAGGTCTATGGCAGTGGTCTCATCTCGTCACACGGCGATGCTGCCAACGCACTTGGCGCCAAATGCGAACGGCGTCCATTCTCACTGGACGCCGTCTTCAATCAGCCATTCGAGATCGATCACCTGCAGAACGTGCTGTTCGAGGTGGAATCGTTCGACCAGCTCTTCGCAGCGGTGAGAGAAGCGGAGGAAAGGATCTGTAGATAGGACGAGTAAACCCAATTCAGTTTGCGCGTCATGAGTTTCCCGTCATTCAGTCGACTGTTTTTTCGTGGCTTTGCCGCGGCGACACATCGATGCTGGATCGTTGCCCTCATGTGTCAGTGCCAGTACCCAAGCCACGGAAAAACGGACGACAGCGTAACAGGAAACTCATCGCGCGCATACTGAATGGGAGTTGTCGCTGGATGTGTTCGCGACAAATGCGCGCGTCTAGCTCTTTCGTTTCGCGATGTGCCTCAGGCTTCGCTCCATTTGCTCGTTACGAAAGTGATGGTGACGCTCGGCATCGCGTGCGAGGCGTGTCTTCTCACTGTTCTTGTCGGCTTCATCGTGCTGCTGCCGATCCTCGAACAGACGATGCTCACCGCTGCCTTTGTGCGCGCGGATTTCTTCGGGATCGTACCTTGGTCCAAGCGCTTCGCGTGATCGCTTCGCACCCGAATGTGCTATCTGCGCCTGACGCGCACGAGTCTTATCTCCATGCTGGCCGGGCTCGTGACGTACCGCGCCCTGCTGCCGCCCACCGTTCTCCTTGTTCTTTCCCACCATCGGTCTCCCTTGCAGTTGTCGAGACTGTAAACTGGCAACGCCCGTGCCGCAAATTCACGAATCGGCGGGCGTTGATTGTGTGTGGAAGGCACCGGGCAACCAGGTATCATGCTGGCGGCAAGGGTGAAAGTCCCGGCATGCTTGCCGGGATTCCGACGTCCTCTGCTGGCTTGAGCCGGCGCGTCCGGGACCACTGCTGGCGTGAGAGGTTGATTCGATCGGCGCGATTGATCCAGAGTTGCGTCGAGAGATCATACCGCGCCAGAACGTTGCGGAGCCAGTACGGCCTGTTCTCCCTCATCCACGCTTTTTCGTACTCGTCGCGGATCAGCGAATAGCCATCGCGCAGGTCCTGCAGCCGGCCGTTGGCTCCCGTAATATCGGCGAGATCGCGACTGATTGATTTCGTCGTGGTGTCACTCGCCCGGGTATACATCTGCACGACCTCGTCGGCGAACTGGAACTTCATTCCAATGAAGTCGATCTTCCGCGCCCCGAGCGCAAGCGCATCCAGTGCATCATGCTCCAGCACAGGCGGGCGGTCCGCCTGGGCCACATAGACCATTGCCGATTCTGCAAGAATGCGAAGGTCGTGAGTGACGGGGCGAATCCGCTGCGCCATGAGCTTGCCTTCGTCGCTCCACGGATCGAGCCAGAACAAATAATCGCTGGCGTCTCCAACGCCTGCCTTACTCAACAAGGCGTGAGCGGCGCTCAGCTTTCGCTGCGCCTGATCGATGTATCCAGTCGTGTCGTCGTGAAAGATCTGGCCGAAACTTGCGGCGAACTGGTCTATGCTGCTCTCTCCCTGCTGCCATCCTGCTGCGGCACCGAAGAGCACTCCGTACCAGACCTGGTTGAACAAAGCTTCTCCGTCGTCGTCCCAGGAAGTGTTGAGCAGTCCCGTTGCGCCGAGGCGTTGTCCGTCGCGGACGAAGCGCTGGATGTTGACGAGCGCGATTGCATTGTCGGGATAGACGCGGTTCCAGCTGCTGACGCCCGGCGCGACCCACGTTTCCATCCCAGCGTTGCGAAAGGGAAGGATGAAGCGCGCGTACGAAGTGTCGACGCCGTAAGTCCAGGCAACCGGCACCAGAGATTTCGGCAGCGTCTTTACCAGATCGGGGTGATTCATCGCGACGTCGCCCCAGAAAAGGAAACGCTTTCCCGTTGGCCGAAGCACGGCTTCGATCTGCTTGAGAAATTCGAGATAGACCGTCCCGATCCCCTCGGTCCGAACGCGGTCGGCAGTTTGTCCGCGGCCCAGCTCGAATGTCTCATCGGCGCCGATATGGATGAATCGGCTCGGAAAGAGTGAGTCGATCGACGAGAAGAACTGACGGATGAGAGGCAGCGCGCCGGGTTGTCCCGGAGCGAGCACATGGCCGTGCGGCGTTTCGGCGAGCGGCGAGTAAAGCTCGTACTTGAGGACGTGGTGCAGGTGCCCGAATGCTTCCTGCTCCGGGATTACATCTATATGGTAGCGGGCAGCATAGGCGACGAGCTCGCGAACCTGATCGAGTGTCATGGCGCCACCCGGCGGGGCGATGATCGGATTCGAGGGATAGAGCAGAGTGTGCTCGAAGTACGGTGAATACACATTCACCTTGTAAGCAGCGAGCGTCCGCATCTGCTTCTTCTGAAAATCCAGTGTGGGAACCGGACCCCGCGACAAATCGTCGTGGAATCCGCGGTAGCGCATCGCCGGCCAGTCTTTGATCGTCGCCCGTTCGAGCCGAGCTGTTGGGCCCGAGCCTCGAACGAGCTGCTTGACGGTTTGCGCGCCGTAGAAGATTCCCGCTGCCGACGGCGCGATCACGACCAGCCCACGGGAGTCCGAGACAATCGCGTATCCCTCGTCCTTCATCTCCGAGCTGATCTCGATCGAATGCTGTCGCAGCAGGTCTCTGGCCTGGGGCCGATCGCTCCTGATGAAAGCGATGCGGACGGGAGCGGAGGAATGTACGAGAATGTGACGATTTTTCAGCGCATCGATGAGATCGTTTGCGGTGTGTCGATCCTCGGGATCGCGAGGGCGACCGACAGCAATCCCTTTCGGGAGAGGCGTCGCCCCCTCAGCTCGAACCTCCCGAGGTTGAGGGATGAGGCGCAAACCGTTCTGCGCGAATGCTGGAGAGAATCCCGCAAGGGAGAGAACCGCAACGCATATGTAAGTACGCATTGCGTAAAAGTACTAAAAAGAAGTGATGCGAGACTCCAGTCTGTGTCGGCTCCCAGATCCCAGTTTTCGATCCAATGACCAATCGGGCCGATAAAGGTCAATCGGTTTTTAGTCTGGTATCAGGCCGCTAAAACAACTGGTATCTCGGATCACTTCTTTTGTTGTTTGTTCAAACAGCGTCAGACAAACTGGTAAAATTGAAGTCCTTGGCTTTGATGGCCGGCATTACGATTGGCCCACCCTGCTCGGTTCCTCCAATTCGGACCGCGGGACTCAGCGCTTCGAGATTGTTCAGCATGAACAGAGGCGACTCGTTGAACCGGAAATTCTTGATCGCCTTCGAGATCTTTCCGTTCTCGATGAGAAACGTTCCGTCGCGGGTTAGTCCCGTGAAAAGGATCGTTCGCGGATCCACCTGCCGCAGATACCACAGGCGCGTAACGAGAATTCCTTGCCCTGCTTCTGCGCCCAGAAGCGGGAATAGAAGAGCTGCTTCAGCACGCCATTCTCGATCCAGACCTGCCGGGCGAGCGGGAGACCCTGACCGTCGTACGGCTGAGCCAGCAGCTGAGGATCCTGCGGATCGGAAAAGATCGTAACGCGCTTGTCCACGATCTGCTCGCCAATCTTGTTTCCGCCGCCCTGCTTCGAGAACGCGCTCCGTCCCTCGTCGGCCGAACGCGCGGCGAGCGAGAATCCCATCAGCTGGACGAGATCGCCGACGGCCTGCGGCTCGAGAATCACGGTGTATCGACCGGGCTCGACTGCCACCGGATTTCGTGACAGCCGAGCTTTCTCGATGGCGTGCGCGGCAAGCCCTGGAAAATCGAGCTTCTTCCAATCCGGATGTTCACCACCCGCCCAACCTGAGCCGGTTCCATCGTCCGTGCGTACGGTAAGCGTGTAGTTGGCCGTCGTCGCGCGGTTGTACGCAAACAGTCCCTTGTTGTTGCCGAGTGCGTTGGCGCCGGCGTTGACGATGATGAAACCGGCGGCTTTGAGATCGCCTGCTTTTCGCGCCGGCTCCAGAGCCGTGAGCGCGGCACGCGCGCGATCTGTTGGACTGAGGTCGGCTGTGGACTCGAAGTAGCCGTTCACCGGCAGATACTTCTGCGGTCCGAGCCCTGGCATCGTCTCCGGATCGTCCGGCGAGAGTTTCGCCAGCGCTTCCGACTGCTCCACGGCGCGACGCAGCGATTCGTCCGACAAGTCGTTGGTCACTGCCGCGGCGTGCTTCTTTCCAAACGTGCTTTGCACCACGAGCTGCGAGTTGATCACTCCGCCGGCGGTGGACATCTGGTTCGCCGCAAAACGAAGGTCTGCCTGGTAGCCGCTATTGAGATTCACCGAGACCTCGTCGGCCTTCGACAGCTTCACCACCTTTTCTACGAGTGCCTGCGCCTGTTCGCGCGGCATCACTGCGCCCTCGGGCATGTACGAGGCCGCCTTCTCGAGGAGCAGCTTCGGCTCTCCTCTCCAATGTGCGGAGCGGCTCATGCCTTCCTCCCGGTGTTGATCACGTTGATGTTCCGAAACCTGCTCGGCACACAGCCGTGACTCACTGCGTTCGACTGTCCCGGCTGTCCTTTCCCATCGTTGAATGCCCCGCCCATCATGTAACTCTTCTGCCCGCCGATCATGTCCATCGAATTCCAGAAGTCCGGGGTGCGCATCTGATACGCGACGTCCTTCAACATGCCGACAATCTTCCCACCCTTGATCTCATGGAATACCTGGCCGCCGAACTGCGCGTTGTAGCGCTGCTGGTCGATCGAGAAGGAGCCGTCGCCGACGATTGCGATTCCCTTATCGGTCGCTGCGATGATGTCCTCGAAGCTCTGCTCCTTGCTGCCCGGCAGCAGGGAAACGTTCGGCATCCGCTGGAACTGCACAGAGCCCCACGAATCCGCGTTTGAGCAGCCGTGAGAGCGAGCCGGCTTTCCCTGCGAGTCGTACCACCACTTGAGCCAGTTCGCCTGCTCGCGCGTGGTCTGGTAGTCGTTGAACATCCCGTTCTTGATGATCAGGAAGCTCTCAGGCTTAACGCCTTCGTCATCGTAGCCGATGGTGGCGCACGCCCCCTCCTGCGAGCGGTCACCCTGGATGTTCATGAACTCAGGACCGTAGCGGAACTTCCCGAGCATCTTGTCGGGCGGCGAAACAAAGCTGGTGCCGGCGTAGTTTGCCTCGTAGCCGAGCGCGCGATCGAGCTCCGTCGGGTGGCCTATGGACTCGTGGATCGTGAGCCAGAGATGCGTAGGGTGTAGAACGAGATCGTATCGTCCCACCTCCACTGATTTTGCGGTGAGCTTCTGTACCGCTTCCTCGGCCCATTTCCCCGCGTTGCCGACGAGATCCTGCTGGAGCACGTATTCCCACCCGCGACCGGCAGGCGCGACGACGTTCGTGCGGGTCTGGAAATCGGAGTTGTCGGGAGCAACCGCGGTGATTGCGAACGGAACGGCGACGCGAACGATCGTCTGCGAGATCACCGAGCCTTCGGTCGAGGCGAAGTTGCGATCCTCTTTCACAAAGAGAAGCCCCGAGTTCACGAAGCGCACACCTTTGACCTTGAGCGCCTCTGCGTTCGCCTTCAATAGAAGATCGGCGCGCTGCTCGATGGGAATGGTAAACGGGTCGATCTTGAACGAGCTCTTCCACGTTGCATTCGGATACGCCTGCACAGGCGATAGCTGGACCGGCTGATCGCGCGCGATCCGATTCGCCTTGGCGATTGCGACCGCTTCTTTCGCCGCTGCCGCAACTCCGTCGGTAGTCAGCGTCTTCGTCGCGCCAAATCCCCACGTTCCATCGACAAGAGCGCGGACACCTGCACCGACATTGTCGACGTCCGCCGTCTGGACGATCTGCTGCTCACGGGTGAACACGATACTGTTTCGGTATCGCCCGATGCGGACGTCCGAGTAGCTCGCACCCGCGGATTTCGCGGTATTGATTGCAGTCATCATCAGCGCCCGAACGATGTCGTCTGGGGGCATCTCGGCAGCCTTCGAGCGAATGAGACCGGCGAATGACTCGGCCGGAGAGAGCGCGCTCGTTGCAGCGATAGCCGCAGCCGCCATTCCGCTCTGCTTGATGAAATCACGACGTGTTTTCTTCATGGGGGTTCCGGCCGGGGTTGAGCGTCGAATATCGGGACGGGTCAGCGCGGTCGCAATTGCCCTACGGCGGAAAATGGCGTTTAAGCCAGGGTCTTACAAAAGAATTACAGTTTGCGGCCGCTACATTTGGGACGGGCCTCGGATAGCTTTCCACTTCTGCACCATTGTCCCGCCATCAATCGAGTTGAATGGCTCTCCAGTCGGTATCAGCGAAAGTACATCCGTCGTCGCGCGAAGACCTTCTCGCCGCGGCAGCTCGGCTGCGCGCGGAGGTCGGTAAGCGGATTGTCGGGCAGGAAACTGTGATCGACGAGATCCTGATGGCGCTGCTCGCCGGCGGCCACGTCCTTCTGGTTGGCGTCCCGGGACTCGCCAAGACTCTCATGATCCGTAGCGTGTCAGAGGCGATGGACCTCGAATTCAAGCGCATCCAGTTTACCCCCGACCTCGTGCCGAGCGACATAACCGGCACTGAGATCATGGAAGAGGACACGGCGACCGGTTCGCGCTCCTTCCGGTTCGTTCGCGGTCCGGTATTCGCCAATATCCTGCTCGCCGACGAGATCAACCGGGCGCCGCCGCGTACGCAGGCCGCGCTCCTCGAGGCGATGCAGGAGCACCGGGTCACTGCCGCCGGCGAGACGATGTCGCTGCCCGAGCCATTCTTCGTTCTTGCCACGCAGAACCCGATCGAGCAGGAGGGAACCTATCCACTCCCCGAGGCCCAACTCGACCGGTTTCTGTTCGACGTTCGCATCGGCTATCCGGATGAGAATGCGGAGGTTGGAATACTGCGGGCAACCACCGGCGCTGATCCCGATCCACTCGTGCCCGTGATAGGCGGCGAAGAAACACGCGCACTCCAGAGAATGGTGCGTGACATCCCTGCAGCCGAGCCCGCGCTTCGATTTGCCGCCCAGCTGGTACGCGGCACGCGACCGGCTGAAGCCGACGCGGGTGAGATGGTGAAGAAATACGTGCGATGGGGAGCAGGCCCGCGCGCCGGACAGGCGCTCATACTCGGTGCCAAGGCGCATGCTCTACTTGCAGGCCGCTTCGCGGTTTCGCCGGCAGACATCATGCGTGTGGCCCGTCCCGTTCTCCGCCATCGCGTTCTCCCCAATTTCGCCGCTGAAGCAAAGGGCATCAGCGCCGAGCAGATTATCGATCGCCTTCTCGAGGACGTGAAGCCGCCGAAGAGCGAGATAAAACTCTAGCGGATCAGTCGATGGCTCGTTCGTGGTTTACTGGGCGGCACGACGAGAGCGTCGCTGGAGATAGCAACGTCCTGAACGAATCCTACGACGAATACGCAGCGCTGCTCGACGCCGTGCGCGGAATCCGCTGGCCCGCACGCTCGGCCGTACGAGGCGGAATTCCCGGTGCGCATAGCTCGCGGCTGAGGGGAATCTCTGCGGAGTTCACCGAGTATCGCCCCTACCGCCAGGGCGACGATACGCGGCGAATCGACTGGAAGCTGTTTGCGCGGAGCGACCGGGCGTACATCCGACTCTCGAACGATCGCGCGATTCTGCCGACGATGATCGTGGTCGACGCCAGCGCGTCGATGGCTTTTCCGGTGGCAACGAACGCCAAGTGGAAGCTCGCCGCGCAGCTCGGAGTCGGGCTGGGCGCAGTCGCGCGCAACAGCGGCGATCCGGTTGGTCTTGTAGTCACGCGTGGAAACGACCCGTTGCTCCTTTCTCCGCGCATGCGCCGAAGTGTGACATATGAGATCATTCGCGCCGTTTCTTCGATCGAGCCAAGCGGTACCGCACCTCTCTCTCCCTCCCTGTCTATTGCCGCGCAATCGGGTGGGCGACTCGTGATTGTCACCGATTTTCTTGGAGATGCGGCGGATTTGCTGGCAACTGCGAGCAGATGGGTCGCTGCGGGGCGCGAGGTGCACGCGATTCATGTAGTTGCGCCTGAAGAGCTGAATCCGTCGCGCGAGAGCGCAATGGTCGCCGATCCTGAGGCTGCCGAGATAAGACGCCCGATGATTGGCGAAGCCCGAGATGGTTACCTGGAAGCGTTCGGGCGATGGCGCGATGAGCTCGCGCACGATTGGAGCGACGCGGGTATCTCCTATACGATGGCGGTGACCGGTGAAGAGACTCCCGATCACCT
>WNFV01010090.1_pt1 | contig 11076 bp, 14 predicted proteins | sample 5400101 | NCBI WGS metagenome assembly WNFV01 (sample SAMN13153361, study PRJNA577476) | soil metagenome | isolation source: 115 cm soil or saprolite under grassland replicate 1 | place: USA:California | collected 2016-06-15
ACGAGGCGGCGGGCGACCATGCCGCCCATCGAGTGGCCCAGCAGCCGGAAGCGGTCGATGCCGAGCGCGTCGGCCACCTGGAGGGTGTCGGCAGCCAGCCGGTCGAGCGAGTACGCCTCGACGTGATCGGGAGCGTCGCTCTCGCCGTGGCCCCGGTGGTCGAACGTCACCACCCGGTACCGGGCGCCGAGCGCCTCGATGTGGTCGGCGAAGTCCTCCTTGGCGCCACCGAACCCGTGGACGAGGAGGAGGGCAGGACCGGCGCCCGCTTCGCGTACTTCGAGCCGGACGTCGTCGTCGACCGTGACCCTCACCGGTGCCTCCTCGGAGCGCGGCTGCTGCCGCCGCGGCAAAGCCTCGCCAGTAGGCTACGACGATGGCGGTGACCGAGACGGCTGCGGCGCGCCCGGCGGCCTGGAAGCTGTGGTTGCGGGTCATCGTCAGCGCCGCGCTGCTCGCCTTCCTCGTGTCGAAGATCCACCTCGGCACGCTTCTGCCCGAGCACCCGCACCTCTCGACCCTGTTCTTCTTCGTCGCCGGCATCGCGATGGCGGGGCTCGGGATCGTGCTGTCGGCCTGGCGGTGGCAACGCGCGCTGGTGGTCTTCGACGCCCACGTCCCGCTTCCGACGCTCGTGTCCCACTACTTCGCGGGCCAGTTCTTCGGCAACGTCCTGCCCTCGACGATCGGCGGCGACGTCCTGCGGGTCAGGTGGGGCGCGAAGACGACCGGATCGGGACACGTGTCGTTCGGATCGGTCGTGCTGGAGCGGCTCACCGGCTTCGTCGCCCTGCCGCTCCTGGCGCTCCTCGGCTTCGCGTTGCGCCCGTCTCTCCTCGACGAGGATCACGCCTGGATCGCGGTGGTCATCTCCGCGGTGACGCTCGTCATGTTGGTGGTCATCCTCTACGCGGCCGCCCATCCCCGCCTGGCGGGACGCTTCCGCGACCACGAGAACTGGATGCGGTCCGCCGGCGTGCTGGGCGCGGCGATCCTGTACCAGGCCTCGACCGTCGCGGTCGTCTACTGCGCGGTACGCACGCTGGGGGTCGAGCTGCCGACCGCGGCCGTGCTCGCGTTCGCCCCCGCCGTCGCCATGGCTCAGGTGTTACCGCTGTCGTTGAGCGGCCTCGGGGTCCGGGAGGGGATGCTCGTCATCCTGCTCCACCCGCTCGGGGTCTCCAGCGGGCGGGCGGTCGCCATCGGGTTGCTCTGGTACGCCATGATGCTGATTGTGAGCCTGTTCGGCGCGCCCGCCTTCGCAGTCGGTCACCGTCACCGGCCGGCTAACGACCAGCCCGTCAACCACCGCCCCGCCGACAGCCCGTGAGCCTCGCCGACGAGACTGCGACGCCCGCGCGCCGCCCGTTCCGGCTGCCGGGCGGGCGCGAGCTGCGCGACGGCCGTCACCTCTACTGGTGGGTCGAGATCCTGGCGATCATCGCCTTCTACATGATCTATTCGGCCATCCGGAACGCGAACGAGGGTGGGACGGCCGACGCCTACGCCAACGCCCGCGATCTCATCAGCTGGCAGCGGTCACTCGGCATCAACCACGAGGAGTGGCTCCAGGACTGGGCGCTTCACTTCCGGCCGCTCATCATCGCGATGAACTACGTCTACGGATCGCTGCACTTCGTCATCACCGCTGGGGTCGGGATCTACCTGTTCCGGAAGTGGAGCAACGACTACCCGCAGTGGCGCAACACGCTCGCGATCACCACCGGGCTGGCGCTGGTGGGCTTCATCCTCTGGCCGCTGATGCCACCCCGGCTGCTACCCGAGAGCTACGGCTTCGTCGACACCCTGGCGAAGTACCCGACCTTCTGGTCGTTCAACTCCGGCGCGGTGAGCAAGATCTCCAACCAGTACGCCGCCATGCCGAGCGTCCACTGCGCCTGGGCGCTGTGGTGCGCGTGCGTGGCCGTCCCGCGGGTACGGGCGCATTGGGCCAAGGTGCTGTTCGCGCTGTATCCCGCCCTGACCGTCACCGCGATCGTCCTCACCGGCAACCACTACGTGCTCGACGCGGTCGGCGGCTTCGCCGTCCTCGGTATCGGTTACGCGCTGGCGCGGACGTTCACCCGCGCCGGGCGCGGTCCCGCGCTGCAAACCACCGGCTGAGCCGACCGGCCGCTCGATAGCGTGCGACCCGTGACCCGACACGTCCGGCTGCGGGAGTTCCTCGTCGGCGTCGAAGGGCTGGCGCTGTTCCGACAGCTCGTCGAGGGCGACGACGCCGATGCCCAGGCCCGGATCGACGAGGTCCGCCGCATTGTCGGCACGGACGAGGAGGCCATGTACGGACTCGGGATGGACATCCCCGAGCTCAATGCGCGCGCCGGGTACGCGAAGTGGTCGGAGACCTACGACGAGCCCGGCAATCCCCTCATCACGGTCGAGGAGCCGGTAGTCCAGGAGCTGGTCGGCGCGGCCCCGCCCGGCCTGGCGCTCGATGCCGCCTGCGGGACCGGGCGCCACTCCCGCTTCCTCGCCGAGAACGGCCACGACGTCATCGGCGTCGACGGCTCACCCGAGATGCTGGCCCGCGCCGCCGTGCACGTCGGCAGCGGGACGTTCGTCCAGGGCGACCTCGAAGCGCTCCCGCTCCGCTCGGCGGGCATCGACCTGGCCGTGTGCGCCCTCGCCCTGGGGCACCTCGTCGAGCTGGCCCCGGCGGTCGCCGAGCTCGCGCGGGTCGTGCGGCCGGGCGGGCGGATCGTGCTCAGCGACCTCCATCCGACCATGTCGGCAACGGGTGGCCAGGCCCTGTTCCGCGCCGCCGACGGGTCCAGCGCCTTCGTCCGCGAGCACCCGCACGTCCACAGCGAGTACCTGGCGGCGTTCGCCGCCGCCGACCTCGAGGTGCGCGCCTGCGTCGAGCCCCGGTTCGACGAGACCGCCGCGGTCATGCAGGGACCGGCCCACGACTTCGTGCCGGAAGCGACGGTCGCGGCGTTCCGCGGCCTGCCCGGCGCGCTCGTCTGGGACCTGGCCCGGCGATGAGCGTCGACCTCGATCACGTCGCCCTCGCCACCCGCGACGTCGGGCCCGCGCTGGACTACCTCGTGGGGGAGCTCGGTGGGCTCGTGCTGTTCGGCGGCAACGGACCCGGGTTCCGGCCCATGCAGGTCCGCCTGGGCGACGAGGACGAGGGCATGACCGTCGAGCTGCTCGAGCCGTGGGACGTCGGGCACAACGACTTCCTCGAGCGGTTCCTCGCCCGTCACGGCGAGGGGCCGCACCATCTCACGTTCAAGGTCGACGCTCTCGCAGCCACCCTCGAGCGGGTGGGCGGGTCCGGTTTCCAGCCGGTCGGGATCGACCTCTCCGATCCGGAGTGGAAGGAGGCGTTCCTGCTTCCCCGCGAAGCGCACGGAACGGTCGTGCAGCTGGCCGAATCGCACCACGACTTCGCCACCCGGGCGGAGCTGCTGGCGCATGTGCGCGCCCACGGCCCCAACGCGCACCCGCAGTGGTGGCCGGATCCGCCGCCGGCCGGGTCCCGCGCCGGGTTCCTCCGCCGAGTGGTCGTCGCGACACCGTCGCTCGCCGGGACGCTCGGCTTCTTCGCCGGGTTGCTCGGGGGCGACGAGGTCGCAGCGGGTGAGGGATGGATCGAGGTCGGATGGCCGGGCGGGGGCCGCGTCAAGCTCGAGCACCGGCCCGGGGTGTCACCGGGGGTCGACCGCCTCGAAGCCGACGCCGAGGGAGATGCAGAGGAGCGGGTCGTCGCCGGGGCTCGGCTCCTGACCTCGCCGCGTTAGTTAGTCGTTGTCGTCGCGGTGGTGGCGATCGCGCCGGGCGCGACGCAGCAGCGCGCCCGCCAGCGCCCCGACCAGTGCCGAGCCGAGGATCACGAAGATGAGGCGCGACTCGCGCTCGGCGATGATGTAGTCGACCTTCACCCGCTGACTGTTGACGACCGCGAACCAGAGCACGAGCGCCGCCGCGACCCCGGCGACGACGAATCTCGCGGGCGGGCGCCGGCGTTGGGGCGGGCGCTGCGGTTGGTCGACCATCGTGGCACGCTACCTGGCGGCGAGTTCGCGCTGGCGCTTGACGAGGCGCAGCACGCTCTCGCGCACCGCCCGGTCGGCCAGCGAGAGCTGCGCATCGCGCGCGGTCACCAGCCCGAGGCGGCGAGGCGGCACGCCCGCGAGTGTCACCCGGCGCACACCGTGGAGCTCGGGCGGGATCGCGGTCTCCGGCAGCACGGAGACACCGCCGCCGGCCGCGACCATGTCGGCGATGAGGCGGATGCCCTCGATCTCGATGGGCACCGAGAGGGTGACGCGGTGGGCGGCCGCCGCGGCGTCCACCTGGCGCCGCAACGGGTTGTCGGGCGGCGGCAACACGAGCGGCGCGGTGGCCAAGCGCGCCAGCGCGACCGGCTCCGGGCCCAAGTCGGGGCCGTCGGTCGCCGTGAGCCCGACCAGCTCCTCGTCGAGCAGGTGCTCGAGATCGAGACGCCGGTCGGCCACCGGCTCGGTGACGACCGCCTGCGCGAGCTCGCCCTCGGCGACCTCGACGAACAGCCGCTCCGACGCCGCCTCGTTCACCCGCAGCTGCACGCCCGGGGCGAGAACCCGCAGGTCGGCCACCAGCGCCGGGACGAGCCACCGGCTCGCCGTCCCGACGACACCGAAGCTGGCGTGGCCGGCCTGGAGGTCCTGGAGCATGGACACATCGGTCCGCATGGCCTCCAGCTCCCGGCGGACCCGCCGGGCCCGCTCCAGCACGACCGTCCCGAACTCGGTCGGCGCCGCCCCCCGGCGGCTGCGGACCAGCAGCGGCGCCCCCAGCTCGTCCTCGAGCTGGCGGACCTGCTCGGAGACGTTGGACTGGACCGTGGCCAGCACGTCGGCGGCGGCCGTGAACGACCCCTCGTCGGCGATGGCCAGGAGCGTGTCGAGGTGGCGGAGCTCCATATTGGGTCCCCTTCGATCGTTACTGAAGATGGATTCGATCAATTCTAACCGTTGGACAGATTCTCGCCCAGGGGCCAACATGGATTCACGACGACTCGAGGGGGCCGGCTCCCCCCGCCGGTCCCCCGAGTTCTTCCAATCAAGGGCGTTCAGCATGGCTGTCGAGACCATCTCCAACCTCATCTTCACCGGCCCGCTGGCGTGGACGGCCGACGCCGCCTGCACCGGCCAGACCGACCTCTTCTTCGCGCCGGCCGGCGAGCGCCCCGAAGCCCGCGTGGTCCGCGAGAGCCGGGCCCGCTCCATCTGCCGCGACTGTCCCGTCCTCCTCGAGTGCCGTGACTGGGCCCGCGAGAACCGCGAGTACGGCTTCTGGGGCGGCGAGTCCGAAGAGGAGCGCGCCGCCGCCGGCTACCGCGTCGACATGCCGGTCGGTCGGGTTGCCCGCTACCCGAAGGGCGCCGGCAAGCCCGTCGCCCCGCGCACGCACCGGGTCGCCTAACTCCTGGTCGCGCTCGCTCCAACGAGTCGCACCGCGCCGGTAGTGTCGCCGGCGCATGACCCACACCTCCGTTTCGACGCCTGAAGGCGTCGATCTCGAGCGGCTGCAGCCGTATTTCGCCGCGCACGTCGAGGGCGCGTCGGGTGAGCGGCCGCTGTCGGCCGAGCTCATCGCCGGTGGCAAGTCCAACCTCACGTACGTGATCAGCGACGGCGAGCACGACTGGGTGCTGCGCCGCCCGCCGCTCGGCCACGTGCTGCCCACCGCCCACGACATGAGCCGCGAGTACCGGGTCCTGACCGCGTTGGCCGACACCGACGTGCCGGTGCCGCGGACGTTTGCGTTCTGCGACGACGAGGCGGTCAACGGCGCTCCCTTCTACGTGATGGAGCGCGTCATCGGGCAGATCCCGCGCACCGCGGAGGAGATGGCCCGCATCAGCCCCGAGGACGCCGCCGCCTGCTCGCGCGAGCTCATCGACGTTCTCGCCCGCATCCACGCGGTCGATTACGAGGCCGTCGGCCTCGGCGACTTCGGGCACCCCGAGGGGTTCCTCGAGCGCCAGGTGCGCCGGTGGGGCGAGCAGTGGGAGCGGTCGAAGGCGGCCGAGCTCCCCGCCATCGACGAGCTGGCCCGCCGGCTGCGGGCCGCGCTCCCCCAGTCGGGTCCTCCGTCGATCGTGCACGGCGACTACCGCCTCGACAACACGATGCTCGCCCCCGACGACCCGACCCGGATCGTCGCGGTGCTCGATTGGGAGATGGCCACGCTCGGCGACCCGCTCGCCGACGTCGGGCTCTTCCTTCTTTACTGGGCCCAGAACGAGGCTCAGATCATCGCCACCGTCGAGGGGATCAGCGAGGACGCCGGCTTCCTCTCCCGCGACGAGGTGATCGACCTCTACGCCGAGCGCAGCGGCCGGCGCGTCGACGAACTCGACTGGTACGTGGTGTTCGCGGGCTACAAGCTCGCCATCATCGTCGAGGGCATCGCGGCCCGGTACCGGATGGGCAAGACGCTGGGTGAAGGCTTCGACCACATGGGCGAGATGGTCGCCCAGCTCTGCGACGGTGCCCTCGCCGTCGCCAACGCCTCGTCGATCTCCGCATTGCGCGGTTGATCCGGCGCGAAGTCGGCCTCGTCGCGCTCGGTGGCGCGGTCGGAGCATCGGCGCGTTACGGGATCTCCGAGCGCTTCCCGACCGCCGCCGACCGGTTCCCGGTCACGACCCTGGTCGTCAACCTGGCCGGCGCGTTCGCGCTGGGACTGGTCCTGGAGGTGGTCGCCACCCGGCGAGTCGACGACCGTTGGGTCCGGTCGTTGGTCGGCATCGGCGCGCTGGGCGCGTTCACGACGTTCTCGACGTTCGCGGTCGAGATCGCCCGGCTGTACCGCGACGACGCGTTCGCCGTCGCGACCTCGTACGGGGCCGTCTCGCTGATGGCCGGGATCGCCGCCACCACGCTCGGCCTGATGAGCGCGGGTTGGCGGCCCCGGCTGGGCGCGCCGCCCGACGAGGGCGAGTCGTGATCCTGGCGGGCGTGGTGCTCGCGGGTGCCGTCGGCGCGCCGGCCCGCTTCGTCCTGGAGCGGACCGTCAGCGCCCGATTCCCCCGGGCGTTCCCGTGGGGGACGCTGCTCGTCAACCTCAGCGGATCGCTCGCGCTGGGACTGCTCGTCGGCGCCGCCCTCGACGGTGGCGTCTCTGACGGGGCCCGCACCGTGCTCGGGACCGGGTTCCTCGGCTCGTACACCACGTTCTCGACCTACGCCTACGAGGTGGTCAAGCGGGCCGAGGACGGCCATCGCCGCGCCGCGGTGGCCTATGCGTTCGCGAGCGTGGTGGCGGGATCCCTGGCCGCGTGGGTCGGCCTCGTGCTCGGAGGTGGCTGAGCGCTCCTCCCCGGAGACGCCGCGCCGCCGCCCTACATGTGGCGGCTGATGTACCCGCGGCTGCGGAACGTGGCGAGCATGCGCACGACGAACCAGGCCGCGCCGGCCGCGAGGACGACGCTGCCGGCGGCGGCGATGCCGAGTTGGCCCCAGGGCAGCCCGCGGCCGTCGAGCACGCTGCGGGCCGCGTCGAACAGGTGCGTGAGCGGCAGCACCTTGCCGACGGGCTGGAGGATGCCGGGCAGCGCGCTGACCGGGTAGAAGATCCCCGACAGCGGCATGAGCATGGCCAGCAGCCCCCAGGCGAGGATCTCGGCGCCCTGCCCGACCCGCAGGATCAGCCCGATCACGATCAGCCCGACCGCCCAGCCGACCACCAGCAGGATCGCGATGATCGGCACGAGCGCGAGGCCGATGTCGGTCACGTTGAACGCGAACAAGCCGAACGCCACCGTGCTGACCACGCAGATGCTGAACGCGAGCTTGGCCAAGCCGAACAGCACGACGCCGGCGACGTATTCGACCTCGCGCAGCGGCGTCACCAGCAGGTTGAGCAGGTTGCGCGACCACGTCTCCTCCATGAACCCGGTGGCCAGGCTGACCTCGGCCTGGAACACCACGTGGAAGAGGAGGATGCCGGCGAGCAGGAAGCCGACACCGCGGTCGCCGACACCCGACTGGCGGGAGAAGTAGACGCCGATCGCGCCGAAGAGCACCGCGTCGACGACGGGCCAGACGACCACGTCGAACCAGCGTTGGGGGGCGCGCTGGAGCACGTAGGCGTGCCGGCGGGCGACGGCGCGGATGCGCAGCCACGGCGACGCCGTGGTCGCAGGTGCGGTGGTCGGGGTCGCGGTGCTCATGCCCCCTCCCGTTCCTCGGCCAGGTGCAGGAACACGCCCTCGAGGTCGTCGCGCCCGAACCGGGCCGCCACCTCGGCGGGGCGGCCGTCGGCCACGACCCGTCCAGAGGAGATGAAGACCACGCGCTCGCACATCCGCTCGACCTCGATCATGTTGTGGCTGGTCACGAGCAGGGCGGTGCCCTCGTCGGCGCAGAGGCGGTCGAGGCCGGTGCGCACCCGTAGCGCGACGTCGGGGTCGAGGGAGGCGGTGGGTTCGTCGAGCACGAGCAGCGGCGGGCGGTGGAGCGTCGCCTTCACGATTCCGATGAGGGTGCGCTGACCCGACGACAGCTCGTTGCCCATGGCACCGGCGAGGTGGGCGACGCCGAAGCGCGTGAGGCCGTGCTCGACCGCCGGCTTGGGGTCGGGCAGGCCGTAGAGCTGACCGAAGAGCCGCAGGAACTCGCCGACCCGCAGCCGTTCGGGGAGCGGGAGGTAGCCGGCGGCGAAGCCGACGTGGGCGGCGGCCTCGCTGCGATGGCGCGGCAAGCGGTGGCCCATGATCTCGACCGAGCCCGCGTCAGGGCTGACCACCCCGAGCAGCATGAGGAGGGTGGTCGTCTTCCCCGCGCCGTTGGGCCCGAGGAGCGCGACGCGCTCACCGGCCCCGACCGTGAGGTCGAGGCCGTCGACGGCCTGGATCCGCTTGTACCGCTTCACCAGGCCGCGGGCGCGCAGAACGTCGGGCGCGGACGGCATGGTGTGAGTGTCGCAGACCGCGGCGGCGCGCACCGGCGCGATTTCGGCGCGGAGGCCAGACTGTCGCCATGAGCGTGCTCGACGGAGTGAGGGTCCTGGAGCTGGCCGAGTTCGGCTTCGTCCCCGCGTGCGCCGCGATCCTCGCCGACTGGGGCGCCGACGTGGTGAAGGTCGAGCGGCCGACCGGCGATCCGCTGCGGGCGGTGCAGGCAGCCGGGTTCGTGCCCGACACGGGCGAGTTCAACCACTTGTGGGAGCTGTACAACCGGAACAAGCGGGGCGTCTCGATCGATTTGCGCACCGACGACGGGCGGGCGGTGTTCGACCGGCTGATCGAGTGGGCCGACGTGATGGTCACCAACTTCCTGCCGTCGGCCCGGGCGAAGCTGCGAGTCGAGCCGGACCACGTCTGGGCGGTCAACCCCCGGCTGATCTACGCCCAGGGTCACGGCCAGGGCCAGGCCGGCCCCGACGCCGACCTGGGCGGCTTCGACGCGGTGTCGTACTGGTGCCGGGGCGGGATCGCCCACATGCTGAGCCCGGCCAAGGGACCGCTGATCATGCAGCGGGGCGCGATGGGCGACGGGCCCGGCGGCGCCTACCTCGCCGGCGGGGTCGCCGCCGCCCTGTACCAGCGCGAGCGCACGGGGAAGGGAATGGTGGTCGACGTCTCGCTGCTCGCCGCCGCCACCTGGACGCTCGCGCCCGACCTGACCGCGACGTCGGTGCTGGGCGAGGCGCCCCCGACGATGGACGCGACCCGGCCGCTGTCGAACCCGTTGGTGGGCTCGTACCGCACGTCCGACGGACGCTGGGTCATGCTCAACATGCTCGACGACACCCGCCACTGGCCGCCGGCGTGCCGGGCACTCGGCCTCGACGACCTCGCCGACGAGCCTCGTTTCGCCGACACCGCCGCCCGGGCCGAGCACCGCGAGGAGCTCCACGGGCTCATCACCGAGCGCATCGGGGCGATGAAGCTCCCCGACGTGCGCGCCGGCCTTGACGCGGAGGACACGATCTGGTCGGTGATCGCGTCGCCCGCCGAGGTGCTCGAGGATCCCCAGGTACTCGCGAACGGATACCTGGCCCGCCACCCCGACCACGCGCGGGCACGCCTCCCCGGCAGCCCGGCCCAGTTCGACGACCGGCCCCACGAGGTACGGCGCCGCGCGCCGGAGACCGGCGAGCACACCGACGAGGTCCTGGCGGAGGTGGGCGTCGATCCCACCGAGATCGCGCGACTGCGCGAGACGGGAGTACTGGCATGACCGACCTGCACGCGACGGCCCGGAAGCTGCGCGACCACCTGGAGCCGATCGCAGCCGGTGTCTACTTCGCTCCCGAAGCGCACGAGGGCTACAAGGAGTTCGGCCTCAACTATTTCGAGGGTTACTTCTGCAGCCGGGGTGCCTGCCTGGGCAAGGCGCCGTGGAGAGTGATCTGCGCCGCGTTCGCCGCGTTCAAGCCCGCGGTGGTGGAGCAGGCGGTCACCGGGGGTTGGGCGAAGACCGGTCCCGACGAGATGTTGGCGGCCCGTCTGGCCGGCGCCGAGGCCCAACTCCAGCGACTGCTGGGCGACCCGACCGAGGACGTGGGCACCGCGACCGACCTCCTCTTCGAGCTCACCGACGGCGTCGACCCGTCGGGGCGGATGCTCTACTCCGGCCTGTCGTCGCTGCCTCGTCCCGCCGACTCGCCGTGGGGCAGCTTGTGGCGGGCCGCCGACCTGGTGCGTGAGCACCGGGGGGACGGCCACATCGCCGCCTGGATCGGGCACGTCGACTCGACCGAGATCACGGTCCTCACCGAGCTGGCGTGGGGGATCCCGCCCCGCAGCTACGTCTACACGCGGGGCTGGAACGAGGAGGAGGTCGACGCCGCGGTCGCGCGGCTCGAGGAGCGCGGCCTGCTCGATGAGGGCGCCCTCACGCCTGCGGGCAAGGAGCTGCGCAAGGAGATCGAGCGCCAGACCGACCGGGCCGAGCGCGAGATCGTCGAGCGCCTCGGCGATCGCGCCGACGAGCTGTTCGGCCTGATCGAGCCATGGTCGAAGACGATCGTCGCCAACGGCGGCTATCCGATCGACTTCAGCCAGCTCAGGGGCACGAAGGGGTAGTCGTACACTCGCGCCCGTGGCAGAGCGCG
>WNFV01012351.1_pt1 | contig 11076 bp, 10 predicted proteins | sample 5400101 | NCBI WGS metagenome assembly WNFV01 (sample SAMN13153361, study PRJNA577476) | soil metagenome | isolation source: 115 cm soil or saprolite under grassland replicate 1 | place: USA:California | collected 2016-06-15
CGGGTCGGCGAACGCGAGCTCCGAGGGCAAGTTCACCCAGACGATCACGGTACCCAGGTCGGCGCCGCTCAACTTCCCGACGAGCGTGACGGCGACGGGTACCGTGTCGGTCCGTTCGGCGAGCGCGCCGATCAACATTTCTGGCTAGCCGTCGGCGAGCCGTGCGTGGACGGCGGCGTGTGGTCGTCGTGTGGCTGGTGGTCCTGGGGCTCGCCTAGTGGCCGAAGGCGGCTCGCAAGGTACCGACCTGCTCGTATCTGGTCGCGGCTGCCAGCTTCTCGATTCTGGGTGCGTCCGCTTACCGTCGTCGAGTTGCAATCGCTTTAACCTCCTTACGCACCGCGTGCCTCCACGGCATCCAGGTCTCGCTCGGTGTACAGCCGGTGCTCCCACTCCTCGTTGAAGATGATCAACAGGCATTCACGCACCGGGTAGCTGCGGGGCTCCGGCCAGCCGGGCGCCTCGACCGGTTCGGTGTGCTCGTTCAGCGACTCGTCGGTCAGACCCTCGATGACCTGGCGCACGGTCGACATCCGGTCGCGGCGCAGCTCGAGCACCACGTCGAGCGAGGGTCGTGCGCCACGGTCGCGGGGCACCCCCGGCGTGTCAGGCATCTCGTCCCACGGCAGGTCTAGGGGATCCCGCGGCGACGGGTTGCCGAGGATCGCCCGCCTGATCCAGGAGTCGGTGGCGAACACCAGGTGCCGCAGCGTCTCGATGAACGACCATTCGCCGTCGACCGACTCATGCAGCAGTTCCGGTCGCAGCCGGCCGGCCCGTTCCACGGTCCCGCGCCACAGCCGTTCGACGACATCCCACGCCTCGCGGAAGCCGGCAGGGTCTGCCGGGCGCATCTTGGCCCGGTCCGGATAACGCCGGTCCAGCTCGGCGTTGACCAGGGGCTCCACGTCGACGCCATTGATTATCAGGTTTTCGATCTCGCCGTGGATGTCCACGTCGACCAGCTCGACGCCGCGCATCACGACCCCGCGCAGGTTGACACCGCGGAACCGGGCGTCAGCCAGGTCGACGGCGCGGAGCTGCGCGCCGCTGAGGTCAACGCGCTCGAACCGGGAGCCACGGAGATCGGCACCAATGAAGTCAGTCATGCGACGACGCTAGCGTCACGTCATCGAGGCGGCGTTGGGCACCGAGACCGATCATGGCAGACTGAACACGGCTGCGGACCAGTCACGGCCCGAGACTGAGAACCCGGATCATGGGACGGACGAAACCGCAGCGTAGGAGGGCTCGCCTAGTGGCCGATGGCGGCGGTCTTGAAAACCGCTAGGGGTGGTGACACTCCTCCAGGGTTCGAATCCCTGGCCCTCCGCTCCACCTGCTTCGCAAGGCACTTGAGCTGCTGGTATGCCCTCCTGCTATTGATCGCCGGTCGTCCAGGCGTGTCCTACCGAGTCCCACCGTCGATAAGTAGTCGGGGGCGCATCGGGGGGAAGATCAGTCGAGCCTGGGAGATCTACGCCGAAACAGCTCGTTCGGAGTCCGGACGCCCCACCAGCGGCGGCGGGAAGGTCGTGTGGGCTTCCCGGTGGTACCTGACCTCGCGGTCTTGCCTGCTCCAGTCGACACGCAGCTCGACGACACCGACCTTCTCGGGGATGAGGGAGAGCGTAACCGGACCACCCCACTTGACCCAGATAGCCAGCTTTCCGGCGTCGGCTTCGGCGGCAAGCTTCTCGATCGACCAGAACTTGTTGGCAAAGTCGATTTCGACGGCGATCGTCATTCCACTGCGGTGGCGGCACTCAAGGTCGAGCCAGCTGTTCTGGGTTCGTCCGTACCGACGGCGTCGAGTCGCGATCGCTTTGACCTGCTGCGTTACTTCGAATCGATACGATTGTGCCCACGCCACCACCTGGGCGGTGATCAGCGACGTTACCTCCGGTCGGGGCAAGCCCACGAACTCTAGTGGAGCCAACCAAGAACGCAAAGAGTCTGTTGCCCGCGCAAGTTGTCCTTGCTGTCGTTCGTCCATTCCATCCTCCCGCCGTCGATCGTATGCACGGGGTACGACAATAGGAATCGATCAGGACAGCAGCCTTTTGTGGATGTCGAATCAGCCGGGGACCGTCCCGCATTCGTGGGTCTCGTTGAGCAAGAACACCGTCAATGGATCATTGACGATTGGCTGGCCGAGCGGGCGGGTGGGTGTGCGGCGCGCGCCCCCTCGGGCAGGCCCCTGGGCCTGCCCGCTCTGCCTGTCCGGGGCCCGCAGAGGCTCCGAGGTCAAGGGCGGCCCTTGTGGCCGCCGCTTGCGGTTGCGCTAGCAACCCTTGACCTCGGAGGGGCGGGCCCATAAGCTGCGCGCCGCGCGCACGCCCGACCGGGCGGCCGGCTGCGACCGTAGAACATCAATTCGCCTCGGCGCTGTCTAAGGAATCTTGGCGGCCCGAGGCTTTCTGTTGTTCGCGCCAGCCGGCGGGACGTTTGCCATGATCGCCCGGCCGCCCCCAGGCCGGGCGATCATTGGCCCCCGCTTTCCGGCGGCGCGAGCGGCCCGATTCGGGCCGCCTTGAAGCCGTACAGAAAGTTCTCACAACATGCCAAGGCGTGCCAAGGCATGCCGGCAGCCGGCCTGGTTCGGACGAGCGACACGCGCGCCTACCTGCTGACGTTTGAGGTAAGAACGCGGCCCAGGCAGGATGGGTCTTGCGCGGTTTTCAGCTTGTCGCGTGGCGGAGGTGTCGTGGCTGGTCAGCCCTTGACGCTGGACTCGGCGGTCGCCGAGTTCGGCCGCACTGCGAGCCGGAAGCTTACCGACATCGCGGCCCATGGCGAGCCCGAGGATCAGCTACGGGCACCGCTGGAGAAGCTGGTTAGCGATCTCGCGGCCTTGTGCAATCACCGGCGGGATCGCCTTAACCTCATCGGGGAGACCTCCCTCGCCGACCTCAAGACCCGGCCCGATTACGCGGTCACTTACTCGTACACGCTTGTCGGCTTCATTGAGGTCAAGGCTCCGGGTATAGGGGCCGACCCCCGCCGGTTCAAACGCAGGCACGACAAAGAGCAGTGGGCGAAGCTTCAGGCGCTGCCCAATCTGATCTACACCGATGGCTTGGCCTTCTCGCTATGGCGTTATGGAGATCCGATTGGCAAGATCATCCGACTCGATGGCGATTTTGCGTCCGATGGCGTGGTGACGGCCCCACGAGGGCTGCAGTCGCTCATCGAGGAGTTCCTTGGCTGGAGCCCGACACCACCGCGTAATCCCAGGCAGCTCGCGGAGACCAGTGCGCGTCTGTGCCGGCTGTTGCGCGCCGAGGTTGAAGAGCAAATGGCACGTCATGATCCAACTTTGGTTGGTCTGGCGAACGACTGGCGGCACCTGTTGTTCCCGGACGCTACCGATGATCAGTTCGCCGATAGCTACGCTCAAGCGGTCACCTTCGGCCTGCTACTCGCTCGTGCCCAGGGTATTGGCCTGGACAAGGGGATTGACCCGGCCGCCAGGGCTCTTGCCGGGCGTCAGTCCTTGATCGGCACGGCTATGCGGGTGCTGACCGATCAGGTGATCAAGAATCAAACGCTGGCCACGTCAGTCGCCACGCTCTCCCGTGTGCTGGCCGTGGTCGACTGGCCCACGATCTCGAAGGGTCGGCCCGACGCATGGCTGTACTTCTACGAGGACTTCCTTGAGGAGTATGACAACGCGCTGCGCAAGCAGACCGGCTCTTACTACACACCGGTACCGGTCGTGCAGACCATGGCACGCCTTGTCGACGAGGCTCTCCGTGACCGTTTCGAGATGCCCGACGGGCTGGCCAACCAGAAGGTCACCCTGGTTGACCCAGCGATGGGCACTGGTACGTTCCTGCTCGAAGTGGTCCGCGCTATCGGTCAGACCGTCGCGGACGACCTCGGCGAGGGAGCTGTGCCGGCTGCGGCGGCTGCCGCGCTATGGCGGTTGGTCGGGTTTGAGATCCAACTCGGCCCGTTCGCCGTCGCCCAACTACGGCTCCTTGCGGAGTTGGCCGAATTGGGCGCCAATGCTGATCAGGTCAAGCCGCGGCTGTTCGTTACCGATACCCTGGGCAATCCGTTCATCGAGGAGCAAAGCCTAGGCACCTGGTACGAGCCGATCGCACAATCCCGACGGGAAGCTAACCGTATTAAGAGAGACGAGATCGTCCTGGTCGTGCTCGGCAATCCGCCGTACAAGGACAAGTCCTACGGTAAGGGTGGCTGGATCGAGTCCGGAAACCGTAACGCGGGCCAGGCGCCGCCGCTGGGGGACTTCATGCCGCCCACGCAATGGGGCGTCGGAGCCCACGTCAAGCATCTTTACAACCCGTACGTCTATTTCTGGCGGTGGGCCACCTGGAAGGTCTTTGATCATCACGCCGAGTCCGATCGGGGCGTTGTGTGCCTCATTACGGTCGCGGGGTTTCTCGATGGGCCCGGTTTCCAGCGGATGCGTGATTACCTTCGTCGCCGTGGGGATGCTGTCTGGGTGATTAACTGCTCGCCGGAGGGCCACCAACCGGCCGTCAACACTCGCATCTTCCAGGCTATGCAGCATCCGATCTGCATCACCCTCGTGGCGCGTGACGGCAGCACCGATGCCGACACCCCTGCACCGGTGTACTTCCGCAGTCTTGCGCCCGGCACTCGGGAGGCGAAGTTCAATGAAATGGCAGGGCTGTCACTCGCCGGTGCTGGGTGGACAGCATGCCCATCTGAGTGGCGCGCGCCGTTTTTGCCCGCCGGAGGTGTACGATGGCAGAACTACCCAGCACTGGATGATCTTCTGCGCTACTCAGGTTCCGGCATCATGCCTGGCCGAACCTGGGTCGTCGCACCGGATCCCGACACACTTCGCCAACGGTGGCGGGCGCTTACCATGGCAGCACCGGACGATAAGCCCGCGTTAATGCAGGAACACTCGAGAGACCGTCGCGTTGACACAGTGTTGTCAGATGGGCTACCCGGCTTCGCTTCCACGACGACGCCGCTTAAGGACGAACGAGGGTCCTGCCTAGATCCAGTCCGAATCAGTTACCGCTCCTTTGACCGCCAGTGGATCATTCCCGACAAGCGGGTAATCAACCGACCTAACCCGACCCTGTGGGGCGTGCGATCGGATGATCAAGTCTTTCTTACCGCGTTGCACCGCACCTCTCCAATATCTGGGCCCGCTGCGACCTTTAGCGCGGAGGTCCCTGATATTGATCATTATCATGGTCGCGGAGGTCGTGCGTATCCGTTGTGGCTCGACCCGGCTGGCACTGTGCCGAATGTCGTCCCCGGTCTAGTCGAACTGCTCGCCACCCGCCACGGCCGAGCCATTACCGCCGAAGACCTCTTCGCCTACCTGGCCGCGATCTTGGCCCACCCCGGCTATCCACAAACCTTCGCTGCCGACCTAAGCACACCCGGTCTGCGCATTCCGTTAACGGCTGATTCGGAGTTGTTCGCCCGCGCGACGACGATCGGACGGCGGCTGATCTGGCTACACAGCTACGGCCAACGTTTCACCGGCGCCGCCAGCGGCCGTCCCCGCCGCGCGCCACGCCTACCTGCTGGCCGCGCGCCCAAGGTACTCGCTGGCGCCGCCATCCCATCCGACGCCGCACACATGCCCGACGACGAGCTGGTCTATGACGCAACCGCCCGCGAACTTCACGTGGGAAGAGGCCGGATCAGCAACGTGACGCCACGAATGTGGTCCTACGACGTGTCCGGCGTTCATGTCCTCACTAAGTGGTTTAGCTATCGCCGCAAGACACGCGACCGTCCGATCATCGGTGACCGACGGGTCTCCGCTCTGTCGGATATCCAACTTGACCACTGGCATGCTGACTACACCCGAGAACTGATCGACCTGCTCAACGTTCTCGGCCTGCTTGCAGATCTCGAACCGGTTCAGGCCGAACTGCTCACCGCGATCTGCGAAAGTGTCCTGATCTCGACTACGGATCTGATCGAAGCCGGTGTGCTCCCAGTGCCGCCGCAGGCGCGGAAGGTAGCCAAGACCTGGCAGGACCACGCGAGCGACAGGCCACCTCTCTGGTGAGAGGCGGGGTGGTACTCGCGCAGCAGCGACCGCAGTTCGTTACTCGCGCGGGTCTGCCGCCATACCGCGTCCTATTCGTAGACGCACTGATGACGAACCGTCTACTCTCACCATTCTTGCTGATCGGGATCACACGCTTCAAGAACAGATCGCAGAAGTCCGAGCATGGGTAGCTGCTGAAAGTCGGGTTTTTGATCAATGCTTCAGTAGGTTATCCACTGCAGGTTGGTCCCGCATTCCAGCAAGCATGGAGGCATCCGCCAGTTTCTGTTGCTGCTGAGATGAATCTTGGTGACTTTGGCCCCCGGGACACGCAGCGGTTAGTCGTGGCGATGCAATGTGCAACTGCTTATCGATTTGGTGCACGTCGCATGATGGCGGAGCGCTGGGTATTGTGGCGTCTTCGAAGACGTGGTTGCTTACCTGGATCTTCTTTTGCTACTGAGTCGGCTCAATCGAGTCCGTCCGTAAGCGCAGATTCAATTCAAGGCGCGGGCCGTTCCAGCAACTAAACTTCTAGTTTACTGGCTTTGGTGACAGGTGGGCCGTAGCGGCTTCCGGGCGGTGGTGTGCGACCCCTCGTTAGTTAGCGGTACGCCTTAAGTTCCGGTTGCGCCTTGCCTGGATGGGGTCCTCCAGTGTATGAGCGTTGACACCGCGCCGTGCCAGGGTGACGCCGGCTAGGATGACGACCATGCCGATAATCGCGTGCACGGTGGGCTTCTCGCGCAGTACTATTGCGCCGAGGATGACGGCTGTGATCGGTATCAGGTAGGTAACCAGGGACGCGGCTGATGCGCCGTCGGTGGCGATGATCCGGTAGTTGAGCACGTATGCGATACCGGTGCTGAGGATGCCTAGGCCGAGTAGCGCCACGAGGGCATCGAGACGCCACGTTGGGGCATCCCAACCTCTAGCGAAGGGAAATGCGAGGACCGTGAGGCCACTGGCCGTCACTAGCTGTGCCCCGGCGAGCGTTATCGGCGACAGCTGTCGGCTAACGAGGAAGCGGTCCATGTACACGTAGCTGATCGCGTAGCAGAGCGAGGCGGTAAGGGCCGCCACGGAGCCCCAGCTGGTGAACGGGGTTCCGGATTTCCACGGCGCCAGCAGAATGGCTGTACCGGCGATGCCCACAACCAGGCCGACGAGTCGGATTCTGGCCGGTCTTGCCTCATGACCAATCAGGACGGCGACGATCACCGTGAACAGCGGTGTCGTGGCGTTGATGACACCGGCCACGGCTGAGTCGATCTGTCGCTCGGCGATGGCGAACAACAGGTACGGCGTTATGTTGGCCAGCAATGCGGCGACGCTGAGATGAACCCATATCAGACGACCACGCGGCAGCGAGCCGCCGACCAGGTACAGGAACGCGATCAGCACTACAGCGCCAAGCGTCAGCTGCACCAAGACGATCTGGTACGGGGTGAACCCGCGCAACGCCAGCTTGATCAGCAGAAACCCGGAGCCCCACAGCAACGCCAACGCACCGAGTCGAGCCCACGTTGCCGCGTGACGATGCGCATCTGGCATCCGCGTCAGCGAACCAGACGCAGTGCATCGCGGAACTCGGTCGTGGCCGGCTCGTTTGGATAGCGACGGTCCAGCTCCACGTCCAGCTCGCCAGCCACCATCAACAGCGATGGCAACGACTTACGCGACCCGCGCAGAGGCTTAGACCCAAAGCGGTCGCCTGCTCCAGGTCGCCGCGTCGGGCGGCCACCACGCCAAGCGTCAGCCGAGACTCGGCAATGCGCATCGGCGCGTACTCGACGCCATCCGGACTGATGCTGTCGGCGAGGACCAGGCGGGCGTACTCCTCGGCGAGGCCGTCCTCACCGGCCATCCGGTAGGCGTCCATGGCGTAGAACACCCATTTGTTTGGGTCGACCACGAAGTGGTGCTCCGGTCGTTCAGGAATGGGGAAGCTGTCCAGCAGACGTCGACCTCGGTCGAGAGCAGCCCGCACGCCGTCCGCGTCTCGCAGTCGGCCGAGCGCCTTGGCCTCCTGCGCCACCAGCTGGACCACCACTGCGTGGGACTGACTGACTTTCTGACCGTTGCGTGCCTCAGCGATGGCGTCCCGGTAGCGACGCTGTGTCAGGGCGAACCATGCCGCCATCTCGTAGGTCCACGCCAGGATCTCGCCGTTTCTCGCCTCGTCAGCCAGTTGGCGGGCCGCCGCCTGGGTCGCCTGCGCTGAGGTACGAAGTCCGAGATCGTACTCCAGGCACGCCGCCAGAACGGCCAACCATCCTGCTGATGTAAGCAACTCCTGGTGCTGTCGCAACCCGATTGGCTTGCGCAACAGTTGAGCGATGTGGCGCAGCCAGTCCCGCGCGTCGGTAACCAGCTCGTTGGCATCTCGGTACGGGTACTCGCAGCACAGCTGGTTGACCGTCGCCTCCAGGGCATCGAGCGTGCACGGCGCCGCGTCGCTGGCCTGGATCCGGCGTAGCAGTTCGGTCGTCTGCCACGGCCGGGCATCGCGCCGCGCCGCGATGTCGAGATGCGCAGCGGCGACAAGATCGCCTCGGGCCTCAAGCGCCGCGTCGCATAGCCGCGCAACCTCTTCGGATGGAGGTTGAATCCCGCGTTCGATCCGAGAGACGTACGCCTTGTCGTAGTGGACCGAGAGCGCGAGGCCGCTCAGGGAGATTCCCCGCTCCTCCCGTAGTTGTCGCAACATCTCGCCGAACGCGGTCATGAATCTAAGCGTAAGCGTTGACCAGGGCCTTTCGGTGCCTAGTCAACGCGGTCACGCTGCCAGTTTCTCCGCGAGCGCCGTCTCCTTGACGTGCGGGCCGGAAGGGCTCGCGAGATCAAGAGCGATTGTCCACAGTGGACGTGCTCGATGACAAGGAGGACGTAGTGAAGATCTACGTGGACACGACGGGGAAGCAGTTGACCGCGTCGAAGGACCCGGAGCCGAAGAACGATCAGCACGGGAAGCAGCGCTCGGAGCGGGACACGGGGCGTCCGATGTGGCAGACCCAGGTCTTCGTGATGGACGAGACAAGTCCCGCAGCGGTGTGTCGTTCCGTGCGGTACAGATCGTTCCGGTTGAGGTTCGTTCGGCCAAGTAGTGCTGCTGTTCCCTGCCACTGTGTCCGTGGCTGATCCTCGGATGGGCATCATGTCCCGTCGCATGCTGACCAGCAACTCGGTTGGCTGCTGACCACCCGTGACGGGTGGTCGTCCTTGAAGGGTGTGGCGCGGGGCCGGTACTGATCTGGTCTGCCGGCCTCGCTGCCCCTTCCTCGTCAAATTCTACCGGGAACCGGGAAGGACGCATCATGCCTGAGTCGACGATCGCGCATTACGACATCGACTACGTAACGCGGTTGTACGAACGGTTCCACGCCAGCGAGCCCAGCTCGGAAGAGTACGTGGGTTTGGCGATTGCAATCGCCGAGCAGGTTGCCACCGAGCAGTGGCTGCCCGAGCTGCGCTGCCTACGCGAGCGAGTTCTCTCGCCGTGTCCGGATCCGAACGGACACACGCACGCACCTTGCTGAAACACGGCGCGAGGCCAGCCACCGCTAACCAACGTGCCGGCCTCAACGCCTCCTCAACCCATCCAGCCCATATGAGGGAGGACGTGTCATGTCCAAGTCTAGCGGCCGTAGCTCCGGTCGCGGCCTCAGCCGTTCCGGCGGCACGCTAACGGTGATCGACGCCCGGGTGCACTACGCCTCGGCCCGCAACGCGTTGCTGGGGTTCTGGGTCACCACGGTCGTGGTCACCATCCTTGCGGCCACGGTCTTGGCAGACCGGATCCATCCGATCCTTGCCCTGTTCGCCGGGGCCGCGATGGGCCTGCTCGCCGGCGCCGCCGTGTGGGTGGTAATCCGGATCTGGCCGGTGGTTCGGCTGCTGTGGTGGTGGACCCCGGAAATCCTGCTCGGCACAGTCGTCGTGTACGGCTTCGCCGGGCTGGCCCGGCACACCACCCTGCCGTGGCGGCTGGCCATAGTCGCCATCGTGGTCGGCGCTCCCATGGCCATCCCGGCCATCCGGCACCGGATCATCGCGGCGGCCTGGTGCCTGATCGTGCGGCACCGCCTGCGCACCTGTTTCGCGCAGTTCATCATCGCCAACCGGTCCGGCACCCTGCCGCTGATCCTAGCCGCCCGGCCGACCAAGGTCGGCGAACGGGTCTGGGTCTACCTGCGCACCGGCCTGTCCCTGGCCTACCTGCAGACCAACCTCGACAAGCTCGCCGTGGCGTGCCACGCCCGGGAAGTCACCGCCGAACCGGCATCCGACCGCACCGCAGCCTACGTCCGGGTCGACATCAAACGCCGCCAGGTCCTCACCGACGAGGTCGCCTCCCCGCTGGTCGACGAGGTCGACCCGGACACCCCAGCGCAGCTGCGCCCGGTCAGCGACACCCCGACCGCGCTGGACCTGCCCGATGTGGCAGACCCACACCCCACCGAGGTCGGCAAGTCGGCCGCCCGCAAGCCGACCCGACCAATCCCCGACCCGGCCCTGACACCGGTCCCCGCCGCGACAGCACGTGGCGCCGACGGCGAGGACGTCAGCGACTGGGTCGACTAACCCGAAACCGGCTGCGGGACCGCCCCCGATGCGCGGTCCCCAGCCTCTACCCCTTGTGGAGGTACCACATGCACCGCATCCCGTCGGCCCCGCCAGACCAGGAGGAGGCCACCACCAGCCCGCCCGGGCTCCCCGACCCGTCCCGGCCAACTGTGCCGGTCGGGCCCCAGCTGTCCATGTTCGACCCCATGTACGTCGGCATCGACGAGTACGGCCAGCCGGTCTACCTCGACGTCGTCTTCCACAACCTGCTCCCCGCCGGGGAGCCCGGCAGCGGCAAGTCCGCGTTGCTCAACCTGGTCGCCGGCACCGCCGCCCTGTGCGAACGCACCCGTCTAGGAGGCTGCTGAATAGAGCGCGTGTCTTCCGTGCTGATTTGTATAGAGATGAGAGAATCTCTGAATGCAGGGTGTGGAGCGCACCGATCGGGAGCTTCTCGACGCCGCCGCGTTGGTCGGCCACCTGGTGCCTGA
>WNFV01009096.1_pt1 | contig 11073 bp, 9 predicted proteins | sample 5400101 | NCBI WGS metagenome assembly WNFV01 (sample SAMN13153361, study PRJNA577476) | soil metagenome | isolation source: 115 cm soil or saprolite under grassland replicate 1 | place: USA:California | collected 2016-06-15
GGCGGCGTGATCGGCGGCGCCCTCCTCGCCGGGGCCTCGCACGGCACCGACCACCTGATCGTGCAGCGCCTGCTCGCGGCCCGCGATCTGCGGGATGCGAAACGGGCGCTCATCGGATCGGGAGTCTGCGTGATCGCGCAGTTCGCGCTGTTCCTGCTCGTCGGGACGAGCCTGTGGCTCGCCGGGGCCGACCGCGCCGGGATGCGCGGGGACGCGATCTATCCGACCTTCGTGGCGGAGCGACTGCCGGCGGGCCTCTCCGGTCTGGTGGTGGCCGCGATCCTCGCGGCGGCGATGAGCACCGTGGCGTCGTCGCTCAACTCACTCGCGTCCGCGTCCACCCATGACTTCTACGCTCCGCTGACGGGCCGGCGCGATCCCGCCCACCTCTTCAAGATCGGGCGCTGGATGACCCTCCTCTGGGCCGCGGTCTTGGTCGGCGGATCGCTGCTCTTCCCGCAGCGCCAGACGCCGGTGGTGGTGCTGGCGCTGAGCGTCGCCTCGATCACCTACGGCGGCCTGCTCGGCACCTACCTGCTGGGCGGGTTCTGGCGCCGGGCGCGCGGACGGGATGCCATCATCGCCGTGGCGGTCGCGGTGGTGGTCATGGCCGCGGTAGTGCTCGGCTTCCCCGTGCAGCTCTTCCCGGGGCTGGCCTGGCCGTGGTACGTGCCGCTCGGGACAGGGGTGACGGTGGCCGTCGGGATGCTGTCGTCGGCGGTCGGGCGGTCAGGCGGTCAGGCGGTCGGAGCGTAACCGATGCCACCGAACGTCGTCCTGCTCGGCGCCGACGCCGGCGGCTCCCACACCACCGTGGTGCTCGGTGGGTCCGACCTCCGGATCCTCGGCCGTGCCGACGGCCCGGGGGCGGCGATGAAGCCCGGCGGCGCGAGCGCCTCCGCGGCGGTGCTGGCGGAGACGGCCCGGCGCGCGGCGCAGCAGGCCGGGATCGAGCTGCCCGTGGAGCGCGCGGTCGTGGGGGCAGCGGGGGCGGGCCGGCGGCAGGAGCAGGCGGAGCTCGAGACCGCCCTCCGGGAAACCGGCGTGGCGCGGCAGGCCCGCGTCCTCGCGGACGCCGAGGTGGCCATCACGACCGCGTTCGACCGCGGCCCGGGGATTCTGGTCAACGCGGGGACGGGGTCGATCGCCTACGCACGCGGCCCGGACGGCCGGCTCCACCGAGCCGGCGGACACGGCTGGCAGCTCGGGGACGAGGGGGGCGGATACTGGCTCGGCCGGCGGGCGCTCGACGCGGCGGCGCGCGCCCAGGACGGCCGGGGTGAGGGCAGCACGCTGCTCGCCCGGCTGCTCGCCACGCTCGGCCTGCCGCAGTTCGACGACCTGGTGCGCTGGACCGCCACGGCCACGCCGGCGCAGGTGGCGGCGCTCGCCCCCCACGTGCTCAACGCCGCCCGCGAGGGAGAGGCGGTGGCGCGGCGCGCGGTGGACGACGCGGCGCGCGAGCTGGTCGCGCTGGTGGCCGCGCTGGTGCAGCACTTCCCAGGCACGGGCACCGTGCCGGTGGCGATGGCCGGGGGGTTGCTGCTGCCCCAGTCCCCGCTCGCCAAGGCATTCCGCGAGCGGCTCAGCGCCGATCTCCGGCGGGCGCGGCTCGTGCCGAAGCGGATCGATCCCGCCGCCGGCGCGCTGAAGCTGGCGGCACAGGAATAGGCGTCGGAAGAGCGCGAGTGAACTCGCGGCTCGGCGTCTGCCCGTAAACGGGCGTACTACCGCCGCTTCAGCGGCCGAGGCCGAGCCGCGGCTTCAGCCGCGCATCACGCCGCCTGTGGCAGTCTCACTTCGACGCCCACGGCCTTCGGATCCCACTCGCTTTCCGTCCGCGCGACGTACACCGCCGCCGTCAGGTCCCCGCACACGTTGATCGTGGTGCGGCACATGTCGAGGATGCGGTCCACGCCGAGGATGATCGCGATCCCCTCCGCGGGCACGCCGACCGTCGCCAGCACGACCATCAGGAGCGGCAGCGAGCCGCCCGGCACGCCCGCCGCGCCGACGGCGGTGATCACGCTCAGCACCAGCACCACCGCCTGGGTGCCGAGGTCGAGCGACACGCCGAACACCTGCGCGAGGAACAACACCGTGACGCCCTCGTACAGCGCGGTGCCGTTCATGCACATCGTGGAGCCCAGGGGCAGCACGAAGCCGGCGATCTTGGGGGGGATCTTCAGCTCTTCTTCGGCCACCGCGATGTTGGTCGGAAGCGTGGCGTTGCTCGAGCTGGTGGAGAACGCGGTGACGATGCTCGCGCGGATGCGGCTCCAGAACACGCGCGGCGACAGGCCGCCCAGCAGCTTCACGAGCAGGGACAGGCTGACGGTGCCGTGGATCAGGAGCCCCAGGAGCACGATCGCGACGTACGCGCCGAGCTGCCGCAGCAGGCCCCACCCGAACCGCGACGTCGTGAAGAAGATCAACCCGAACACCCCGTACGGGGCGAGCTTCATGGCGAGATCGATGATCTTGACGATCGCCTCGCCCACCGCGTCGAGCACGCGGACGAGGGGACGGGACTTCTCTTCCGGGATGAGCGTGAGCGCCGCGCCGAACACGAGGGAGAAGAAGATCACGCCGAGCAGGTCCATCCCGGCCGCCGCCTGGATCGGGTTGCGCGGCACCATGTTGACGAACGTGTCGATGCCGAAGTGCGTGGTCCCGGCCGCCTGGAGCCCCTGCGCCTGGGTGCGATAGGTCGCCATCAGCTGCTCGCGGACCTCTGGGGCGAGTCCCGCGCCCGGCCGGAACCAGTTGACGAGCGCGAGCCCGATGGCGGCCGACAGCGCCGTGGACACGAGGAAGTACAGCAGGGTGCGGATGCCCACGCGCCCGACCTTGCGGATGTCGCCGATGCCGGCGACGCCGAGGGCGATGGACGTGAACACGAGCGGGATGACCGTCATGAGCAGCAGGCGGAGGAACACCTGCCCCACCGGCCCCGCCACGTTGTCCCCGATCCAGCGGACCCAGGGCGCGCCGGGCGCGAGGGTGTTGGCGGCGACGCCGCACACCGCGCCGAGCACCAGGCCGAGGACGATCTTGGTGTGGAGCTTCACGGCGCCGCGCCGCTCGGCTTGTGCAGCCGGCTGTGGCGATAGCCGTACACGAAGTACAGGGCCAGGCCGATCGCGAGCCAGAGCGCGAAGCGCTCCCACGCCTGGCGCGGGAGCCCGATCATCACGAACACGCAGAGCGCGGCGCCGGAGAGCGATACGACCCACACGAACGGCACGCGGAACGGGCGCGGCCGGTCGCGGTCCTTGTAGCGCAGCACCAGCACCCCCACCGACACGAGCGCGAAGGCGAACAGCGTGCCGATGTTCGTGAGGTCGTACGTCTCCCCCGCGTCGCCGATCAGCGACCACACCGCCACGAAGACGCCGGTGATCAGCGTCGTGATGTGCGGCACGCGCGTCTTCGCGTGCACCTTGGCGGCCCACGGCGGCAGCAGCCCGTCCCGGCCCATCGCGAAGAAAATCCGCGGCTGCCCGTACTGGAACACCAGCAGCACCGCGGACATGGAGATGATCGCGCCGAGCGCGACGATCCAGCCGACCGTGGTGAACCCCGCGGCGTTCAGGGCCTTGGCGAGCGGATCGGCGACCCCCACCAGCTCGGTATACGGCACCATCCCCATGAGGACCGCGCCCACGATCATGTAGATGACCGTGCAGATGGCGAGGCCGCCCAGGATGCCGATCGGCAGGTTGCGCTGTGGGTTCTTCGTCTCCTCCGCGGCGGTGGAGATGGCGTCGAAGCCGATGTAGGCGAAGAACACGATCGCCGCGCCCTGGTGGATGCCGCGGAAGCCGTTGGGGGCGAACGGGTGGTAGTTCGCCGGATTGATGTGGGTGAGCCCGGCGATGATGAACAGCCCCAGCACGAGCAGCTTGATCGTCACCATGATGTTGTTCGCCGTGGCGCTCTCGCGGACGCCGAGCATGAGCAGCCAGGTGATCAGTCCGACGATCAGGAACGCGGGCACGTTGACGAGCACCGGCACGCCGGCGACGTGGGGGGCGGTCTCGAGCAGGCCGTGGACGGCGGGATCGGGGGACAGGAGCGCCGTGCGGTAGCCCGTGGTCAGCCACACCGGAAGGTGGACGTCGAAGCTGCGGAGCAGCGACGTGAAGTAGTCGCCCCACGAGATCGCCACCGCCACGTTCCCGACCGCGTACTCGAGTATCAGGTCCCACCCGATGATCCAGGCGACCAGCTCGCCGAGCGTCGCGTACGAGTAGGCGTAGGCGCTGCCGGCCTGGGGGATCATCGCGGCGAGCTCGGCGTAGCACAGGCCCGCGAGCGCGCAGGCGACGCCCAGCAGCAGGAAGGAGAACACCAGGGCCGGGCCGGCGCCGCTCCGGACGAGGTGCCCCGCCGCGTCGTACTGCCCCGCCGCGGCCGTGCCGATCGCGCCGAAGATCCCCGCCCCGATCACCGCGCCGATGCCGAGCATGACGAGGTCCCCGGCCCCGAGCGCCCGCTTCAGGGCGTACGGGCTCTCCCCCTCGACCAGCAGCTCGGCGATCGGCTTGCGCCGGAAGAGCTGATGCATGGCGTTCTCCGTTATCCGTTGTCCGTCGTCCGTAATGCCTGACGGATGACGGATGACGGACGACGGATGACGCTCATACGAACAGCGGCGCCAACACCAAGGTCACGGTGCTCAGCAGCTTGATCAGCACGTGCAGCGACGGGCCGGCGGTGTCCTTGAACGGATCGCCCACCGTGTCGCCGACCACGGCAGCCTTGTGGGGCAGACTCCCCTTGCCGCCGTACTCCCCGGTCTCGATGAATTTCTTGGCGTTGTCCCAGGCGCCGCCCCCGTTGTTGAGCAGCGTCGCCATGAGAATCCCGCCGATCGTGCCCACCATCAGGAACGCGGCCACGGCCTCGGCGCCGACATGGAACAACACCTTGAAGACCAGGCCCACCGCGATCGGCATACCCACGGCGAGCAGCCCGGGGGCCACCATCGCCTTGAGCGCGCCGACGGTCACGATGTCCACCGCCCGGCCGTAGTCGGGACGGGAGGTCCCTTTCAGGATGCCGGGGTCCGCCTGGAACTGGCGGCGGACTTCCTGGATCACGCTCACCGCCGCCTTGGTGACCGCGCTGATGGCGAGCGCCGAGAACCAGAACACCAGCATAGCCCCGAGCAGACCACCCACGAATACCTCGGGCTTCGAGATGTCGACGGAGGCAAGCGGGGAGCCGAGGGCCGCCACCTCGTCCAGGTACGCCGAGAACAACAGGAACGCGGCGAGCGCGGCCGACCCGATCGCGTAGCCCTTGGTGAGCGCCTTGGTGGTGTTGCCCACCGCGTCGAGCCGGTCGGTCCGCTTCCGGATGGCCTCGGGCTGATGCGACATCTCGATGATGCCGCCGGCGTTATCGGTGATCGGCCCGAAGGTGTCCATCGCGAGGATGTACGCCGCCGTGCCGAGCATCCCCATCGTCGCCACTGCGGTGCCGAACAACCCCGAGTGCGCCAGGCCGCTCGACGCCCCGAGCTTGTAGGAGGCGATGATGGCGGCCGAGATGGTGAACGTCGGCAGCGCCGTGCACTCGAGCGCCACGGCGAAGCCCGCGATGATGTTCGTCGCCGGTCCGGTGACGGAGGCGGCGGCGATCGACTTCACGGGACGGTAACGGTATTCGGTGTAGTACTGGGTGATGTACACGAAGGCGATGGAGGTGGCGATGCCGATCACGCCGCACAGGGCGAAGTGCCACCACGCGGCCGGGTAGCCCGCCGGATTGAGCAGCCAGTACGTCCCGCCCACGAACCCGGCCGCGGCGAGCACCGCGGTCCACATGTACCCCCGGTTCAGCGCGTGCATCGGGTCTTCGTCTTCGCGGGACTTCACGACCAGGACGCCGACGATCGAGGCGACGAGCCCGAAGGCGCGCGCCACCAGCGGAAACAACATCAGCCCGACCACCTGGGCCGGGCTGAACACGCCGGGGTTCGCGAGCGCGAGCCCCGAGCCCAGGATCATAGCGCCGATGTTCTCGGCCGCCGTGGACTCGAACAGGTCGGCGCCGCGGCCCGCGCAGTCGCCCACGTTGTCGCCCACCAGGTCGGCGATCACGGCGGGGTTGCGCGGGTCGTCCTCGGGGATCCCCGCTTCCACCTTGCCCACCAGGTCCGCGCCGACGTCGGCGGCCTTGGTGTAGATCCCGCCCCCGAGCTGCGCGAACAGCGCGACGAACGACGCCCCGAAGCCGTACCCGACGATCATCAGGGGGATCTTGGTCGGCTCGAAGTGCAGGGCGTCGAGCACGGTGTACAGCAGCCCGACCCCGAACAGGCTCATCGCCACGACGAACAGCCCGCTCACCGCGCCGCCCCGCAGCGCGATCTGGAGCGCCTTGTTGAGGCTCGAGCGCGCCGCGCTCGCGCTCCGGATGTTCGAGCGCACGGCGACGTACATGCCGACGATGCCGGCCACGCCCGAGCAGAGCGCGCCGAACAGGAAGGAGAGGGTCGTGGTGAGCGCCAGCGTCGCGGCGGCCGGCTCGTCGGGGTGCGGTTTGCGGAAGAACGCGTACAGCACGTAGATCAGGACGCCCAGCGCAATGCTCAGCGTGCCGATGGTGCGGTACTGGCGCCGCAGGAACGCTTCGGCGCCCTCCTGGATCGCGTCGGAGATCTTCCGCATCTCCGGTGTGCCGTTGTCTTGGCGCAGCACGTAGCCGCGCAGACCCCACGCGACGACCAGGGCGAGCACAGAAAGCCCCAGCACGAGGACGATCAGCATAGTGAGTTGTGGCTCCTTGGAGCCCGCCCCCGGGGACGGGCTAGTTACCGATGCGAAGGGGGACCGTTACGACGCTCGCCACGTTCCGCCCGTCCCGCGTGCGGGCCGGGTAGAACTGGTACGCCAACATGCGCTGCTGGAACTCCCGGCTGTAGCCCGCGTCCGTGATCGGCGGCTCCACCTCCACCCGGGTGACTCGACCTTCGGCCGATACCCAGAAGCGCACGTGGTAGGTGTGCCCGGCCACGGAGCCGGGAACCTTCGCCAGCGGCGGCAGAATCGCCGTCCGCGGCGAGGCGATAATGTAATCGCCCCCGCCTCCGGTTCCAGGCCCCACGTCCGCCCCGGCGCCTGTCCCCGCTCCCGCCCCCGCCCCCTGGCCCCCGGCCGCTCCGGGGCCGGCACCCGCGCCGGTGACGGCGGTCAGGGGCACGGTTTCACGGGGGAGCTCGACCCGGGGCAGGTCCACGCGGATCTGGCGCAGCGCCGGGAAGTCGGAGACGGTGACGCGGGGGGCGGCGGGGAGGGCGATTTCCGCGGGCGCCGCCGATGGCAGGGTGAAAAAGTTCACGCCGGCGCCTTCCGTCCCTCCGCCCGGGGCGCCCCGCCCGGCCGCCCGCTCGAGCAGCGCGCGGCCGTGGAGCACGACGAGGACGATGATGCCCACATGCAGCACCAGCGACACCGTCGCCCCCGGCCCGAGGCGCCGGCGACCGAGCGGCAGCCGAAGGCCGGGGAGGGTGGGCCGGGAAGGCGGCGGGTTGGGCATCGGGGGATACATACACCGGAAAGGACAATGTAGGGGCGCGAAACGATGTAGGGGCACGGCATTGCCGTGCCCCTACAATACGCTGCGTACGGCGCCCGTGGTTATTTGCCGCCCTGCTCCGAGGGTGTAAAGCCGATCACCTGCACGCCCGCGCCGTGCGCGATGTCCATCACCTGCATCACGTCCAGGTATTTCCGGGTCGGCGCCGCCTTGATGAACAACAGCTTCGCCGGACGCTGGTCGTAGATCTGGTGGAACGCCTGGTCCAGCTGGTCGAGGGTGTAGGGCTGCTTGTTGATGCTGTAGCCGCCGTCGGGCGCCAGCTCGAGCACGATCTGGCTCGTGGGCGCCTGCTTCTGCCGGCTCTTCTGCTCCGGCGGCACCTGGACGTCGAACGCCTTACGCGACAGGGGCTGCGTGATCATGAAGATGATCAGCAGCACCAGCAGCACGTCGATCAGCGGGGTGACGTTGATGTCGGAGCTGAGCCCCTCGCCACTGCCGGTGGATCCCATCGCCATCGGTCAGCTCTCCTCTTTCTTCTTCGTGAGCGACTGCTTCTGCTCGGTGATGGCCCCGACCACGCGGACGCCCGCCTGGCGCGCGATCTCGATCGCCTGCTGCACGCGGGCGAACTCGATGTTCTGGTCGGCCTTGAGGAACAGGATCTTGTCCTTCGACCGCGACTGATAGATCGCCTGGAGCCGGCCGGGCAGCTCCGCGTCGGGGACCTGCTTCGGTCCCTCGCCCAGATCGAGGTAGAATTTGCCGTCGCGGTCGATCCCGAGCCGGATTTCATCAGGGCCTTCGGGGCGGTTCTCGGGGTTTGCCGAGCGCGGGATCGTGGCCTGGAAGCCCGCCGCGATGATCGGCGTGACGATCATGAAGATGATCAGCAACACCAGCATCACGTCGATCAGCGGCGTGACGTTGATGTCGGCCTTGACGGCCGCCTTCGCGCTGGCGCTAGTGGCTGACAGGGCCACTGGACTGCGTCGCCTTCTGCGTCTGGAATTCCTTGGTGAAGATCGACCGGCCGAACTCCGACCCGACGCTCTTGATCAGGTAATCGATCAGCTCTTTCGCGGTGTAGGTCATCTCGACGGAGAGGAAGTCGATCTTGGTCGAGAAGTAGTTGTACAGCCACACGGCCGGGATCGCCACGAGGAGGCCGAACGCGGTCGTGATCAGCGCCTCGGCGATACCGGCGGACACCGACGCCAGGGAGCCGCCGCCGCCCGAGGCCGCCATGCCGGTGAACGCGTTCACGATGCCCATCACGGTGCCAAGCAGACCGACGAACGGCGCCGTCGCGCCCGTCGTCGCGAGGATGCCCAGGCCGCGCTTCAGCTCGGCCGCGACGATCAGCATCTCGCGCTCCACCGCGCGCTCCACCGAGTTGATGTCCGCGGCGGTGATCGTGGCGCGGTCGCGCAGCAGCGGCTTCACCTCGGAGAGCGCTTCACCCACCACCCGGGCGACGTGGCTCCGCTTCTGCTTCTCGGCGAGCCGGATCGCGCCGTCGAGCTGCTCCTCCTGCAGGAAGCGCGAGAACTCGGGCGCGAACTTGCGCGTCTCCTGCTCGGACTTCCAGATCTGCCACCACTTCTGGAAGGCCTGGGTCCACGACAACAGCGACATGACCGCCATGACGAAGACGATCCCCTTCGCGAACAACCCCATCGACAACCAGAGGTCGAGCAACGACATACTCATGGACGCGGACTCCTTTGGGCCTCAGCCATGTTGGGGCCTAGCGGCCGGGGGTGATCTTGTAATCGATCGGGATGTTGATGAGCACCCGCACCGCCCGGCCGTGCACGCGCGCGGGACGGAACAGGGCCTTGAGGACGTATTGCCGCGCCGACTGATCGAAGCCGGGGTTCGGGCTCTGGAGGATCTTGACCGAGTTCAGCTCGGCGCGGCCGAGCGTGTCGATCACCGCCTGCACGAGCACCCGGCCCTGAATCTGGGCCTGCTTCAGCAGCTCGGGGTACACCGGGATCGGTCCCGACAGCACCGACGGCTTCTCCTCGACGATCGCTTCCATGAACACGTCGTTCCCGAGCACCATGCCGGTCGCCAGGCCGCCCTCGACGCCGCTGCCGGAGTAGTCCTTGGGATCGAACTTCTCTTGCAGGTTCACGGGCGGGAGGTTGGTCGGGATCACGTCGGGCGCGACCACGGTCTGGAAGCCCTTCAGCGGCACGTCGAGCTGGACCGGCTGCTGCTCCGGCGGCTTCTGCTGCTGTTGCTGCTCGATGAACACCAGCGCAGTGTCCACCCGGACGCTGTTGTCGGTCTGGCCGGCGTGCAGCGTCGCGATCACCGCCGCCGCGATCACGGCGGTGTGAATCGTGAGCGATACGAAGCCGACACCGAACAGTTTCCTGCGGTTCGACTTCTTTTTCGACTCGATCAGGTTGTCGAACACGGCGTCTCGCCCTCCGGTCCACGATGGGTGGCTGCGTAATGAGATACCGCCGATGTCCCCTACACCGCTAGTGGAACGCGCATTACAAAACGATGACAGCCGGGTGAGGGGCGGGCATGGATGATGCGCCGCGCCCACAGCGCGGGCGACGCCAACGGCCCCGCGCGCCTGCGGTTACGGACCGCCCGCCGCCTCCTTCGGCTCCCGCGGCAGCGTCACGGTGAACGTGGTGCCCCGGCCGGGCCGGCTCGTCACGTCGATCCGGCCGCCGTGGGCTTCGGCGATCCACTTGCAGATGGCGAGGCCGAGTCCCACACCCGCACGCTCGCTGGTACGCGTGCGCGCCGAGTCGGCGCGCCAGAAGCGGTCGAAGATGTGCGGCAGGTCGCCCGGCGCGATGCCGATCCCCGTGTCGGCGACGGTGAGCGTCACGCGCCCGTTCGACGGCCCGAGCTGCAGGCGCACGCGGCCGCCCGCGGGCGTGTACTTCACCGCGTTGGTGAGGAGATTGAGGATGAGCTGGCGGATGCGGCTCGCGTCCACCGCCACGATCAGCGGCTCGGGCGGCGTGGTCACCTCCATCTTCACCCCCGCCTGCTCGGCGAGCAGCTCGCCCGTCTCGCGCGCCTCCTCCACGATCGCCCGCAGGTCGACCGGCTCGCGGTGGAGGGGCGCGATCCCCTCGTCGGCGCGGGCCAGGGTGAGGAGCGCATCCACCAGCTCGGTCATGCGCTTGATCTCCTGCAGCGTTTCCTCCAGCGTGGCGAGCGTCTCCTGCGGCAGGTTGGCCGTCGTGAGGGCGCGCTCCACCCCCGCACGCAGAACGGTGAGCGGGGTCTTGAGCTCGTGGCTCGCGTCGGCGGTGAAGCGCCGCAGCGCGGCGAAGCTGCGCTCGAGCCGGGTCATCATCTGGTTGAGGGTTTCGGCGAGCCGCCCCAGCTCGTCCTGCACCATCGGCGCCGCCAGCCGCCGGTGCAGGCTGCGGCCGTCCGAGATCTCGCGGACTTCGGTGATGATCTGGTCCACGGGCTCGAGCGCCCGCCGCGAGATCCAGGAGCCCACGAGCAGCGCCGCGACCAGGCCGAGCGGCA
>WNFV01012886.1_pt1 | contig 11073 bp, 10 predicted proteins | sample 5400101 | NCBI WGS metagenome assembly WNFV01 (sample SAMN13153361, study PRJNA577476) | soil metagenome | isolation source: 115 cm soil or saprolite under grassland replicate 1 | place: USA:California | collected 2016-06-15
TCTCACGCTCAGTCCTTTTTTTGTTGGCTTCACGCCCTTCATTGAGCACGTTCAAAAGGGTGATAGCTTTCCATTGGTTCCGAAAAACCGTCTTGGCGTGACCGGCAATTACCATCCCCAGCCTGAATGGACCATATCGTTGACAGGCCTCTATGTGAGCACCCAGTTCAACCTCAACGACGAGCAGAATGCTCAGCCCCGTGTGCCTGGGTATTTTGTTTTGAACGGGCGTGTCGCGTATGAGCGCCCAGTCCCGGGAGGACGGCTGGCTGCGTTCTTCATGGTCAACAACATGCTGGACCAAAAATACTCTAGCTGGGGGGTTATTAGCGCCAATGCAGGAGCGGTGGAACGATTTGTGATGCCTGCCCCGGGCATCGCATTATATGGGGGACTGAGCTATCGTTTTGAAGGGCTCTAGGAGGACTGACGATGCGGATCACAAAAGTCTACACGCGGACGGGGGACGGAGGGGAGACGCGGTTGGCCGGCGGGCAGATGGTCTGGAAAGACCATCTGCGGGTTGACGTTTACGGCACCGTGGATGAGCTGAACGCGCTGGTGGGAGTGGGACGGGCATTCAACGCCGATGTAGGCGGCAGGCAAGCCCCGGCCAAGCTGTTGGAAGACGAACTCCGGTGGATCCAGAACAAGCTGTTTGATGCGGGCGGGATTTTGGCGACAGTCCCCGGACAGGAGTTCGGACACATGCCGCAGGTGACCGCGAAGGACGTCGCGCGCTTGGAACGGTTGATTGATCGTTGCCAGAAGGACCTGGCTCCGCTGAAGGAATTTATACTGCCGGGCGGAGGAAAGGTGCCTTCCCTCCTGCATCATGCAAGAACCGTGTGCCGTCGGGCTGAACGGTTGTGCGTGCGGCTGTCACGCGAAGAGCCTGTCGACATGGTTATCATAAAGTTTCTTAACCGTCTCAGCGATGCGCTGTTCGTGCTGGCCCGTTGGATGGCCAAGAAGAAGGGCGAACCGGAAGCGCTGTGGGAACGAGACGAGCGGTAGGCACAATAGCCGCATGTGTGAGAACAAGATACAGTTGGCACTGAAACGATGCCGTTCGACATTCTGAAAACTCTTCTAACTTGTTGGATCGGTGATGGAACTTTCGCCTAAATTTTAAGCAAGCGGAAACAACCGACGGATGAGTTGTGCGGAAGCTCGACCTGCACAAGGCTATCCCCAGGGTGTCCCCAGAAATTGTGGACAGGCGTCTGTGGAAGACGGTGCTGATTGTGAAGACCTTCGGCTTGAATTGGGCCTTATGCGAACTGGAGGGCATGAACCCCAAGCCAGTTGCGGAATTCGAATGCGGTTACGTTGAAAGAGGGCAGATGGAGCAGTCAAAACACGACAGATCGCGTCTTGAGCCCACAGGATGCCGAGAGACACGCATCTGACGACGTAGAGGGGCATTCTCCCTGCCTGAAACGAAGCATCTGGTCGTGACCGTCGAGGATGAAGGTGAAGTTTTCCTGACATGCCTGGTGCTACAGGATATGGTGGGAGACAATTTCTGCTCCCCCGATGTCTTGAGGAGTTGGCGGTTGCCCTATCCATTGTTATAATCGCCCCGATTATTTTCCTGTGAAGAAGGCCACGAATGCCCAAGATCGTTACCGCTAGGCGCAAGGAAGATGAGCGAGACCGTGCCAGACAGTATCTCAAAAGCCGGTTGATGTTGCCGACCATTCCCCTGGGAATGGTCACGCTGCTTGCCGGGTACGGGGATATGGCGGTGATGTGGATACAGGACGAACTTACGCCCAAGGCGATGTTGGGGAGCACGGTCCTGTTCGCTTGCGGGGCAGTATGGGGTTGGGGCCATGCCAGATACGAGCGGTACTTGGTGATGGCCTGCCCGGACTATTTGGCGAGAAAGCAGAGATTGTTAGATGCTGCCAAGGAATACAAACGGGTCAAGCGGGATGTACCAACCGCTGGTCCTCTCCACCGGGGACGCCGGATCGTGCTCATCCTGTATGTGGTGGGACTTTTCGCCCAGGGTGGCCTCACACTGTATTATCTGGGCCAGTTGGGCGCGTATGCGGCGATTTTTCTCCCCTGGGCCGGCTATTTCAATGCCAAGGTTATCTACTGGCGAGACCTATTCACCCATTCATAGCTCCGGACCGCGTTATTGGCGGACCCGCAGAAACAGATATCCGGCGAAGGACAGAAACAAAATATTGGCAGTCCAGCCGGCCAGGAGAGGCGGCAGCACATCGCTCCGTCCCAGCGCCAGGGCGACGGAATGGGTCGTCCAGTAGAGGAAGCCGACCAGCAGACTGTACCCCACGCCCCTCACGAGTCCCGTGCCTCGCGTACCTGTCTCCGTAAGACTCATCGTGATCCCGATGAGCGCCATGATCAGGCACACAAAGGGGAAGGCCGTTCGTCCGAACAGATCCGTGGCGAAGCGGGCCGGGTTGTAGCCGTCTTGCCGGAGGCGCTCGACGTAGGAGGCCAACTCCCGCAGGCTCAAGTCGTCTGACTCGATGCGGATGGTTCGCCGGAAGTCTTCCGGCTTTTGATTCAACTGAACAGGCAGGCGGCTGAAGGGCTGTGACTTGACCATTTGGTCCGCGTCGAACGTGCGGCTGATCCCGGACAGCAGAACCCAGCCACTATCTTCGTGGCGCAGTTCCTTCGCGAACACGAGTTCCCTGATGCCGAAATTCTGATCCAGGCGGTACAAGCTGATGCCGTAAATCCTCGGCGCGGTATCGTCTGGCAAGTCTCCCCTCATGAGGGTTTGATCGCCCAGGCGCACCCAGATCTCGTTGTCTTGAAAGACGGCGCGCGGATTCCGCCCTTCGATCCGAATTTCACGCAGTGTTTCCGCTTTCTGATTCGCGCGCGGGATGACGGCGTCACTGGTCCAGAGCATCAGCAAACTCAGAACCTGAGCGACCGCGAGAAACGGCACTGCCACCCAATAGAGACTGATTCCGCTGCTGCGCATCGCGGTGATCTCGTTGTGTCGGGACAGAATCGTGAGCGCTAACAACGTGGACATCAGAACGGCCAGCGGCATGATTTGAAAAAGGATGCCGGGGCATTTGAGGATGAAATACCAGAGGACATGGTGGAGTTCGGCTTGGTAAGCGACGAACTTCCTGATCTTCTCGACAAAATCGACCACGAGATAGACCGTGGCGATTCCTCCGAGGCATGGAACGAACGCGCGAAGGTGTTCGCGGAGAAGATAGGACATGAGGAGCGGGAGCGGCATCGGTCGGTGTGCGCGGATCAGGCGCGCAGACGGCGGTTAAAGAGCCAGAGAATGCCCAGCACGAAGATCACATCGGGGAACCAGGCTGCGACGAATGGGCTCACGACATGGCTGGAGACCCAATAATCGCCGATGACGTTCAGCACGTAGAAGAGCAGAATGATCAGAATGCCCACGGCAAATCCGCCGGCCCGGCCGGATCGTTTGATCACGACACCCAGCGGCATCCCGATCAGCCCAAACAGGAACGTGGAGACCGGAAAGGCCCAATTCTTGTAGTGGTCTTCCAGCATTCTGAGGTACCGAGGGTCCTCCCCGTTGGTTTCTGCAATTTTTGCCCGGACTTCAAACAGCGACAGACGCTCTTCCGGGGTCGGAGCCAGGCTTTCGCTCAGCTCCAGCTTGAAATCGTAATGGGCGAACCGGATCATCCGATACTCGCTCGGGTCCCTGGGGTTCACGTGGATCGTGCCGTCCTGAAGCGTCAGGCCGACGCGGTTGTGCAGTGGATCGTTGATGATCGACCAGTTGCGGGCGACGATAATCCGGGGCGCGCCCTTGGCCCGGGTATCAGAAATAAACACGCCACGAGGGCCTTCTGGCAGGCTTGGGTCGCCGATATACATCACCACGTTGTCGGTGGGCCTGTTAAAAACCCCTTCATCCAGCGCCAGCGAGACCTGGTCGCGGAGCATCACCAGCGCCAGCTTTTTGAGGGACTGCCCGGTCCAGGGTTGGGCGAATTGGGACAGCCAGAGCGTGAGGAGAAAAACGGCAAACGAAAAGAATGCGACGGGTTGAATCAGGCGCTTCGCGCTGACTCCGGTGGCCTGCAACGCGGTGAGTTCGTGATCGGACGACAGACGGCTGAAGGCGCTGATGGAGGCGATGAGGCAGGCCATGGGGAGTGTCAGGACGAAGAAGGACGGAAGGAGCACAACGAAGGTTTTGAGGATAGGGATGATACCCACCCCTTTGTTGATCAAGAGCTCGACGAGACGGAGGATCTCCCGTGTCATGAGGATGAACGTGAGCGCCCCCAGGCTCTGTGCAAACGGCACGCCCAGTTCTTGCAGAATGTACCGGTCGATTGTCCGCACGCGGTCTCGGCGTCTCCCGGCCACAGTTATACTGGAAGGCCGGGGAGCAATGCAAACGATCGGCTGGCGCCCTCTTGACACCTGTGAGGGGCTGTGATAGATGCTCAACGCTTTGGTCTGCTCGGTATTCTGGGTAAGTACTGTATACAGGATTTCTGTGCGGTGGTGGGCGTGTAGGAAAGGAGGGCAGCGTGAAGAGCAAAGGCACTGTCAAATGGTTTAACGACCGCAAGGGATTCGGCTTCATTCGGATGGAGAGCGGGCAGGATGTCTTTGTCCATTATTCGGCCCTTCAGGGGGAAGGGTTCAAGACGCTCAAGGAAGGCGAAAACGTCGAATTTGATGTCGTCGAAGGTGCGAAGGGGCCGCAAGCCTCCAATGTGGTGAAGGTTAGTCCGGTATAAGGTGGGCAGGCAGTCGCCTGCCAGAATGTGCTGCGGCAAGGGCTCATCCCACGGGATGGGCCCTTGTTGTTTAGAAGCTCTCCGAATTCTTGACTTGGGCAGACGGTTCCGCTAGTTTACGTCAGGTGTAGATGTGAGGTTTTGAGCGTGGCCAGCAAGAAAGACGCCACGATCGCACGTGCCCACGAGTATGCCGCCGCCGGCCAATTCGCCAAGGCCGTTGCGACGTGGCGTGAACTCCTCGACGGCTCCCCCACAGACGCAAACGTCTATAACACGATCGGCGACCTCTGTCTGAAAAACAGGATGACGGCGGATGCCGTGGAGGCCTATAGCAAGGCCGCCCGGTTCTTTCTTCAAGAAGGTTTTCATCTCAAAGCCATCGCGCTGTACAAGAAAATCCTCAAGCTGAGCCCCGATCGCGCCGACCTCTGTACCATGCTCGGTGATCTTAACGTGGTCCGCGGGTTGATGAATAATGCCATCGCCGATTATTTGGCCGGCGCGAAAGTCTACATACAGAAGGGTCACAATACGAATGCGCTGACGCTCTTCCGCAAAATCATGAAAGTCGACCCACGCAACATGGACATCCGCCTGCGCGTGGCGGAGCTGTGCCGGAAAGAGAAGCTCACGGAGGGGGCCATTGCAGAGTATCTGACGGTCGGGGAGGAATATGAACGGCTCGGACGAACGAACGAGGCCCGCGCGCTCTACGAGCAGATTCTCACCCTCTCACCCTCTCACGCCCAGGCCAGCCGCCGGTTGGACACCCCATCCCAGCCCGCTGCGGAAGTCGCGGAAGCTACGGAAGCTACGGCGGCTGCTGAGACTGCTGAGACTGCGGAGTCTGCTGAGGCTACGGAGACTGCCGGGGCGGTGGCCCCGGCGGTGGAGACTCCCGAGCGTGCGGTAGAAGCCCCGGTGGCGCCGATCGAAGTGTCTGAACCGGATCCAGAGCCTGCCGCGCCCCTCGCTGATCTTGATGAGATCCTTGCCGAAGGCTTCCAGGAAGAGACGCGGCTTGCGGAAGTGGCGCCTTCCCAGGATGCCGATGACGTGTTCGACGCGACCTTCGAGGAGTTTTGCAGAGGAATCAAAGAGCAGACGGCTGATGAAATTTGCGAAACCCATTATGACTTGGGTATTGCGTACAAGGAGATAGGCTTGGCGAAGGAAGCTATCGAGGAATTCCAACTAGCGGCGTGCCGCCCCGCGCGCTTTGTCGATGCCTGTACGATGGTCGCAGCCTGTTACGCGGATCAGCACCATGCCCCGTCTGCCATCGCGTTTCTTGAGGAAGCCCTGGTGGATCCCCGATGCAGTGGGCCCGGTGTGCCGTACGTGAAATACAATCTGGCCGTGCTGTACGAGGAAGAAGGTATGGCTGAGCGGGCCGCCCAACTCTATGCGGAGATTCCGTCCATCGAGGACGTCGAGGAGCGTCTCAGGAGGCTGCAAAACGGGGAGGAACCGGCCGAGCACACATAGGCCGAAGCGACGCGTTCCACCTCATTTCTCTGACCGCATACGCGGATTGTCCACCTTGACTTAATCGCGAGCCGGGTGCTAAACTCACCTTACTTATTGAAGATTTTCCGTAGGAGTAAGTGCCATGACGATGTATGACGGCGACCGGCATCCACGAGACCGGTTTTCCCTGACGGTTGACGGATCTGCTCAACCCGGAGGAGGGACCGCCGCGGAACAATCCGATCTTCCGCCGCCGCCGCAGAATGTCAGTATTCAAGTCGGGGATGGGCAACTGACGATCACGTGGCAGCCTGTTCCTGACGCCCTCTTCTATAATATCTACTACAAGACCTCCCGCGGCGTGACCAAAGAAGGCAAGGAATTCAACCAATTCCAGTATGACGCCGTCGGGGCGGAACGGTTCAAGACGAAGATCGGCGTGACCAAGGAAAACGGCACCCTGGTTGATACGGCGGCGCCTCCCTACCTGCACACCGACCTGGCCAATGGCCTGTGTTATCACTATGTGATCACTGCGGTCACGAAGAATGGCGAGAGCCCTGAGTCCGAAGAGGCCATGGCCATTCCCTCCCCATATGTCCCTGTGATGCATTTCGGGACCGAAGGTTACGACGACGGCGAATTTAAATCTCCCACGGGAATTGCCCTGGACCGTGAGGGCAATATCTATGTGGCCGACACCGATAGCCACACGATCCAGAAATTCGACAAGGACGGCAAATGCCTCGCGCGCATCGGCGACGAGGCGGGGGAGGCCGAAGGGCAGTTTTATTATCCCCGGGGATTGGCCTGCACTTCGCAAGGCGACGTGATCGTCGTTGACGCCAATAACCACCGCATCCAAAAGTTCGACAAGGACGGTCAATTCCTGACCGTTTGGGGAAAGTTTGGTTTTGCGTGGAAAGGTGCTTCGCAGGGGATCTTCGATAACCCCTGGGGCGTGGCGGTCGACAAAGACGACAACATCTACATTGCCGACACCCTCAACAACCGGATTCAGAAGTTTACCGCTGAGGGCGAGCCGATCTTGATGTGGGGGAAGGAAGGGGCCTTCGAAGGGGCATTCTTCTATTGTCGTGGTGTCGCCGTCGATTTTGTGGGCAATGTCTATGTCACGGACGAAATCAACAACCGCGTCCAGAAGTTCGACAGCCGGGGGAATTTCCTCGCCAAATGGGGCAAGGAGGGCAACGGTCCCGGCCAGTTCAACGGCCCATGGGGGATCGCCGTCGATGCGCTGGGCAATGTGTATGTGGTGGACACCAACAACCACCGCATTCAAAAGTTCACGAGCAACGGGGCCTTTATCTGTTCGTGGGGTAACCGGGGTAATACGCGCGGCCAGTTGAATTTCCCGTATGGGATCGCGGTGGACCGCGAGGGATTCGTCTATGTGGTGGACAGCGGTAACGCGCGCGTCGTGAAGTTTGCGCCGGTGGAGGGCGCTCAGGCCAAGCCGACGACGGAGAAGGCGAAGGGCGAGTTGGCGGCTCCCGCCGAGCTGACCGCGAAAGCAGGCGATACCGAAGTGACGCTGAGTTGGATGGACGTGCCGGGTGCCGTCTCCTATAACCTCTACTATCACACCGAGCCGCATGTCACGACCCAGACTGGAACATGCGTCGAGGGTGTGTCCTCTCCCTACACGCATAGCGGACTGGCCAACGGAACGACGTACCATTTCATACTGACGGCGGTGGGATCGGAGGGGGTGGAGAGTGCGGCCTCTCCCGAAGTCGAAGCCACCCCCATGATGATCGACATGGCCGCGCCCCAGAATCCCTACATGATCATCAACCACGGGGCGTTCATGACGAACCTCCCGGATGTGGTGCTGACCATTTCGGCCCACGATGTGGATTCTGGTGTGACCGGGTACTTTATCTCGGAGTCGCCGGCCGCGCCGACCGCCACCACGCCGGGCTGGGTCGACGTTGAACCGATCGGCAAGTTCGGCGCCACCGTGCCGTACACGCTCTCGCCCGGCGACGGCAAGAAGACGGTCTATGTGTGGTTCAAGGATGGCGGTGGGAACATCTCCGCGCCGGCGACCAACTCCCTGCTCCTCAACACCTCAGGCTATGTCTGCGTCAACGTCTGGGGAAAGGCCGGCAGCGGCGCGCACCTCCTGCACGGTGGAGAGTTCGGAACGCCGTCGTTTGGGTTGGCCTGCGATCAAAGCGGCAATATCTATGTCGTCGACACCGGTAATTGCCGGGTCCAGAAATTCGACAATGCGGGAAATTTCGTCCATCTCTGGGGCATGTTCGGTACCGCTCCCGCCAACTTTCAGAATCCCACCTGCGTGGCGGCGGACGACAAGGGCGTGGTGTACATCGCCGATACCGGGAACCATCGAATCCAGCGGTTTGATGCCAAGATGGGCAGTTACCTCTCGAAATGGGGACGGCAGGGTGGGGGTGAGGGCCAGTTCAACGCGCCCTGGGGAATCGCCGTCGACAACACACGCGGTTACATCTATGTCGTGGACAGCGCCAACTTCCGGATCCAGAAATTCGATCGCAGCGGGGAGTTTGTGATGGCGTGGGGCAGCTTCGGTAACGCTGACGGTTCCTTCCGCAGTTGCTCGGCAAATGGGGCACCAAAGGCCAGGAACCGGGACAATTATGGAATCCCTGGGGCGTCGCCTGCGATCGGGACGGCTTTGTCTACATAACGGACACGGGCAACCACCGCATCCAGAAGTTCGATCGAGACGGGAATTTCGAGACGCAGTGGGGCGGGTTCGGCGGCGCGCGCGGTCAATTGAATTTCCCGTATGGCATCGCGGTGGATCGCCGGGGTTCGATTTTCGTCCTCGACAGCTCCAACTTCCGGGTACAGCAGTTCATGATGGCCGACGAAGGGGAGCTGCAATTGCGCGAGCAGGCCGAGGTGGCGGAGTCCGAATCCTCGGCCTTGGAGGAAAAGAAGACCATTCAGCAGGACTCTCCGGGAACGCACCTGTGGTCGACGCCTAAATAAAGGATCCATGCTCCCTCCTTCCTTGCCGCTGGGACTGACCTTCGATGATGTGGTGTTAGTCCCGGCAAAATCGTCGGTCCTTCCGGCCGATACCGAAACCCGCACACAGTTCACGCGCCGCATCACCATTCATATCCCCATCGTCAGCGCCGCCATGGATACGGTGACGGAATCCCGGCTGGCCATTGCCATGGCGCGGGAAGGGGGAATCGGGATCATCCATCGGGTGCTCGCGGCGGCGGATCAGGCGGCAGAGGTGGACAAGGTCAAAAAATCCGAGAGCGGGATGATTCTTAACCCCGTGACGATTTCCCCCGACCATACGATCAGGGACGCGCATAAGATCATGGCGCAGTACCGGATCTCCGGCATCCCCGTCACCAAGAACGGCAAGCTGGTCGGCATCGTCACGAATCGCGACCTGCGGTTTGAGAACCGCATGGAGCTGAAGATCTCACAGGTGATGACCCGTGAAAATCTCGTGACGGCGCCGGAAGGGACGACGCTGGATAAGGCCCGCGAGATTCTGCACCAGCACCGGATCGAAAAATTGTTGGTGGTGAACGATCGCTTCGAGCTCAAGGGCTTGATCACGATCAAGGACATCGCCAAACGGATTCAATACCCCGATGCCTGCAAAGACGAACATGGCCGCTTGCGGGTGGGCGCGGCGGTCGGCGTGGGGAGCGATGCGGAAGAGCGTGTGTCCCTGCTGGTCAAAGCCGGGGCCGATGTCGTGGTGGTGGACACCGCACACGGCCATAGCGTCAGCGTCCTGGAGACGGTGCGGACCTTAAAGCGAAAATTTCCCGACGTGGAGGTAGTGGCCGGCAATGTGGCGACGAAAGAGGCGGTTCGTGACCTCATTGCCGCTGGCGCCGATGCTGTCAAAGTGGGCGTCGGACCGGGTTCGATCTGCACCACGCGGATCGTGGCAGGAGCGGGGGTGCCTCAATTGACGGCGGTGGCGGAATGTGCCGCGGCTGCCGCTCGCGCCAAAGTGCCGATTATCGCGGACGGCGGGATCAAATATTCCGGTGATATTTCCAAAGCGATTGCCGCCGGCGCGTCTTCGGTGATGATCGGCGGCTTGTTCGCCGGGACCGAAGAAAGTCCGGGGGAGATGGTCCTCTTTCAAGGCCGGACCTACAAAGTCTACCGAGGGATGGGTTCGCTCGGCGCCATGGAGCGTGGCGGCGGGGACCGGTATGCGCAAAAGGACCGGCCTGTGCAGAAACTGGTTCCGGAAGGGATCGAAGGGCGCGTCCCCTATCGGGGCACGATGTCCGGAGTTGTGTATCAGTTGGTCGGCGGCCTTCGCTCCGGGATGGGGTATTGCGGCTGCCGCACCATCGCCGAAATGAAGAAAAAGGCCCGCCTCCTCCAACTGACCCAAGCCGGATTGCGCGAGAGTCACGTCCACGACGTCATCATCACGAGAGAAGCGCCCAACTATCGGACGGAAGTTGAACTCTAATTTCTCTCCGAAGGCCATGGGCCCTCCGCACCAGAGGATTCTGGTTCTCGACTTCGGTTCGCAGTACACCCAGCTCATCGCCAGGCGCATCCGCGAGGCGCACGTCTATTCGGAAATCCTGCCCTATAACGTTCCCCTGACGCGCATTCTGGAGCACCGTCCGGCGGGGCTCATTCTGTCCGGAGGACCTGCCAGCGTGTATGACCGTAAGGCGCCGACCCTCCCGGCCGAGCTGTTCAATTTGGGGATTCCGATTCTGGGAATTTGCTATGGGATGCAGTTGGTGACCCATCTCTTGGGGGGAACTGTGGCGCGTGCGGCTCATCGCGAGTATGGCCCGGCCACGCTGCAGATCGACGACCGGAC
>WNFV01009100.1_pt1 | contig 11072 bp, 8 predicted proteins | sample 5400101 | NCBI WGS metagenome assembly WNFV01 (sample SAMN13153361, study PRJNA577476) | soil metagenome | isolation source: 115 cm soil or saprolite under grassland replicate 1 | place: USA:California | collected 2016-06-15
CCCGGGCGGCGCCCCCGGTCCGTGACAGCCCACGGTGAGGACGCCCTGGCTACCGTCCGAGTACGCGATCCTCAAGACCGCGGTGCCATTGGCTCGTTCGTTGAGATCGCCGATGTTGTCGACGAAGACCGGGGTCGTCTCGGCCGCTCGCCTCGGTGCGCCGCCCAGTAGGTCGACGGATGCTAGGTCCGACGCGGCTTGTGCGCGGTACGGCGGACGGAGTCGCGCTGGGCCTCGTTGACGGCGCGTTCGTAGGCGATCACCAGGCCCTGGATGGTGACCGGCTTGAAGCGCTCGACGAGCTCCTGGATGCGCTCGGGCGGGCCGCCGGCCTCGCGGTAGTGCGGCCAGACGGTGGTGCGGAACACCTCGGTGAGCTCGTCGGCCAGCGCCTTGCCGTGCTCGGCGAAGATCCGCCCCGCGGCGCGCACGGCCTCCAGCGGCAGCTCGAGGTCGATCAGCTCGACGCCGAGGTTGAGGTGCGCGGTCGCGACGTTGAACACGTCCTCGTCCGGCGTCGGCTCGACCACACCGAGCGCCACCAGCATCTCGATGTCGTCGTCGGACAGGTCGCGCCCGACCCGTCGTACCAGTTCCGAGCGGTCCAGGATCTCGGACAGGTCGCGCATCCACGGGGTCAGCAGGGTGCGGTGCAGCGCGATGTCCTGCGGTGTGGCGTCGGCCGGGATCCGCTCCAGGTAGCCCTCGATCGCGGACAGCGTGAACCCGTGCGCCTGCAGCTCGCGGACCAGGTCGAGGCGGGCGACATGCTCGGCGCCGTAGTACCCGACCCGGCCGCGGCGCACGGGCGGCGGCATCAGCCCGCGGCTGGCGTAGAACCGCAGCGTGCGCACGGTCATGCCGACGCGGCTGGACAGCTCGTCGACGGTGAGCAGTCCGTCCGGGGCCTCGAGCTCGGCTGACCCTTCAGCTGACATGGCGCAGATCATAGTTGTGTCCGCTTGACCATGACAGTAACGCTGTCAGAATCGAGCGTATGACCAGTAGCGAGGCGTACATCTACGACGCCGTCCGGACCCCGCGCGGCAAGGGCAAGAAGACCGGCGCTCTGCACGAGGTGAAGCCGATCTCGCTCATCACCGGCCTGCTCGACGAGTTCCGTCGCAGGCACCCCGGCCTGGACCCGGCCGCGATCGAGGATGTCGTGCTCGGTGTCGTGACCCCGATCGGCGAGCAGGGCATGGACATCGCCCGTACGGCGGTGCTGGCGGCGGGCTATCCGGACACCACCGGCGGTGTGCAGCTGAACAGGTTCTGCGCGTCCGGGCTCGAGGCCGTGAACCAGGCCGCGCAGCGGGTCCGGTCCGGCTGGGAGGACTTCATCCTCGCCGGCGGCGTGGAGTCGATGTCGCGGGTTCCGATGGGTTCCGACGGCGGCGCCTGGGCGATGGACCCGGAGACCGCGCTGAAGACCGGCTTCATCCCGCAGGGCATCAGCGCCGACCTGATCGCCACGCTGGACGGCTTCTCCCGGACCGACGTCGACGCGTACGCCGCCGAGTCGCACGCCCGCGCGGCCAAGGCCTGGGCGAACGGGTACTTCGCCCGCTCGGTGGTGCCGGTTGCCGACCGCAACGGTCTGCAGGTGCTGGACCACGACGAGCTGGTCCGCCCGGGCACCACGGTGGAGACGCTGGCCGGGCTGCCGGCGTCGTTCGCCGCGATAGGTGAGCACGGCGGGTTCGACGCGGTCGCGCTGGAGAAGTACGTGACGGTCGAGCGGATCGACCACGTGCACCACGCGGGCAACTCGTCCGGCATCGTCGACGGCGCGGCACTGGTCGCGATCGGCTCGGAGAAGGCCGGCGAGGCGCTCGGCAAGGCCCCGCGCGGCCGGGTCGTCGCCACCGCGGTGACCGGCGCGGAGCCGACGATCATGCTGACCGGGCCGGCCCCGGCGGCACGCAAGGCGCTGGCCAAGGCCGGGCTCGAGGTGGAGGACATCGACCTGTTCGAGATGAACGAGGCGTTCGCCGCGGCGGTCATGCACTTCATGAAGGACCTCGGCGCCCCGCACGAGAAGGTCAACGTGAACGGCGGTGCGATCGCCATGGGCCATCCGCTCGGCGCCACCGGCGCGATGCTGATCGGCACCCTGCTGGACGAGCTGGAACGCCGCGAGCAGCGGTACGGGCTGGCGACGCTGTGCGTCGGTGGCGGCATGGGCGTGGCAACCATCATCGAGAGGCTCGCGGCATGATCGACTGGAAGCACGAAGATGGCATCGTCACGCTGACGCTGAACGACGCCGAGGCCGGCGCGAACACCCTGAACCAGGCCTACGTCGAGGCGATGGGCCGGACGGTCGAGCGGCTCGTCGCGGAGAAGGACGCGATCACCGGCGTGGTGATCACCAGTGCCAAGGACACGTTCTTCGCCGGCGGCAACCTGGAGATGCTCCGGCAGATCCAGCCGGAGAACGCCCAGCAGGTCTTCGACATGCTGGAGGAGGTCAAGCGGCAGCTGCGCGCGCTCGAGACGCTCGGCGTGCCGGTCGTCGCCGCGATCAACGGTGCCGCGCTCGGCGGCGGGCTGGAGATCGCGCTGGCCTGCCACCACCGGATCGCCGCCGAGGGGTCGTACGAGATCGGCGTACCCGAGGTGACGCTCGGCCTGCTGCCGGGCGCCGGCGGCGTGACCCGCACCGTGCGGATGCTGGGCCTGCAGGACGCGCTCATGAAGGTACTGCTGCAGGGCCAGCGGATGAAGCCCGCGCACGCCCGGTCGGTCGGGATCGTCGACGAGGTCGTGCCGGCCGCCGAGCTGCTGGACCGGGCCTACGCCTGGGTCCGCGGTGTCGAGGGCGAGCCGAAGCAGCCCTGGGACCGCGACGGCTACAAGATGCCGGGCGGTACGCCGTCGTCGCCGAAGCTGGCCGCGTTCCTGCCCGCGTTCCCGGCGAACCTGCGCAAGCAGCTCAAGGGCGCGCCGTACCCGGCGCCGCGGGCGATCCTGAGCGCCGCCGTCGAGGGCGCCCAGGTCGACTTCGAGACCGCCACCCGGATCGAGTCGCGGTACTTCGTCTCGCTGGCGACCGGGCAGATCGCGAAGAACATGATCAACGCGTTCTTCTTCGACCTGCAGGCCATCAACGGTGGTGCGTCGCGGCCGCGCGGCGTCCCGTCGTACAAGGCGAGGAAGGTCGGGGTGCTGGGCGCCGGCATGATGGGCGCCGGCATCGCGTACGAATGCGCTCGCGCGGGCATGGAGGTCGTCCTCAAGGACGTCTCCGTCGAGGCGGCTGCCAAGGGCAAGTCGTACTCGGCGAAGCTCCTGGGCAAGCAGTTGGAGAAGGGCCGCACGACCCAGGAGAAGGTGGACGCGCACCTCGCCCGGATCCTGCCGACCGACAAGCCGGAGGACCTCGCCGGGTGCGACCTGGTGATCGAGGCCGTGTTCGAGGACCCGGGTCTGAAGAACAAGGTGTTCGCCGAGATCGCCTCGGCCGTCGAGCCGGACGCGCTGCTGTGCTCGAACACCTCCACACTGCCGATCACCGGCCTCGCCGAGGGTGTAGACCGGCCCGAGGACTTCATCGGCATGCACTTCTTCTCGCCGGTGGACAAGATGCCGCTGGTCGAGCTGATCGTCGGCGAGAAGACGTCCGACGTCGCGCTGGCCAAGGCGTACGACGTGGTGCGGCAGATCCGCAAGACGCCGATCGTCGTCAACGACAGCCGCGGCTTCTTCACCTCCCGGGTGTTCGGCACCCTGGTGATGGAGGGCATCGCGATGGTTGCCGAAGGCATCAACCCGCTCACGGTCGAGCGGGCCGCGACGCAGTTCGGGTTCCCGGCGCCGCCGCTGGCGATGACCGACGAGGTGACGCTGACGCTGCCGTTGAAGATCCGGGACGCCGCGAAGGCCGCGGGGGAGTCCGCCGGGGCGTTCGGCGACCACCCGGGCATGGCGGTGATCGAGAAGCTGGTCGAGCTGGGCCGCAAGGGCAAGGCGGCGGGTGCCGGGTTCTACGACTACCCGGCGGACGGGCCGAAGCACCTGTGGCCAGGGCTGTGGGAGCACTTCGTCCGTGACGACGCCGCGGTGCCGTTCGAGGACCTCGGCGAGCGGATGGCGTTCGCGATGTCGCTGGAGACGGTGAAGTGCATGCAGGAGGGCGTGCTGCGCTCGGTGCCGGACGCGAACATCGGCTCGATCTTCGGCATCGGCTTCCCACCGCTCTACGGCGGCGCGCTGCAGTTCATCAACGGGTACGACGGCGGCCTCCCCGGCTTCGTCGCCCGCGCCCGCGACCTCGCCGCGTCGTACGGCTCCCGCTTCGATCCCCCCGAGCTGCTCGTCAAGAAGGCCGATTCCGGCGACACCTTCGCCTGAACCCATCTTCCGTTCATCGGGCCCTTGTGACCCGGCGTGTCCTCGCTCATCGGGCCTTGTGACCACCCGCGTGGTCACAAGGGCCCTTCACTGGCACAAACCTGCACCTGCATCTTCCGGTCAGTTGCGACGACTTGACGGACATTCCGGCAGATCGGAAACATAGTCGCGAGCTGTCGCTTACAGATCGGGGGAATCGGGGGGCTTGGCTCGGGGGAGCGATGATTCAATTCCGTATTTCTGCGCGCTCGCCAGATGACAGCAGGGCTGGGCTGCTCGTGAACCACGCTGTGAGACGTCACGCCATTGTCGGCAAAACTCACAGAGGGGAATTGTCATGCGGAAGACATTTCAGCGGTTCGCGCTTCGCGGCGCCATCGTCGCGGTGCTGGCGTCCTTGCTCGGCGCCTTTCTCGTCCAGCCCGCCAGCGCGGCCGTGTACAGCCGCGGGCTGGGCTGCGCGGGTACGCAGGTGAAGCGCTGCCTGTGGTTCAACCACGACTCGACCTACAACCGGCTGCGTGCCTACGCCTGGGTGGCGGACGTGGACGGCGGCCGGAACTACAACGTCGCGGTGAACCGCGTGCACCTGCAGGTCTGGACCAGTTCAGGCTGGCGGGTGGTCTCGAATTCCACGGGAACCGACTACGACGGCTGGCACGCCGTGCGCGACGACGCGCACGGCCCGCTGGTCCCCTGTGCGAACGGCGTCAGGTTCACCGTTCGCAGCGTCGCCTATTTCCAGTGGCAGGGTGATCCGTCGTTCAGCGGCTGGCTTGCTGGTCCTGCCGCCACGTTCACCTGCTGATTCCCGGCCGGCGTCGGGCCCCGGTGTGGTCACCAGGGCCCGACGAGTGCCGACACGCCGGGTCGCAAGGGCCCGACGATCGGTCGTGGGGCGGGTCACGGCGGCGGATGTCGCGCGGATGGGAAGATCGGGTGTCGCACACGCATCCGGCGTGCCGCGGCGCCCGGCGACGACTCCGAAGGACTGCGATGACGATCGACGACTACCTGGCGCGGATCCGTCCCGCCGACGAGCAGGCGATGGCGGCCGCGACCCAGCGCCAGCAGGTGCTGACCAAGCCGGCCGGCTCGCTCGGCGTACTGGAGGACCTGTCGGTCCGGCTCGCCGGGATCGCCCGGCAGAGCCCGCCCGAGCTGCCCGCGCCGGCTGTGGTCGCGGTGTTCGCCGGTGACCACGGCGTGCACGCCCAGGGAGTCACGCCGTGGCCGCAGGAGGTCACCGCCGCGATGGTGGCCAACTTCGCCGCCGGAGGTGCGGCGGTGAACACCTTCGCCGCGACCAACGGGGTCGACATCCGGGTGGTCGACGTCGGCGTGGCCGCGGACGTGTCCGGGATGGACATCGTGCACCGCAAGGTCCGTCCCGGCACCCGGGACATGAGCACCGGCGACGCGCTCACCGCCGAGGAGGTCGAGGCCGCGGTGCTGACCGGCCTGGAGCTGGCCGACGAACTGGTCCGCGAGGGCTACCGCTGCCTGCTGACCGGTGACATGGGCATCGCCAACACGACCGCGAGCGCGGCGCTGATCGCGACCTTCACCGGGGCCACCGCCGACGGCGTCACCGGCCGCGGCACCGGTGTGGACGACGCGACGTTGGCGCACAAGACCAACGTCGTCCGCGAGTCGCTGGCGCTGCACGACGTGCCGGGCACCGAGCCGTTCGCCGCGCTGCGGGCGTACGGCGGGCTCGAGCACGCCGCGCTCGCCGGCTACATCCTCGGCGCGGCCGCGAACGGCGTACCGGTGATCCTCGACGGCGTGATCGCGGGTGCCGCGGCGCTGGTCGCGCAGGCGATCTGCCCGGCCGCCGCCGACTACTTCGTGGCCGGGCACCGGTCGGCCGAGCCGGGGCACAGCGTGGCGCTGAAGGCGCTCGGGCTGCAGCCGCTGGTCGACCTGGACCTCCGCCTCGGTGAGGGCACCGGCGCGGTGCTCGCGTACCCGATCGTGTGCTGCGCGGTGCGCGCCCTGCGGGACATGGCGACGTTCGAGTCCGCCGGGATCGACGAGGCGTGAAGGCGGAGGCGGACCCGTACCTGGCCGGGCTGGTGCTGGCCGGCCGTCGGGTCGTCGTGGTCGGCGGCGGCGGGGTCGCGCAGCGCCGGCTGCCGCGGCTGCTGGAGGCCGGCGCGCAGGTGGACCTGGTCTCGCCGAGCGTCACGCCCACGATCGAGGGCATGCTCGGCGACCCGAAGCTGCGCTGGCTGCAGCGCGGCTACCAGTCGGGTGACCTGCACGGCGCCTGGTACGTGGTGGCCGCCACCGACGACACCGCGGTCAACGAGGCCGTGTCGGCGGACGCCGAGGTGGCGCGGATCTTCTGCGTGCGCTCCGACGACCGGACCAGGGGTACGGCGTGGACCCCGGCCTCGGGCAAGCACGACGCGGTGGCGGTCGGGGTGCTCGCCGGTGGTGACCACCGGCGCTCGGCCTCGGTCCGTGACGCGGTCCTGGAAGGGCTGCGGGACGGTTCGATCGGCGCGCACGAGGCGGCGGACAAGCCGGCCGGGGTCTACCTGGTGGGCGGCGGGCCGGGTGACCCCGACCTGATCACGGTGCGCGGCCGGCGGCTGCTCGCCGAGGCCGACGGGGTGGTGGCCGACCGGCTCGCGCCGCAGCGGCTGCTGGACGAGCTGCACCCGGGTGTCGAGCTGGTGGACGCGGCGAAGCTGCCGCGCGGCCGGGCCGCGGCACAGGCCGAGATCAACCGGGTGCTGGTGGAGCGGGCCCGCGAGGGCAAGCTCGTCGTCCGGCTCAAGGGTGGCGATCCTTACGTCTTCGGGCGCGGTTTCGAGGAGGCCATCGCGTGCGCCGAGGTCGGCGTGCCGTGGACCGTCGTACCGGGCATCACGAGCGCGATCTCGGTGCCCGCGGCGGCCGGGATCCCGGTCACGCACCGCGCGGTGACGCACGAGTTCACTGTGGTGTCCGGGCACATCCCGCCCGGCCATCCGGAGTCGCTCGTGGACTGGGCGGCGCTGGCCAAGATGCGCGGCACGCTGGTGCTGCTGATGGCCGTCGAGAACCTGCCCGAGATCTCGGGCACCTTGATCCGCAACGGCCGTCCGGCCGGCACGCCGGCGGCGGCGATCGCCGACGGCACCCTGCCGGGGCAGCGGGTCGTCACCGCGGACCTGGACGGCATCGCGACGGCGATGCAGGCGGCCGGTGTCGGCGCCCCGGCGATCATCGTGATCGGTGACGTGGTGCGGGTCGCTGCCGGTCTGGCGGCCTGGAGCGCCGACCGGTCGTGAGCCGCCTGATCCGGGTCGAGGACGCGGCCGACCAGCGGCTGGCGGAGTACGTCGACCTGCGCGACGTCAACGCGCGCAAGCTGCTGGAGGCCGAGCACGGCATCTTCATCGCCGAGGGCGAGAAGGTGATCCGGCGCGCCGCCGAGGCGGGTTTCGAGCCGCGTTCGTTCCTGCTGGCCGAGCGCTGGCTGGAGTCGCTGGACGAACGTGCTCGCGCGCTGGCCGCAGACCCCGGTGTACGTCGTGACGCCGGAGCTGGCCGAGCGGGTGACCGGCTTCCACGTGCACCGCGGCGCGCTCGCGTCGTACCTGCGCCGCCCCACCGCCGACCTGGACGCGGTGCTGGCCGGTGCGCGGCGGGTCGTCGTACTGGAGGACATCGTCGACCACACCAACGTGGGTGCGATCTTCCGGTGCGCGGCGGGGCTCGGGTTCGACGCGGTGGTGATCGCGCCGCGGTGCGCGGACCCGTTGTACCGGCGGTCGATCAAGGTGAGCATGGGCTCGGTGTTCACGCTGCCGTACGCGCGGCTGGACGACTGGCGCGGTGGGCTGGAAGCCCTTGCGCACAAGGGGTTCCGGACCGTGGCGCTGACGCCCGCGCCGGACGCCGTACCGCTGGGCCGGGCGGCGCGCGAGCTGGCGGACGAGAAGGTGGCGCTGGTGTTCGGGACCGAGGGGGAGGGGCTGTCCGGGCACTGGATGGACAGCGCCGAGGTCCGGGTGAAGATCCCGATGCGGCGCGGGATCGACTCGCTCAACGTCGCGGCCAGCGCGGCCGTCGCCTGCTACGCGTTCGGCGGGTACGACCGCGCATAGCTCCTCGTCAGAGGCTCGGTGCCGCCTTCAGCTCGCGTCGTACCGCGAGGCCGGTGCCGACCAGGACGGCGCCCCAGACCAGCGCCATGATGCCGATCCAGACCGCGATGCCGACCGCGCCCTTGCCGGGGTTCGCGGCGAAGAAGATGCCGATCAGGATCGACAGCGCCGCGCTCAGGACCAGGAGCCAGCGCGGCATCATCAGCGTGCTGGAGAAAGCGCCGACGAGCTCGAAGGCGCCGCGGACGATCAGCCAGATCCCGAGGATCCAGGTCAGCGTGGTCGCGGTCATGCCGGGACTGGTGATCGCGAAGAACGCCGCGAGCAGGGCGATCACGCCCATCACGACCAGCCAAAGCCGGCCGCCACGGGACTCCGGCTGGAACGCCTGCGCGATCGAGCTCGCGCCGTCGACCAGCGCCCAGAAGCCCCACAGCAGCGCGAGCGCGATGGCGGTGTCGATCGGCCACGCGATCGCCAGGATCCCGAAGACGACGGCGATCAGCCCGCGGGCGACGACCCACTTCCAACCGATGCTGAGCCAGTCCCTGACCATGTCGAGCCTCTCCCGGTCACGGGCCGGCGCAGTGCGGCCCCTTCCCGGTCATGATTCTCCCGACGGGAAGGGGCCGCAAGGCTGTGTGCGCCGTCAGCCGATGACGCGGTGGTCCGCCCAGAACTGGGTCAGGTCGGTCGAACTCGCCGCCGCCTGGGCCGCGGCCTTGAACTCCGCGACCGTGGAGACGCCGTACCAGTGCGACTGGGTGTACGACTTCAGCAGGTCGGCCATCGCGGTGTCGCCGATCTTGCGGCGCAGGTCGTGCAGCGTGCACTTGCCGTAGCCGTAGACGACGGTGGAGTACCGGCTGGAGTGCGCGTCCCAGTACGCCATCGAGTTGGTCAGCTTCTCGTCGGACGACGCCCAGGTGATACCGCAGCCCGATCCCGTCTTGTTGAAGTACAGGTCGGTCAGGTAGTCGGTGAAGCCCTCGTCCAGCCACGGCACGCCGTACTCGTCGTCACCGACGATGCCGTAGTACCACTGGTGGCCGAGCTCGTGCACCGCGGCGACCGAGCTCGCGGTGTCCATCACCAGGCCCGGGTACTCCATGCCGCCGAACCAGAAGTTGTTGTCCAGCAGCACGTCGACCTCGCCGTACGGGTAGGCGCCGACCCGCGACGCGTGCGCGTCGACGGCCGCGGCCGAGGTGGACTGCATGGACGAGGCGGTGCTCGAGCTGATCCCGGAAACCCAGTAGGTGTTGACCTTCGTACCCGCCGGCGTCGTCGTCGACGAGGTGTTGAAGGGTCCGGACGCCCATGCGAAGTCACGGACCTTGGAGGCCGTGGCGTGCGTGGTCGTGTTGGTGCCGCTGGTGGTCTCGGTCGACGTACCGGTCGCCGGGGTCTTCAGCGAGGTCGGGTGGGTCAGCGTGACGTCGAAGTCCGACGCCAGCGTGTAGAACGACTCACCGTTGTTGGTGTACGGGTCGAGGTGCCAGCCCGCGCTGTCGCGGACCGCCAGCACCGGCAGTGCGTTGCCGATGAACGAGTACGCGCCGTCGTGGCCGAACCGGTCGACGCCGTCCGGCACGACGACCGACAGGTCGAAGCCGACAGTGGCGGTCTGGTTCTGCTGCAGCGGCGTCGTCAGCGTCACCTTCAGCGCGGTGCAGCCGACGGTGAGCGAGCCCGCGGTGCCGCCGGTCACGTTCGACACGGTGATCGGCGTGTTCGTCGGGCAACTGCCGTGGTAGTTGTCCCACAGCCGCAGGTACACCTCGTTGAGCACGGTCGCGGACGCGTTCTTGAACGTCACCGACTCGGTGCCGGTCCAGGTGAAACCGTTGGCGTCACTGGTCAGGTCGACGGTGTACGACGGGGAGGCCGGCGTGCGGGTGCTGTCCGGGCCGGCGGCGTTCACCGTCCAGGTGAAGCTCGCGGTGCCGGTGTTGTTGCCGGGGTCCTTCGCCGTCACGGTGACGTTGGAGGTCCCGGCGATGGTCGGCGTACCGCTGATCAGGCCGGTGGAGGAGTTGATCGACAGCCCGGCCGGTAGTCCGGTCGCGCTGTACGTCAGCGTGTCGCCCTGCGGGTCCGACGCGCTGATCTGCAGGCTGGCCGCGGTGCCGGCGGTGGAGGTCTGGGCACCCGGGTTGATGACGACCGGGTTCTGGCTCGTGGATCCGCCGGTCGCGGACAGCGCGACGTCGTCGACCACGAAGCTGGTCTGCAGGCTGCCGTCCTCGACGCCGGTGAACTTCAGCGTCACGGTCTGGCCGATGTACGACGTTGCGTCGATGGTCCGTTGCTGGTATCCGGCCGCCGCGTTGACGTTGGAGTACGACGCGACGGTGGTGGTGCCGAGCTGCACGGTCAGCCTGTCGTACACCGTGGAGCCGGACTCCTTGGTGTCGATGTGCAGCCAGTACGTCAGCGACGCGCTGGTGCAGCCGGACGGGATCGTGACCGACTGGCTCAGCGTGTCGGTGTGGCTGCTGCCGTAGCCGTCCAGCCAGGCGAAGTAGCTGCCGGAGTGCGGCGACTCGGTAGAGGAGGTGGTGGAGATGACGCCGCTGGTCGCGGACCAGGGCGACGTACCGGACTCGAAGC
>WNFV01021355.1_pt1 | contig 11069 bp, 16 predicted proteins | sample 5400101 | NCBI WGS metagenome assembly WNFV01 (sample SAMN13153361, study PRJNA577476) | soil metagenome | isolation source: 115 cm soil or saprolite under grassland replicate 1 | place: USA:California | collected 2016-06-15
CCACAGTGTGGAGCGCGACCTTTGCGCCACCACAGCTCGCTGTGCTACCTTGCGCCAGCAACGGCGCGGGGTGGAGCAGTCTGGTAGCTCGCTGGGCTCATAACCCAGAGGTCGAGGGTTCAAATCCCTCCCCCGCCACCACTACAGGGTCGTCCTGAGCAGGGCTGGAGCCCTTCACCTCCTTTCGGGTGTCGAGGTCGAACAGCTTCCTGTCAACGGCTTTGTCAACGGAGGGGTCCGCGGGAGCGCTCGCGGGCCCTTTCGTCGATCCGAGGATCACGCTCGCCACGGTGTTGGCCGCGTCACGGTCCATGCCCGGCAGGACGTGCGCGTAGATCTTGAGCGTCACCGCGATGGAGGCGTGGCCAAGGCGCTCGCTGACCACCTTGACCGGCACGCCGGCCTGTAAGGCGACGGTGGCGTAGGTGTGGCGCACGTCATGGAGCCGGATCGGCGGCAGGCCCACCCTGCGGGCGCCGTCCTGCTCCCACTCGACCTTGGCCGCGAGGCGCTTGAAGCGCTTCCGGAAGCGGTCCGGATGTAGGGGCGTGCCGTCGATCTCGGTGAACAGCAGGCCGGAGGCCTCGACCTGAACGCCCCATCCGGCCAGCCGGCAGCGCTCGGCCTTGCGCAGCTCCAGGTGCTCGCGGAGCGCCGCGACCGTGGCGGGGTCGAGGGCGAGCAGGCGCCGGCCGGCGACGGTCTTCGGGTCGGAGATGTGGACCTGGTGGTTGACCACCACGCGCGGCCGTCGCGGAGCCACCCAGCTGGCGGCGAGGTCGAGATCAAGGTCTCGCAGCCCGGCGACCTCGCCGCGGCGCATGCCGGTGGTGGCGAACAGCATCCAGGCGGCGAACAACCGGTCACGGCGCGCGTGCGCCAGGAAGGCGCGAAGTTGCTCGGCGGTCCAGGCGTGCATCTCGGGGGACAGGCCGTTGGGGGCATCGACCGCGTCAGCGACGTTGCGCGTGACCAGGCCCCAGCGAAGCGCGTCCTTCAGGGCCTTGTGCAGCATGGCGTGAATGTTGCGGACGCTCTTCGGCGCGAGCGGCTGACCGTCGCGCCGTTGGTCGGCCTGGAGCTTGGCGTAGAAGGCGTTGAGCTGGACCGGGGTCAGCGCTTGGAGCCTGATGGCACCGATCAGCGGCACGACATGGACCTTGACGTTGGTCCGGTAGTTCGCTGTGGTGGAGGGACGCCGGGTGGTCTCGACCGTGGGCAGCCACTCGTCCTCGAGGAAGTCGCGGACGGTCCGCTTCGAGCGCTTGGCCAGCTCGCCGCGCTGCCGCTTGGCGATCGCCGTGTTCAGGTCCTCCTGGGCGGCCTTCTTGGTCTTGAAGCCACCCTTGGACGTCTGCCGGCGGCGGCTGGTCAGCGGGTCCGGCCCGATGTCCAGGTACCAGGTCCACGTCTTGCCGCGCTTGCGGACGCTGCCCATGCTCATCGGCCGAGCATCTCCAGCAACGGAGCGGTGGGGACCTTGATCTTGCCGTTGAGCCGGAACGTGCGGATCTCGCCGCGCTTCACCGCCCGGTAGGCGGCCGACCGGCTCATGCTCAGCAGTTCGGCAGCCTCCTCCACCGTGATGGTGGGAGGAAGCTCGGGGGGACGGGAACGCGGCCGGCGCCGCCGCGGCGCTGTCCGCCGCTTCGGTACCCGAGTCTGGTGGTCAAGGTCCATCCGATCCTCGCACTATCGCCGATGTCCTCTTATCCGCAGGTGTTGCGTGGTGCTAGGGCTTTCCTCGGCCTTCCGCTGTGCTGTAGCCTCTGGGGGCTATCACGTCCCCAAGGGGACTGGATTGCCATGATGAAGAGGACAGACCGGCCCTGTCAAGGACAGATCTGTCACACCTGTTGGGGGCGAACGGCATGGACGTTGCAAAGGTGATCCGCAGCCGCCGGGCCGCGATTGGACTCACGCAGGCGCAGCTTGCTGAAGCCGCCGGCATCGACAAGCGCCAGATCAGGCGATACGAGGCGGGCGAGACTTATCCCACGCTGCCCGTCGCCATGGCGATCGCCCGGGTCCTTGACGTCTCGCTCGACGAGCTGGCCGGAGGGGCGGTTGTTCATCGAGTTGACCTCTCCGGCGACTGGCACGCGTGCTGGCAGTCGCAGCGAGAGGGCATCGAAGACATTCGAGTTCAACCCGTTCGCCTTCGCCAGCGGGCCGAATTGGTCCAGGTCGAAGCGCTCGACCGAGGGCGGCCTCTCGAACAGGGCGGCTACCTCTGGAGCGGCGAGTTTCGTCTTTGGGACAACGAGATCCTCATGGGGTGGTACGCGGCGAACGATGGGTCTGTCCGCTCCAAAGGAACCATGTATTTCGTCATGCATCCGCAAGGCCTGAGCATGACCGGCCGATGGGTCGGGCTCAGCTACGATGGGCGGATCGTCACAGGTTGGGCCAGCATGGCCAAGGGCGAAGATGAGGCTAGGGAATTGGTCGCCAAGCTGAAGGAGTCCGGCGGTGCATGAGGTCTGCGAGGTCGTCATCACGGCGCCTGACCCTGATTGGCTCGCCGAATTCACTCACAAGTTGGTCACGGAGGGGCTCTGCGCTTCCGGGCACAATTTCGCTCCCATTCGATCGATGTACCGCTGGGAGGGTCAGATCTACGACCGGACCGAGGGGCGGGTTGCGCTCCGAACGCGGCGTAGCCTTCTGCCACAGATCATCGAGCGCACCAAGCGCGACCATCCCTACGAGGTGCCGAGCGTCGTAGCTCTCCCGATCGTTGACGGTGGACCCGACTACATCCGCTGGATCCTCGAAGAGACCGAAGCCGCAGTCACCAGCGCTCCAGCGGGCGAGGATGAAGAGTAGCCGCGTCTTCGGTTTAGGAGTCAGCGGTCACCGGAGCTTCTCGTCCGGCTCGGACGGAAGCTTGGCTACCAGCCGATTCAGTTCGGCCATATCTTCGTCGGACATCGTCAGGCTGGCGCCTATGCGGTGACCGGCGAATCGGGCAAGGAAGTGCTTCATAGAGACACCAGCGATGGCCTGGACGTCCATTCCATTGGCGATGGTGGGGATCGCGTCCGAGCTCCGATCACGTTCGACGCCGGTGTAGAACTGCTGTGCGCCTCCCGATGTGGGCCGCCGAGCGTCTGGCCGGCGGCGCCAAATGGCGATGCACCGTGGTCCAACGGTGCCGTCGCGGACTCCTTGGCTAGCCTCATGGTTGAGCCTGGCGAGCTGATCCGCGATCAAGTAGTCAGAGACCTTGCCATGGTCGTGCGCGTTGACGAGGCTCAGCAGGGCTCGCTGCCATCCCTTGTCCTTCTGAGCGAGGTAGAGCCCACCCGTACCTCCGAGGGCAAGGCGGGGAGGGGGCGACCCCAGCTCGGCCGTGCGCTGATGACTCGTGTAGCGGTACCAGTGCCGCCCCGTCTTTCCATCAACAATGTTGTCGATGCTGTAGAGCCGCGGCCCGACGCCTCGGACGAAGGCCGGAATGATGATGAAGTGCGCGCCGCCTGGCGTCGATGCCAGATGTTTCGGCAGCTCCTTGTTCGCCGCATCGGAGAGGATGCCTAGGGCCTGCTCGAACGTTAGACCTCCGCGTCCGCGCAAGACGGCGCTCATCCATTCGGACGGCTGCGTGCCCTGGGATGTGGCGCCAAGACCCGCGTACGCGAGCAGGCCGACGCCGTCGGTGGTCTCAAGGTCCATGACCTTCACCGCATCATCGATGGGCCGTCGGCGACCGCCGTACGACAGCCGCCGGTCGACCACGAGCCACAGGCTGTCTCGGCTGTGCACGCTGAGCACGAGGGTCATGCAGGCATGCTCGCACAACGGTGTCGCGCCCCGCATATGAGTTTCCGATGGCCCTTGATGCGCACGGCGTGGGCGCCACACAGCCATCCGTACAGCCAAAGCCGCCAGCCCATAGGGCCGCACTGGTGCCGTGTGCAGGAGTGCCCCGCACAGTAGACACCCCCGAAACGATCCGGGGGTGTTCTCGGTGGATAACGTGACTCTTCGAGAGGGGCCGGTCAATGGTGGCGCTTCGCGCCGACTCATCCAGCGCCACCTGGCGCCGTTGCTTGGCGCGGGAACCGGCCGCTGCGGCGCGACCCGCCTCAGCCGGCAGGCCAGCCCACCCCCCCGGTGGCCGCCTAGACCTCGGCGCCGTCGCGGTGGGCGCACAGCACGTGCAGGGGGCGGCCGGAGGGGGCGCGGTTGGTGGTGCCCGTGCCGCAGACCGCGCAGGGGGTCATGGGCTGCCCAAACCGCCAGCCGTCATCGATGTCGCCCGCGCCTCGCCCGTCCGCAACAGGCGCAACAGGCGCAACATCGCTGGTGGGGGCGTTGCGGATGGAATTTTGGTGGTGCAACACGTCCGCAACACGCGCGCCTGTTGCGGACGTGTTGCGGCTGTCCTCGGGCGGTCCGCAACTGTCCTGACCTGCGGATTTCCCCTCCTGTTGGGCCTGTTGCGCCTGTTGCGGGAGGTAGCGTCGCCAGGCGTCGGCGAAGTCGGCGCGCTCGTAGCCGCGCGGGGTGGCCTCGCTTACGCGGATCACCTTGGGCTTGATCCCGTACGGGCGCAGCAGCTTGGACAGTCCACGGGTGTCCAGCCGCTTGCCGCGCAGGTCATCCCAGGGCGATTCCTCCAGCCGGCAAAGCCGATCCAGCACCGTCTTGCTGTCGAGCCGGTCATCGTCGGCGAACACGGTGCGCAGGTCGGCCAGCAGCCGCAGGCCAAGGGAGCTGTCGGTGTCCTGTTCGGCGGCGTCGGCGGCCAGGGCGGCGGCGGCGGTGCGGGCGCGCTTGGGCCACTCTCCCCCGGCCAGGTCCGCCGTGGCGATCAGGGGTTCCCAGGTGTCGGCGGCGCGGTCTTCCAACGGCATGGTGGGGGCGGCGTGCTCCAGCTCGCCGAGGTGATCGCGCGCCCAGCCGGTCAGCCGCTCCCGCAGCTCGTGTAGCGCTGGCGCGTCGCGGCGGGTGCGGTAGGGCGCGACCTGCTCGCCGGGGCCGCGGCGGCGCATCCGTACCACCACGGCGCGGTCCATGATCGTGTCGGGCAGGTCGCCGATCGAGGCGAGCATGGCCATGGCGAAGGTGTCGACGTTGTTGTCGGCCTGCTTGCGGGATCCCCAGAGGGTGTCGGCCTCGTCCACCAGCAGGCTTGGCGGGTCGCCGCCGATGGCGCGCACGACCGCGGCGATGGTGGCGTTGACGGTGATCAGCGGCTCGTGACAGGTCTCGGCGACGATGTCGACCAGGCGGCTCTTGCCGCAGCGCTTGAGCGGGCTGACGACGGCCAGGCGGGGGGCGTGCTCCCAGGCGGGTTGGGCGTGCGTGGCGGCGACCCACAGGCAGACGGCGTCGGCGGCCTCGGCCGAGGGGAAGACCACGTAGCGGCACAGCGCGGCGTGCAGTTCGGCCAGCAACGGTGCGCCGGCCTCGATGCGGCCCCGTCGACCGTGTGCCGATGCGCGGCGCGGGAGCCGACGCACGTTGCCGTTGCCGGCGTGTTCGGCCGCCGTGCGCGGGTCGGGGCTCACCGCGCTCCCCCCTGCCGGCGGGCGAGCGTGTGGTGCCGGGTGGGGTCTTGCCCGGCCGCTAGGCCCGAGGCGATCGCGTGGGCGGCCTCGACCTGGCCGAGTCCGGCCGTGGCAGCGGCCTCGGCGAGCGCCGAGGTGATCTCTGCCTCGCCGAGCTCGCCGACCACCACCAGGCGGGCGAGCTTGAACGCGGCCCGGTTGACGGCGTGGTTGCGCCCACCGGGCGCCGTGGTGCGGACCTTGGCGCACTCGCCGGCCAGCGCCGCAGCGGCGTAGGCGCCAGGCCGCCGGATCGGCTCAGCGGCGCTGGGGGGTGGTTGGCTGGCAGACGGCGCCGGCTCCAGGAGGCGCCGCAGCGCCGCAGGGATCTCGGGCAGCTCCCTCGCCGGGGCCAGCGGCCGGACCCAGGTGTAGCGGCGGCCGCTGGCATGCACGCTCGGCCAGACCACGATCAGCCCGCCGGCGCCGCGCCAGTCCACAACGGGCAGCACGCGGACTCGGTTGCCCAAGCCCGTGGGCGCGAACGGCAGGTGCCATCCTCCCCCGCCGGTGCGCGCCAACGGCCCCGACCGCGTGTCGGCGCCGGCGCCTTGGAGGATGGCGCGAAGCGCCTCCACACCTTCCGGCCCGTCGACGTCGGCCACGTCGAGCGCGCCAGGGCCGGTGCGCAATCCAACGCCGGCATCCGGGCAGGCACGCCACCAGCCACGCACCAGCGCGGGGCAGGTGGTCGCCTGGCGTACACCGTGCGGCACGAGCTTGCCGAGCGGATGCTTGCCCGGCCAGGGACACGCGCTCCCCCGCGGGCAGGTGCAGCCGCCGCTGTGCCGCGGTGGCCAGATCGGTAGCACCGCATAGCCCAGCGCAACATAGGCCAGGGCCGCGCCGCCGGCGTTGCCGGCCTCCTCAAGCGCTTCTGTTGCCGTGCCAGGGTCGAGTACCATGACAACCTCCAGCGACACAGTTGATTGACCAGCAGCCCGGCGTTGCCCGCGCCGGGCTGTGGCATGTTGGGCTAGGCGCTTCCGTTCCGAGCGGCCTTCCACTCGTCCAGGACGCGGCGCGCTTCTCGCTCACTGACGTTGACGTGCATCGCCTTCATAGCGGCCTTGATGCTGCTGCCGGTCACACGTCCGGACTCGCGCGGATCCAGCGAGGCGAGGTAGGAGCGCATCAGCGCGCGCTTGACGCCGTCACCACTCTCGATCGCCTCGGCCGCCTGTCCGCTTTGAGGAGTAACGGACGTCCTTGAGCTGGGCGCCTGGCCGAAGGCGTGCGCCTTGCCGGACGTGTCCGGACGCTCGATCTCGCCGTAGAGCACATCGTCCTTGCGGACGATGCGGTTGGGCTCGGCGGCTGGGGGAGCGAGGTGGATCGCCTCCACACCGGACGCGGCCGCGAGCATCTTCAGCAGGTAGGCCAGCCCGAGGGTGACCAGGATGCTGGCCACCGGGACCGCCAGGGCGATGGGGCGGACCTCCTTGGGGACGCGGGTGGCGTTGAAGTACAGCGTGCCGGCGGCGGCGACCACCACCAGCAGGAACGGGATCGCGCGCGGGTACTGCACGACGCGGCCGCGCTCCTGGACGCGGACCATCGAGGCGGCGATGAGCAGCACCTCGAAGAACAGGAGCGCCATGTCCACGCCGATGGGAAACAGCCAGGCGTGCCCGGCGCCGAACTTCAGCTCCGGGTTCTCGGCGGCCTCCTTCAGCGCGAAGAACGACAGCGTGAACGCGGCCGCAGCGACGCCGATGCCCAGCACCAGGGCGGTGCCGAGCACGGTGCGCAGGTTGGACGGGAGCGAGGACCACATCAGGGCATGACCTCCGGGTTGGACGGACGGGGATCGGGCTGAGGCTTCGGGGTGGGGTCGAACAGGTTGGGCTGCGCGGCCCACCCACCGCCGGCGCCGGCGCGGGGAGCCGGCCGGCGCTTTGGGGGGTCCGGTAGACGTCCAGGACCTGGAGCGGCCCGAGGGCGTGCTCCAGGACCTGGAGGGCGCTGGCCAGCTCGAGGTCGAGCCGGCTCATCGGCTCGCTCATCCCCACTTGGACCCGAGCGGCCGGGTAGGGGAGGGGGCCATCGCGTGCCCCCGCGGCCGGGTGGTGGTCGTGGTCGACCGGCCGCCGCGGGCCGCTTCCTGGCCGGTGTGCCAGAGGCAGGCGAGCCAGGCGGGGAGCTGCGCCACCGAGGGGCAGGCGTCGCCGGCGATCTCCGCCGCGGCCCCGGCGCGCGGCGCGGGATGCTGAGACGCCGGCGCCGGCGCGTGCTGGACGCCCGGGGGAGTGACCAGCAGCACTGTCAGCAGCGCCACGGCGGCGTATTCGCCCAGCATCCGGACCAGTCGCCAGGTCGAGTCGGAGCGGTGCAGCGATAGGAGCAGGACCAGGGCGCCGGCCAAGCCGATCTCGAGCCAGCCCCGATCCGATAGCGCCAGGCCCGGTGCGGGGTCGTGGGCGAGCACCCAACCGAGCACGGTCAGGAATCCGGCCGCCAGCGGCACCAGCCACAGCCAGCGGGTACGCCGGGTGGCCGGGTGCCGGCGGAGGTGCCCGCGGCTCCGCTGGTAACTCCGCTCACGTAGGGGAGCGGTGTCGTAGTCGTCCTCGAAGCGCTCGACCGCGCCGGGGAACAGGCGGCTCAGCATCAGCGGTCACCTCCCGCGATGGAGCTGGACGGCGGGCCGGCGGGAATGGGGATGTACTCGTAGGGCGCGGGCGTGGTGGTGGTGGTGGTGGTGGTGGGCGCCGGCGCCGAGCCGGCCTGACCGGCAACGCTGATGACCGTGACGCCGAAGGCGAGCATGGCCAGCAGCACAACAGCGGCGACGGCGGCCAGGCGCCGGCGTCTCCTGGTGGTGCGATCGGGTCTCACGTGAGGTACCTCCGTGGTTGCTGCGGGGGCGCGCCCGGGGAGCCGGGCCGGGTTGGCGCCCCCGGCGGGTGGGGCGCTAGCGCAGCGAGCGGCGGCGGTCGCGGATGTAGCCGGCGATCGCGCAGATCACCAGGAACGCGACGCAGAACGCGGGGCCGTAGTGGTCGATGAAGGAGCCGATGTGGATCACCTCCCTCCCTGTGCGCGGCGGGCGGTGGGGAGGAAGCGCAGGTAGGTCCCGCGCGTGTAGGTGGTCCACGGCCGCCAGTTCGAGCCTCCGCCGGAGATCCCGTAGGACACGCGCATGCAGGTGCCCGGGTCGTACAGGTCCTCGTTGCGGCGCAGCCGGTATCGGGCGCGCCGCTCGGGCCCGAGCGGGCCGAGCATGTTGACCTGCATCAGGCAGTACGAGTCGTCGGGCGGGTGCGGGTTGTGGGCCCGGGGCCGGCCGCTCGACTCCGCCAGGGCGATCGCCGTGGCGGTCACCGACTCATCCGGCGAGAAGCCGGCCCGGCGGGCGTAGGCGTAGATCCGCTCCGGCGCCAGCGCCCCGGCCGCGCCCGGCAGCACCAGCGGGGGACTGGCCTCCTTCGCCAGCGGCGCGGAAGGCTTCGACTTGTGGTGATGGGGGAGCGGAGCGGCGTCGGCGGCGGGCTTGGCGAAGATCACCAGCGCCAGGAAGATGACCAGCCAGACGCCATCGCCGCGTTGCTCGTTCTCGCGCCGGCCGCTCATCGTGCGCCTTCGCCCTGGAGGACCGCCGCGGCGGCGGCCGGGTCGAGGGGACCACCGGTGCCGCGGCACAGCGGACAGCGCCGGGCGGCCCCGCCCTGGTTCTTGAGGCGCCGCTCGCGGCCCCGCGTAGCCGGGTACTCCAGGTAGGCCAGCTCGAAGGTCAGCCCGGCGGCGAGCGCGACCTGCACCAGGCGGCCCGGGCCCTTCCAGTTCGGGTTGCGGTGCTCGCGGGTGATCCGCCTGACCAGGTCATCGGTCCAGCCCCAGTAATGCCCGGCGTACTGGCCACGACAGCCGTTGCCCCGAAGCGGCCGATGCTCGCCGGTGGCCGGATCGCGAAAGCACAGCAGGTACACCCAGCCCACCGGGCCCGGGTCCGGCTGTGCCCACGGCTGGGAGGCGATCCACGCCAGCAGCTCACCGGCACGATCGGGCGGCGTCGGCGCTGGCGCCGACGCGCGGAGGCTCGGCGCCGCGGCGGTGGCCTGGACGGCGAGCTTGACCGCATGCCGCAGCCTGGCGGCCTGCGTCTGGGCGTCCAGCGGCAGGCGGCCGGTGATGCGGTGCGCGTCCAGAAGCATGAGCAGGCCGGACGCCAACTCGACCACGCGGCCGACCGCGCGCCCGTCCATGCCGGTGGCCGGGTCGCGGGGCAGCTCCACGGCGGCGGTCATCGCAGCCGCTCCCGCAGCCGCTCCACACGGCGCTCCTTGGGGGTCAGCCCGCCGCGGATGCCGAACTCGTCATTGGTGGCCAGCGCGTCGGCAAGACAGGCTGCGCGGACCGGGCAGCGCGCACAGATCCGCTTGGCGCGGGCGGCCTTGCCGTGCTGGCCAGGCGCTGGGAAGAACAGCTCCGGGTCCACCCCCGGCCGCGCACAGGCGGCCCGCCGCCGCCAGCCGGCCGGCGCGCGGGAGCGTCGGGCGGTCACCGGCGCTCACCACCCTCCAGCCTGGCCAGCACCGGTCCCGCGGTCTGGTTGATCTCGGCGACCAGCGCTCGCACCGCGGCCCTGGCGTCGGCCAGGTTCGGCTCGCCCGGCCTGGCCGGCGGCCGGGGCCGCGGGAGGGTGGCCACCGGCACCGGCCAGCGCAGCTCCAGCCGCGCCAGCGCGGCGTGCTTGGCGTCCTCGGGCTCGGACCAGTCGCGGCCCATGTAGGTGGTCCAGCTCCACCACGGCGACCCCAGCCACATCGGCAGCGAGGTCGCCAGGACGACCTTGACCACCAGCCGGGACGGGTCGGGGTCCTCGCCGAAGCTGACGGTGTGGTCGAGCGCGCGGGGGTGCCAGCGGACGTAGCCGGGGCTCATGATCGGCCCGCAGGCCACCCGGAACGCCGCCGCGGCGAACTCGCCGGGGTCGGTGGTGATGCCGTCTAGGTCCTCGCCGTGCCAGGACTGGAACTCTTCGGCGTGGCCGCGCAGGTAGGCGCCGTAGCGGCTCACTCCATCCGAGGCGTTGGTGCGGTCCCAGGCCAGGTCGACCCAGCAGACAGGCCCGGCAGCGGTGGGAGCGGCGCTCATGCGGCGTCACCACCCGTGGGGCCGGAGGAGCGCAGTGAGCGGTAGCGGCGCTTGCGGGTCCGATCGACTGCGCGCATCCGCTCGAGCGTCGCCGCGTCGCGGCGCCGGCGGGCGTAGCTGGCCTTGGTGGCGGTGCGAGTGCAGGGGCGGCAGTAGCTCGAGGGCCGTCCGCCGCGGCGCATGTAGAAGTCCTCGAGCGGCCTGACGGTGCGGCACTTCGGGCAGCGCTTGGTGCCCTGCTGGCCTCCGGTGGGGGCGTGCTTGGTACGATTCACCTGCATGTCTTGGGACTCCTTGGCGTGCGGGGCCCCTGGGCGAGGGTTGAGGGCCGTTGCCCGGGGGCCGCCTGATGTGCGGCCAAGGAGTCGTGGGGGAGCGCGCGTGTCAGCGCCCGTGTCAACGGGACGCGCTGGG